>JADMIO011602942.1_pt1 | contig 14211 bp, 12 predicted proteins | sample 8958161 | NCBI WGS metagenome assembly JADMIO01 (sample SAMN16585339, study PRJNA669376) | soil metagenome | isolation source: Crop rotation soil | place: USA: Cullars Rotation, Alabama | collected 2011 | reverse complement strand
AACCGCCGCCAATACCAGCGCAACGGCGGCCAGGGCCAGCGCGGCGCAGGCGCCGGTCAAGGGAACCGCTGATGAGCCCGTCGCGGCCGTTCATCCTGCGGCCGGTCGCCACCTCGCTGTTCATGGTCGCGATCATGCTCGGCGGCCTCGTCGGTTTTCATTTCCTGCCGCTGTCCGCGCTGCCCGAGGTCGACTTCCCGACGATCCAGGTGCAGACGATCTACCCGGGCGCGAGCCCGGAGGTCATGAGCCAGACGGTCACGGCCCCGCTCGAGCGCCAGCTCGGGCAGATGCCCGGACTGATCCGGATGTCGTCGACGAGCGCGGCCGGCGCGTCGATCGTCACGCTTCAGTTCGGTTTGGAGCTCACGCTCGACGTTGCGGAGCAAGAAGTCCAGGCCGCGATCAACGCGAGCGGCTCGCTGCTGCCGACCGATCTGCCCGCGCCGCCGGTGTACGCGAAGGTGAACCCGGCCGACGCGCCGGTGCTCACGCTCGCGGTGACTTCGGACAGCATGCCGCTCACCGACGTGCGCAACCTCGTCGAGTCGCGGCTCGCGCAGAAGATCTCGCAGATCGGCGGCGTCGGGCTCGTGACGCTCTCGGGCGGCCAGCGGCCCGCGATGCGGATCCAGGCCGACACGCGCGAGCTCGCGTCGCTCGGGCTCAGTCTCGATCAGCTACGCGCCGCGATCGCTGCCGCGAACGCGAACGGCGCGAAGGGCAGCTTCGACGGGCCGTCGCGCTCGTACTCGATCGACTCGAACGACCAGCTGGTGACGGTCGAGGACTACAAGAACCTGATCGTCGCTTACCGCAACAGCGCCCCGGTACGCCTCCGCAACGTCGCCGAGATCGTGTCCGGCGCCGAGAACGTGAAGCTCGGCGCGTGGGAGAACACGCGGCCCGCGATCATCCTCGACGTGCACCGCCAGCCCGGCGCGAACGTGATCGCGACCGTCGACGCGATCAAAGCGCAGTTGCCCGATTTGCGCTCGGCGCTGCCGGCCGCGCTCGAGGTGAAGGTCCTCACGGATCGCACGGTCGGCATCCGCGCGTCGGTGCGCGACGTCGAGCTCGAGCTCGGGCTCGCGGTCGTGCTCGTCGTGCTCGTGATCCTCGTGTTCTTGCGCAGCCCGCGCGCGACGCTGATCGCGAGCCTCGCCGTGCCCATCTCGATCGTCGGCACGTTCGGCGCGATGTACCTAATGGGCTACAGCCTGAACAACCTGTCGCTGATGGCGCTCACGATCGCGACCGGCTTCGTCGTCGACGACGCGATCGTGATGATCGAGAACATCGCGCGCTATCTCGAGGACGGCGACCGGCCGCTCCAGGCCGCGCTCAAGGGCGCGCAGCAGATCGGCTTCACGATCATCTCGCTGACCGTGTCGCTGATCGCCGTGCTGATTCCGCTGTTGTTCATGAGCGACGTCGTTGGGCGGCTGTTCCGCGAGTTCGCCGTGACGCTCGCGACCACGATCGTGATCTCGGCGGTCGTGTCGCTGACCCTCACCGCGTCGCTGTCGGCGCTCTGGCTGAAGCGCGATCCGCACGCGGGCCGCGCGGAGGCCGCGCCGCGCCACACGCGCTTCGGCGCGCTCGCCGAGAGCTGGCGCAACGCCTTCGCGCGCGTGATCGACCGCTACGACGGTTCGCTGCGCTGGGTGCTCCGCCACGAGCGGCCGGTTCTCGTGATCGCGGTCGCGACCCTGGCGCTCACGGCGCTGCTCTACGTCGTGATCCCGAAGGGGCTGTTCCCGACCCAGGACACGGGCCAGATCCAAGCCGTCGTCCGCGCGCGCGAATCGGTGTCGTTCGCGGCGATGGCCGAGATCCAGCAGTCGATCGCGGAAAAGGTCCTCGGCGACCCCGACGTGGAAAGCCTGAGCTCGTACATCGGCGTCGACGGCGGGAACTCGACGGCGCTCTCGAGCGGCCGGATGCTGATCAACCTGAAGCCGCACGGTGAGCGCGGCTCGCTCGAGGACATCATGGACCGCTTGCGCAACGAAACCGCCGCGGTGCCCGGCGCGCGGCTGTACTTGCAGCCCGTTCAAGACCTCACGATCGACGCCGAGACCGGCCCGACCGAGTACCGGCTCGCGCTCCAGGGCGCCGATCCCGAGCAAATCGCGACCTGGAGCGACAAGGTCACGGCCGCGCTCCAGAGCGTGCCCGAGGTCGCGAACGTCGTCTCCGATTCGACGGCGCACGGGCTCGCGGTGACGGTCGACGTCGACCGCGACACGGCGTCGCGGCTCGGCGTCACGGCCGCGAACGTCGACGAGGCGCTCTACAGCGCGTTCGGCCAGCGCGTGATCTCGACGATCTTCACCGACACCAATCAGTACCGCGTGATCCTCGAGGAGAAGCCCGGTGTCGTGACGACGCCGCAGGACCTCGACCTCGTGAACATCCAGACGTCGACGGGCCAGCCGACGCCGCTCACGGCGGTGGCCTCGGTCCGCGAGCGCGATGCGCCGCTCTCGATAAACCGTGTCGGCCAATTTCCCGCAGCCACGATCGGCTTCGATACCGCGCGCGGCGTCTCGCTCGGCCGCGCGGTCGACGCGATCCGCGCGGCCGAGGCGAACATCGGGATGCCGGCCTCGATCACGACGGTGTTCCTCGGCGCGGCGAACGCGTACCAGGCGTCGCTCCAGAACGAGCTCTGGCTGATCCTCGCGGCGGTCGTCTGCGTCTACATCGTGCTCGGCGTGCTGTACGAGAGCTACATCCACCCGCTCACGATCCTGTCGACGCTGCCGTCCGCGGGTGTCGGCGCGCTGCTCGCGCTGCTGCTCACGGGCAACGATCTCGGCGTGATCGGCATCATCGGCATCATTCTCTTGATCGGCATCGTGAAGAAGAACGCGATCATGATGATCGACTTCGCGATCGACGCGGAGCGCGCGGGCAAGACGCCGCGCGCGGCGATCCACGAGGCCGCGCTGCTCCGGTTCCGGCCGATCTTGATGACGACGTTCGCCGCGCTGTTTGCCGCGGTGCCATTGATGATCGGGCTGGGCGAGGGCTCCGAGCTCCGGCGGCCACTCGGGATCGCGATCTTCGGCGGCCTGATCCTGAGCCAGCTGCTCACCTTGTACACGACGCCCGTGATCTATCTTGCGTTCGACCGGCTCGCAAAGCGTGGCGGCAACGCCGACGCGGCGGCGAAGGCCGAGCGCGAGGCCGAGACGCGCACGGACACCGAGACCATCGACGCGGCGACGACGATCTGAGACGCGCGTGGTGAACCTTTCCAAACCGTTCGTCCGCAGACCCGTCGGCACCGCGCTGCTGACGATCGGCGTGATCCTCGCCGGCATCGGCGCGTTCTTCGTGCTGCCGGTCGCGCCTCTGCCGCAGGTCGATTTCCCCGTGGTGTCCGTGAGCGCGAGCCTCCCGGGCGCGAGCCCCGAGACGATGGCGACGAGCGTCGCGACGCCGCTCGAGCGCCATCTCGGCGTGATCTCGCACGTGAACGAGATGACCTCGGGCAGCGGCCGAGGCCGGTCGCAGATCACGCTACAGTTCGACCTCGACCGCGACATCAACGGAGCGGCGCGCGACGTGCAAGCGGCCATCAACGCGGCGCGAGTCGATCTGCCCACGACGCTGCGCTCGAACCCGACCTACCGCAAGGTGAACCCGGCCGAGTCGCCGATCATGATCCTCGCGCTCACCTCGCCGACGCGGACGCCGGGTCAGGTCTACGACGCCGTGTCGAACATCGTGCAGCAGCGCCTGCTCCAGGTGCCCGGCGTCGGCGACGTCGAGCTCGGCGGCGGCTCGCTGCCGGCCGTGCGCGTCGAGATCGTCCCGTTCGCGTTGTCGCGCTACGGCGTGAGCCTCGAAGACGTCCGCACCGCGCTGACCTCGGCGAACCCGAACCGGCCGAAGGGCGCGATCGAGGACGACGCGCTGCACTACCAGATCTACTCGAACGACAACGGCCGCGCGGCCGCGAACTATCGCAACCTCGTGATCGCGTATCGCAACGGCGCGGCCGTACGCTTGAGCGACATCGCGAACGTCGTGGACGGCCCCGAGGACATCCACACACTCGGGCTCTTCAACGGCCAGCCGGCCGTGATCGTGAACGTCACGCGTCAGCCCGCCGCGAACATCATCGAGACGGTGGACGCTGTGCGCGCGCTGCTGCCCGAGCTCGCGGCGGATCTGCCGGGAGACATCAAGCTCGACGTCGCGATCGACCGCACGGTCACGATCCGCGCGTCGCTGCACGAGGTCGAGATCTCGCTGCTGATCGCTCTCGGCCTCGTGATCGCCGTGACGAGTCTGTTCCTCACGAACTTTCGCGCGGCGCTCGTGCCTGCGGTCGCGGTCGTGACGTCGCTGCTCGGCACGCTCGGCGTGATGTACCTTGCGGGCTACAGCTTGAACAACCTGTCGCTGATGGCGCTCACCGTCGCGACGGGCTTCGTCGTCGACGACGCGATCGTCGTGCTCGAGAACGTGTCGCGGCACCTCGACCAAGGCATGGGCCGGATCCAGGCGGCGCTGCTCGGCGCGCGCGAGGTCGGCTTCACCGTGCTCACGATCAGCGTGTCGCTCGTCGCGGTGTTCATCCCCCTGCTCTTCATGGGCGGCATCGTCGGGCGCCTGTTCCGGGAGTTCGCGGTCACGTTGTCGGCCGCAGTGCTGATCTCGCTCGTCGTCTCGCTCACGACGACGGCGATGATGTGCGCGGTGATCCTGCGGCCGCACAGGGCCGACCGGCCGCCCGGCCGGTTCGCGCGCGCGGCCCGCGGCGCGTTCTCGCGCACGCTCGCGGGCTACGCGCGGCTGCTCGACTGGGCGCTCGACCACGGGCCGGCGACGATCGTGATGCTGCTCGGCATCGTCGCGTTGAACGTCTATCTCTTCACCGTGATCCCGAAGGGGTTCTTCCCGCAGCAGGACACGGGCCAGCTCATGGGCGGCATCCGCGCGGACCAGAGCACCTCGTTCCAAGCGATGCAGGACAAGCTGCACGAGTTCGTCGGCATCATCGGCGCCGATCCCGCGGTCCAGAACGTCGTCGCGTTCACGGGCGGTGCGCGCGCAGGCGGCGGGTTCTTGCAGGTGTCGCTCAAGCCGCTGTCCGAGCGTCGGGAGTCGAGCGGCGCGGTCGTCACTCGCTTGAGGCCGAAGCTCGCCCAGATCACGGGCGTCGCGGTGTTCCTGAATCCCGTTCAGGACCTGCGCATCGGAGGGCGCTCGTCGAACTCGACCTATCAGTACACGCTCGAGAGCGACGATCTCTCGGACTTGCGCAAATGGGCGACTCGGCTCGCCGAGCGTCTGAAGCAGGACCCGGGCTTGACCGACGTCGACACCGATCAACAAGAGCGCGCGCTAGAGGCTTATGTGACCGTCGATCGCGACTCGGCGTCGCGCCTCGGCATCAATTCGCGCGACGTCGACAACGCGCTCTACGACGCGTTCGGCCAGCGGCAGGTGTCGACGATCTACACGAGCTTGAATCAGTACCATGTCGTGATGGAGGTCGATCCGCAGTACGCGAAGTCGCCGGAGGCGCTCAAGGACATTTACGTCCCGGCGAACGGCGGCGCGAGCGCGCGCTCCACGCCGCTGCCGTCGCGGGACCCGACGACGGGCGCGGCCGTGAGCTCGGCCGCGTCGACGATGGTGCCGCTGTCGGCGATCGCGCATTTCACGGACTCCGGCGCGCCGACACAGATCAACCATCAGGACACGTCCGTCGCGACGACGATCTCGTTCAACCTGCCCGAGGGCACGTCGCTCAGCGACGCGACCGAAACGATCAAGCGCGCCGAGGCGGATATCGGCATGCCGAACACCGTGCACGGCAGCTTCCAGGGCACCGCTCGGACCTTCCAGCAATCGCTCGGCGAGGAACCGCTCCTGATCGCGTTCGCGATCTTCACGATCTACCTCGTGCTCGGCATGCTGTACGAGAGCTACGTGCACCCCCTCACGGTGCTCACGACGCTGCCGTCGGCCGGCGTAGGCGCCGTGCTCGCGCTGCTGCTGTTCCGCATGGAGTTTTCGATCATTGCGTTGATCGGCGTGGTGCTCTTGATCGGCATCGTCAAGAAGAACGCGATCTTGATCATCGACTTCGCTCTCGACGCGGAGCGCGCGCGCGGCTTGAGCTCGCGCGAGGCCGTGCGCGAAGCGGCGCTCCTGCGGTTCCGGCCGATCTTGATGACGACGCTCGCGGCGGCGTTCGGCGCGCTGCCGCTCGCGATCGGCTTCGGCGACGGCGCGGAGCTGCGCCAGCCGCTCGGGATAGCGATCATCGGCGGGCTGCTCGTGAGCCAGGTGCTCACGCTGCTTACGACGCCCGTCGTGTATCTCTACCTCGATCGCCTTCGCAAGCCGCGCGGCGACGAGCGCCATTTGACGCGGGTCGCAGCACCCGTCTCGACCTAGCTCGGCCAAAGAAAACGGGCCGACGGCTCGAAGCCGCCGGCCCGTTCGTTGCTACGCTTGGGCGGTTAAGCGAGCGCCTTTCCGAACAGCGCCATCATCCTGCCCCACGCACGCTCGGCCTCGTCCTTGTTGTAGACCTGCGTGTCGGGCGGGCACCAGCCGTGCGCCGCGTGATACACCTCGATCTCGGCCGGCAGCTTCGCCTTCGCGAACGCGTCCTTCAGCACGTTCTTGTCGTCGGGCGAGCGCATGTCGTCGTTCTCGGCGATCGCGATCAAGTATTGCGCCTTCATCTGCGGGATCAAGAGATGCGGGCTGTCGGGCGCCTTCGTGACGAGCGCGGCGCCGTGGAAGGTCGCGGCCGCGCCGACGCGGTCCGGCACCGCGGCCGCGGTGCGCATCACGATGAAGCCGCCCATGCAGTAGCCGATCGTGCCGACCTTCTTGTTCTTCGCGACCTGCGGCTGCTGGTCGAGCCAGGCTATGAACGCCTTCGCGTCGGTCGTGTTCGTCGCCGCGGTCAGCGCCTGCATCTGCGGCATCACCTCTTGAATCGGCGTGCTCGCGCCGTTGGCCGCGGTCGGATTCCGCGAGCCGCTTGCCCATCTGCCGGAACGCCGGTCGGAGCCCGAAGATGTCGGGCCACACGAGCACCGCGGCGCTCGCGCCGCTCGACGGCGCGACGAAGTACGCGTCGCACTCGCCGTCCGGCGTCTTGATGTTCACGTCTTTCTCTTTCACGTCCACCGCGTTCGACGCACGCGGCAGCATCGCGGCGACGCCGACGGCGGCCGCGAGCACGCCGACGTCACGGCGCGTGTATTTCTTCATGTCTTCTTGAGTATCCAGGTCGCACATGCGCGTATCTCCCCTCGTTGCTGTTATTGCGTCGCCGTGGACGCGTGGCGCCGACTATACCGCGTTCGCGGCGTCCGGCGACCAGCGGCGCGGCGTGAAGAATTCTTCGGGTTAGGCGTCCGGCGTTTGCGCCGCGCGAGCTTCCGCAGCTAACAGCGGGACCCGCCCGCCGCCCGAGATCGCGTTCAGCTCGGCCGCGCGCTGCCGCCGCTGCCTGCGCATACGCCACATGATGAAGCCCGTCACGAACAGCACCGCCGGGATCAGACCGATCACGACCCAGATCAGGCGACCCGTCATCCCGCCGAACCGCCCGAAGTGCCAGTACACGACTGTGCGCAGCGCGACGTCGGCCGGCCGGCTCGGGTCGCTCGCGTCGCCGCCGAACGCGTCGACCGTCCAGATGAACGGGTCCGGGAACGCGAAATAGATCGCCGTGAGCCCCCAGACGAGCACGATCGGCAGAGACCAGAACCCAAACGAAACGTGCAATCGCTGAGCGAAGCGGCGTGTCTTGTCGGGCCAGCCGGTGAGCAGGCTCTCGGTCCAGCGGCCTTTGCCCGGCCACCAGAGCAGCGCGCCGCTCAGCGCGAGCAAGAAGAACAGCGTCGCGCCGATCCCGTTGACCGCGCGGCCGCGCTCGCCGCCGAGCAAATTGTCGTGCAAATCGACGACCCATTCGACCGCGTCGAGCACCGGCGGGTACATGAGGCCGACGTCATGGGCCGCATACGGGTCGAAAAGCCGCTCGACTTCGACGCCGTCGCGCGCGAGCTTCACGCGCACGGGACTTTCGGCGCGCCGGCCCTCGAATACGGAGGTGATCTCGCTGCCTTCGTACTCGCCACGCAGCGCGTCGCGGAGCTCGTCGCCGGTGAGACGCTTTCCGACGACCGGCACGGCGCGCGGCACCATCCACAGATGAAACTGCGGGCGCAGGACGCTGAAGCTGCCGGTGACGCTCAACAGCAAGATGTAGACGCCGAGTCCGATGCCGGCCCACGAGTGGATGGACATCAGCACGCGGCGCCAGCGCAGCGACTGCGGCGCGTTTGCCCAGCGGCGCCAGCCGGACATGCGCGGACGTTCGCTGGGAGGCGCGTGACTCTGCATCGCGTCGGCAGCGTAGCGCACGCGAGCGGCGCGCGACATATGCAGCGAGAATCGCGGCGAGCGCCAGCTCGGCCGGCAGGTCGCGCGGCTCGACTCCGGGCGGCTCGACGGCGAGAATCGCCACCTGAACGGTTGCGCCCTCCCTATCGCGGCGAGCGCCAAACCGTTTGCAAAGCGAGGTCGCATGAGCAAGTTCACGCGCCGCGAGGCGCTCAAGATGGCGGCCGGAGCCGCGGCGGCGGCCGCGCTACGCCTCGATGCGTCGGCGCAAGCGCCGTCGTTTCCGAAGGGTGCGGTGATTCGCACGCTGTTCAGGGACTACGCGCCCGAGGAGCTCGCGGGCGGCGCGACGCTGTTTCACGAGCACTTGTCGCTCGGCCCGGACTTCGGCGATCGGTTCCGCGCAGCGTCGGCCGCCGTCCTCGCGGCGCAAGGCGCGCCGCCGACCGCCCGGCCCGCCGGGCCTCCGCCCGCTCCGCCGGGGGCCGACCCGATGCGCGACGTCGACCTGATGGCCGAGGAGCTGCGCAGCGCGCACCGCGACGGCGTCGCGTGCCTCGTCGATGCGGGTCTCGACGGCGCCGGCATGGACCTCGAGTTCATTCGTGCGGCGGCGATGAAGTCCGGGCTGCCGATCGTGAAAGGTGCGGGCTTCTATACCGAGCCGTTCTATCCGAAGGACGTCGCGACGATGAGCGAAGCGCAGCTCGTGCGGGCGCTGCTGCACCAAGCGGACGACTATCCGGCCGGCGTGTTCGGCGAGATCGGCTCGTGGGACGAGATCACGGCGGTCGAGCGCAAGGTGTTTCGCGCGGTCGGCAAAGCGCACGTCGAGACGAATCTCTCCGTCTTCACTCACACCGGGATCCCGGGGAAATCGGCGCTCGAGCAGCTCGACATCCTCGAGGACGCGGGGGTCGACCCGAAGCGCGTCTGCATCGGCCACCTCGGCAATCTCAACGACCCGAACGTGTACGTGCAGAAAACGCTGTGCCGCCGCGGGGCGTTCGTGGGCTTCGATCGCCAAGGCGGCGGGGGCGACGCGGCGGCCGTGCCGCTCGTGATGGCGCTGCTCGATGCCGGCTTCGCGGACCACGTGCTGATCTCGGGCGACGCGTCGCGCGGCTACGGCAGACCGATTACCGCGTTCCTGCCCAAGCTCAAAGCCGCGGGCGCGGACGATGCGACGCTGAGGCGCATCACGGTCGACAACTCGCGCCGCTTCCTCGCGTGCGTGCCGAAACGGCCGCGCAACACGAAGGCGGCCGCGAATGCGGAGCGCGCGAAGAAGCCGCCGCGGGCCGGCGGCGCGCCGGGCACGTGAGCGGTTAGACCGACCGGTCCAGAGGCGCCCCGATGGCGCTCGGGAAGAGGCGTGCTCCGAATGAGCACGCGAGCAGGAGCATCACGATAGCGCCGCCGTGCCAAGCGAGCGTGACGTCGTCAATCGCGTGCGGGCGCCAGAAGCACGCACCGATGTTCGTCAGAACCCCGACGGCGAGCGCCGCGAACGCGGCCGTCGTACCGGGCGTGAAAGAGGCACCGCGACGCAACATTGCCGCGATCGCCGCCAGCATCGGTGCGCCACCCAAGACGATGAAGCCCACGCACGCGATCTCGTGCCGCGCCGTGACAATCGTCGCGGCGTCGGCATCCCAGCGCGAGGCGAGGAGCACCGCGGCTAGCCAAGCGATGGCGCCCGTCACGGCAAAAACCGCCGGCCATCGCGAACGGCCCGGGACGACCGACGCGAACGCGGCCCAGCTCGCGAGCAAGCTCGCCGCGATCGCAGCCGCATGCGGCAGCCACACCCGCGGCGAGGCGAAATCGATCCCAGCGCCGCTGTTCGCGAGCACCATGGTGAGTGCGGCAACATAGACCGCGGCGGCGATCAGCCACACGAAGGCCCGGCGCCCCGGCCGCCAGAGCGGCTCGACCGGCGTGAGGTTTCTCGACAAACGTTGGATGAGCTCGTTCGTATTCATCAGCGTTTCGGCCCCAGTACCCGGCGCAGCGACGCCATCGCCCGATGAGTGGCGACTTTAAGCGCGCCGACACTCGTGCCGGAAACTTCGGCCGCCTCGTTGAGCGACAGTTCCTTCAGCTTCAAGAGCTCGATAGCCTGCCTCTGCCCCTCCGGCAAGGAGCGCACGGCTTCGCGTACCGCGTGCGCGTCACCTAGCTCCGCGCTATCCGTATTCGTCTCTACCTCGAAAAAGGTTACATCCGACTCGTCGACGTGGATCTCACGACGCGCGGTCCTCGCGTATTTGCGTGCGCCATCCGCGAGGCGATGACGCACGATCGCGAGCAGCCACGGCACGAACGGCCGCGACGCATCGTAGGTCGCGCGCACGGCGTGGACCGATAGCAGCACGTCTTGCACGAGGTCCTCGACGTCGGCGATCCCGGCGAAGCCCCGTTGCCGCATCACGATTCTGCGCACTTGCGGCGCAATGGCGCGAAGAAGCTCTTCGTACGCCGCCGCGTCGCCGTCCTGCGCCGCGCGCATGAGCCGGCCGAGAGCGTCGCTGGGCTGCTCGGGCGCCGTCATTCGAGAAGTGTACGGTAAGCAGTAACCTTTTTGCGGGCACGGGCGAATACATCCGAAGCCGGTCGCGTGATCGGCATCCATCGCAAATTGCAAAGGAGAACTCGGATGAACAAGCGTTTACTCATCGTCTCGGCACTGACGGCAGCAGTCAGCGGAACGGCCATGCTGGCGCAAGCGGGCCCCGCGCCGGAGCCGACCTTCAAGGCGGAGAAGTGCTACGGCATCGCGAAAGCGGGCAAGAACGACTGCGCGTCGACCGGTGCGAACTCGTGCGCCGGAACCTCGAAAGCGAACGCGGATCCGCGCGCGTGGGTCTACGTTCCGGCCGGCTACTGCGAGCGCATCGTCAACGGCAGCCTCAAGCCGAAGGCCTAGCGAACGTGGGAAGCGCGGTCGCCACTTCAACGCGGTTCGATGCTCGCAAGCCGACACGCGCGGGCGTCGGCCTGCGGCTCCCTCACTTGCTCGAAGTGGCGGCCGCGGCACCCGCGGTCGATTGGCTCGAAATACATCCGGAGAATTTCCTCGCAAACCCGCACGCGCGCGAGGTGCTTCTCGACATCGCGAAGCGCTGCTCGGTCTCCGTGCACACCGTGGGCGTCTCCGTCGGCAGCTCCGATGGCGTGGATCGCGAGCACCTCGCTCGCGTCGCGCGGCTCGTCGCCGAGCTCGATCCTCGGTTCGTGTCCGGCCATCTCGCGTGGTCGACGCATCGCGGAATTTTCTTGAACGATCTGCTCCCGATTCGGTACGACGCCGAGGCCTTGCGCGCGGTCGCGTCTCATATCGACGAAGTGCAAGACGCGCTCGGCCGCGCGTATTTGATCGAGAATCCCGCGAGCTACGTCGGCTTCGACGGATCGACGATGACGGAGGTCGAGTTCTTGTCGGAGCTCGTCGAGCGGACCGGGTGCCGGCTGCTCTGCGACGTCAGCAACGTCCATCTCAGCGCGGTCAACATGGACTACGACCCATACGAGTACATCGATCGGCTGCCGGCCGCCGCGATCGACCAACTGCATCTCGGCGGCTACACGCTCGAGGCGGAAGACGACGCGCTCGCGGCCGAGGTCTTGATCGACTCTCACGCGAGCCCGATCGCGGAACCGGTGTGGGCACTCTACGCGCACGCGCTGCGTCGCTTCGGATTGCGCCCGACGTTGATCGAATGGGATGCCGAGCTGCCGACTTTCGCGCGACTGGCCGAGGAGGCTGCGGCCGCCGACGCGATCGCCGCGGCCGTCGCGAGCGAAGGACACTCCGTTGCGGCGTCTGGCTGAGCTGCAGCGAGCGCTCGCGGACGCCGTCCTCGACGGCGACGCGAGCCGCGTCGCGAACGACGTGCGAGGCGGTCGCGATTCCCGCGCGCGCCTCGCGATCCACATTCGTCACTACGAAACGAGCCTCGTGACCGCGCTGCACATGAAGTTTCCCGCGACGCATTGGCTCGTGGGCTCCGAGCTCGTCGGCGCGGCGGCCCGGGCGTACGTGCACGCGCGGCCGCCCTCCCGGCCATGCATCGCCGAGTACGGCAGGAGCTTTCCCGCTTTCCTCGCGCAGTTCGCCCGCGGGCGCCGCTTGCCTTATCTAAGGATGTTCGCGGAGCTCGAGCTGGCCGCTGCCGAAGCGTCGACCGCGATCGAGCGGCCGCCCGTCGAGTGGAGGAATGTCGTCAGCGTCGGCTCGGAACGGCTGCTCGGCTGCACCGTTCTCCTTCAGCCCGGCACCCGCTACCTGCGATCGAGCTGGTGCGTGGACGAGCTGATCAAGACGTACTTGAGCGAGACGGCGCCGGAGCAGTTCGCAGTCGAGCAATCGCAGGCGTGCATCGAGGTCCGCGGGGCGCGCGGCGCGCTGCGTATCGCGCGACTGGAGCGAGCGTCGTTCGCGTTTCGCGCCGCCCTCGCGGCGGGACGCTCGATCGGCGACTCGGCCGGCCGAGGGCTGCGTTACGAGCCGACTTTCGACACCGGCGCCGCCCTGTTCGAGCTCGTTCAAACCGGTCTCGTCACGAGTCTCAAACTGCAACCCGAAGGAGTCGATCCATGAACATACGTCTCGACTCGGCGCGCGAGCGGCTCGAGCGGTTTCCGCTGTCGATCATCCAGCTCGCAATGAGGATCGCGGTCGGCGCCGTGTTCTTCCGGTCCGGATTGCTCAAGATCAGCTCCTGGGAATTCGCGGTCCAGCTATTTCGCGACGAATACAAGGTGCCGCTGCTCGACCCGGCCATCGCGGCGCAACTCGCGGCAGCGGTGGAGCTCGGCGTGCCGCCTTTTCTATTCGTGGGATTGGCGACGCGGTTGGCGACGCTGCCGCTGCTCGGCATGATCGCCGTGATCCAGATCTTCGTGTACCCGATGGCCTGGACCGATCACTTGCTGTGGGGCTCGATCCTCGTATTTCTACTCACTCGCGGGCCCGGAGCAATCTCGGTCGACGAGTACGTCGCGAGAGCTTGGTCTCGTCACGAGCAGAGCCGGCGGTCGGCCGTGCCCAGCACGGCGCCTTGACGGCCGATGCTATGCCGCGCGCGACAGCAGCTTCCCGTAGCCCGGCGCCGCGCCGCTCATGCCGACGAGCCGCGCGCCGGCCCAGAGGCCGTGCGGCATGCTCGAGATCACGGGCACGCCGGTCTTCGCCTCGAGCGGAGCGATGATCTCGAGCGTCCTGAAGCCGCCGCACGAGACGAGCAGAGAGTCCGCGTCGGGCGCCATTGCACGCACGCGCGCGCCGAACTCGATCAAGTCGTTCTGGGTCACCTTGTCGACGTCGGTCATCGCCTCGATGCCGAGGCCCTTGACGATGAGCGGCTCGAGGCCGTGCTCGATCAGGAACGCGTGCAGCCGCTGGTTGACGTCGTCGTTGTACGCGGTCGCGACCGCGACTCGGTTCGCGCCGACCGCCTTGAGACCGTCGATCACACCGTTGCTCATCGTCGTGGCCTTGAGCCCCGACGCCTTCGTGACGGTCTCGCGCAGCTTCTGATTGAACGCCTCGCCTTTGTAGAACGTGAGCGAAGTGCCCGTAAGCTCGATCGCCTCGGCGCCGGCCGCGGCGAGCTTCTCGGCGGCGGCCGGAATCTTCGGCAGCACGGCCTCGAAGCCGTCGGGGGTCATCCGCTCGACGCCGAGGCCCGTGACGACGAACTTGAGCTTGTCGCCGTACATCGCGACGCCTTCCTCGGGCACCCCGCGGTTGAGCGGCGGAAAGATCAGACCCAGCACGGGCACCTTGCCGGCGGCCGCCGCACGGCGGGC
>JADMIO011210380.1_pt1 | contig 14212 bp, 14 predicted proteins | sample 8958161 | NCBI WGS metagenome assembly JADMIO01 (sample SAMN16585339, study PRJNA669376) | soil metagenome | isolation source: Crop rotation soil | place: USA: Cullars Rotation, Alabama | collected 2011 | reverse complement strand
TGGCCCGCCGTTTCGCGGGCGTTCACAACGTTGCCGAAATCAAGCGAACAAATACTTCATCCGCCGAAATATTTTGTCCACGAAGCGCCGGTCAAAGTCTCGCTGCCCGATCTCCACTCGTTGCTTGGTGCCGGCTGGCGACGGATTGACGCGGATGTTAACGGCGAATGGAGCTTCTACCTGATCCTCGATGAATTTCTGAAGGCAGCATCGACTTCGAAGCTGGCTGCCGCCGGCTGGGCCGGCGATCGTTACATGACCTACGAGAATGCCGCAGGACAAAGCGTGTATGTTTCAATGTCAGGCTGGGACACGGAAAAAGACGCGCGGGAATTCTTTGACGCGTATGTGAAGCGAACCAGGCTGCGCTATGCCGATGCGCGAGTTATCTCTGAGCGGGCGGCGGCGTGGTCGGCGCATACTTCTGAAGGCGACGTTACGATTGAACTTCGGGGCAGTCGGGTGTTAGTGATGGAAGGCATGCCGGTCAAGGCCAACAATCGCGCGCTGATCCGTCTCGTCTGGGCGAAATCGGCGTAATTGGCGATACTTACCGACTGTGATATTTTTTCGACAGCATTCGTTCCCAGAGACCGAGCATGGCTGAAACAGAATCTGAAGTTGCATCTACTTCGGGTTTCAAGGTCCGCCCGCTTTCAAAGCGGGAGGCCGGGGCCGCGCACCAGGGGCCGGAAGTCTCGGATAGTAATGCGCCGTCGCTAACCCCAAAAGTCGATAAACCGAAACAATCACGCCTGCGCGAACTCACAAGTGAGTTACGTGAGCTTGAGGCGAACCTGCGTCTGGGCGGTGGCGTCGAACGTGTTCAAAAGCAACATAAGCAGGGAAAACTCACCGCCCGCGAACGAATCGATCTGTTGTTGGACAAGTATTCGTTTAGCCAGGAAATCGGGTTGCTCGTCGCATACGACCAATACAAAAGTGGGACGGCCAGAGGGAACGAGCAAAGGGCGAACGATAGCGAAATTGGATCGGCGCCTGCCGCCGGTGTTGTGACGACCGTCGGACGTGTTTCGGGCCGGGAAGTCGTCGTGGTCGCGAATGACGCCACAGTGAAGGCTGGTTCGTGGTGGCCGGAGACGATCAAAAAGATTCTGCGCGCGCAGGAAGTCGCCATGCGTTCGCGGATTCCGATCATTTATCTCGTAGATTCGGCCGGCGTGAACCTGCCTTACCAGGGCGGAGTCTTTCCGGGTCAGTATGGCGCTGCTCGCATTTTCTATTACAACTCAATTATGCGCCGGTATTTGAAGGTGCCACAGATTTCCGCGGTGATGGGGCCGTGCATCGCGGGAGGCGCATATTTGCCGGCGTTGTCAGACGTCATCATTATGGTGGAAGGCACGTCGTTCATGGGTTTAGGTGGCGCCAATCTGGTGAAAGGCGCAACCGGCCAAACCATCGACAATGAAACTCTTGGCGGCGCTCGCGCACACAATGAGTTGTCAGGCGTGGCACACTATCGAGTGAAGGACGATGAGGAGGCGATCGCGAAGATCCGCGAATTCATCTCTGAGCTACCCGGATCAGAGGCTGCCGTCCTCAGGCTGGCGGATGGCCCAACACCGGTCTCCATCCCCTCAAAGCCAAGTGCTAAGCGTCCTGCAGACGACGTTTACGACATCATTCCGGAGGATCATCGTCAGCCGTACGACATGCGGGTCTTGCTGGATTGCATTTTGGATGATGGACATCTTGATGAGTTTCAAAAGGATTACGCGAAAGAAATCATCACTGGTCACGCCACGATCGCCGGCATCCAAGTTGGCGTAATCGCGAATGCGCGTGGAATGTTCCGTGATCCGTCCGGCGGCGCGCCCCGGTTCGGTGGAATCGTATACACCGAATCAGCCGAGAAGGTCGCCTACTTCATCGACACCTGTAATCGTCACGGGACGCCGCTAGTATTTGTTCAGGATGTGTCCGGTTTCATGATAGGGGCGGAAGCTGAACATTCGGGAATTATTCGCGCGGGCGCGCGCTTCGTCGAAGCCATGGCGACTGCCATCGTCCCAAAGATTGTTTTGACGGTGAATCACGCCTCGGGTGCCGGTTACTATGCGATGGCGGGACAGGGTTTTGATCCGAATTTCATCTTCAGTTGGCCGACCGGACGAATGGGAGTGATGGAAGGCGAATCAGCGGTGCAGGCCGTCTTCGGAAGCGAACTTGAGCGTCTGAAGAAAAATGGCCAGGAACCGAAGCCTGAGTTGGAAATCGAAATGCGCAAAGTTCGGGAAACATACGAGCGCGAACTTGACGCAAGATACGCAGCAGCACGAGGTTTCGTGGATGCGGTAATCACTCCGGAAGAAACCCGCGCCGCGCTGGAACTTGCATTGCGGGTCAGTTTGAATTATTCAGGGCCTCATTTAGGACAGTTCGTCGTGCCGGCATCATTAGCGTGACTCATGAAAGAAGCGCACGCTTCGCGGTTCTGAAATTTCGACTAAAGCAACAAAGGAGGATGACTATGAGAAGGAGCACCACCTATCCTTTCGTTCTTGCAGTTATGATCGGAGCATTTGCGGCGTTGACGAGCGCAGGATTGATTGTCTCTGCCCAGAATTCTAACTCGTCCACGACAATGGCCCCGGCGAATACCAACTCGTCGAAGCCCCGGCGCCACCGTTCAAAGCCCACGCCGAAATCTGCGGCGGAGGAGACCGACACGGCGGCGACATCAACTCCGGCGGCGATGCCGCGCAAAGGTCGCTGCGATCCGAACCAACAGGAGCAAACCGATCTTTCCGGCACGTACACGGGCAAAATGAAAATGGGCGATGACCCGGCAATGGATGCCACGCTCACGATTACCGGCAACAACTTTACGATGACGGCGGGCAGTAACACCCATTCCGGTCGTATCGTCGCAGTGACGACATGTGGTTACACCGCAGTGACAGTTATGCCCGAAGGTGCGACTCATGCCCACTCGCTGCGCGCGAAACGAATGGGAAGCGGACTGACTCTGATGAGCGTGGCCGGTGAACCTGAGAAGCTGATGTTCACTAGCGGTGGCGGGATGCGGCGGCCACGGAAACATACGAAAAAGCCGGCCGCCCCGACTGCTACAACGACGAATCCACCTCAGCAATAATCACTGAGGGATTCGCTTAATCGCACGGAGCTTGGTAATCAAAATGGCCTAACGCCTGCGATCAAAGGCGGCGTTCGGTGGTCTGTCTTCCGGCTCCGTGTTTGTTCGTCTAACCGACGCTTGTGATGAAGGAAAGAGTTCGTATCGCAGCCGGACAAGGATTCTGGGGTGACTTGCCCGACGCACCGGTGCGTCAGGTTCAGGGCGGCCCGATCGACTATTTAATGCTCGACTATCTGGCGGAAGTGACGATGTCGATCATGCAAAAGCAGAAGGCCCGCGATCCCAACGCCGGATACGCGCGCGACTTTGTGCCCTTGATGAGAGAGATTCTGCCGGCGTGTGTCGAACGCGATATCAAAGTCGTGGCGAACGCCGGAGGCGTAAACGTGCCGGGTTGTGCGGCCGCCGTCCGGAATGTCGCGGTTGAGCTGGGACTTGGTGGCAAGGTGCGGATCGGAATGGTTACCGGCGACGACATTTTGGATCGTATCGACGAGTTGCTCGCCAGGGGAATTGAATTACGTAATCTCGATACGGACGAGCCCCTCGCCGCCGTCCGAACCCGAATTCAAAGTGCCAACGCCTATCTTGGTGCGGCCCCAATCGTCGAGGCCTTAAGCCAAGGCGCGAATGTGGTGATTACCGGGCGCGCGACGGACACGGGGTTGACGCTCGGCCCGCTAATTCACGAATTCGGCTGGGCGGCTGATGACTGGGACCGTTTAGCGGCGGGAACGATCGCCGGCCACATTATCGAATGCGGCGCGCAATGCTCCGGTGGAAATTGCCAATACGACTGGGAGAACATTCCTGATCTGGCCAATGTTGGCTTTCCCATCGCGGAAGCATCAGTGGATGGCACGTTCGTCATCACCAAGCACGAAGGTACCGGTGGTTGCGTTAACATGCCCTCCGTGAAGGAACAACTTCTTTACGAAATGGGCGACCCCCACGAGTACATCACGCCGGACTGCGTCGCCGACTTTACGACGATTCAATTGGCCGTCGCTGGTCGCGATCGGGTGCGGGTTTTTGGAATCAAAGGCCGGCCGGCCACTGATTCGTTGAAGGTTTCAATTAGTTATTCGTCGGGATTCAAGGCGGTTGGGACGCTGGTCTATGCGTGGCCGGATGCGTACCGGAAGGCCCGGACTGCCGATCGCATTCTCCGCGAACGGCTTGATCGCCTCGGGTTGAAATTTCAACAAGTCTTGACTGAGTTCGTAGGCGCGAGTGCAACACATGGGCCTTTGGTTGGTACGCCGTCACCGGACCTGGCAGAGGTGCAACTGCGCGTCGGTGTGCGCGCAAATGATCGCGCAACAGTTGAGCGCTTCACGAAAGAGATCGCGCCGTTGATTTTGACAGGTCCACCCGCAGTGACTGGTTTTGCGGGCGGTCGTCCGAAAGTCGAAGAGATTGTCGCGTACTGGCCGGCGCTGATTCCGAAAACCGAAATCCATTCGGATGTGAAGCTGCTTGTAGCCTGATTTCGAACATCCAAAGGAAACCCTGGTTGAAAGTAAGACTCACAAGCTTGGCGCACGCCAGATCGGGTGACAAAGGCGACACGGCCAACGTCGGCTTAATTGCGTTGCGCGATGAGTTCTATCCCGTCCTCGTTCGTGAAGTCACCGCGAGTCGCGTCAAGGAGCACTTTCGCGGCATCTGCCATGGTAATGTCGAGCGATTTGAGCTTCCGAATCTGGGCGCGCTTAATTTTCTGCTGCATGAAAGCCTCGGTGGCGGTGGCACATTATCGTTGATGACAGACGCACAGGGTAAGACGTTTTCGACGGCGCTGCTTCGGATGGAAATCGAGATTGGTGACGAAGAGGCAGCGCATCTCGGACTGACCTAGAAGCATGACGGAGACGCAAACAGTTCTGGTCGAAGTTCGCGGCGCGGTGGCGTTCCTGACATTGAATCGTCCCGCGAAACGAAACGCGCTCAACGATCAGCTTATTGCGGATTTAAAGACCGGGCTCAAGGCCGCGACCGCCGACAACTCAGTTCGCTGCATTGTGCTGCGCGGCGCCGGTGCGGATTTCTGTTCGGGAGCGGACCTGTCGTCCCTTCAGAAGCTTTCAGGCGCGTCCGTCGCAGAAAATCTTTCGGATGCGCAGTCCCTGGCTGAGCTATTTTTGTTAATGCGCCAGGTTCGAGTGCCGGTCATCGCGGCCGTTCGGGGTCGCGCGCTGGCGGGAGGTTGTGGTCTCGCGCTCGCGTGCGACATTGTGCTGGCTGAGACTTCGGCGCGTTTTGGTTTTCCTGAAGTGAAGCTTGGATTCGTCGCGGCGATGGTGATGGCCATCCTGCGTCGCGCGACGTCCGAGAAAGTCGCCTTTGAGCTGGTAACTACTGGCCGTGAAATCACCGCCGCGGAAGCGAACCAGTTCGGACTGGTCAATCATATTTTCGAGAGCGAGCATTTCGACGGTGACGTCGAGCGCTTTGCAGGCCGTTTTCAGAAGCTCAGCCGGACTGCGTTGACCTTGTCCAAGTCACTCTTCTATTCCAGCGAAGCAATGTCTTTCGAAGAAGCGTTAGCGGCCGGCGTCGATGTGAATGCGACCGCCCGCATGACAGAGGATTGCCGTGCAGGAATCGCTCGATTCCTGAACAAGACATCGAATTAACGGGGAATCACCGCGGAAGATTATTCTCGGGATTTTACATTCTCGCGAATGAATTTGGCGATGTCCTGTGTGGACGTTCCCGGCAGAAAGATCTCGGCGACGCCCTGGTCTTTAAGTTTTGGGATGTCTTCCTGCGGGACAATTCCGCCAAGTATCACCAGCGTGTCATTCATCCCTTGCTCGCGTAGCAATGAGACGATCCGCGGACAGAGAGTGTTGTGCGCGCCGCTCAGAATAGAGACACCGACGGCATCAACGTCTTCCTGTAACGCCGCCGCTGCAATCATTTCGGGAGTTTGCCGAAGGCCTGTATAAATCACTTCCATGCCCGCGTCCCTCAGTGCGCGCGCAATCACCTTTGCGCCGCGATCATGACCATCAAGACCGGGCTTCGCGACGAGCACGCGAATTTTTCTCTCGGATTGAGCCATGGTTGTGAAGAGCTGATGAGCTAGATCGCCGGTTCTTCGTAGATGCCATAAACATCGCGGAGGGCTGAACAGATTTCGCCAAGCGTAGCGTATTCGCGCACGGCTTCGATTGTTGCGGGCATCGTATTGGCGCCCGTCTGTGCAGCTTTGCGAATATTATCCAAAGCTTTCGCCACCGCGCCTTTATCTCGCCGCGCATGAGTCTGCGCCAGTCTCTCGACTTGGTGATGGCGTACTGATTCGTCGATGACAAGAATCGGAACTTCAGTCGACTCTTCCTTCATTTGATACTTGTTCACGCCAACAATTGTCTGGTCGCCAGCCTCGAGCGCCTTTTGATACTGATATGCGGAATCCTGAATCTCTCGCTGTGGAAAGCCCTTTTCAATGGCTTCTACCATACCGCCCATTGCGTCAATGCGATCAAAATAGTCGCGCGCGCCATGTTCCATCCTTTCGGTGAATGCCTCAACAAAGTACGAGCCGCCCAGGGGATCGACCGTATTCGCAACGCCACTTTCTTCTGCGATGATTTGCTGCGTGCGCAAGGCGAGCAGCGCGGCCCGATCGGTCGGCAGCGCCAGCGCCTCATCGTAGGAGTCGGTATGTAGTGACTGTGTGCCACCCAGCACGCCCGCGAGCGCTTGAATGGCCACGCGCACAACATTGTTCAGCGGTTGCTGCACGGTTAAAGAAACGCCCGCCGTCTGTGTGTGAAAACGAAGCTGCAATGTGCGTTCATTGCGTGCGCCAAACCGGTCTCGCATTGTGCGCGCCCAGAGCCTGCGCGCGGCGCGGTACTTGGCGACCTCTTCAAAAAAGTCGTTGTGCGCATTGAAAAAAAATGAGATTCGCGGCACGAACTTCTCGATATCCAGACCAGCGCGAATTCCCCATTCGACATATTCGATTCCGTCTCGGAGAGTGAAGGCAAGTTCCTGAAGCGCCGTGGCGCCCGCTTCGCGAATGTGATAACCACTGACGGAAATTGGGTTGTACTTCGGAACATGCGCAGTGCAGAACTCGAACGTATCGATAACGAGTTTCATCGCGGGGCGAATTGGATAAATCCACTCTTTTTGCGCGATGTACTCCTTCAAAATATCGTTCTGCAGGGTGCCCGAAATTTTCCGCCAATCCGCTCCCTGCTTCTCCGCCACCACCAAATACATTGCCAACAAAACAGAAGCGGGCGCATTGATCGTCTGTGAGACGGTGACGTTTTCGAGGTCAATTCCCTCAAACAGCGTCTCCATGTCAGCGAGAGACGAGACAGCCACGCCGCACTTCCCAACCTCGCCCTCGGAAAGTGGTGAGTCGGCGTCATAGCCCATCAGCGTGGGCAAGTCGTACGCGACGGACAGACCGGTCTGGCCTTCCTTGAGCAGGTATTTGAAGCGCTGGTTGGTTTCTTCGGGCGTGCTGAAACCGGCGAACTGCCGCATCGTCCAAAGCTTTCCGCGATAGCCCGTGGCATGAATGCCTCGCGTGTACGGGAATTCGCCGGGCTCACCAATGTCGTTCGCTAAATCGACATCGCGAATATCTTCAGGTGTATAAAGGCGATTGATCTCGCCGAGCGAGACTGTGCGAAAACTCGATTTTCGCTCCTTAGTTTGTGATGAAGCGGCAGATTCGAGTTGGGCACCAGCAATGTCGGTAGTTGCCATTTGGACGTTGTTAACGAGATTTTGATGTTAGTGAATGCGATATTGTGTGTCAAACACCATCGTCATTCGCAGAAGGAAAAAGAAGAGCGCGGCTGCGATGTTTTGCAGCCGCGCGGTTTGGTAGGACCCAAAAGCGTAGACAGAAGCAGCAGGGTAAAGCGGGTGCTGTTAGCGGACAAAAGACAATGTTGCCAGGTTTGTTACTGATTGAGACTTTATGGGCACGACGATATCCGTCGGCCGTACCATACCAAGACGTGCGCGTGCCGCCGATTCGATAATTGCAGGATCCGTTGTTATTTGACGCACTTGAAGTTCGAGTTGCGCATTGGACTTTCTCATCGCATCAGTGTCGGTTGCGACTTGTTCAAACTGACGTGCTGCCAATCTAGCTTCTGCTCGGCCCCGCAGATTTACCGTAAGGCAGATCGCAGAGGCTGCGAGCAAAATCATTCCCAGATAAATCCACGAGGGAACAAAAGCGACGGCGCCGCGCGCCACACCGTCAAATGTAGTGGCGTGAGTTCGGAGAGCAGACGCTGGTTCGAAATGCGAAATTGCAACTCGGTTTAGTGGCCGAGTGTTGACACGATAGGAGCTAGGAACACGATTCAAAGTAACACCTCCACCATCTCAATCGATTCTGAGCTTTCCCGGGCCTTCGACGGCAGTGCCTAACAAGTGGTCTTGCCGCCCTTGATTCATTACCACTCGAAACAGCCTTCGTTGGCTGCTGATGCGGAGCGAGGCCATTTTGCGACGCGCCGTGACGCGCGTCGGGCACCGGTGGCTGTTAACTTGGGTCTTAGGTCTTCGAGTCATCTCGTTTTGCATTTATTGGATGAGATCGGCCGAAAAACCGATTTTGTACCAGATAATGGGTCCCCTCCGGCCGTTCGCCCCAAGATGCTGTGCACGAGAACCCCTCAATCCCTTGCGTCACAATGACTTACGCGCAAGTGGGGCGAATTTAGCAGCGACCCGCGATCGGCGCAATACCATTTTCCCACAACGATTTAGCAACGTAACTTCAACGTTTACATAAACTAACGTAAATTAAGCGCTTAATTTGGCGAACACCCGGCGAACGGAAACACGGGGGGGCCGCGGTCCACACATTCGCGTGTCGAAATGGAGCGTGCGTCGCGGTGCGTGCCGTAACGGCGCGCGGGCCGGACTTCGAAGGAGCGGGGCCATGGCGGCTAAGATCACCAAGGGCAACGAGATACGTGAAATGGGCACTTTGGGCACGTGTGTTGCCAAGTGTTTTTCGCGCAGTTGTATGTACCCCTCGATGGAGTCTGATATCTAAATGAAAGCAATCAAATACGCGGAACGCGGGCTAACCATGGTCGCCGGCGGTTTGTTCAACGCCATCCAAGTTGTTAACAAGTACAAACCTAACCCGTCATTCACACCAAAGTGGTCGGATAAGCCGCTCCTGAAATCGTGGCAGAAGACGAAGCCGACGCTCGGCTGGCCGAGAGTTACCGACTCATTGTGCCCGAATTGCGTTATTGAGGCACGCGAGGACATCTTAAGCGGCAAGCAAGACGTAGCAGTTCTCATCAACGAAAAGGTTGGCGAAATCAAAGCGCAGATTGTCGAACGTGACGGCGAAATTTGGATGATCAAAGACTGTCCTACGCATGGTCATTTTGAAGACGTCATGGCGATCGACTCGAAGTTCCTGACGCACATCGAGACGATGTTTCCAGGACGCGACATCGAAGCTCACAACGATGAAAAGCTTCACAATCATGGTTCCAGCACAGTCAAATACGGTCGCGGTGCTGTCTTAACAGTCGACCTTACAAACCGCTGCAACATGATGTGTGATCCGTGCTTCATGGATGCCAACCAGGTTGGATTCGTCCACGAGCTCAGCATGGAAGAGATTAAAGAGATTCTTGACAACGCGATATCGATCAAACCGCGTCGGCAGATGTCGGTTCAGTTCTCAGGTGGCGAGCCGACAATATCACCGCATTTCATCGAGGCAATTAAGTACTCACGAAAAGTCGGTTACAACTCGGTGCAGGCTGCGACCAACGGAATTGAGTTTGCGAAAAGCAAAGAATTCTGCCAGCAAGCAGCCGAAGCTGGTCTTCGCTACGTGTACTTTCAATTCGACGGTATTGGGAACGATGCGAACAGCCACCGGCAGGTCGGCAACTTGTTCGATGTGAAGTTGCGTGCGATTAACAACCTGCACGAAGCCGGTGTCGAGATCGTTCTGGTGACGACGCTCGTCAACGGCATCAACAATGATCAGGTTGGTTCGATCATTCGTTTCGCGCTCGACAATCCCAAGAAGATTGCTTTTCTCTCGTTTCAGCCCGTTTCATTCACTGGACGGGACGAGGCGATTACTCCGGAGCGCCGTCTGCAACAGCGGTACACGCTTTCGCACCTGGCGCACGACGTCAAGAATCAAGTCGGAATTACTGAGCCGACGCGCGATTGGTTCCCGCTGTCCTTGATGGGCGCCTTCGCCGACTTCGCCGACCTGGTGCACGGCCCCGAATCTGAATGGGGTCAAGTTTCGTGCGGCTGTCACCCGAACTGTGGCGTGGGCACCGCTGTGATGATCGACAAGCAAACCAAGGAGATGAGTCCGGTTCCTGCGTTCCTGGATATTCCCGGTCTGGTGAAAGACATGCGCAAAATTACGGACGCGGCGCGCGGCAAGTGGATTTCGAATCTGATGATGGGGCTTGCTTTGTTGAAACACTACCGGCCACAAAATGCGCCGACGCATTTCAACTTGTACGAACTGTTCAAGAAGTTTGATAAATCATTCGGTCTCACCGGTAAAGACTACGGCCGGGTCGACGGCACTCGCAGCACTGAAGATATCGAGAAACGCCGTTCTGATCGTTGGAACTTCCTATTCATCGCCGGCATGTGGTTCCAGGACCTCTTCAACTATGACTTCCGTCGCACGGAAATGTGCATCATCCCGTACGGCACGCAGGAAGGCGAGATCAGCTTCTGCGCATATAACACCGGTATCGGCTGGCGAAATATCATTGAACACATGCACCAAAACGCGACCGTCGCCAAGTGGTACGAAGAACACGGACGTCATGAAATCTTTGCGCGTGGGCGGGAAGTGGAAATGACGGACAAGTCGCATAACCTGATCCTGAATGACGTAGATCTGGCGCGGCCTAACAAGCCGCACATGGAAGGCCCGAAAACAGCGCACGAAGAAATGGTCGCGATGCGTAAGCTGTATCAGGAAATGGTCATGAAGCAGCAGCAAATCAAGACCGACAACGGTGACAAACCCGTTCAAATTCAAGGTCTCAATGGCAAGAAGAGCGCCGCTGTTGTTACCGTCTAGTTTTTAGCAACCCATCCGAGCCCCGCGAGTTTGGTTGCCAACTCGCGGGGTTTCGCTTGCTCGCTTGACCAACAGCGATTCGAATGTGTTAAATAGCGTTTTCGGAAAGATATGTAAGATAGGAAGAGAGAATAGATGGCTGTAGTTAACGTTAATCCCGGCGAGTCGATTGAAAGCGCGCTGCGCCGCTTTAAGCGTAAGGTGATGACCGAGGAGATCATCAAAGATGCGAAAAAGCACGCGTTTTTCATGCCGCCCGGACAAAAAGCAAAACTGAAGTCTGCGCTGGCTCGCAAGCGCAACAAGAAGAAGGCTCGTCCGCGTCCTCGCCCGACCACATAAGTCGTAGCGGAAAGAGCGAGACCTATCAGATCGATTCCAGGACATACACGGCTGGCTCGCTACGTTTGAATAAAACGTTCGGGGCGGGTCTGTGTGGGCGAACTGGAATATAATCGGAGCTTCGCCATGACGCGAATTCTCTTAACTAACGACGACGGTATTCACTCTGATGGGCTGGGCACGCTCGAACGTGCCCTGCGCGAGCTGGGTGACGTTTACGTCGTTGCGCCGGCCGCGGAGATGAGTGGCGCTTCACACAGTCTCACACTTGCCCGGCCGCTCCGAATTCGCAAGATCGACGGCCGTCACTGGACGGTTGATGGAACGCCAACAGATTGTGTGACCCTCGCGCTTCACAAAATACTCGAAGAAGACGAGCGGCCGCATGTTTGTGTCTCAGGAATCAACCACGGCGGAAATCTCGGTGACGATGCCACCTATTCCGGAACAGTCGCGGGGGCGCTGGAAGCCACCATTCTCGGCGTGCCGGGATTGGCCGTCAGTCTCGTTGCGCGCGAACATTTCGACTTTACCGAAGCGGCCCGTTTTGCTGTGCTGGCTACGAAAAAGATTCTAAGCGAGGGATTGCCCGAAGGCACTCTGCTGAACATGAATGTGCCACAAGGCGAAATCAAAGGTGTGCAGGTGACGCGACAGGGAATCAAGAATGCGCGGCCCGTAATCACCGAACACATCGATCCGCGCGGCAAACCTTACTTTTGGATTGGCGAGCAATATTTTCGCTCGAATGCCGAGGATGGAACTGATTATCGCGCAATCGAAGAAGGATACGTCTCGATCACACCATTGAAGAGCGACATGACTGATCACGCGCTGTTGTCTTCGTTGGAATCGTGGATTTACCTGGCATCACTCGAAGTCCTGCAGAGCTAGCCCCATCGCAAACAATTGAGCTTCACATCGTCACCTACGATTCCTTTACAAGCTGAACTTCGAATCCCGCGCGATCGCATGGTTGAGCGCCTGCGCGACCATTACCGGATCAAGGATCAAAAAGTACTCGACGCTATGCGCTCAGTGCCTCGGCATTTTTTCGTGACCGAAGCGCTGCGGGGGCGGGCATACGATGACAACGCCCTGCCGATCAATTTCAACCAGACTATTTCGCAGCCTTATATCGTGGCGCGAATGACTGAGCTCCTTGAGCTGAACAAACACAGTCGGGTCCTGGAGATCGGCGCGGGCTCGGGGTATCAGACCGCGATACTCGCGCAACTCGCGTCACAGGTTTACTCGATCGAGAGAATTGGCGAGCTGGCGCGCGAAGCACAGTCACGAATTCGTGCTCTCGGGATCTACAACGCCACGGTTAAAGCGTTTGATGGCACGCTCGGCTGGAAGGCGCATTCGCCTTACGATGCAATTCTCGTGGCGGCCGGCGGTCCGGTGATTCCGGAGCCTCTCATCGCGCAACTGAATGTCGGTGGTCGCCTGGTGATTCCAATTGGTGAAAGCCTGGAGAATCAGCGCCTGATGCGCGTGATTAAAACGGAAACAGGCCACAAACTCGAAGAGCACGGGTCCTGCGCCTTTGTGCCATTGATTGGCCAGCATGGATGGAAGGACAGCAGGCAGTGAGCAGCGCGAGTTTCTAATTTTCGGACGTTCATAGGACGTTCATAGAAGCCATCGCCGGCAGGTGTTTAAGTTGCGCCATTGTTTGCTCATTGCTCACTGTCGCCTACTGGCTGCTCACGGTTAATTACTTACTGCTCCCTGGATTATGGTCGCACGAATACTCGAAGTTCTAACGGCTTTCATCATCGCGACGATCTCGACACTCGGCTACGGTGGGATCGTTTTGCTGATGGCAATCGAGTCGGCGTGTATTCCTCTCCCCTCGGAAATCATCATGCCGTTTTGCGGCTACCTCGTGTATTCCGGCCGCTTCAATATTTGGCTGGTTTCCATCGCGGGCGCGCTCGGGTGCGTCGTTGGCTCCCTCGTCGCATATTGGGTGGGCATGTACGGCGGGCGGCCGCTGATCGAAAAATATGGAAGGTTTGTGCTCGTCTCAAAGCACGATTTGGATCTAGCGGATCGTTGGTTTGATCGATTCGGCGAAGTGATTGTGTTCGTGAGCCGTCTGTTACCGGCGATTCGTACGTTCATCGCATTTCCCGCGGGCGTAGCACGCATGAACCTGAAAAAGTTCATTATCTATACCTTTGCTGGCTCGTTGCCGTGGTGCCTTGCCCTCGCTTACGTAGGCCAAAAACTCGGCGAGCGATGGGACAAGGATCCGCGCTTGAAGACGCTCTTTCATCAATTCGACTTCGTGATCGGAATCATAATTTTGCTCGCGGCAGGATGGTGGATCTGGAGGCATGTCAAACATTCCCGCGCGGAAGGACTGAGCATTGAGGACTGAGATTGAGGACTGAGCATTGAGTACTGAATACTGAGCAACGAGGACTGAGTAGCCATCGTTTCGTGGCCGGTATTAGCATGTATCATTTGTTAAGCATCGTTCCAGTACTCACTAATTCGAACTCAGTCTCAGTATTGACTAGTCGGTATCTGGTACTGAGTCCTCAGTCCTTCAGTACTAAGTCCTCTTGACTCGTGCTATCATCTCTCTCTTTCCAGCACATTGGGATCCTAAGCTTAGAATTCCACGTGGACAAGTTGTCGCG
>JADMIO010909353.1_pt1 | contig 14212 bp, 13 predicted proteins | sample 8958161 | NCBI WGS metagenome assembly JADMIO01 (sample SAMN16585339, study PRJNA669376) | soil metagenome | isolation source: Crop rotation soil | place: USA: Cullars Rotation, Alabama | collected 2011 | reverse complement strand
GCCGCGACTTCAAGTCACGTGAATTCCAAGCTTCGGATCCCACTGTGCTGGAAAGACGCGTTCCGGAACTGGCGGCGGTGTCTTGGATTTGCGATTCAATCGTTTGCCGAGCGACAAGTGCGCTTTGCGGCTGGGTGAAGGTCCGCGGACGTTCGGTTTCTCCATTCGATTGATTCGATCTAACTAACAATCGCTGCGCGTCAATGCATCAGCTCTATTGCTGTGTTATATCATCGCACGATGGACGAGACCGAACACAGGATCGACAAACCTGAACCGCGGTGGCAGGCGCTTCTGGCCCTCGGGGCAGTAGGTGGAATTTATCTGGCGCTTCCGCGCTCGCTGGTGATCGGGCCCACCTGGCTTTTGCCTGTGGTCATTGTCGTGATGGTTACACCGACAATCGTCGCTCATCGCGCCGGGAAGTTTTCGCTGAACCGGGTTCTTGGGATCAGCACCAGTGTGGTCATGACGCTGGCGCTGATCGCGTCCGTTGTGTTGCTGGTTCTTTCTGTGCCACAGCACAAGGAGGAGCCGGTCGCGCTCCTCTGTTCCGGCGCCGAGTTGTGGCTAACGAATGTGCTGGTCTTTGCGATCTGGTATTGGCGGCTCGACGGCGGTGGCCCGACCAAACGCCGCGAACATCGGGAATTCGGAAGCCGCAGCTTTGTATTTCCGCAAATGCAGATCGAGAAAATCGAGCGGGGACGGTTCGCGTGCCAGGGATGGCTGCCCCACTTTATCGATTATCTTTTCGTCGCCTGGACAACGAGCTCAACGTTCGGGCCTACCGATGCCCCACTGCTCGCGCGGTGGGCCAAAGTTCTCACCATGATCCAGATCGGAATCTCCCTAACGATTATGGTCGTCCTGATCTCCCGCGCCGTCGGGGTATTGTGATCTGCGATCCCCGGTCGATTACCAGGTAACCGTTACGTGCCCGCTGGCGTCGGTAGATATGTTGCGACCGAGCAGCCGCACGAAAACCCAGTGCCGGTCTGATTCGCGGAGGACTTTTCCGTAAACGGTAATCGTCGTCGGCGATGCCGGATCGGTCGTGATGCCTTTGAATATGTTCAGGTCCGCTTTCGAAACCATGACGCGAACGTCGGCGAAATGTTTGCGGTTATCGGGATCCGGTTGCCAGATCGAGCTCTCGTACCAGCCTGGTTTCACGTGGTGGATATCCTTACCGCGGAAATTAAACTGGATTTCAACCAGCTCCCCGGCGTGCGAATCAAAGTTCCGGCTAAGTGTTCGCACATCGTATTTTTGCACGGTCGACCATGCCTTGGCGTCGAACCGCGGCGCGGCCAGCATCGTAAGAGCGCTGCTGAACACCAGGCACGTGATAAGGAGCTTGTTCATGCCTTTAGAATAGCGTCTTTGCCGAGGCGCGGGGAGAACGTTTTTCGGCCATCCGGACGGCCCCTGAACAGCGACTTGTCCTGCGGAGAGGAACCGCTACACTGGGAGGCTCGTGAAGATTTTCCGACTCATTTTTCCTGCGCTTTTGCTCTGGAGCGGAATCGTCACTTCGCCCGCCAAAGATCGGCAGCCAATTGGCAATTCGGCCGATACTTCCGAGTTGAATTACCGGCAGTTCTCGCTGCTTGCGATCCAGGACGGCGGCCGCAAAAAGCCGATCGACACTTTTGCGACCGACGCGCTGGTCTCAATATCGGGTGGACCGACCTATACCGACACCACGGGGCGAATGTGGTGGCCGAAAGACTTTCTGCTTTCGGCATGGGTGGGCACGCACGACTGGCGCAACGAGCCGCTAATTTTCATTTCGTTAGGCAAGTTAAAGGAGCATTTGGGATTGCCGGTAAACCAGCGCCGGTTTAGCTACGCCCAGCTCACCGCCTTGACCGAGCTCTCGCGGCTGGCCCGGGAAGGACAAGCGCTTCGCGATGCGGCGCAGCCCTCTGCGACAATCGCACGGGAAGCCGTCAACCTTAGTGATCATATCGCGTTACTCGATCGCATCATGGACGGCAACACTTTGCTCATCGTCCCGCCGCCTAACGGCGACACGGATTTGTGGGTTGGTCCACGCGATGCCCACCGGTATTACAGCGACTCTCAGCTCGAGCCTGTTCGAACGGACATTCAGGCGATGCTCAAGGCCTACAGACATGGCGACACATTTCAATTCAGCCGTTCAAGCCGCAGCCTGCGCGACAGCCTTCGATCGCTGAATCCCGGTGTTTACCCGCTCTACAGTCAGCTGCGCCTGGAATATTTTTATAATCACCTCGAAGCATTCAGCCGCGCGATTTGGCTCTACTGTTCGGCATTCGTCCTTTTGCTGATCGCGCATTTGCGCGGCCGGGGCACTGCCTTGCGGAACATCGGCCTAGGGGTGGCGTTCGTTGGCGCAGCGTCGCATACGATCGGGATCGTTCTGCAATACATGGTTATCGGGCGAGTTTCGGCGACTAACTGGTATGAGTTGATGATTTGTTCCGTTCTCGCCGTGATCCTGTTAAGCGCAATATTTTTCGCCCGGTATCGGACGCCGGTTTATCTGATGACGGCGCTGCCGTTATCTCTTTTTGCGCTGCTGCCAGTGCACAACGTCCCGGTCGCTGCTCCGGTGACGATGCTTCTGCTCGTCATCTTCGCCATGTCGCGACATCGCGAGTACCGGGCGCCAGTGACTACGGTTGAACCGGCTGAGATCGCGAGCGAACAGGTTGCAGCGTGATCGGTTAACGCGGCAGGCGCGTTTCGCAAATCTCGCAAATCACGTGCAGCAGGAACTTGTGCGCTTCCTGGATTCGCGCGGTCGATTCGCCTCGCACGATAAGATCGACATCGGCGATTCCTGCGCTTGATCCACCGTCGCGTCCAAGGAGAGCGATGCTCTTGAGTGCGTGTTCCTTCGCTTCTTCGAGCGCTCTCCGCACATTGGCCGATTTTCCACTGGTAGTGATCGCTACCAGCACGTCGTTAGGCGCGCCAAAGGCGCTTACCTGCCGGGCAAAGATTTCATCGAAACCGTAGTCGTTGCCGGTTGCGGTCAAAAGACTTCCGCCGGCGGCCAGATTCATCGCCGGATAAGGACGCCGGTCCGCTACGAAACGGCATGTGAACTCAGTGCAAAAATCGGCAGCGTCCGCAGCACTGCCGCCGTTTCCACAGACCAGCAGCTTGTTGCCCGAACGCAGCGAATCGCTGATCAGCGTGGCCGCGCTGCCAATCTCCGTTTCCAGGTCCGCAAGCGATTGCAATGTGGTGGTTGCCGCGGTTAACGCTTTTTGAATCTCGGGAAACTCAGCCATGAAAAAAGTAAAGGGGCGGTCCGGTTTAACGATTTGCCCGGTTAAAGCTTTTCCGGTCGTTGATCAAAGGCAACGAAATTATTCGGGAAGTTCCTCATCGCTTACTTGCGAAAACGCGGGCTCGTGACATCGCTGCGCGAAATCCGCGCGGTTTGGTTCGGATCCAGTTAGCGAATTTTTCGACCTCCGGATGCGCCCGCAGCTTCTCAATCGTGTTGAAATCGCGCTCAAGCTCTTTTTCCGAGAGCAATTGGTGAACTTGCGAATGACATGAGCGACAGAGTCCAATCACGTTGCGCACGGTCGCGCGATCGAACTCGCGTTTGTTACGCTTATTATGATGACGCGTTCGTGGAATGAGATGATGTCGCGTAAGCGTCTCCTCGCGTTCGCAGATTGCACAGCGCCGCGGCACGCGATCAAACGTGATCTCCGGCATGCGGATGTCGATCTTTGAAGGTCAGCTCCGCCACTCCGGATTTGTCCAGCTCTCCCAATCCTTCTGCGATCATGCGCTCGTATTGTTCCTTCGTGGCGCGAGCCAGCGGCAAATCGAGGCCGACATGGCGAGCGAGCGATAGCGCAATGCCACTGTCTTTAGCGGCATGCGCGGCTGAGAAGAAACAAGTGTGGTCGCGGTTTTGCATGTCTTCGCCGTCGGTTTCGAGCACGCGCGAGTTCGCGCCGGTTTGGGAAAAGACTTCGCGCAGCATCTTTAAATCGAGCCCGAGCGCCGCGCCCAGGCCTAATCCCTCGGCAAGTCCGGCCGTGTTGATATTCATCACCATGTTCACCAACGCCTTCACCTTTGCCGCTTCGCCGGCCGGTCCGATGAATTTCAGTGTGGAAGCAAGTTCCTTGAGGATCGGTTCCGCGTGCTGGAAAGCGTTCTCGGTTCCTCCGCACATGAGATAAAGTTTACCCTCGCGCGCTTGCGTGATGCTCGAAGCCATGCACGCCTCCAGGGTTTGTGCGCCAACGACGCGCGCGAGCCGCTCAACTTCGACGTGGACGTGCGGCGAGATCGTCGCGCAGTTGATGAATAACTTCCCGCGCGCGTTAACCAATAAATTGTCGCCGAGCGCGGAGAAAATTTCACGCATGGCGTTGTCGTCGCTAACGACCGTGATGATCGCGTCTGATTCGGCGGTGACCTCGGACAAGTGCTGGCAGGCCGCGCAGGATAAGTCGGCGGCCAAGTCTGTCGCCGCCTTGCGATTCGAATCGTAGACGGCGGTAACCTTTAATTGTCGATCTTTCAACCGGCGCGCCATGTTTGCGCCCATCCTGCCAACACCAACAAAGCCAATATTCATATTCGTCCGGCAAAAAACGGGTTGTGCTGCTTCTCTTCTCCAACGGTTGTCATCGGTCCGTGACCCGGGCAAATGACAGTTTCGTTAGGCAACGTGAGGATTTTCTGGAGATTGTTCTTGATCGCGTCGTCGTAGGAAACGTTACCGCCACCCATCGATCCGGCGAAGATCGAATCGCCCACGATGGCAAGCGAGCGCGCCAGGCCGTTGACGATATAGGTGACTCCCCCCGGAGAATGTCCCCATGTCTGCCGCGTTTCGATTTTGATTTTGCCCAGGTGGAAGTCTTTGCCTTCATCAAATGATTCTGTTCCGGAAACCGGCTCGCGGGCCGGCGCGAAGACGTGCGCTCCGGTTTCTTCTCGCAGCCTGGGCAAATCAGCGACGTGATCGGGATGGCCATGCGTCAGCAGGATCATTTTGATCTTGAGACCCTTCGCCCGGTGCACCATCGGCGCGCAATCGGCGCCGGTATCGAACGCTATCGCGTCTTTTGTGTCGGGATCCCACACCAGAAACGAATTGACCGTCATTCCGTTGTAATCGGTTGTGAACATGGCGAACCCGTCGTTGATTTTGATCTGGTTAGGCTTCCATTTTCCTTCGGCGAGATCGATCAGCGCGGCGGCGTCCAATTGCAGGACCGGCGCAATTTTCTCCAGCGTTTCGCGATCGGCTTGCCCGTTATCGCGCACCGCCATAAGCGACTCCCGGGTCACACCGGCTCTTTTCGCCAGGTCGCTATCGGCGATGCCAAGGCCGCGCTGCGCCTTTCCGATGATATCTCCGACGTTATCTTCCAGTGGAATCATTTTTAGACCGCGATTGGCTCGATGCGCAGTCGCTCGATCCGGTTCATTGCCAATGTTTCAAAAGCGTTTGCCACATCAAGCACGGAAATCGGCGCGCCGGTTTCGCGTTCGATAGAAGTCATCGTGACATCCCGAATTCCGCAGGGAACGATTTTGTCGAACGGAGTGAGGTCACCGCAAACATTGAGGGCGAATCCATGCATGGTAATCCAGTTGCGAACGCCGACGCCAATTGAAGCGATCTTGCGTTTGCCGATCCAGACGCCGGTCAGCCCTTCACGACGTTCGGCCGCGATTTCAAAGCCGGCCAGCAGTTCGATGACCGATTGTTCGAGCCAGCGCAGGTATTTGTGAAGATCCTGGCCGCACCGGCGAAGATCGATAATCGGATAAGCCATGAGCTGTCCGGGGCCGTGATAGGTCGCCTGTCCGCCGCGGTTAATCGCGAACAGCGGATAAGGAAGATGCTCTGCGCCTAACAAGCTGGATCGATCCGGCGTTCTCCCGATGGTGTAGACCGGTTCGTGCTCGAGCAGTAGAAGCTCGTCTGCCGCCGATGAATCGTCGCGCTTTTTGCGAACGATCGTTTCCTGCAATTCGAGCGCCTTCTCGAATTCAACACGGCCGAGCCAGCACGCTCTGAAATCGCCGTCGTTCATATTTGCGTCGCCGACGGCAGGCCCATTCGCGCAACCTCCTGTGCCCTGACGTGGGCCAATCCGATCGCGAGCGCGTCGGCGGAATCCGCATCCGGCGTTTCCGTTAGGCCGAGAATGGCCCGCACCATGAACGCGACCTGGTTCTTGGCCGCTCCGCCGCGGCCAACCGTCGCCTGCTTGATTCGCGTAGGCGCGTATTCAAAAATAGGGAGTCCTTTTTCGGCGGCCGCGAGAATTGCCGCTCCCCGTGCGGCTCCAAGAAGAATCGCCGTCTTGTGACTTTGGACATAAATGACCGACTCGAGCGCGCAGCAGTCGGGTTCATGTTCACGAATCAATTGCTCGAGACGGTCACGAATCGCCACCAGGCACGCGGACGAACGGAGTGAGCTCGCGTTGTGGATCGTGCCGAAATACAAGGCCCGAGTCTTCCCGTTGTTTGCGTCGAGCACAGCGACGCCGCTGTTTCGCAGCGAAGCATCGATGGCCAGGACCCGCATGGATCAACCTTAGAATCGGCGAAGCCAGCTTCAAGGGAGGAATCACTGGAGCAAAATACGCACATGAATTGGCAAGCGGCGGTAAGCCGGCCGGCTCGTTTCCGCGCAAGCTGGTTTCATGAAAGCTGATGAGTTCGAATCGATGACTAAGAGAGTCGCCCGGCATCCATTCCTTGCGGGAATGAATCATAACCAACTGGCGTTTCTTACCGACTGCGCAATGGCGGTGGAATACAAAACGGGCGACATCCTTTTGCGTGAAGGCGACTTTGCCAACCGGTTCTACCTGATCGAAAGCGGCGAAGTCGTCCTGGAAGCGGGTGAAGATCAACCAATCCCGATTGAGAGACTCAGTTCCGGAGATTTGCTCGGATGGTCATGGATGTTTCCGCCGTACGTATGGCATTTCACCGCGCGCGCGACGAAGCCGACGAAAGCCATCTTTTTTTACGGAACAATCCTGCGGGAATATTGCGAACGCGATCACTCGTTAGGCTACGAGCTGTTCAAGCGAATGAGCGCGGTAATGATCCGGCGGTTGCAATCGGCCCGGCAAAAGATGCTGGAGGCTCGGGCGGCTCAGCCTCATCCCGCCTGACCTGCTGTTATTCGGCCGGTAGCTGGTCCATCGGCACGCACGAGCAAAACAGGTTCCGATCGCCATACACGTTGTCGATTCGCGCGCAACCGGGCCAGAATTTGTGCTCGCGCGTCCACGGCGCGGGAAATGCCGCATCTTCGCGCGAATAGGGATGATCCCATTTTTCCGCGGCGATCTGCCGCGCAGTGTGCGGCGAGTTCTTGAGCGGATTATTTTGTTTGTCGATCTTGCCGTTCGCAATCGCATCGATTTCCCGTCGAATAGCAATGAGCGCGTCACAAAAACGGTCGAGCTCATGCTTCGGTTCGCTTTCAGTTGGCTCGATCATCATTGTGCCGGCAACCGGCCACGAAATTGTGGGGGCATGAAATCCGTAATCCATCAGACGCTTGGCAACATCTTCCACTTCGATCCCGGCGCTTTTCCACTGGCGAAGATCCACAATGCACTCGTGCGCGACCAGCCCGCGTTTGCCTTTGAACAGCACGGGAAAATGGGGATCGAGCCGTTTGGCGATATAATTCGCGCTTAAGATCGCCACCTTCGTCGCGTTTGTTAGGCCAGCGGCGCCCATCATTCGGATATACATCCACGAAATTGTAAGAATGCTGGCGCTTCCGTAGGGCGCGGCTGCGACTGGTCCCACGCCTTTTTTTGATTCTGCTTCAATCAACGAAGGTTTGCCGGGCAGGAACGGCACAAGGTGTTTGGCGACGCCGATCGGGCCCACGCCGGGCCCACCGCCGCCGTGGGGAATGCAAAACGTCTTGTGCAGATTCAAGTGACAGACGTCGGCGCCGTAATCGCCGGGCCGGCAAAGTCCTACCTGCGCATTCATGTTTGCGCCGTCGAGATAAACCTGGCCGCCGTGGCTGTGAACAATCTCGCAGATCTCGCGGATCGTTGTTTCGAAAACCCCGTGCGTGCTCGGATACGTAACCATCAATGCAGCGAGGTCGCGGGCGTGCGCATCGGCCTTTGCTCGCAAATCGGCAAGATCGACGTCGCCGTCCTTGAGCGTCGCGACCGGAACGACTTTGAAGCCGGCCATTACCGCGCTGGCCGGATTGGTGCCGTGCGCCGATTGTGGAATGAGACAAATGTTGCGGGCGCCTTCTCCGCGCGACACGTGATACTCGCGAATCGCCAGTAGTCCCGCATATTCGCCCTGCGAACCGGCGTTAGGCTGCAGCGAAACCGCGGCGAAGCCCGTGATCTCGGCGAGCCATTTCTCCAACTGTTCGCACATTTCGGTGTAGCCGGCTGTTTGGTCGTTAGGCGCGAACGGGTGCAGTTTGGCAAATTCCGGCCACGAAATCGGAAACATTTCCGCGGTCGCGTTCAGCTTCATGGTGCAGGAGCCGAGCGGAATCATCGAATGACAGAGCGAGAGGTCGCGCGATTCGAGCTTGCGCAGGTAGCGAAGCATTTCCGTCTCGGTCTCATGGGTGTTGAAGACCGGGTGCGTCAGGAATTTCGAATCTCGGATTTCGAATTTCGGATTTGGATCAACGGCGTTTGCCAGCTCGTTAACATCAACATCGCGGCTTTTGAGATCGGGATAAGCATCAATGACCGAATCGAGGATCGCTCGAACGTCCGCCAGCGTGGTGGTCTCATCCACGGACACGCAAAGCAAACCATGCTCGAGCGGCCGGAGATTGAGGCCGCGTTGCGCAGCACACTTGGAAACGGCAAACGCATCGCGATAGGCGTCAACACACACTGTATCGAAGAAATCTTCGTGAATGAGCGGGTGCCCAAGTTTCTGCAAGCCTGACGCAAGAATGCGCGCCATTCGGTGAACCCCTTTTGCGATCGTCCGCAATCCATTGGGTCCGTGATACACCGCGTACATCGACGCGATGACGGCGAGAAGAACCTGCGCCGTGCAGATATTGCTCGTCGCTTTGTCGCGGCGAATGTGCTGTTCGCGGGTTTGAAGCGCGAGTCGGTAGGCGGGACGTCCCTCGGCGTCGTGCGATACGCCGACCAGCCGCCCCGGCATGTGCCGCTTCTGTTTGTCGCGCGTCGCGAAATAGGCCGCGTGAGGTCCGCCGAAGCCTAACGGAACGCCAAAGCGCTGGGTGCTGCCCACAACAACATCGGCGCCGAATTCACCGGGCGGCTTCAACAATGTCAGCGCCAGGATATCTGCGGCCACAGCGACCAGTGCGCCGGCATCGTGAGCGGACTTCACAAAACCGGTGTAGTCGTGAATCGCGCCGTCCGTCGCCGGATATTGCACAAGCGCGCCGAAAACGCCGCTGTCGAACTTGAAGTTCTCGTGATTGTCGATCTTGAGCTCGATGCCTAACGGCTTGGCTCGCGTTTGAACGACCTCGATCGTTTGTGGATGACAACTGCTCGACACGAAGAACACATTTCGATCGGAACTCGCAGCGTGGCACAACGCCATTGCTTCGGCAGCGGCGGTCGCTTCGTCGAGCAGCGACGCGTTTGCGATCTCCATGGCGGTGAGATCGGTGATCATGGTTTGGAAATTGAGCAGTGCTTCCAAGCGGCCCTGGGCCAGCTCAGCCTGGTAGGGCGTGTAGGCCGTGTACCAGCCCGGGTTTTCCAGGATATTGCGCTGAATTACCGGCGGGGTGATGGAGTCCGAGTAACCGGCGCCGATAAAATTCTTCGCGACTTTGTTTTTCTTCGAGATGGCGCGGAGCTCGGCCAGCGCCGTCGCTTCCGATTCGCCCCCGGGCAAATTCAGCGACCCATCGAGACGAATGTTTTTGGGAACGGTCGCGTCGATCAGTGCATCGATGTTGTCGAAGCCAATTTCGCGCAGCATCTCGGCGATTTCATGCTCGTTAGGCCCGATATGACGGCGCGCAAAGTCCGAGCCGGACTGGCGGTTATCAAGATTGATTTCGTTTTCGCGCCCCTGCATCCAGAGACGGTATGGAACTCGTCTGCTGCTTCAAGTGCCGCCGCAATAGGAGGCCGGAAATCCGCCCCCGGCTATTTGTAATCGTGAATCTGGACCCCCTCGCTCTTGAGGTGAGTGAGCAGATCGTTGAGATGCGCATGATCGCGCGTTTCCACCGTGCAATCGACTTTAACCGCTGAGACGTCGCTACTGGCAAAAGCCCTTTCATGAACCACTTGTTTAATGCTGGCGCCGCAGTTCGCGATCTGCCGCGCCAGGTCGGCGAGGCCGCCGGGACGATCGCTGATTGTCGCGGTAAAACGGCACAATCTGCCATCGGCGACGAGGCCGCGTTCGATCACACGGCTCAGCACGTTGGGATCGATATTGCCCCCGGAGAAAATGATAACCACGCGTTTGCCGGCGAGGTCGTTGAGTTGGCCCGAAAGACAAGCGGCGAGGGGAGTTGCCGCGGCGCCTTCGACTACGCCCTTTTCACATTCCACGACCCGGAGAATCGCGATGGCAATTTGTTCCTCGGAAACGATGACCGTTTGGTCCACCAGCGATCGCGCGATGTGAAATCCGTTCGCTCCGATCTGGGGAATGGCGAGGCCATCGGCCAATGTCGGATCGAGATCGATCTTGGTTGGCTTATTGGCGTCGAGCGCCGCTGAAAAACTCGCCACGTTTTCGGCCTCAACCGCAATGATCTTTACTTGCGGCCGCAATTTTTTGATGGCCACCGCAATTCCTGCCAGCAGTCCGCCGCCGCCAACTGGAATTACGATTGCGTCGAACTCCGGGACTTGTTCGACGATCTCAAGACCGATAGTTCCCTGGCCGGCGATGATTGCCGGGTCGTCGTAGCCGTCGATGTAGGCGAGCGCTTTTTCCTTGGCGATCTCGTGCGCGCGGGCCTTGGCTTCTCCAAAATCTTTACCATGAAGGACAACATTTGCGCCGAGCTTCTGGCAGTTGGTGACTTTGATCAGCGGCGCAAACTTCGGCATAACGACCGTTGCCGGGATGCCTAACAACTTTCCCTGATAGGCAAGCGCCTGGGCGTGATTCCCGGCGGACGCTGCAATGACGCCGCGTTTTTGCTGCTCGGGCGAAAGCTGCTTCAAGGCATTGCGTGCGCCGCGCTCCTTGAAGCTGCCGGTTCGCTGCAAATTCTCCAGCTTGCAGAAGATCTGCATGCCGGTGAGCTCACTCAGTGGAATCGAATCTTCACACGGCGAGTAATAGATCGCGTCCTTGATCCGATCTCGCGCCGCCTGAATATCTTCGAATGTCACCACGTGCTGTGAACGTGGACGCAAGATCGACAATCGACAACTGCGAGGAGGATGACTCGTTACGCGTCGAGCGCGTGACGGATCGTTTGCGCGAGTTGCTCGGGGTCGAATGGTTTGGGCAGGAAAAACATTCCGCTTTCGCTCTCCTTCGCCGTGGCGACGGATTCATCCAGGTAGCCCGAGACAAAAACAACCTTGGTTTGGGGACTGGTTTTGCGAAGCCACGTCGCGAAATGGCGGCCACTCATCTGTGGCATAACGACATCAGTCAGCAGCAAATCGATGTGCTGGCCGTCCTTTTCACTGATGAGTCGTTGCGCGTCGTCGCCGTTTGCCGCTTCGATAACGGTGTATCCAAGGCCGCGCAGGATGCGCACTGAGATGTGGCGAACGCTGATATCATCTTCGAGAACGAGAATCGTTTCCGCGCCCTCGGGCATTTTTCGGCTGCCCGGCTTTTTGTAACTTGGCTTCGGCGGCGCTGCGACTCGAGGAAGCCAGATTTGAACAGTGGTTCCAGTGCCTTCCTGGCTTTCAATTTGGATGTCGCCGCCACTCTGCCGAATGATTCCGTAACTCGTCGCGAGGCCAAGGCCGGTCGCGCGATCCTTTGTGGTAAAGAACGGCTCGAACAGGTGAGCTTTCACCTCTTCATTCATTCCGGAGCCGGTGTCCTGGAGACCGATGATAACGAATTGGGTTTCGACCCCGGCGGTAACCGCCGTGCCGATTGTTAGTTTGCCGCCGAGCGGCATGGCATCGCGAGCATTCACCGCGAGATTAAGGATGATCTGGGTGATCTGACCGGGATCGACCTTCACGTGGGCCCCTTCCTTCTCGTGGTGCAATTCGCAAGCGACCGAAATGTTTTCGCCAAGGAGCGGAAGCAACGACCGTTCGAGGTTCGTGATCAGGGAATTAACTTCGACAACCTGCGGGTCGAGCGCACCTCTGCGACTGAAGGCGAGCAATTGCGCCGCGAGATTGGAGGCGCGACCGGCAGCTTTGCGAACCTCGGTGATATGCTGGGCGAGCACACTGCTCGGTTTCAATTCGCTGAGGATGAGATCGCTGTAGCCGAGAATCGTCGTTAGGAAGTTGTTGAAGTCATGCGCGGCGCCGGCGGCCAACTGCCCGAATGCTTCCATCTTTTGAGAGCGCACCAGTTGATCCTGCAATTGTTTGCGCTCGGTAATATCCATCAGCACTCCGATGAAACGCTGGGCCTGGCCCTTCTTATCGCGGACGATCAATGCCCGCTCGAGAACGTGCCGATAGTTTCCGTTTGCATGAAGAAAACGATACTCACCGGTCCAGCGCTCGTTTCCGTCGGCGATGGCCTGGCTGATAGAATTCGCTATCCGCGGGTAGTCGTCGGCATGAACGCGGTCGTTCCAGAAAGTCATCGAATCCGAAGTGATAACGGTTTCGTATCCGAACAGTTCGCGTAAACCCTGCGGCCACGTCAGTTGGCAAGTGGTTAGGGCGAAATCCCGTATCGCGTCATTTGTCGCGCGCGCAACCAGCTGGTTGTAATCGTCGCTTAACAAGGACGAGTCGTGAAACGGCGATACAGCGGCTTTCTTACCAAGCGTCGCGCTCGCACCGGCTACGGCCGGTTGTCCAAGCGGCAGCGATGATGCGGAAATATGTGGATTATCGTTCCGAGTAAGGGACCCCATGCGTCAAACGAACCAAAGAGAAGCGCTGGGAAAACTAGCTACTTTTATGCCCTTGATTTTTCGTCTGGAAAGCCGCGCCGGAAGTCGTTGGAACGAGATTACCCGAAGGCGAAAGCAACGTGCGGGCTCTCGAGATCGGTCGTTAGAACAAACCGCGGCGTGCGGAGAAGTCGACGCCTGCCAGACGTTCCATTTTCGTTACGCGAAACGAAAGCTTAACGAATTTCGCCTCAATCCCTATCAGGGAGAGATCGAATGTCCGCTTGTGCTCAAAGCTGATCGCGCCCTCGACCCGGGTCCATTTCGGACTGTCTACGGGTAATCGATCGTTCGAGACGGAGATGACGAGCTCGCCGGCTGCAGCGGCATTTTCATTGAGGAAAGTGAGTTTATCGACGGTCGCCATTTTCGGCAGCGAGATAACGAATTCGGTATCACCTTTTCGCAGCGAATAGGTGACGGTGTCGTGCTTTTGGGCGGAGACCGGCGAGCCCAGGTCTTCCGGCGCCAGTCGAATCACCCTGCCATGGTCGCCCGCTGTCGAAATTTGCTTGGGTTGGCCGGCAGGCTGGGCCGATCTCGCGGTAGAAGCGGCAATCAGGGACAATGTCGAAAGGATGAGGAGCATAGCGAGAGCGAAAAGTGGCGAGCGGAAGGGGAGGGTGGATTTGAACCGAATCATGGCCGTTTTTTAGCTTAGATCGGGCCAGAATAAGGGATTTCTACTAGGGGAAGTCCTCGGTCGCGAATTATCTTGCCTGTAGGGTTAGCCAGGGTGTAAAACGGCGGACGAACAGAACTGATTACTGCTTTTGCGTAGATGGAGACGACCGCTTTTGAAGGTTTGTGCCCCCGAAAAGGGGTTCGTCTGCCGTTAACGCATGTGGTATCACAACTGCTAACCTTCAAAATCGCCCGACCGTTATGACCAGTTACCTCTTCTATCGCGTGCCCTCTATGCTTTTGCGTACCGGTGCAGCTTTACTCGGCCTGCTGCTATTCGCACCCGCGATGGTTCGCCTTTCCAGCACATTGGGATCCTAAGCTTAGAATTCCACGTGGACAAGTTGTCGCGGCCGCTTCTATAGTGTCACCTAAATACTAGTGACTCCAGCGTAACTGGACTGGCCACAGTTAGGCCGCAAATGTAATCACACTGGCTCACCT
>JADMIO012534197.1_pt1 | contig 14213 bp, 8 predicted proteins | sample 8958161 | NCBI WGS metagenome assembly JADMIO01 (sample SAMN16585339, study PRJNA669376) | soil metagenome | isolation source: Crop rotation soil | place: USA: Cullars Rotation, Alabama | collected 2011 | reverse complement strand
GCGACAACTTGTCCACGTGGAATTCTAAGCTTAGGATCCCAATGTGCTGGAAAGCCCCCGCATCCAGTCAATGGTCGCGATACGACTCGACGTCGTCTCCACCCGTGCGGGCGACTTGGTCGCCACTACGCTGGTGATTGTTTCTGCTGTTTGCATGAACTAACACCTCCTCTCCCATGGCGGGCGAAACTACTGAGTCCCTTAACTGGCCTGTTCCGCTCGACTCGTCTGGACAACCCCTTGCTCAATATGTCTTGAGTCCTTCGGACCGGAAGAGCGCGCAAGCGCGTTCGACCGCTTCGATGGCGGGAGGCTCAACGTCCGCGAGCTTGTAGTCGAGTCCGAGTTGCTTCCATTTGAATTGCCCCATCTGGTGAAAGGGCAACACATCCACCCGCTCGACGTTACCGAGGTCGGCGACAAACCGCGCGATTTGCGTGATGTCCTGGGGGTCGTCAGTTGATCCGGGCACTAACACAAAACGCAGCCAGACGGGTCTCTTGCGCTCGCTCAAACGCTGCACGAAATTCAGCGTGGGGCCCATTTCCCTACCCGTCAGTTGGCGGTGGCGCTCGGCATTCCCGCTCTTGATATCCAGCATGACAAGATCTATCTTCTCCAATTCCCCGTCGGTGAGGCGGTCGCCCAGATGCCCGTTGGTGTCCAGCGCGGTGTGGACGCCCATCGCCTGCGCGGCGGTAAACAGGCGGACGGCGAAACGGTCCTGCATGAGCGGCTCGCCGCCGCTTAAGGTGAAACCACCCGACATGATCTTCAGCCCATGCCGATACTTGCGAAGTTCCTCGATGGCCTTCTCCAAAGTCACGGGCATCCCGTTCGTCATATTCCAGGTGTCGGGGTTATGGCAGTAGAGGCAGCGCCAGTGGCATCCGGCCGTCCACCCGACAACCCGCACGCCCGGCCCGTCGACGGCCGAGCCCGTGGTGAACGAATGAAGAAAGCCCATCTCTCCGGTCTCAAGCGCGCGCTTGACGGCCGATTCCGGCACGCTCCGGCTCAGACCCACGCGAAGCTCGAAAGGGCTTTGCGCCTCCAGCGGGACTTGTTCCAAAGTTTGCTCTGTGCTCATATCGTTGCCTGCTTTCCGTGAAAAGTACGGCTAATGACATCCATCTGCTGCTCGCGCGTCAGCCTCACGAAGTTGACCGCATATCCGGAGACGCGGATCGTCAGGTGCGGGTACTTTTCAGGATGGTCCATCGCGTCCAGCAGCGTGTCGCGGTTCAGCACATTCACATTCATGTGAATGCCCGTGACGCTGAAGAAAGCATCGAGCATGCTTCGCAGATTGGTGATGCGGTCTTCGGCCACCCTGCCCAGACCTTCAGGCAACAGCGAGGCTGTCAGAGAGATGCCGTCGGCGGCGTCGCGATAGGGTATCTTGGCGACCGACGCCCCCGAGGCCTGTATGCCGTGGCTGTCACGCCCGTGCATCGGGTTAGCGCCCGGCGCGAACGGCTCACCGCGGCGTCTCCCATCGGGAGTATTGCCCGTGCTCTTGCCGTAGACGACGTTCGAGGTGATGGTCAAAATTGATTGCGTGTGTGTGGCGTTTCGGTAGGTGGGATACTTCCTCAGCTTGCCCATGAAGGTGCTGACGAGCCACGCCGCGAGATGGTCCACACGGTTGTCGTTGTTGCCGAACTTTGGGAAATCGCCTTCCGCCTGATAGTCTGTGACAAGTCCGGTCTCATCGCGGATGACCCGAACCTTCGCGTAGCGGATGGCCGAGAGGCTGTCCGCCACGACGGACATGCCGGCCATGCCGAAGGCCATGGTCCGGAGCGGCGCGTAGTCGTGCAGCGCCATCTCGACGCGCTCATATGCATACTTGTCGTGCATGTAGTGAATGACGTTCATGGCGTTGACGTAGACGCCGGCGAGCCATTCCATCATCTTTTCGAACCTGTCCAGCACGTCATCAAAATCAAGATACTCTCCCTCGACAGCGCCGATCCGTGGGCCGACCTGCTTGCCCATCAGCTCATCGCGGCCTCCGTTAATGGCGTAGAGAAGACACTTGGCCAGGTTGGCTCGCGCGCCGAAGAACTGCATCTGTTTGCCGACCTGCATGGGGGAGACGCAGCAGGCGATGGCCCCGTCATCTCCGAGCGCGCGGCGCATGATCTCGTCGCTTTCGAATTGAATGGAGCTGGTGTCTATCGCCACCTGTGAGGCGAAACTGCGAAACCCTTCGGGCAGGCGCGGGTTATACCAGACGGTCAGGTTCGGCTCCGGGGCGGGGCCCAGATTGTAGAGCGTCTGAAGAAAGCGAAAGCTCGTCTTGGTCACCAGGGGCCGCCCGTCGTCGCCCATCCCGGCAATCGATTCTGTGACCCAGGTGGGATCGCCCGCGAAAAGCTCGTCGTACTCAGGCGTCCGCAGGAATCTGACGATGCGCAGCTTGATGACGAAATCGTCAATGATCTCCTGCGCCTCTGCCTCTGTGATCGCGCCTGCCCGCAGGTCCCGCGCGAAATAGATGTCCAGAAAGGTTGAAGTCCGGCCCAGAGACATCGCCGCGCCGTTCTGCTCCTTGACCGCCGCGAGGTATCCGAAGTAGAGCCACTGCACGGCCTCCCGTGCGCTCTGCGCCGGCACGGAAATGTCGAACCCATAAGCAGCGGCCATCTCCTGTAGCTCACGAAGCGCGCGAATCTGTTCGCTCAGCTCTTCACGGTCGCGAATAATGCCGTCGGTGGACATGACCGAGTCCAACTCCCGCTTCTCTGCCTGCTTTCGCTCGATGAGGCGCGCCACACCGTAGAGCGCCACACGCCGGTAGTCGCCGATGATCCGACCGCGCCCGTATGCATCGGGCAATCCGGTCAGGATGTGCGAGCTGCGGCAGCGTCTGATGTCCTCCGTGTAAGCGTCGAAGACGGCTTCGTTGTGCGTCTTGCGGTATTTTGTAAATGCCTCCACGACGTGCGGATCGGGCTCGTGGCCGTACGCCTTGAGAGCGTTCAAAACCATTCGCAGGCCGCCGTTCGGCATGATCGCCCGCTTCAAGGGCGCTTCGGTTTGCAGGCCGACGATGACTTCCGTTTCCCGGTCAATGTAGCCGGGGCCGTGCGCGGTGATGGAGCTGGGAATCTGCGAGATGTCGAGGACGCCTTTCCCGCGCTCCTCCACAAAAAGTTCATTCAGCTTGGCCCAGAGCTTCTGTGTCCGCTCGGTCGCTGGCGCGAGAAAAGAGGCGTCGCCCTCATATGGCTCATAATTCTGTTGGATGAAGTCGCGAACATTGATCTCTTTCTGCCAGAGACCCGTCTCGAATCCCTCCAATGAGGGGTTCGCCTTCTCGTGCGCTCGCTGTTGCGGAATGCTGGTAGCCACAATAGTTCTCCTAATGAAGACAAAGGTTAGAGTTTAGAAATCGGAGATTAGTGAGGCAGCTTTTACTCGGCCCCGGATAATCTCCGACATTTACTTTTAATACAGAGCCTGGTCTTCTGCTTTCACCCACCGCTAACCGCGGACCTCTGCCTGACTCAGTCCGAGCAAGCGCCCTGTATGTCGCGCGATCATAAATTCCTCGTTGGTCGGAATCACCCAGGCCGAAACCCTGCTGTGCCGTGTGGAGATTCGTGGGCCCGCGCCCGCGTTCGCCTCGGCATCGAGCTCAACGCCCAGCCAGGCGGAAGCCTCGCAGATGCGCCTGCGTATCTCGGCTGAGTTCTCGCCAATGCCCGCGGTGAATACGAGTCCGTCAACGCCGCCCAGCACAGCGGCCAGCGCGCCGATCTCCCTGGCCGCACGGTACACGAAGTAGTCCACGGCCAGGCGCGCTTCCGGTTCGTTTCGATCCAGCAAGTCGCGCATGTCGTTGCTGATACCCGAAATGCCGAGCAGACCCGATTTCTTGTAGAGAATGGTTTCTACATCTTTGGGTGAGAGGCCCAGGCTCTGAAACAGATATAGCACCACTCCGGGATCGAGCGCGCCCGGCCTCGTGCCCATGCAGAGTCCATCGAGGGCCGTGAAGCCCAGGGTGCTGTCGACGCTTCGGCCTGCTTTCAAGGCGCACAGACTCGCGCCGCTTCCCAGGTGGGCGACGATGACCCGCCCCGCCGCAATCTCAGGCGCAACCTCTGGCAGGACGGAAGCGATGTATTCGTAAGAGAGGCCATGAAACCCATATCGCTGGAGCCCGGCTTGACAGAGGTCCCGCGGCAGGGGTAGCAATTCGGCCACGATCCCCTGGCCGCGATGAAAGCTCGTGTCGAAGCAGGCCACCTGCGGCACCTCCGGCAGGCGCTCGAAGACCGCATCAATGGCCGCTAGATTGTAGGGTTGATGCAGGGGAGCCAGCGGCACCAGTTCCTGAAGCTCGGCGAGCACCTGTTGGCTCACGACGGTCGGCTCGGCGAACCGCGCCCCGCCGTGAACGACACGGTGGCCGACACCCAGCACGCGCGAGCCGCCATATTTGGATCGAAGCCACGCCGCGAGAACCTTAACTGCGCCGCGTCCATCGCGCACTACTGCGGCATCCAGATGTTCGTGGGCGAGGCGTTGGCCGTCATCATCTTTGGCAGCTAGTCGAGGCGAGGTTCCGATGCCTTCGATCTGGCCCCGTGCGGCCAGTTGCCAGCTCGCACCCTCGGACCGCCGGAACACACAGAACTTCAAGCTCGATGAACCCGCATTGAGCACCAGCGCAAAATCATTCATGGCTAATCTCTCCTAACCCGGGCCAGCCGGAATCTCAAACTTCAGCCCTGAAACGCTCTTCCGGTTTGACCTGCCGGGCGCTCACCGCAGCATCATCCTGAAATTTGCGCGTTCGTAGGCCGCCGGATCGGGTATCCGGTTGAAGCTCATGTTGCCGCGCATTTGATCGAGGGAGTCCCACTCGTTGGTCTCCATCCAGGCCTCCACTTCGGAACGGACGGTCCGCAGGTGGCGCGGACCGCCGCGGAGGAGCGCCGAGACCATCTGCGTGACATGAGCACCCGCCATCGTGGCCTTGATGACATCGAGTCCGGTATGGACTCCGCCGGTAACGGCGAGCGACGACCGCACGCGCCCGGCCAACGCCGCTATGCCTCGCAGCCGCAGTTGGAGGTCAGCAGAATCTGAGAGCGCAAACATGCGCGTGACCTCCAGCTCCAGCACGTCAATATCGATCCTGTGAAAGCGCGTGAAGAGCACCAGCCCGTCCGCCCCCGCGGCGCTGAGCTGGCCGGCAAAATGTCCGAAGGCCGTGAATAAGGGCGAAAGCTTGACGGCGACGGGGATGCGTAGCTCCTGCTTGACATCGCGCACGATCTGGACCATCTGGTGCTCCACCTCGGCGGCGCTGAGCGAGAGGTCGCTCGCCGCATGATAGAGGTGTAATTCCACCGCATCGGCTCCAGCCTGTTCCAGCTGCCGGGCGTAAGAGATCCAACCTCCGGCGGAGCAACCGTTGAGCGAGGCCATCACCGGAATGCCCAGCGCCTCTTTCACGCGGCGCAGGTGCTCCAGATACTCTTCCGGCCCGAACGCCGACTCCGGATCGGGCGCATAGCTCGTGGCCTCGGGAAACGACTCGCTGTAGTTCTCCGCGTGAAAGAACGCGTCCATCTGTTCGCCCGTGATCTCCTCTTCAAACATGGACCGCAAGACGACAGCGGCGGCCCCTTGATCCTCAAGCTCGCGGGCGGTATCTATATCGTCGGTCAGAGGCCCCGCGCCGACGATCAAAGGGTGTGGCAGCCGGAGGCCCAGATAGGTCGTGGCGAGATTCATTTGTCTTTATCTCCGTTCGGGCTTTCAGAGGATGCTCCATCGGGCTCCGATTCGATGGCGGGCATGGTGATTCCGGCCAGTTGCCGATAGCCGGCGTAACGCCGCTCCGCCGCCGCCTGAGCATCCACCAGGAAGCGTTTGAAGCGCGCCGGGTCGGCGCGCTCGACCACGCGAAAGCGCGACTCGTTGCGCATATAGTCGGCGACCTTGGCTTTAGGCGGGCCATAGTCGAGGTTGAGCGGCGCTTCGCCCTTGACCAGCCGCCGCGGGTCGAACCGGTAGAGCGGCCAGACGCCGGAATCCACGGCCAGCTTCTGCTGCCTGGCGCCGTCGGCCATGTCATAGCCGTGTGCGATGCAGTGGCTGTAAGCGATGATGAGAGATGGCCCCGGATAGCTTTCAGCTTCCAGGAATGCCTGCGTGGTCTGGAGCATCTTGGCTCCGAACGCCACGCGCGCCACATAGACGTGCCCGTACATGCTGGCCAGCAGACCGAGATCCTTTTTGCCGACCGGTTTTCCGGCGGCCGCAAACTTGGCGGACGCCCCGAGCGGCGTCGCCTTCGACTGTTGACCGCCCGTGTTGGAGTAAACTTCGGTGTCCAGCACGAGCACGTTGACGTCGCGCCGGTTGGCCAGCACGTGATCAAGCCCCCCGTAGCCGATATCGTAGGCCCAGCCATCTCCGCCCACCAGCCAGACGCTCTTCTTCACCAGGTAATCGGCCAGCGTTTCCAGGCGTCGCGCCTCAGGCGTGTCGAGGCGGGCCAGTTTGTCCCTCAAGACCCGGACCCGCTCGCGTTGGGCCGCGATTCCTGCTTCGCTGTCCTGATCCGCGCCGAGCAACTCCGCCGCGAGCGTATCGCCCAGCGCGGATGCCAGCCGTTCGACCAGGCCGCGGGCCGCGGCGCTGTGAGCATCGAGCGCGAGCCGGAAGCCGAAGCCGAACTCAGCGTTGTCTTCAAACAGCGAGTTGGACCAGGCCGGTCCCCGCCCGGCGCGGTTCGTCGTGTAAGGCGTGGTGGGCAGATTGCCGCCGTAGATAGAGGAACAGCCGGTGGCATTAGCCATCAACAGCCGGTCGCCAAAGAGCTGGGTCAGGAGCTTGATGTAAGGCGTCTCGCCGCAACCGGCGCAGGCCCCGGAATACTCAAAGAGCGGCTCCAGGAACTGCGCCCCCTTGTGGTCGAGCCGCACGACCTCGGTCCGCGCCAGTTCCGGCAGGTCCAGGAAGAAGTCGTAGTTGGTCCGCTCGACTTCGCGCAACGGAGCCTGCGGCTCCATGTTGATCGCCTTGTGTTTCGGGTTGGTCCGGTCTTTGGCCGGGCAGACGTTGACACAGAGGTTACAGCCCGTACAGTCCTCCGGCGCCACCTGAATCGTAAATTGCTTCTCCTTGTATTCGCTCCCTCTGTAGCCGGTTGACTTGAAAGTCGGCGGCGCGTCACCGAGCGCAGTTTCGTCGTACACCTTGGCGCGGATCGCCGCATGCGGACAGACCAGGGCGCACTGGTTGCACTGGATGCAGACTTTCGGGTCCCAGACAGGAATTTCCAGAGCGATATTTCGCTTCTCCCACTTCGCCGTTCCCACCGGCCAGGTGCCGTCGACCGGGAACGCGCTGACAGGGAGGAGGTCGCCCTTGCCGGCCAACATCACCGCCGTGATCTTCTGCACGAAGTCGGGCGCCAGTTCCGAAACGATGGGCGGGCGCATGCGCGCGGCTGTGGTCTGTTCCGGCACCGGAATTTCGTGGAGATGTGCCAGCGCCAGGTCCACGACCTCGCAGTTGCGCCTCACCACCTCCGGCCCGCGCTTGCCGTAGGTTTTCTCAATGGACTTCTTGATGTGCGAGATCGCTTCCGCGCGAGGCAGGATGCCGGAGATGCCGAAGAAGCAGGTCTGCATGATCGTGTTGATGCGCCCGCCCATGCCTACCTGCTTCGCCAGCGCATAGGCATCAATGGCATAGAAGCGCAGCCGCTTTTCAATTATCTGCTCCTGCATCTCGCGCGGCAGCAGGTCCCAGACCGCTTCGGCGGCGCCCGGCGCGTTCAAAAGAAAAACGGCGCCCGACGCGGCGTACTCCAGCACGTCAATCTTGTCTATGAACTCGAACTGATGGCAGGCGACGAAGCCCGCGCTTTCCACCAGATAAGCGGAGCGGATGGGCCGCGCGCTCGATCTCAAGTGCGAAATCGTGATGGCTCCGGACTTCTTCGAGTCGTAGACAAAATAGCCCTGCGCGTAATTGTCGGTTTCATGGCCGATGATTTTGATGGAGTTCTTGTTTGCGCCCACCGTGCCGTCCGCGCCGAGGCCATAGAAGAGCGAGGCGGAAACATCCTCCCCCTCGGTGTGGAGCGACGCATCCCACGGCAACGACGTATGGGTCACATCGTCAATGATGCCGAGCGTGAAGTGCCGGCGCGGACGCTCCCTTTCCAGTTCGTCAAAGACGGCCTTTACCATCGCCGGGGTAAATTCCTTCGACGACAGTCCGTATCGTCCGGCGATCACCTGCGGCTCCGGCCCGAACGGCGATGTCCCCTCGGCCCGCGCTTCGCCGAGTGCGGTCATCACATCCAGGTACAGCGGGTCGCCGGGAGCGCCGGGCTCCTTGGTCCTATCCAGCACAGCCAGGCTGCGCGTGGTCGGCGGCAGGGCCGAGAGGAACGCTCCTGGCGAAAACGGGCGATAGAGCCGCACCTTGAGCACCCCGACCCGCTCGCCTCGATCCATTAGGTATTCCACCGTTTCCTGCACGGTCTCCGCGCCCGAGCCCATGATGACGATGACGCGTTCGGCTTCCGGGTGGCCCGCGTACTCGTACAACTTGTAGCGGCGGCCCGTCAGCGCGGCAAAGCGATCCATCAGATGCTCGACTATTCCCGGGCAGGCATCATAAAAAGAGTTCGCGGCCTCGCGCGCCTGAAAGAACACGTCAGGGTTTTGCGCGGTGCCGCGGAGTACGGGCCGGTCCGGGGTCAGGGCGCGCTGGCGGTGGGCTTCGATAGCGGTCTCGGAGATGAGGCTGCGCAGGTCATCGTCGCCGAGCTCCTTAATCTTCGCCACCTCATGTGAAGTGCGGAAGCCGTCGAAAAAATGCATGAACGGAATGCGCGACTCAAGCGTGGCGGCGTGCGCAATCGCCGCCAGGTCGTGCACCTCCTGCACAGAGTTTGAACAGAGCAGCGCAAAGCCCGTTTGGCGGCAGGCCATCACGTCCGAATGGTCGCCGAAAATCGAGAGGGCATGGGTGGCCAGCGCGCGAGCCGTTACATGCATGGTGAAGGGCGACAGCTCCCCGGCAATTCTGTACATATTAGGGATCATCAGGAGCAGGCCCTGCGAGGCGGTGAAGGTCGTCGCCAGCGCGCCCGCCTGCAATGCGCCGTGGACGGCCCCCGCAGCGCCGCCTTCCGATTGCATCTCGGCCATCTCGGGGATGACGTTCCAGAGATTGGTCTTGCCGTGGCTGGCCCACTCGTCGCAATGTTCGGCCATCGGCGAGCTGGGGGTGATCGGGTAGATCGCAATTGCTTCGCTCAACCTGAATGCAACCGAGGCCGCGGCCTCGTTGCCGTCAACAGTGATATAGTTTCCGCTAGGCATTTGACATCCCCTTCACTAAGGGCTGGCGGCGCGCATGAGCCACCAGCACGGCGACCGCGCCACTGGCAATCCGCGACCGCACACTATCGGCGCGGCTGGTCAGAATGACGGGCACTCTGGCCCCGAGGACCAGCCCCGCGCTGTCGGCATTGGCGAGAAAACTGAGCTGCTTGGCGAGGATGTTACCCGCTTCGAGGTCCGGCGCAAGCAGGATGTCCGGGTCACCTGCAACCTCCGAAGCGATGCCCTTCGTCACAGCCGCTTCTTTACTGATCGCGTTGTCGAAGGCCAGCGGGCCATCCAGCAGGCCGCCCTTGATCTGCCCGCGCTCACTCATCTTGCAAAGTGCGGCGGCGTCTATGGTCGCGGGCATCTTTGAAGTGACGGTTTCGACCGCGGCGAGAATGGCGACCTTAGGATTTTCGAGTCCCAGTGAGATGGCGAGGTCTATGGCGTTCTGGCAGATGTCCGCCTTGTCTTCGAGCGTGGGTGCGATATTAATCGCGGCGTCGGTGACGATGAGCACCTTATGATAGGTGGGGACATCCATGACGAAGACGTGGCTGATGCGGCGGCCAGTGCGCAAGCCGTCGCGCGCGACCACTGCGGACATCAGCTCGTCCGTATGCAGGCTCCCCTTCATCAGGATTTCGGCGCGGCCTTCCCTGACGAGTTCCACGGCCTTTGCTCCTGCCGCCTGGCCATGCGGCACGTCCACGATTTCGAAACTGCCCAGGTCCAGCTCGGCCGCCCGGGCCGTCTCTTCAATCCTGGCAGCCGGGCCGACCAGGATCGGCACGATCAATCCTTTCTCCGCTGCCTCGACCGCCCCCGCGAGGGCCGTCGCTTCGCAGGGGTGCGCGACCGCGCATGGAATGGGTTCCAGGCTCTCGCATCTCTCCAACAACCTTTCATATTTTCCAGTCCCTGTTGCGTGAACCATTTCTATCTCTCCTCTGCTGCCTCTAATTGCTTCATGTGAACCGCCGGCCCCGTCTCTTTCAGAAACAGAGCGAGGATGATGGCGGCGACGACGCCATACATGAGCGGCTGGAACGCTGTCCGGTAATGGCCCAACGCCATCTGTTCGGTCCCGCCCGAGACGCGTTGCAGAAACCACCCGAAGACCGGTCCTAACAGTGCGCTGAAGGTAAAGTTCAGAAAGTTGATGACGCCTGTCGCAGTGCCGCCATACTGCGGAGGGTTGGCCTCCTTAATCACCGTGTAAGGCAGCATCGCCGCGCCCGACGCTATGCCTGCCAGGAGGCCAAGCATGTAAGGAGGAAAGACATTGGCCGGGCCGTAGAGTATCCAGGCCATGCAGTTCAGAAGGAGAACGGCGCCCAGGATGATGACGGGCTTGCGTCGCCCCAACCGGTCGGAGATGAAACCGAGCAGCGGGCAGCCGATGATCCACCCGAAGGGAATAGTCGCCGAACGCAGGACAGCCTCGGCATAGCCAAGAGCATGCCCCTCCTGTAAGTAGCGCACGCCCCAGATCATGTCGAAGATGGTGGTCGGGATAAACAGCAGGCCCGAGATCAGGCCGCAGAGGATTGACTGCGGATCCCTGAACACCACTTTGAAAGCCTGGGCCGCGCCCTTCATCCAGTCGTCAGGCTGCGCTTTCTTCTCTTCCTTCGGCAGGAGCAGAAAGAGAAGGCCGCCGAGCGCCAGACCGACGACGCCCATGATGGTCCAGAAAGCGCTCCAGGGCACTCCTCGGCCAATCAGCGGCCCGACGGCGAACTGGCCGGCGGAGCCACCGGCCATCCCGAACATCTGGGTTGCGCCTATCAAGGTAGCAGCCTGTGAGGCCGGGAAGTTTTTGGTCGCAATGTAGATTGCGCCCACCAGCGCAAAGACGCCGCCGGCCCCCTGCAACAGTCTCCCGACGCTCGCCGCTTCGGGGCTCCCCGTAGCAAAGAGGAGCGCGCCGAGACCGACCACCGCCGCGGCCGCGGGCAGTAGCCGGCGCGGCCCCAGCCGGTCCATGGCCACGCCTGCGACCAGACTGAAGGGGGAATAGCTATAGTAGAAAAGGCCCACGATCGAGGCCACGCCCAGCGCGCTCAAGCCGAAGGCCTCCGACAACTCCGGCATCATGACGGCCGGGGCAGAACGCAGAGCGTACTGGTAGAAGTAGTAGACCGCAGCCACCAGCCAGGCGACAGCGGCCACACGAACGTTCTTCCGCGAATCGTGTTTGCTTATCAAGTCTATTGTTGCCGGCGTCTCCATAGCTCTCAGTCCTTTCGCTCTGCGGAGCCTGGCCGCTCCCGCGTTGCGTTGAACGACACCGCGATACGGGGCGTTTGGCTCGCGTAAAGGTGGACCCGGTGATAGAGCCAGCCAGTTCAACCCGATGCCTGGTCTCGATCTCATTGCTGGCGATGGCGTAGGCCGTCCAGGCCTTGACCGCGCCGAATGCGCAACGCTCGATGCGCGAAATCTGCGCGAACCCGGCGACCGGATCGCAGGTCATTCCCGGATGATGTTCCAGCGCCGACTCGCCCGCGTTCTCGAGGACGCGGACGCTCGCGTCGTGTGTAGTTGCGACCAACGCCGCGGCCAGACCGATCTCCGCCTGGCGGCGCGGCTAAACGAGCCTACTCTATCCCTTTTGCAGCAATGCGAAACTGTCAAAACTGACAGGTGTCTTCGAATTGATTGGTTTTTTTCTTCGAAATCCTTCGGGAAATGAGGAAGATTGTCAGTGGTCCTATCGCTGACAACGCTTTATCGTTTCACCTTTCAGTCCAATAAATATCCGGGTGAAAGAACTCAAGGTAAGACCTGAGGAAAGCTGGCTTAGAGGTTAGCCAGCTGTCATTGGTAACCCGCCAACGGGGGCGGACCTCGCGGTGTCGTTGCTCCGCTTTGCCTGATGGCGATGTTTTATCGGTTTCTTTGGCGCCATCATCTTGTTCTACCCTTTTCAACCCAAATTCATGGAAGCGTGGGTATGCATGCTTAGAGACTCTTCCCTGGACACAATCCGATTGTTTATGCGCCCGGACAGCCTCCACCTGCCTGACGGCCCGGTGGGCCAATTAAAAGGAGCCGAAATCGGGCGAATGTCAGAAACTGACGGTCGTCAAAAAGCGAGGACCGTCTGCACCATCGGCACCCAGCCGTTCAAACCCGCGGTATACGGAGTAAAGGCCCCGCTATAAGGAGCATGGTTGACCCGGAGCAGCTCTGTGTTGAGCCACAGCCGCTCGGTCGGAAGGAAATACCACCTTACCCCACCGCCATACTCGGAAGAGTTGCGAAACTGTCCAAAGACCTTAGACCCGCGGCCATAAAGCTGGAGTTTCTTAGGAATCACAAAATGACCCGCCGTCAACTCAAAGCCGTGGTCAAACGTGGATGCGAGCGGAAGCGGTCCGTCGGCTTCGAATTTGTTCAGCCAACGCATGAAGTATTGCCCGTTGACCGCCAGCCCCTTCCATTTGACGCCCCCGTCAATCGCCCACATCTTATACGTGGCCTTATCGACCGTTACACCCGGCGCAAACGCTCCGGTCGAGAAGGTCAGCACGCCGTCGGAATTGTACAGTGACGTATTCTCGGGACTTGATTGATCGAGATTTGAGAAACGGTCCTCCCGGGATCTGGTAAACGAGGTGCCAATTCGAATGCGAGCTTTTTTGGAGGAGAAATAATCATCGTACATGTTGCGTGATTTGCCCGGTTCTCCGTAGGGTCCCAGCGGCTCCCACCAGACACTGCCGGAAAAAAGCAGATTCGTGTCGATCTTGTTTGCCGAGATGCTCAGGGTATTGAGACCGTTACCGACGAACGCCAAGTAATGCAGATTCTTCAGAGGTTCTCCGTTCGCCCAGACGCCCTGGGTGAAGCCGGGACGAAAGAAGTTGTCGGCCATGCTCCTGTCGATCGCCGCAAAAAACGGGAACGTGTTAACCAGTGATCGGCTGCCCGGGACGCCGGTGTAACCTGCAGTGAGCGAAAAGGCCTTGTTGAATCGCCAGCCGATGTTCCCGGCTACGACGATCGAGGCGGCCCCGGCTGACGTCCAGACGGTGAAGCTATAGCGCAGCCTCTTGTCGAAGATGTAGCCGCCGAGGATGAACATGGTGCGATTTACCGTGATATCGTTGCGTGTATGAACCTCGCGGACGACGCCCAGGTGGTCGGTGAAAGTTTTGTCGGACGAAACTGTATTGAGATATCGGAGCTGGGTATTGATGTTGAAGTTGAGCAGAAAAGGCACCCTGGCGTCGTCGGGCGTTTGCCAGATGATGATTCCATCTCTATAGCGATCGTCGGCTGCCTGTTTTGCGGAAACGGATGCCGGCTGTGCGGAAGTACCGGCTGAATTTGTCACCGCCTGTGGTGTATTCGACGCGGCATTCGGCACCGAGGCATCTGCCGTTGCCGGTGGTACAATTGGCTGGCCGGCGGTCAACACATCCGTTACCGTGCCCCCATCAAGCCGGCGCTGCAAACGGTCGACCTGTTCAAGTAGTGTCTTCTGCTGTTCCTCCATCTTGCGAAGTAGTTCTCGAACCGCGGCGTTCTCCTCTCGAATCGCGGCGTTCTCCGCCTTCACGCCCGCGACTTCGCTCTTCAGGTCGTCTGGCTTGGGCTCCTCAGCCGCGATCTTGTTCTCCGCGCTGCCTGGTTTGGGTTCCGAAGCAGCGCCTTTATTTCCCGGGTTTCCCACCGGGGATCCCTGAGCGGTGTCGATTCCCTTATCCGTGCTGGTTGGCCGGGTTGCCGGAGACTGTCCGGAGGCGGAAGCCGTGAACAAGGCTACTGACATCAACGCAAATATGGCGGAGAGTCTGATGTATCCTGGGCGTATCGACATGTTAG
>JADMIO010690509.1_pt1 | contig 14213 bp, 12 predicted proteins | sample 8958161 | NCBI WGS metagenome assembly JADMIO01 (sample SAMN16585339, study PRJNA669376) | soil metagenome | isolation source: Crop rotation soil | place: USA: Cullars Rotation, Alabama | collected 2011 | reverse complement strand
GTCTTCCGCGCCGGAAATTAGGGCGGGCAGTAGCCCGCCTCTGAACAGACGGAAAAGATTTTTCGTTGATAGCTTCGAGTCGGTGTGCTACAAGTCGAAGCCACGCGAATAATGTGGATCAGCTTCATCGCTTCGCATGCGCGGCTGGCGATAGCTCGCGCACCGTTGGCGGCCGTGTTTCTGTTTCTGGCGTTTGACACTGCCTGGGCCCAACAAAAAAGCGGAACGATAGCGGGCACAATAAAACCTGCTCTGCCGAACGTCATCGTGCTCGCGATGGATCAGGTCACCAGCCGGGTTACGCGCGCGCAGGTAAAGCCCGACGGCAGCTATTCCTTCAGTGTTCGACCCGGTGCTTATCGTTTGAGCGTGGCGCCGCCTTACATTGCTAAGTTCGACAAAACGAAAAATTACGGCGAGCATGCGCTGATTCGCGACGATTCGTTGGAAAACGTGATCGTCAGCGAAGGAAAAACCACGACTGTTGATTTCACTGTTGAGAAGATCAAAGAAGAGCCGCTCGTTAATCTGCCGCCGCGCAAACCGTCCGGCGCCGCGGGCGACACAAGCGTTGAATCGGAACCGCAGACGCAATCCGATCGCCGCGAAGCGCGCGATCGTTGGCGGATTGGTTTTCCGGAATACGATCGCTACGGCGACAAAGGCGCCCGCGGCCGCGACATTCCTTTCCGACACGGCCGTTGGTACGACCCTTACAATCAAAGTTGGCTCAAAGGTGATTACCCGATCATTGGCAACAAAATTTTCATGATCCTGTCGGCAGTAAGTTCGACCACGGTTGAGCTAAGTCGCACTCCCAAAGCTTCCGATGTCAGCAGCGCCCGTCCCGGCAGCGCAGAATTCTTCGGCAAGCCTGAGCAGTTAGCGGTGAATCAGATCTTTCAATTCACTTTTGAGTTGTTCCATGGCGATTCGACCTTTCATCCGCGCGATTGGGCAATCAAGATTTCGCCGACGTTCAGCCTGCCGAATTATTTGAACGCGCGCGAGACGGGCGTCGTAAACATCGACGTCCGGCGCGGCACTAATCGCACGGACACGCAGTTTTCTCTGGAAGAAGCTTTCGCCGAAGTTAAACTGACGGACGTCAACGAGAATTTCGATTTTGTTTCCGCGCGCGTCGGCATTCAACCGTTTGTCTCGGACTTTCGCGGCTTCATTTTTTCTGACAACAATCTCGGCGCGCGAATTTTTGGCAGCTTTGACAACAATCGCTCGCAATTCAATCTTGCCTACTTTGCGCAGCTTGAGAAGGACACGAACAGCGGCTTAAATCGTTTTGATCGGCGGCAGCAAAACGTCTACGTGGCCAACTTTTTTCGACAGGACTTTATTCGCAAGGGTTATACGATCCAGGCGAGCGCGCTTTACAACGACGATCGCCGCAACGTTCAGTACGACCGGAACGGTTTTCTGGTGCGGCCGGCTTTGATTGGCGACGTGCGGCCGCATGCGATCAAAGTTGGCTACATCGGCGTCAACGGTGATGGACATCTGGGGCGACTGAATCTGACGAATAGTTACTACTACGCGTTTGGGCGCGACGATCGAAATCCGATTGCGGGCCGGCCCGTGCATGTGAGCTCGCACATGGCGGCGATCGAAACGTCGTTCGACATGGATTACTTGCGATTTCGCGGATCGTTTTTCTTTGCGCAGGGCGACAAAAATCCTACGGACAATCAGGGCAACGGTTTCGATGCAATCTTTGACGATCCGAATTTCGTCGGCGGCCAGTTTTCATTTTGGAACCGAAATGGAATTCGCTTAACTCAGACAGGCGTTGGACTGGTTCAGCCGAACAGCATCCTGCCTTCACTGCGCAGCAGTAAGATCGAAGGCCAGGCAAACTTCGTCAATCCCGGAATCTTTATTTACAACGGCGGCCTCGATGTGGAAGTGACGCAACGAATCAAAGCCGTTTTCAACGCAAACTATCTGCGCTTTCATCGCACTGAGCCGCTGGAATACATTCTGTTTCAGAATCATATTCGGCACGAGATCGGTTGGGACTTCAGCTTAGGCGTCGCGTACCGGCCGTTGCTTATCAACAACGTCACGATGACTTTCGGCGCGGCAACTTTGAAACCGGGACGCGGCTTTCGCGATATCTACACCGACGCGAATCGCGATTGTCCGCCGAATTTAATTGAGTTTTGTACGCCCGACGACGTGAACATCAATCCGAACAAGCCTTTGTTCAATTTGTTCGGACAGGTGAAGTTTGTTTTTTGAGAGATGAACGGTGTCGGGAAACAATCCCGGATGGTTTAGAGGCGGGCTACTGCCCGCCATCATTAAGATGAAACTCTTCAAATCGAACGAGCCAAACACATTTCATTACGTCACTCTCGTCACCTACAACCGCGCGCCGGTTTTTCGCAGCGAGCGCGCCTGCGAAATATTTGTTTCAACTCTCGACGTTGTTCGCCGGAGATATCCTTACAAACTTATTAGTTATGTGATTATGCCGGACCACGTCCATGCAATCATCAATCGATCCCATGACACGATTAGCGAGTGGCTGCGACGCGTTCGGGGAAATTCGGCTCGACAAATCCTCCGTTGGTTGCGAGAAGAGCGACACTTGTCGTCGCTTAAGAAACTGGAATTAACAATTCCACAGAAAAGACATCATACGCATGCTGTATGGCAGAAAGATCCCTCGGTAATTGATCTCTGGAGCCCAAAATTCGTTCGACAAAAGTTGAACTACTTGCATTTGAATCCTGTGAGGGCTGGATTGTGTGATCATCCGGCAGCTTGGAAATGGTCGAGCTATCGAGCGTACTTGCCACACGAACCAGGTGACGTGCCGATCGAGGTTGACTGGCAGGGGTATTGGAAAGAAGACGGATTGGTCGCGAGAACAGGCGGGCGGTAGCCCGCCTCTAAACGGCCACAGGTTTTTAATGAAGTTTCGAGACGACATTCGAATCACGATTGTCATTGTTCTCGCAATCGTTATCCTGTTGCTCATTGGCTCGAACGAGCTGGCGGGCAGTAGTCCGCCTCTAAACGGAAAAGCGATCACAATAGAACCTAAGCTGGCGGGCAGTAGCCCGCCTCTAAACGATCCGGTCCTGGTTAACGAAGGATGCCTGAATTGCCACGAGCAGATCGAGCCGATGCATCGCTTTGGCCCAACGAAGACGCTCGACAAATTGGACAACGGCAAAGATGCTTTGGGGCTCACGTGCACCGCTTGTCATGGCGGAAATCCGGTCGCAACCGCGAAAGAAGATGCGCATGTGCAGCCTCGCTTTCCGAAACAATGGACGCATGACGGTAAGTTTCGCGTGCCCGAAAATTCCGGGCCGTTGCTTGCCCGAGAGAGTTGGGAATTCGTGCGCTTCCTGAACCCGGGTGATTTGCGCGTGGCCGCCACCACCTGCGGCAGCTCCGATTGTCATAGTGTGCAAACAAATGCTGTCAGCAAAAGCATGATGACGCACGGCGGCATGCTCTGGGGCGCCGCGCTTTACAACAACGGTGGGTTTCCGATTAAGGACATGAGTTTCGGTGAGAGCTACAGCGCGAACGGCGCGCCGCAAACTCTCGTTCAAATTCCGCAGCCGACGACTGAGCAGAGAAGATTGAAAGGCATCCTGCCGGTTCTCGATCCGCTGCCGCGTTGGGAGATTTCCCAACCCGGAAATGTTCTGCGCGTGTTTGAGCGTGGCGGCAAGCGGCGTCTGGAGACGGGTTTGCCTGATCGTGAAGAAGAACCGGGCAAGCCTGACAAGGGATTGAGCACGCGCGGCCTTGGAACTGCGCAACGCACTGATCCCGTTTATCTCGGATTGCAGAAGACGCGTTTGCTCGATCCGACTTTGAACTTTCTCGGCACTAACGATCATCCCGGTGATTATCGATCGTCGGGATGCGCTGCCTGTCACGTGATTTACGCGAACGATCGCGACGCGAAGCATTCTGCCTTTTACAACACGGGCGGCAATCAGGGCACGTCGCAATCGGCCGACCCGAGCATTCCGAAGAATGAGTCAGGCCATCCAATCAAACATCAACTGACCAGCCGCATTCCAACTTCGCAGTGCATGATTTGTCACATGCATCCGGGGGAAAACATGGTCGCGTCGTATCTCGGCTTGATGTGGTGGGACAACGAAACTGACGGCGACAAAATGTATCCCGGCGAACAACACGATCCGTCACAATCGGAAGAGGACAGAAAGCTCGAGCGCAATCCGGAAGCGGCGAGCCTGCGCGGACTTTGGTCTGACCCTGAGTTTTTGCAAAAGACCGGCACGGCGGAATTCAACTCGCAATTGAAGCGCACTCAGTTTGCGGACTTTCACGGGCATGGCTGGATGTTTCGACAAGTCTTCAAGCGCGATCGGGAAGGGAATTTGCTCGACGCGCAGAACAATGTCGTAGCGCCCGACGATCCGGATCGATTCAAAAAGTCTGTTCACCTGAACGACATTCATCTCGAAAAAGGCATGCATTGCGTTGACTGCCATTTCCGGCAGGACGCGCACGGCAACGGCATTCTCTATAACGAACCGCGGGCGGCAATTGAAATCGGCTGCATCGACTGTCATGGCACGATTCGCGCGCGCGCGACGCTGGTCACGTCAGGGTTCGCGGCCGGGACTTCGATCAAAGATGGAAAGATCGCCGACGGCAATGGACGAAATCTCGCGACGTTGAGATTTCGCGATCCGGAAGGCGGTCGTGTGTTGCTGTTCCAACGAATGCGCAGCGACACGAAAAAGAAGGACGAGCACGGCAACGAAATTGAGTTAAAAGCCGGCGATATCATTCAAAATTCAATGGTCGTGCCCGGCCGTTGGTGGCGTGTGAAGCAGACTGCCGACACGATCAATCCCAGCGCGCCACACCCGGAGGATTACAGCGTCAAGTCGCGTTACGCTAAGACGATGCAGACCGACGCTTCGACGTGGGGCGACCTGCCCGCGGATGACAAGCTGCTCGCGCATCGTGACGAAAACATGACTTGCTTTGCCTGTCATTCGTCATGGATGACCAGTTGTTTCGGCTGTCATCTGACGATGACTGCGAATCGGAAGACACCGAACCGGCATAACGAAGGCGGCAACAGCCGCAACTTCACGACGTACAACTATCAGGTGCTGCGTGATGATGTGTTCATGTTGGGACGCGATGGAACGGTGACTGGCAATCGCATCGCGCCGGTGCGTTCGTCGAGCGCGGTGCTCGTCAGCTCGCAAAACCAAAATCGCGAGTGGATTTATTCACAGCAGCAGACGGTGTCAGCTGAAGGTTACTCAGGCCAAACATTCAACACGCACGTGCCGCATACGGTGCGCGCGACTGAGACGAAGACCTGCACGGATTGTCACGTTTCGAAGAAGAACGACAACAACGCCTGGATGGCGCAGGTGCTTTTGCAAGGGACGAACTTTGTGAATTTCATGGGACGTTACGTGTACGTTGCGGCAGATGACGCGCTCGAGGTCGTCGTCGCGACTGAGCGGAACGAGCCGCAGGCAGTGCTCGGAAGCACGCTTCACAAGGTCGCTTTCCCTCGGAATTACGAGAAATTTGTTAACCGTGGACGCGAATTGAACGAGGTCTACGAACACAAAGGCAATCCGCGAGTGCTGCAGGTGCAACTGCGCGGAGAGTACGCGTATGTCGCCGCGGGCGAAGGCGGGTTGCGTGTCTACGACGTCGCGCAAATCGATCAGAAAGGATTTTCGGAACGAATTACCACCGCGCCCGTTTCAAGATTCGGACAGAAGTTTTGGATTAAGACTAAATACGCAACGGCCGTCGCAGCTCCTTCAACCCTGGCTGTCGATCCGGCGCGCTGGCGGATGACGATCGAGGGAAAAATGGTTTCTCCCGATGACGCGCGCAAGCTGCCGCGCGAACAGCTTTTGAATGAAGAGCAGCCGATTCACCCGATGTACGCATATCTCTACGTCGTCGATAAGTACGAAGGATTAATCGTCGTGAACGCGGCGACCCTGCTGGACGGCGATCCTTTGAACAATTATTTGAAGCGGCAACTCGACGAATCGAAATATCCCAACGGCGCCTTCAATCCTGACGGCGCGCTGACCGGCTCAAACAACATCACGCTTGCGGGAACGAATGCTTACATCACGACTGAGCGCGAGCTGGTTGTAGTCGGCCTCGACGATCCGCTGAATCCCAAAATTTTGAGCCGCGTTGCTTTCAAGCATCCACGTGCCGTCGCGATTCAGTTTCGCTACGGCTTTGTGGTTGACGATGATGGATTGAAGACTATCGATGTAAGTTCGCCGGGCCTCGCGCGATACGACGGCATATATCTTCCCTTGACTGACGCGCGCGATGTTTACGTAGCGCGAACTTATGCCTACGTTGCGCAAGGCAAAAACGGCATCGCCATCGTCAATATCACGCAGCCGAATAACCCCTGTCTCGATCAGACGTACAACGCCGCGGGCGCGCTGAATGATGTGCGGCAGGTCAAGATCGCAATGACGAACGCCAGCCTCTTTGCCTATGTTGCGGACGGAAAGAATGGGTTGCGCATCCTGCAGCTCACTTCGCCTGAAACTGTGCCGACGTATGCCGGCTTCAGCCCGCGTCCGCAGCCGCAATTGATCGCTACGTTCAAAACGAAAGGCGAAGCGCTGGCGGTCTCTAAGCCGCTCGATCGCGATCGTGCCGTCGATGAAAGCGGGAACCAGGTAGCGGTTTTTGGCCGGCGTGGCGCGCGGCCTTTCACGTTTGAAGAAGTCCAAAAGATTTTGCGGACAAACGGTGGCCGGGGCGAATATTTTTCCGTGAGCGACGAGCCGGCAACCGCGCCAAAACAGTTGAGCAGCAACCGAGAATCGACGGTGCCACTCGCGGCCGGCATTCTGTTTGGACTCTCGGTGCTTGGCGCCGCAGTTCATCGCAGGCGTCGTCGCGCGCGATGACCGCGCGCAAGCCCGCACTTGTGCGCAAAACTTTTCTTTTCGATTGAAAGATTCCGGCGTCGCGGATTATGGGCAGACACGGTGTTGCAAAAACCAAACGCCTGCGGTTAGATTGGCCGGTTTCATAATTAACAAAACGGCGCGCCAGTCGCGCCCGTCCTTTTTCGGAGGTAGCAAAAAGTGCCCACTGGAACTTGTCCAGAATGCGAAGCCGACGTGCACGTCGAGATTGACGTTGACAAAGGCGAGATCACCGAATGCGAAGAGTGCGGAGTGCAGTTGGAAATTGTCGGCCTCGATCCGGTGGAACTCGACATCGTCGAAGAAGAAGACCTTGACGACGACGATGATGAAGATGAGTTCTGAAAACCAGTAGGAGTGAGCAGACGGCAGCGAGCCAGGGAAAACTCACGTTCCTGCGGTCTGCCGCCTGCTTACGGCTTCCTGGCGACGTAGCCCGGCCGGCTCTGCCTCAACGTCATCCCCTGCGGCCCTTCGATTCTGATCGAATGAAACTTTCCGTCGCGTCGATTCTGCTGCGGCGGATAAAACCCCAACACATAGGCTGAGGAAACTTCTTCGGCGATGGCGCGGAAGAGTGGGCCGAGATCGTTTTCATTCGCGTAGATGCTGCGGCCCCCAGTTTTTTCGACTAAGCCGCTAACATCCAAAGGCGTCGGCAGGGGCGTCACCTGTGCCGCCGCCAGCATCTGCGAATAAGACGGCATGGTCACGACGTAGATGCTTGTGTCGGCGGCGTTCGCGCGTTCGATGACCGTGTCGGGCGAGACGATATCGCCTACCGGGAAACCATCGGTAATTACGACGACTGCGCGTTTGACCAACTGATGCTCTCGGGTCAGCGGCGCGTGACGCGCCAGCATCCGCACGGCATCATCAACCGCATCGTACGCGTGGGTGGACATTCCGTTCGGTTCTTCGGCCAGGCGATCATAGGCGCGTTCAAGTTTCTCGCGATCCGCCGTCAGCGACTGCACGGTCTTCACGCGCATTCCAAATGTCATCACGCCGAACACGGCCGGATGTCCCGAGAGTCGCCGCGAGAAGTCACGCATCGCGTTCGTCAGCCGCAGCACTTCTTCCGCGGTCATACTGCCTGAGACATCAAGCGCGAAGACAATCGCGAGTGGCCGCGGCGCGCCGGCAACCTGGTCGACGTTGAAAGAAGCGATCGGCCGTTCGACGCCGTCTTCGAACAACTTGAAGTCTTCAGGTTTCAAGTTGCGCACGAGCCGGCCTTTCGCGTCGGTCACGATCACGTCCATCGCCACCAGGTCCGTGTCTATTTTGATTACGTCCTGCGGCTCAGCGTCAGTGGGCATGACGCGACGCGGTCTTTCTTGTTGCTGAGGATCGCTTTGCGCGCGGACAGGTAACGACGACGCGCCCACGGCGATCATTGCGAACAGCGGGAGGACAGAATTCTTGGCGCGAAAAAACATTGCGTGACGACGATTATACGCTCGGCGAAAGCATCTCAACCATTGCGGGCAACGGCGGCTTGCGGGCGTGGCTTCTTAGATGTACGGCCCGCGAAACTGGCTGCACAGATTCTCTTCGTGATAATTTTGGAGGCACCGAAATGAAATTCGCAAAGGCAAGTGCTGCATTGGCGTTGCTCGCGTTGTTCGCGTTGCCCGTCATCGCGCAGAAAACCGGCACAATCAAAGGCAAGGTTCGCGTTGAGAAAGGCTCAGCCGGCGGCGTCGCAGTCATCCTCAGCAAAGGCGAAGAGGAAATACGGCGCGTCGAAACAGATCGCAAGGGTCAATTCACGATTGCGCGCATCACGCCGGGAACCTACTCGTTGACTTTTCGCCGACCGGGGCTTGCCGTCGCGGCGATCGATAAACTGGAAGTGAAATCGGGAACTCGATCGCTGAAGGATCTCATTCTCGCAGTCGATGAAGGTTCGATTGCTTTCATTCGCGGCAGCGTCTTCAACGAAGGCGGGCGCAGCGTGCCGGGCGTGCGCGTCGATTTGGCGAGAGTTGCTTCCGAAAGTTCCATCGAGAAACTCGATTCGCGCGTGACCGGCGAGACCGGCGAGTTCGTTTTTCGTGTGCCGCCTGACGCCGCGAAATATCGCGTGACGCTGAAAGCCGATGGCGCCGAGGCCGTTTCAAAAGACGTTGACGTGGACGCCGCGGTGGTTTATCGCGTGGCGCTTGCTTATAAACGAAAGCCCTGACAATCGTCACCAAAGATAACCAAATGCCAGATCGCGAAGAATTCCTGACCGCGAAACAGCTCGCCGAAATTCTTCAGGTGAGCGAGACGACCGTGCGTCGCATGGCGCAGAAACGACGCATCCCTTCCGTGCGGCTCACCCCGCGCATCATTCGTTTTCATCTCGATGCTGTGCGTGAAGCTCTGGATGTGCCACGCGTGGGGCGCCCGCAGAATGTGAAGACCGACGACGCGCAGTTGTCCTTTGAAGATCTGTTGTCTAATTGAGAACCTTCGCGCGACGTTTAGAAAGGGGCTACTGCCCCCGCACAGGCGGGCGGTAGCCCGCCTCTAAACGAGCTTGGAATCAACGGCGTCCCAGCGGCATCTCGATCCATTTTCCATTCTGATTGATGTAGGCTTTCGGGCGACGAATCGGGAACTTGCGCGCGAAGGTGGGATTCGCTTTCAGAAACCGATTAATGGTCGCATCGTCGCCGGTCGCGACGCGCCACTGTCCATCCTCGCGAATCAGATATTGCTGCACGACAAGTTTACCGTCGGCGTCGAAAGGCTTGCTGATGTGCGCGTACATGGTCGTGTCAACGACCGCGAGGTTTCCGGCCACGCGCACGGCGCCAATCTCGATGCGGTCGAGCCGGTAAAGATTGCTGGTGCGCTGAAGTCCGTTGACGAACCGATCTTTGGTGATCCGCCCGCGCGATGACGACGGCAGGCTGTCATAAAGATTTCCGTATTGGCCTGACTTGAGCTGATCGAAAACACGCTGCACGGTGGCGCGCACGTCGCTTTCGTCTGAGGGTCCGGCGTTAGTCGTCGCTGCCGTCATTAACACAACAGCGCATGACACGAACGTAATCATGAGACTTCTTTTAATCTTCATCAGTTTCTTCATCTGTCCGAATCGGAGCTTCGGCTGCGAGCTTCGCGCGCAACTGCGCTCGATAACTCAAAAACCACGCCACGATTCCCAACGTCGCAATAACGAATGCGGCCGAAAGATTGTTTCGCCACAGCATCACCGCCGCGGCCAGCAGAAACAAACCTGCCAGAATCGTGAACACTCGTTCAGCCGTCATCACTTCACGTTAACCGAAACACTGCTGTTGAGATTTGCCGGCGGGAAGCACTTTTCGTGATCGCACGCTTGCACGCGAATGTGTACCGGCAGCGTCCAGCTTCCCTTCGAGGCGATTTTCAAAGGCAGCTTCACTTCGATCTGACCTTCGTAGACAGCCAACGGATCATCCGCGAACTCAAATTTCAGTTTTTTGGCGGGCGGATAAATCGCCTTTCCAACTTCCAGCCCTTGCACTTTGTCGGCGGTCACTTCGGTCGCAATCAGATAAGGATAGGTGGCCGGATTTGCGTTGACGTGAAAACCCGGCTCGATATTCAACATCACGAGCGCTTCACCGCTACTGCTGTCGGGGATTGCCGTTCCCGTCTCGCCGAGACTTACCACATCGGCTGACGATTTTACTTCGCGTTCAGTTTTTTGCGACTGAACTGAGGCCTGGTTCGCCGCCGGTCGTGAACAGCCTGAGTTACCGGCAATGAGAATCGCGGTAAGAAAAACAACAACGCTTGTAGCGGCCAATCTCATTCTTCTGATTCTTCTTTCTCGTCTTTGCCTTCAGGCTTCTTGATGCCGAACTTCTCCAAACGATACTGCAGCGTCCGAAACGTAAGCCCGAGAAGCTTCGCTGACTTCGTGATGTTGTAGTCGGTCTGGTCCATCGCCTGGAGAATCAGATTTTTTTCGACGTCTTCAAAGTTGATGCCTTCGGGCGGCAGCTTGAATCCGCCAGTCGTGGCCGCCTCCGACTCTTGTCGCACTTCTGTCGGTAAGTCGTCCGGCGTGATCATGTCGCCTTCGCACAAAAGGATCGCGCGCTCAATTGCCGATTCCAGTTGCCGCACGTTGCCGGGCCAGCCGTAGTCGTTGAGTATCCGTTTGGTTTCAGTGGTCAGCCCGCGCACAAGTCGCGAAGTGTTTTTCGTGTGCTTCTTCAGAAAGTAATCGATCAGCACCGGAATGTCTTCGCGTCGTTCGCGCAGCGGCGGCACGTCGATGGAAAGAACGTTGATGCGATAGTAAAGATCGTCGCGGAACCGTCCGTCGCTCACCATCGCGCGCAGATCGCGATTGGTCGCCGCGACGACGCGCACGTCGACGGGAATTTCGAATGTTGCGCCGACGCGTCGAATGCGGCGCTCTTGCAAAGCGCGCAACAGCTTGGCCTGCATGCTGACGTCGAGTTCGGCAATCTCATCAAGAAACAACGTGCCACGATCCGCGACTTCGAACAGGCCCTTCTTGTCGGCGTGCGCGCCGGTGAACGAGCCGCGTTCGTGGCCGAATAGTTCGGACTCGAGCAGATTTTCGTTGATGGCCGCGCAATTGACTGCCTGAAACATGTCCGACGCGCGCGGTGACTGATTATGAATGGCGCGCGCGATCAGCTCCTTGCCTGTGCCCGATTCGCCCCGAATCAAAACCGTCGAGTTCGAGCGCGCGACTTTCAAGATCATCTTCTTGACCGCCTCCATCTTGGGTGAAGCGGAAAGAATTTCGACGTCGATTTGATCGAGCGTGCCCAGGGCGCGCTTGATGGTGGCCAGCAAGGCCTCGCGATCGAACGGCTTCTGCAGATAGTCAAACGCGCCGCGGCGCAAGGCTTCTTTCGCCGATTCGATCGTGCCGTGCGCCGTCAGCAGGATGACGATGATCGACTTGTCCATGGTCAGCAGATGCTGCAAAAGCTCGATGCCGTCCATGCCCGTCATCTTCAGATCGGTCAAGGCGAGATCAAACTCGCGCTCCCTGGCAAACTTCAGCGCAGCTTCGCCGGAAGCCGCCGACGTAACGTCGTAACCGGCTTCGGTCAGGATGTCATGCAGAATGTCGCGTTGTGGCTTGTCGTCATCGACGACCAGAATTGATTTGCGTGCCATAGTGTTTTTTTGTCAGAACCCGACGTGTCGGGATAGCGGGCGCTTAATTTTCATGATTAGCGTCGTCACATAGCGATCAACCCACGGCTGTCCCGACCTCTCGGGATTCTGACGCCGGCAACGTTATTGTAAAGGTTGTGCCTTCTCCTTCTTTTGATTTCACGGAGATCGTTCCGTGATGATCGTCGACGGCCTTGCGGACGATCGCGAGACCGAGTCCCGTACCCGTGTCCTTCGTTGAATAGTACGGCTCGAAAATTTTCGAGATGTCGTCGGCTTTGATGCCGCGACCCGTGTCGGCGACGTCGATCCGAACGCGACGGCCATCCTCTTCGCCCGAGACCGTGATCAGTATCCGGCCGCCCTCGCCATCCATCGCTTGCAGACTGTTGATAACGAGATTCGTGAGCGCCGAACGCAGCGAGTTAGCATCGGCTGCGATCGAATGCCGGCCCGCGACTTCCTCTACTCTGGTTTGGATGTTGTTTTCCGAAGCCTGGACTTCCACGGTGCGCAGCGCATCGCGCGCCAATTCACCAACATCGACTTGGCGGAATTCCAGCTTGGGCGGCCGCGAATAGTTCAGGAATTCTGTGATGCGCTGATTGATGCGGGCGACTTCGGTCTTCAACTGGCTCGTCAGGCTGTCGAATTTTTCCTGCTTCTCCCAATCCGCGGGCGCGAAGCTGGTGCGCAAGTGATCCAGCGTCAGGTTTATGTAGTTCAACGGATTTCGAATTTCATGCGCGATTGCTGACGCAAGACGACTGACGACCACGGCCTTCTCGGCGTTGTAAAGTTGCGCTTCAAGTTCGCGCGTGCGCGCGAGCTTCGTCGTCATGTCGTTGAACAACTCAGTCAGCTCGCCCATTTCATCGGTGCGGCCGCTGGTCGGAACACGAAAGTCAAAGTCTCCAACCGCCACACGCCGCGCCGCCGTCGAGAGAAACTTGATGGGCCGCGTGAACTGCCAAACCACTAACGCCGTCAAGGCGGTCATGGTCAGAAGCACTGCCAACGTCCAAAGCAGTGACCGCCGAGATTGCTGTTGCAGGGTAGTGCGCAGGCTGTTCGCCGAACCGAGCACGACGATGATATAGCGACGGCCTTTGTCCGTGTCGACTGGAAAGTAGAATGCGCCGCGATCCATCTTGGCGCCGGCGGGTACGACATTCATTCCTTCGGGCAGCGACACATTCAACTCCGGAAGGTCCACCGCGTTCTTCAACGGCGGCAAGGAAATATCCTTCACTTTGACGTACCGAATCGACTTGTCCGCGTTCTGGCGTGGCGTTTGATTTTTATCCAGGCTGTCTTTGATGTTTCCCGCGTCGTCGACAATGAGCACGTTCTGCACACGGTCGGCGCGATCACCCAGCAGCGGCAATCTCACTTCTTCGCGCATTTCGTCGAGATACTCGCCGCTGGAAAGACTGTTCACGCCCAGCGCCACACCTGCCATGATCGATTGCTGCTGCTCGACGATGAATTGAGTGTTGTTGCGGACTGCACGCAAATTGACGTAGTACTGCACGCTTACGGTTAAAACCAACAGCGCCGCGAGCAGCAAAAGCAGTCGAACGCGAAAACTATTTAGTAATCTCGACAGGGGCATCACGCTCTAGCAACACACGCGCCAGCGCGGTCGCAAATTGACTCAATTCTTCATCCTTTTTTGGTTGTAGTTTGTTGTAGGCTGATGTTATAGTTGCCGCGACCTCAAGGCAAACGCCCCCCGAGGTCGCGCGTGACCGCGAGCCTCCCTGGTTGCGCGGCATGGAAGTAACAATAAAGGTAGTTGTTCAAAAATACTCGGCCTTAAAGATTTCTTGATCTCATAGGAACGAGCAGGCATGCCGCCCCTCGGCGTGTAAACAAGCAACGGGTTTTTGGGTTCGCCTCGGCGCACTGGAATTTAAGTTTTACGAGGAGTTGCTGATGAATCAAAAGGGTTTCCCCCGGGTAGCACGGGTTGCATTCATATTTGTCATTGCTCTTGTCTTCTTAACCTCCCTTCAATCAGAAATCTCAGCCAAAGGAAAACGCAGTAAGGCCAGCGCGAAGTCGTCGCGCAGCAGTCGCGATCGTCGCGGCTCGCGG
>JADMIO012752996.1_pt1 | contig 14214 bp, 6 predicted proteins | sample 8958161 | NCBI WGS metagenome assembly JADMIO01 (sample SAMN16585339, study PRJNA669376) | soil metagenome | isolation source: Crop rotation soil | place: USA: Cullars Rotation, Alabama | collected 2011 | reverse complement strand
AGGCTAATTAGCGTAGTGGGGGTGTGGGTCCTGCGACAGGCGGGGGACTGTGGGGTGATGAGGGGTGATTGTTTGGGAAAAGCGTGTGTTGATGATAATCTGCTCTTGAGAGAGGCTGATAACCGGGGTCGATTTTTTTGAAGGCTTCTTGCATATCTGCAAATAAGTCATCTAAACGTGCTGCGCACTCTTCTGTGGGTAATGCAGCGAGCATGGGGGCTAGTTTTTCATTTAAATAATCTACCCAGCAGCTTTCAAGGTCAGCGAGACAGCTCGTGTCGACTTTGCCGTTTAAAAGGACATGTTTTTCTGCCAACCATTGCTGTAAGCGATGCTTTTCTTCTAAGAAGCACTGTTGAAAATCTTGCACCAAGAGTGATTGTTCATGTTTTGTTTCGGCAATGTTTGCGATGCGATCAGCAACGCCAGATTCCATTTCTCGCAAGACGCGATCAACCAATTGGATATCGGTTTCCCCAACCAAATGTTTGCCTGACAGTGAATGCAAAATTGCCTTCGTGAGAAAAACACGATTTTCCCCAAAGTTGCCAGATCGTCCAGCGCGTCCAATGGCTTGAATGAATTGCCGCACGTCAAACAAATGCTCGCTATCATCAATCACGGGGATGGCTTGTTTAATTTTAAAATCAACCGCCCTTCCCCCAACAGGCGTGGTCAGTGACACCATGCCAGGCTGACTGGCGTTTCTTACTTTATTTTGATCTACGCTGCCTGCCCCTGTCACAGAAAGCAAATTAAACGCACTTGCGCACGCTGGCGCATAGGTCTGCGCGAACCTTAAGAAATTGTTTAAGCTTTTTTCTGTCGCAAACACAAATAACAAAGGCGGTTGTGGGGTCGCTTCTTTTGAAGCAATAATATAATCTAAGATAGATTGATACATTTCTTCGCGATTTTCAGAAACAAAAGGCGCATGCGTATAGAGACGATTAGCCTCATAACGCTGAATAGCGGTAATTGTCGGCGGCTTGGTTCCGCGTGCAAATAAAACCTCTAGCATTTTTCGTTGCGCTTCATTGCCAAGCAGGGTTGCCGACACACCGAAAATATTTTCGTACTGTTTTAAATAATCGGCAATTGTTGCCTGTGCCAAATGGCGCATTAAGGGTGGGAGGCGCATGCGTTGCGTAGACGGTAAGGCATTTTCCTCTAATTGTGCAATGCGTTGGTGCACGCCATGACTCCAGATGGAGCCTGCATCTCTTTCGCCGGAAGTCGGTTGATGGATAATATTAATTTCCATCTCTTGCACTGCGCTCTTTGCTGCTTTTTCTGCTTGCGGGACAGGATAAACATCGTAATCCACTTCTTTTTGCAGAGAAAACGCGGTGCGAGCACTGTTGAAGTCTAAAGACCATTTTTCTTCTGTAAATTTATCCGATAGTTTTCTTGCAACCTGTTTCTCGTCTGCCTGTAAACCAGAAAAGGCTTTTGCGCAATCCAGCACACGTTGATAGCTTTCTGGTTGATTGTTTGCATCGAAGATCACTTCTTTTCCTAACAAGAGTGCTGCTTTCTCAAAAAATAAGTCAGGATGCTCGGAGTCAAAATCGATCGATCCTTGTAAAAGCGCTTGAGTTAATATTTGGTAATACTGTCTAAGCTCTGCTTTAGCTCCCGTTTTTTCTTTTAAGACATGCAACACCGCCATGGCCAAATTACTTACCGTGAAATAATGTTGAAATGCCGCTTGCGTCTCTGCATCATAAGGGTTGGCAGCTAAAATATTAATGGAAGAATAAATCTGATCTAACGCAACATCCGCTTCATCAAATAATAAGGTTTGTTTTCTGCGCAAACCATATTTATCTACTTTTACGTCTCTCGGCGGGTTGTGCCCAAGGTGGCGCGGTCCTGCTCCCAGGTAATCAGCCTGCATGTGATAATTAATGTCTTTTTTGGCATCCACAATGACAATTTGTTTTTGATAAGCCGCATCCCCGTCTGCGTAAGGACAGCCAATGGTAAATCCAAGAGAGAGCGCCATAGAGCGAAATTCAGGATAAATTTCGCCTTTTGCTTTATATTCTGTGTTAGTATAAAAATCGACATTTTCTCCTTGGAACGCCTTCGCTAAGGCATAGAGCTCTAATGCAACGGTTTTTCCTTCTCCAGTATCTAACTGCTCTAGTTGATTCGTATCGCCATTTTGTAAATCTTGCAACACACCCAGCAACTGCGTGGGGCGAACCACGAGCCCTCTTTTTTGCATGAGCCAAGTGACGCAGATCGATAAAAATTGATCTAAACAAGCTTGTTTTTCTGCCGGTGTACCAGCATGCGAAAATTTTTCTTGGAGAGACGTTTTCTCTTCTGCAATTTTTTCATTATCCATCCCTAGATAATTTTTAACATTAGCGCCAATAGCCGCATAGCGATCAATCAATTGTTGTTCTGTGGCGGGAAAAGCATATTGTTGTAGACTGGCTTTTAAATCCTCTCTCGCCTGATGCAAACTTATCTTTAAACCCGCTTCAACTTTTGCTTCGTACGCTCGCTTTTCTAGTGGCGTCATGACTTGGTAAAGCATTTCTATCTCTTTTGAAATTTGATAGTCGCCAACAATTTTCCAAGGCAACACCCACTGCACTCGCTCTTTGTGTAATCGACGCACATAATCTCGACACAAACCATCAACGGTGTGGAATTGTTTGGCGAGAGTTGGTTGCTTGCCAGTTGGATTTTTCAACCATTGGTAAGCATTGACAAAGGCTTGTATTTCTTTTTTAAGTTTTTTATTAGTGATAGCACCTGGCGCCTCCAGTTTTGCAAGAGAGGTTTCATATAAATGTTGTGTGGTGTAATGCATTTCAAGCAAGGTTGGCTTCACGCGATTTTGTGGCAATAACTCGCCAGCGTTTGCATTGCGATAATCAATCAGGGCGCTTTCTTTTAAAACGCGCTGTACTGTTTTTAATTTTTCTGGATTACGCAACGTTTGCAATAGGCGTGTTTCTAATTTTTCTTGCGTCAGCGGTAAGGTGGGTTTTTCATCTAAAAATAGTTGATCGACAAACAATTGAAATCTCAGCGGGTTGAAAAAAGTTCCCAAAATTTCTGCTAAAATAATGCGATTGTCTGGATTGTCTTGATAAAGTGGTTCTTGGCTGAGCGTTTCATACCACGCTGCCCATGTCGATCGCGGGATGTGACAGGCTTCGTGCGTATGTGGAATGGATAAAGCACGATGAAAAATAGCATCAATGACCGTTGTCGCGTTTTCTTTGAAGTAAGGCTGATCTTTATGCTGGGCGTAATTTGCAAAAGCAGAGGCTTGAAATAAAATCACGCCTGGGTTGCCAGAAATGAGTTGGTTAATGGAAACATTCGTTAAAGCTTGCTTGGGGTGTATCCAGGCCCATTGGCATTGCTTGATTTCTCTTAAATAGCAGGTAATAATTTCAGGAGAAACAGCGGTGTCGATCCACGCTGAAATGCTTTGCATGACCCCTAAAAATTGCTCTTTGTCTAATGTCTGATCTTGTGGTTGGCTTTGTAAAATTTCAATTAAGTATTTAAAATGCTCGTCGTAAAAAATTGCCCCTTCTGGCAAAGACGCAAGATAATCTTTTAAATAAGTTGCATAAGTCGGATGGTTTAAATCGGACAGTAGTTTACAGTAATCAATAAAAGTAATGATTGTTTCAAAATAACCAGCGGCAAAGGAACGCTGCGCGAATAAATATAAAACACTGCAAATATCATTACAACTTGCATCCTCTTTTTTAGAGATCAGCCAAGACAGAGCATTCTTTAATCCTGGAGAAAACCACGGGGAGCCGTGCAGATTAAGCATGCACGTTTCTCCACGATAAGCCGGACCCTGCTCAAAATTAATAAATAAGAAATTAAACAAATTAACAGATTGTTTTTCTGGGAGAGGATGAAAATTGATTGTTGAACACTGATAAAATAAGTCAGCTAATGCTTTATTATCTGGCTCGTTCGATAAAGAAACAATAACAATTTCCATAAAGGTATAATAAGCATGCATCGCAGCGCAATCCCAATCCGTGATTCTTACATCTCGATCCTCGCGAAAGGATCGCTGGTTATGTGATAATGCAAATCGCTGATCGTGAATAGGCGCGTAAGGAATAATACCAGGATATTTTTTTGGCTGATGAAAATCACCAAAGAAATGAGCAATCGCCGCTCCCTCATGCTGTTGGTTGAGGTTAGGTGGATATTTTCCTCTCAACCGTTGCTCTAACTCATCCGCTGGAAGCTCGATAAATTGCTGGATATAAAATTGCAATAATTTTTGTGAATTTGATAAATGTTGATTACCATGAATGGCTTGCAATACTCTTGGCAAATCACGCGCTAAAAGATGGCTATTGAGTTCTATATCTTGCGCTTTGTCTATCAAACTATCTTTTTTCTGCCCTCCAGCACCACCGAACAAATTACTGTCTTTTGCCATTTTTATACACAATTTTGATGGATCATTTACATCATCGCTGTAACTTCTTTTGCCATATCCACAAACCACACGTGAGGAAAGACGGGTATTTTCTTGTGTGAGCATACAAGCTGTTAAAATTTCATTTAACAAAGCATGATTGTCTTCAAAGGATAAGGCCACTGTTGTTAATTCACGAAAACTTTGTGGTTTTAAACGTAATGCGACGGTTTTCATCGCCATTTTTAATAATTCTTCTTCTGAAATGCTAGCAACAACAAAAGGATGAACACTCACCTCTTCGACAAGCGGAAAATCTTTTAAAGCCGCTAAGGCTTCTTCTTGGGAGTGTGCTAAAATTAACATATCTTCCACGCTGGGATTGGATGATGTGGCAGATTTAAAACGACAAGAGACGCGATATGGGAATAGCCCTCTGGATTCAATTAATTTTTGGATTTGCAAAGCAGCATCATGCAAGTAAGCGGGTCCATTATTGTGGACAACTCTTCTTTTGATTATTTTTGGTTCTATCTGGCAGTCTATTTGATAGACAGGTTGGTCAGATGAAGCTCGCAATACAACATTTACGTTGCCACCCCATTGTGACTCACCCAGTTGATAGCCAAATGCCAGCTGAGCTTGTTGCGCGGCTTGTTGATCAGTCACACCAATCATGTAGCCTTGTTGCATCGACTCTTCTGCCATCACTGCTACTTGTTCATTTTGCTGTTGCACATTGACCACTTCGCAGTATTTTGTTTGCGATTCATCAGGGCGAATGAGAGGTTGATACTCTCCTTGAGTCTGCTCGGTTGGCTGTGTTTGATCGGCTTGTTTCATAGTGAACTGATATAGTGCGCGTCCATGAGAGGACTTTGTTTTAAGCGCAGGCGGGCCTAAGGGGCGTTTGGGTAGCAAGCTCTCTTGTTCGAGCATGGCGTGAAATAACTGAGAAAGCGTCTCCTCAGGCGCGCCGGATGTATCAAAATGACGAGCGGCATTTCTTATTTCCTCTCGTGATTGTTTTGCACGTGCAATGGCTTGCTTTCTTGTACGCCCCCTTCTCTCCTCTGCTGCATGATGCACTTTTTCGCCAATGTCTTCTTTCTTATAGGCTGTTTTTATCGCACGCTCTTGTGCATGCTCTCTTGCATGCTCTCTTGCATGCTCTCTGGCTTGTTCTCGAGCAGCTTTTATGCGAGCCTCTCGTTGCTGCTTGGCACGTTCTGCTGCAGCCAATCTTTCTTTTTCCTTAGCTGCAGCACGCTCCCCCCAAAGCATAACAAAAAATTTTTCCCGACTATGTCGCGCCACCTGAAAGGATTGCCAAAGCCGTTGTAAAAAGACCCGGGGCCTTCTTAAAAATCGATCGACAAGAGAGCGGCTATCAGCAAGTGATCGTAGCCGACGATCTAATTCATTTAATCTGCTATCGCGCTTCTCTTCCGCCTCTTTAAGAGCGGTATATTTTTTCTGGATGGCATCGGCAATGGACTGCAATGGCGGTTTCGTGTCATCTGGTTCGCGTTCTTTCTTTGTTGCTGAAAGCTGATAATAAGCTGCGACAACCTCTACTAACTTTTTTTGCTGTGTAGCATGACGCGCTAGTGCATCACCTTTTTGTTTGGTGAAGCGCTGCACCATCGGATCATCTGATTTTTCAATTAAAAATTCACAAAGTCCAATTTGAGATAAAAAGGTGATTTCTACAGCAAAAGCCAGAACTGGATTGGTTTTAACAGCATTAAATATTTGATTCAGTTTTGTTTGAGAGTCGGATGAAATTAAATCAGTGGCGCCTTGGCGTAAAATGCGTTCTAACTCGAGAATATGTTCCTTTTCTGCGGGGGGTAGTGTTGCCCAAATAGGGGTTTCTTTTAAAGAAAAACTTGGAAGAAAATCAGCCATACCCACCTCTTGTATTTATGTACTTAATTATAGGGTAATTTCTCATTAATCTGGTATACAATAGTTTATTATGCAAAAATCGCCTTATCATGATTTATTTTCAGTAATTAATCAACAAGTTACTGTTATAACGCCTAACCAACGTTTGGCGGCCACCTTAAGGGCGCATTACCACCTCTTTCAGCTCAACCAACAGCAAACTGCCTGGTTGACACCGGATATCCTGCCACTCTCTACTTGGGTAGAACGGCTATGGTTGCAGGAAGCGTTACTAGCGCAAGAGGCATTGCCGCGCTTGTTAAACCCAGCACAGGAAGAAGCGCTGTGGGTGCAGATAATCTCGCCTGATGTTGAAACGGCACGGATGATGCAGTCAGCTTGGCGGTTGTTGAAACAATGGAGTCGCCCTACAACAGCGGCTGCATCTTGGGTGGAAGCGCAAACGGTTGCTTGGGCGAAACAGTTTCAACAGTATTGTATAAAGCACAATGTCATCGATGCGGCAACGTTGCCAGATAAGTTGTGTGAGCGGTTTGTAAAAAATGACGCAAGGCATTCGCAAAAAATTATTTTGGTGGGCTTTGTGGAGTGTGCGCCTCAAGTAAAGGAACTGCTTAAATGCTTTGAGCATGAGTTTTATGAGGTAATGCCACCGTCATCCCGCGACCCTAAGCCTGTCGACGGTACCATCCCATTCAACAACGAAGAAGATGAGCTGTTGTGTATGGCGCGTTTTGCAAAGGCCATCACCAAGACACATCCAGAGAGTCGCATCGGTTGTGTCATTCCGCAATTAGAGAAAAAACGTGCACGAGTAATGCAAATTTTTAATGTAATTTGCGAAGAAACATTAGTGGATGTATCAGCAGGGATACCGCTTGCGGAACACCCCATGGTGCAAGTGGCGCTACTGTTATTATCACTTTATGAAGCCACCCTTTCTTTTGAGCAATTTCAAACACTGCTGCGTTCTCCCTTTTTAGGAGGGGCGGAAAGTGAATTCACCAAACGCGCACAATGCGGCCGAGAAATGCAACAAAAAAATTTGCGAATGATCACACTACCCTGTGAATGGGTGGAGGCACGCTGTCCGCAGTTGGGGGGGTATTTTAAGCGATTTTTTGGGATCATGTCATCCCGCAGCAATACCATCCTCTCCCATCAAGAATGGGCAGAGATTTTTTCAACGTTACTAGCAAGCATAGGATGGCCGGGGGAGCGCAGCTTAAACAGTGAAGAATACCAACTCATGTCGCATTGGCAAATGCTGCTCAAGACATTGACAACACTTGATCAAATCAATGCACGTGTTTCAATGAAGGAAGCTTGGCAAGCCTTACAGCGGCTGGCTGAAAAACAAATCTTTCATCCGCAAACTCCAAAAGCATCCATTCAAGTGATGGGATTATTAGAAGCTGCCGGCATGCCTTTTGATTATCTGTGGGTTGCCGGGATGAATAACCAAGCATGGCCGCCCCCACCCTCCCCTCACCCTTTTATTCCAAAAGCCTTGCAATACCAATTGCAAATGCCACATACCACATTTGAGCGAGAGTATCATTACTGCCAGCAAATGATGCATCAATTTTCATCATTGACGGAACAGTGTATTTTTAGTTATGCAGAAAATACCAGTCAACAAACTTTACTGGGTCCAAGCTATTTATTAAAAGACATTCCACCCATCACGCTCTCTCATATTCCACAAGATGAGCGCCTCTTGCCTGAAATACAATGTTTCCAATCGCAACAACTTGAGCAAGTGATTGATCAGCAAGCGCCTGCTTGTACAGAGGCAATGGTAACACATGGCGGGGTAAGCATTTTAAAAGATCAAGCACTCTGCCCCTTCAAAGCCTTTGCCACATGGCGCTTGCATGCAAAGCCTTTAGAAGCGATTCAGCCTGGGTTGCGCGCAACGGAACGTGGCTCTTTGTTGCATCAAGTGTTAGCGCTCATATGGAATCGCATGCAAACACAGGAGAGATTGTGCGATTTGACACCCGATGCACTTTGCGAAGTGGTAGATGCGTGCATTGATGAAGCAATGGTTGCAAACTCAGTGTATCTCACTCTCGAAAAAAAACGCTTACGTAATCTTTTGCTTGACTGGCTGGCATTTGAAAAAACACGCCCACCTTTTAAAGTGTTGCAAAATGAACAAGCGGCGCAAATGACACTGGGCCCCCTTGTATTTAATATACGCATTGATCGCATTGATGACATTGATCAACAAAAATTTATTATTGATTATAAAACAGGAATTTCCTCTCATGTCAGCCATTGGTTTGGCGAAAGGCCAGAAGCGCCGCAATTGCCTATTTATGCAATGCTTGATCCAAAGAATACCGTTGGCATTGCTTTTGCGCAACTTGCTGTTGGAAAGAGCGGGTTTAAAGGCATGAGTCGAGACGAATTGGAGATAACAGGCGTGAAACTGCATGCCACCTGGAATCAACAACTCACAGAATGGCAAACAACACTCACTCAATTAAGCCATGATTTTTATCAAGGAATAGCAATGGTTGATCCAAAGGATATAACCGCCTGTCAGTATTGCCAATTACAACCGCTTTGTCGCATTCATGAGGAATTATTGTGAGCCGCCCTATTCCCGATCAAGCGTTACGCAAGCAAGCGCTCTCTATTGATCAATCTTTTATTGTGCAAGCCCCGGCGGGATCGGGGAAAACCACCCTGCTTATCCAAAGAATTTTAATGTTGCTGCAAACAGCACAATCGCCGGAAGACATTTTAGCGATCACGTTTACCAATAAAGCAGCCAATGAAATGCGCTGTCGTATTTTAAACGCTCTGCAACAAGCAACGGACCCAGCGGCACAAAAAGTGCTGGAAAGAGACAAGCAATTAGGCTGGTATTTGCTAGAAAATCCCAATCAATTACGCATTCAAACCATTGATGCGTTTTGCGCATCCCTAGTCAAACAATTTCCTCTGCAAACAAAAATAGGGCCCAAAACAGAAATCACCGACATGCCATTGGCTTTGTATGAAGAAGCTGTGCAAGAAGTGCTGGATGATCTTGAAAAAGACACTGCTTGGTCCGCTGATATTGAACAATTATTACTGCATTTGGATAATGATATTAACAAATTAAAATTGTTGATGGTTAAGTTGCTTGAGAAAAGAGATCAATGGCTGCCATATTTATATTTTGAAACCACAGAATCAGCCATCAAAGAAAAGTTGGAACAATATTTATCTCATTTAGTGAATGATCATCTACAAGCATTAAATGCTTTAATCACACTACAAGAAAAAACTGCTATTTGTGAGGCGCTTTCACTCTCTCACCCTGCCACACTCGCGGAATGGCGGATATTTGCAGAAGGATTACTAACTAAGGCGGGTCAATGGAGAAAAAAAGCGCCCCTGTATGAGGCGCTCTCTGACAAAGACCAGTTGCGGGCGGCATTATTTGAGCTTTTTATCTTACCCGATGAGCAATATGATCCACAGCAATGGCATATTTTAAAAGCGTTATTCTCTATTTTAAAAATTACCCTCGCACAGCTTAAGCTCACGTTTCAAAAACATCGTCAAATAGATTTTATTGAAAATGCCAATGCCGCGCTACACCTATTAACCGAAGACAATCAACCCACAGAAACAGCATTGTGGATAGACCAACAAATTAAACATATTTTGGTAGACGAATTTCAAGATATTTCCTACGCGCAATTTAAGTTAATTGAAAAATTAACGGCAGGATGGGTCATGCATGATGGTCGCACGTTGTTTTTAGTGGGCGATCCCATGCAATCTATTTATCGTTTTCGCAATGCAGAGGTCAGCTTGTTTATTCAAGCGCAAGAAAAAGGGATAAGCAATATTTCATTAACTCCACTTGTGCTAACAACGAATTTTAGATCTACCCCAACCATTATCAATTGGTACAACCAATATTTTAAACAACTCTTCCCAGCAAAAAGCGCAGCAAAAACAGGTGCAGTACATTATACACTCGCGCATGCTGCGATGGAGGCGGAAGGCCCCTCGCCTGTTTTTTGTGAATTTGAAGAAGAGATGGGTGAGCAACAATCAAGCAAGATTGTTGAAATGATTATGACTCATCAAACTAGCCACCCCGAACAAACCATTGCTATTTTGGTCAGAGCAAGGCAGCATTTAGCAAACATTATTCCAGCACTTAAAAAAGCCAATATTGCTTATGAAGCCATTGATATCGATCCACTCCTAGATAAACAAAGCATCATTGATGTACTCACACTCACTAGCGCCTTGTTACATCCAGAAAATCGCATTGCTTGGCTTGCGCTGTTGCGTGCTCCTTGGTGTGGTCTTTCGCTAGCTGATTTGTGGATCATTGCCAATAGCCATACAAAACAAACGATTTTAGAGCAATTGCAAAAATGTGAGGTATTGTCTCAGTTAAGCCCAGAGGGACAACAACGTGTTAAACGCATTTTGCCAATTTTGCAAAATGCGATTGATAACAGGGAAAGAAAAGATTTTCGTGCGTTCGTTGAAAAAACATGGATTTTTTTAGGAGGGCCTGCTTGCTTACAACAAGCATCAGATCTAAAAGATGTGCAAGCTTATTTTGAATTAATTGCAAAACTAGCAGCGCAGCAAACAACTATCACGATAGAAAAAATAAAAAGACAAGCGGAAAAACTATTTGCTAAAGCGACTATCGAGAAATCAAATGTTAAATTGATGACGATTCATAGTGCGAAAGGGTTAGAATTTGACACGGTCATTATTCCGCATCTTGAGAAAAAGGGAGCGCATGATACCCATCCGCTTTTACTGTGGATGGAGCAACCTTTAGAAAACGAAAGTCGCGCCTTACTGTTAGCACCGATGCATGCCGCAGGCAACGATAAAGATGCAATTTATAATTATATTTTACATCAACAAAAAATTAAATTCGCTCATGAAATGGATAGATTGTTTTATGTGGCCGCCACTCGCGCAAAAAATCATTTGTATTTTTTGTTTAACAAGGCATCGCAACCGGGGAGTTTTTTAAAGCGGTTGGAGCAGGTGTCGCTAATGTCGTCATCCCAGCGAAAGCTGGGATCCAGTGCTGATATCAAGGTTGTGGATCCCAGCTTTCACTGGGATGACAGTAGGGATGACAGTAGGGATGATGACGACAAACCCCGTTCCATCGCAAGACTCACTGCAGCATGGCAAATGCCGCTTCCCTACCCCGCCGAAACCAATACCGCCACCCACCAGACAATCAGCGGATTTCAATGGCAAGATAATAGCCAGCAATTATTAGGTACACTTATCCATCAAATTTTCCAACAATTTTCTGAGCGGGGTTTAAATTGGTGGCAGGAAAAAAATAATGCTGAAAAAAACAGCTTTCTAAAACAGCATTTATTGCGTTTAGGCTTGGCAGTTAATAAGCTAGAAAGCATGCGCGAACAAGCAAGAGAAATGCTTGAGAATGTCTTAAAAGACTCACGCGCTCAATGGATTTTTCATCCACACCCAGAAGCACAATCAGAGCTTGCTATTTCTGTGTTATTAGATAATCAGCTATGCAATGTTGTGATTGATCGAACATTTGTTGAAAATGGCATACGCTGGATTATTGATTACAAAACCACGATGCTTGAACATCATGTTGAAGAAAAAATTGCGCAGTATGCAGTACAGCTACATCAATATCAGCGCGCGATGACACTATTTGACGCGCGGCCAATCAAGCTAGGCTTATATTTTTCAAGTATCACAAAATTTATAGAAATCTCATCATCTGATATCCCGGATGTACAAAATGTGCTTGATTAGAGCAGGCATTCTGCGCGTTTACTGGTTGGATAAAAGTACTTTGAAAAATTCTCTCTGGTTTTTTCTGTGCATCTAATAGCAAAAAATTAATTCGATAATATTGCGCAACGGAAGAGTCATCAAGCATGGCGCAATCATCTTGCTCTAATTGCTCAATTAAATAATACCCCTTTATCTCTGCTTGCCAACTGCAAGCATGCGTCTCCCAAAAATTGAGAGGTAATTGTATCAGATTTTTAGTAGAGAGACGGGGCACAAAACAAAAATGACTGTTTTTAATGGGCTGCCTTGCTAAGGTTATCATAACTTGCTCAACCTTCACATAAGAGGCATCCTGCTGAAAGTGACGATAATTAAATAAAATTTTTTTTGATACAAACAAAATTTCTTCCATCATGCAGGCGCTGATTAAAAAAATAAACACGAGCACAATCCATAAAACTATGCCGCGTTGATTACAGGGGGGTCTTAACATGCACATAAACCGTTTTTTCCATATGGTTTTCAATGGCTTTTATAGCAATCAAAATTAGTGATTGATTCCTCTGAAAAGCGAGATTGCTTATCCCGTCAATTAAGGTATTTTTTTGATGATGAATATCTTCCATAATAAGATTATTTTTATCGATAAAAAATTTATTAGTATTTAAATGGCTGACTTCTGCGCCTTCTTGAAATAAAACATGCAAGGGGTGGCTTGTTGTAATCATTTGACTATTTTCATAGCGATAAAGATAGCTCACTTGAAAAATTTCAGCGTGCTTACAGTCGGCAATCACCAGCCAATCTTCTTTTTCAAAATGCTCAGCATTATCAACTGTCATTATTGTAGTAGTTTGCATGTCTGATAACACGGTGCTGTGTTCTTTAGAGGCATGACTGACCACTATTGCATGGTCAAAAATTAAAAGTGGCTCGATAGGCAATTGATGCAAAGCACAGCCTGTATAGCCTGCGTTTTTTATTTCATCTGTTAAAATAGCAGAGGCAAGATCCATCTTTTCTTGCAGGCTCATTTTTGTGTTTTGCATTGCGATGGTTTTTAAATAATTGACATAAAACTCACTAGCAAAAAATAGGATGGTTGTGCTTAACATCAACGCTAACAACATTTCAAATAATGTGAATCCTTGGTTACGCTGAAAATGATGCGCATCCTGATAATCCAATTTTGGGAATAATGCAATCAGCGTTGGATGCTTTTCCCCAATATAAGATTGCTTGCAAATGAGAAGCGGTCGCATAGGCTACCCCACGACCATTGGGTAATAATTCATGATTTTGCTTGTTCCAACGTGTGACCAAATCAGAAAATAGAGCGGGGTTTGAAGAGAAATCGGCGGCAAGGTTTTTGAGCTGCTGTTGCGCAATACTAAAATAACTATTTGCTTCAGTTTCTTGCAACAAAAGCAAATGCATTTTCTCGTATACTAAGATAAAAATAGAGAAAATAGCAAGCGCAACCAACACTTCCATCAAGGTAAAACCTCTAGAAACTAGATTGCCACGTCGGGCGAAAAACGCCCTCCTCGCAATGACACGCGGGGTAACAGTCGAAGCTAACAGTTCACCCGTGCTTTTTAACAAACTGATGCATGAATTCAACAAGGGCGGCAACCCCTTCTTCTGGCATGGTATTGTAAATACTGGCGCGTATGCCTTCTTTTAAGCGGTGGCCCTTGAGATACACTAAGCCTGCGTCAGTTGTTTCTTGTAAAAAACGCTGTCTTAATTCGAGTGTCGGCAAATCGTACACCACATTCATAACAGAGCGGCAGCTTGGGTGGACATGAGAGAGGTAAAAATCAGGGTATTGATCCAGGCAGTCATACAATTTTTTAGCTTTGCGTTGATTGGTTTCGTAAAAAAATGACACCCCACCCTTTTTCTTCATCCAAGATAGCACTAACCCCAAAATATACCAGCTATACGTGGGCGGTGTATGGAATAAAGAATGGTTTTCTACATGGACTTGATAACGATACAAAGTAGGCGTGCCGGGTAAAGGTTCTTGCACTAAATCATCACGAATAATGACAACTGCAAGCCCTGCTTGACCAATATTTTTTTGTGCGCTGGGAAAG
>JADMIO010792859.1_pt1 | contig 14215 bp, 19 predicted proteins | sample 8958161 | NCBI WGS metagenome assembly JADMIO01 (sample SAMN16585339, study PRJNA669376) | soil metagenome | isolation source: Crop rotation soil | place: USA: Cullars Rotation, Alabama | collected 2011 | reverse complement strand
CTTTCCCGTGCAGGGCAAGCCGGTGGCCGATCCCGCCGGCATGCTGAACCTGATCGCCGCGCTCGCGCCCGGCCAGGCGGCGAAGCTCAAGCTCAAGCGCCGGGGCCACGACGTCGACGCCACCGTCACCGTCGGCCGGCGGCCGAAGCCGGTCGCGCGGGCGGAATAGAATTCAAAGATCCAACCAGGGGGGTTCATGAAGCTGCGCACATCCGCTGTCGCGTTGTCGCTCGCCGCTTTCGCCGGGCTCGCGCTCGGCCAGGCGAAGGAAATCCGCATCGCCCACGTCTACGACAAGACCGGCCCGCTCGAGGCCTACGCCAAGCAGACGCACGCCGGCCTGATGATGGGGCTCGAGTACGCCACCGGCGGCAAGATGGAAGTGCTCGGCCGCAAGCTCGTGGTGATCGAGAAGGACAGCCAGACCAAGCCCGACGTGGGCAAGGCGCAGCTCGCCGCGGCCTACGGCGACGACAAGGTCGACCTCGCCATCGGGCCGACGAGCTCGGGCGTGGCGCTCGCCATGCTGCCGGTGGCGGAAGAGGCGAAGCGGATCCTGCTGGTCGAGCCGGCGGTGGCCGACCAGATCACCGGCGAGAACTGGAACCGCTACATCTTCCGCACCGGGCGCAGCTCCTCGCAGGACGCGATCGCCAACGCGGTTGCCGTGGGCAAGAAGGACACCGTGATCGCCACGCTCGCGCAGGACTACGCGTTCGGCCGCGACGGCGTGAAGGCGTTCAAGGATGCGCTCGCCGGCACCGGCGCGCAGATCGTGCACGAGGAGTACGCGCCGCAGGCGACGACCGACTTCACCGCGCCCGCCGAGCGCATCTTCAACGCGCTCAAGGACAAGAAGGGGCGCAAGGTGCTGTTCGTCATCTGGGCCGGCCAGACTCCGGTGGGCAAGCTCGCCGACCTCAAGCCCGAGCGCTTCGGCATCGAGATCGCCACCGGCGGCAACATCCTGCCGGCGCTCGCCGCCTACAAGGCGGTGCCGGGCATGGAAGGCGCCACCTACTACTACTACGAGCACCCGAAGAACAAGGTGAACGACTGGCTGGTGGCCGAGCACAAGAAACGCTTCAACTCGCCCCCGGACTTCTTCACCGCCGGCGGCATGGCCGCCGGCATCGCGGTGGTCGAGGCGCTGAAGAAGGCCGGCGGCGCCGACACGGAGAAGCTGATCGCCGCGATGGAAGGCCTGTCGTTCGACACGCCCAAGGGCCGCATGACCTTCCGCAAGGAAGACCACCAGGCGATGCAGTCGATGTACCACTTCAAGATCAAGGTCGATCCGAACGTGGCCTGGGCCGTGCCCGAGCTGGTGCGCGAGATCAAACCCGAGGAAATGAAGGTCCCGATCCGGGTAAAAAAATAGCTCCTGTCCTCGAATCCCGCGACCTGACCATCCGCTTCGGTGGTCATGTCGCGGTGGACCGCGTGTCGTGTGCCTTCAGTCCCGGCACGCTCACGGCGATCGTCGGCCCGAACGGCGCGGGCAAGACCACCTACTTCAACCTGATCTCGGGCCAGCTGCCCGCGACGAGCGGCTCGGTGCTGCTGTTCGGCGAGGATGTGACGCGCTTCGGCGCCCCGCAGCGCACGAAGCGCGGCATCGGGCGCGCCTTCCAGCTCACGAATCTCTTCCCGCGACTCTCGGTGCTGGAGAACGTGCGCCTCGCGGTGCAGGCGCGCGCCAACGCCGGCAAGAGCCTGTTCTCGACCTGGAGCTCGCACGTGGAGCTGGTGCGGCGCGCCGAGCAGTACCTCGAGCGGGTAGCGCTCGGCGCCAGGCGCGACGTCGCCGCCGCCCTGCTCTCGCACGGCGACCAGCGCAAGCTCGAGGTGGCGATCCTCCTCGCGCTCGAGCCCGAGGTCTTCATGTTCGACGAGCCGACGGCCGGCATGAGCGTCGACGAAGTGCCGGTGATCCTGGAGCTGATCGCTCACATCAAGGCGCAGGGCGACAAGACGGTGCTCCTGGTCGAGCACAAGATGGACGTGGTGCGCTCACTCGCCGACCGCATCATCGTGCTGCACCAGGGCCAGCTGGTCGCAGACGGCGCGCCCGCGGAAGTCATCGCCTCGCCCATCGTGCAGGAGGCTTACCTTGGAGTAGCGCGTGCCTGACCTGCTCCAGCTGACCGGCGTGCAGACGCATATCGGCCAGTACCACATCCTGCATGGCGTTGATTTCGCCGTGCCGGCAAACCAGCTCACCATGCTTCTCGGCCGCAACGGCGCGGGCAAGACCACCTGCCTGCGCACCGTCATGGGCCTGTGGCGCGCCTCCGCCGGCAGCGTGCGCTACGACGGGCGCGAGATCCAGGGACTGAGGACACCCGACGTGGCGCGCCTGGGCGTGGCCTACGTGCCGGAGAACATGGGCATCTTCGCCGGCCTGACGGTGCGCGAGAACATGGTGCTCGCCACGCGGCAGGGCGAGCCCGACGCGAAGCGGCTCGACTGGATCTTCACGCTGTTCCCCGCCATGAAGAAGTTCTGGCACGGGCTCGCCGGCAACCTGTCCGGCGGGCAGAAGCAGATGCTCGCCATCTCGCGCGCCATCGTCGAGCCGCGCCGGCTGCTGCTGGTCGACGAGCCGACCAAAGGCCTCGCGCCGGCCATCATCCAGGCCATGATCGAGGCATTCCGCGAGCTGAAGCGCGAGACCACCCTGCTGGTGGTGGAGCAGAACTTCCACTTCGCGCGCTCGCTCGGCGACGCCGTGGCGGTGATGGATTCCGGCCGCATCGTGCACCGCGGCGCCATGGCGCAGCTGGCCGCGGACGAGGCGCTGCAGCAGCGGCTGCTGGGCCTGTCGCTGGACACCCACCAGTGAACAAGAACTGGATCCCGCTGGCCCTCGTCCCAGCGCTCGCGCTCGCCGCGCTGCCGCTGGTGCCGAGCCTGCCGACCTGGGTGACGCTGACGGTGGCCGGCCTCGCCATGGGCATGATGATCTTCATCATGGCCTCGGGCCTGACGCTGGTGTTCGGCCTGATGGACGTGATGAACTTCGCGCACGGCGCCTTCATCTCGGTCGGCGCCTACGCCGGCGCTTCGGCGCTCCTCGCCATGAAGGGCTGGATGCAGGCGCCGAGCCTGGCGCTGAACCTCGCCGCCATCGTGCCGGGCGTGCTCGCCGCCATGGCGCTCGCCGCGGCGCTCGGCTGGTTCTTCGAGCGCGTGGTGGTGCGCCCCGTGTACGGCGACCACCTGAAGCAGATCCTGGTCACCACCGGCGGGCTCATCGTGTGCGAGCAGCTGATCCACGTGGTGTGGGGCCCCGACCTGATCGCGCTGCCGCGCCCGGCCACGCTCACCGGATCGTTCCTCCTCGGCGACGCCGCCATCGAGCGCTATCGCATGCTGGCGGTGGTCGTCGGCCTGGCGGTGTTCGCCGGCATGTGGCTGGTGCTCAACCGCACCAAGCTCGGGCTGCTGATCCGCGCCGGCGTCGAGAACACCGAGATGGTCGAATCGCTCGGCTACCGCGTGCGGCGGCTGTTCATCGGCGTGTTCGTCGCCGGCTCGGCGCTCGCCGGGCTGGGCGGGATCATGTGGGCCATGTACCAGGAGTCGCTCACCGCCGGCATGGGCATGCAGGTGCTGGTGGTGATCTTCATCGTCATCATCATCGGCGGCCTCGGCTCGGTGGGCGGCTGCTTCGTCGGCGCGCTGCTCGTCGGGCTGCTCGCCAACTACATCGGCTACGTCGCGCCGAAGCTTGCGCTGGGGTCGAACATCCTGCTGATGGTGCTGATCCTGCTGTGGCGCCCGCGCGGCCTGTTTCCGGTGGGCAAGTGATTACGCGCCTCCTTTCCGGCGACCTGCCGCGCAGCCGCGCGCTGACCCTCGTGCTGGTGCTGATCCTCGCCGGGCTGGCGGCGGCGCCGTTCATCTTTCCCGGCACGCGCGCGCTCAACGTCGCCGCCAAGGTGGCGGTATTCATCCTGCTGGTGGCGAGCTACGACCTGCTCATCGGCTACAGCGGCATCGTGTCCTTCGCGCACACCATGTTCTTCGGCATCGGCGGCTATGGCGTCGGCATCGCGGCGGCCAAGCTCGGCCCGACGTGGTGGAACCTGGCGCTGGGCGTCGCCGCCGCGCTGCTCACCACCCTGGTGCTGGCGTTCGCCATCGGCCTGCTGTCGCTGCGCGTGCGCGCCATCTTCTTCGCCATGATCACGCTGGCGGTGGCGTCGTTCTTCCAGATCCTCGCCTCGCAGCTGTCGGCCTTCACCGGCGGCGAGGACGGCCTCAATTTCCGCGTGCCGCAGCTGCTGCGCGACCGCCTGGTCGCCTATTACGTCGTGTTCGGCGTGGCGCTGGCGCTGTTCCTCGTGCTGCTGCGCATGGTCAACTCGCCCTTCGGCCGGGTGCTGCTCGCGGTGCGCGAGAACGATTTCCGCGCCGAGGCGCTCGGCTACCGGACGGTCATCTATCGCACTGTGGCGAACTGCCTCGGCGCGCTCCTCGCCACCGCCGCGGGCGTGCTCTACGCGCTGTGGCTGCGCTACACCGGCCCGGACACCACGCTGTCCTTCAGCATCATGATCGACCTCCTGCTCATGGTGGTGATCGGCGGCATGGGCACGATGTACGGCGCGGTGATCGGCGCGACGCTGTTCGTCATCGCGCAGAACTACCTGCAGGACCTGATGAAGATCGCTTCCGACGCGGCCAAGGGCATCGCGCTGCTGCCCGACCTGCTGCACCCCGACCGCTGGCTGCTGTGGCTCGGGGTGCTGTTCATCGTCTGCGTGTACTACTTCCCCGCCGGCATCGTCGGCCGGCTGCGCCGCTGATCAGGGAGTGAACACCGGGCCGCCCAGGTAGGTGAAGTAGACGCGGCCCTGGCTGTGCGCCACCAGCACGCGGTGGGCGCGCAGGAAATCCAGCCCGAGCTGCACCGGCTTGAGCTCGCGCTTCAGGATGAACGTGCCGGCGCGGTAGCCGTCGGGCAGCTCCACGCTCTGCAGCGCCGGCTTGGCCACCCGCTCGGAGCCGAGGCTGAAGCTGTCGATGCTGCCGACGCGGCGCTCCACCGCCGAGCGGGCGAAGCCGGTATTGATCTCCGCCGGGACCCGCTTGTCGTTGAGCACCACCTGCAGCGCGATACCGTCGTCGTCGCCGCCCAGCTCGACCGCCTCCACCGCCTTGCGATCCCAGTAGGCGAGGTTGGCGCTCGCGCCGCAATCCTGCGTGCGGAACAGGCGCACCATGTTGTTGGCGAGGTCGAACTCGACGTCGGCCTGGCGCAGTGCGTCGTAGCCGACCACGGCGGCGACCTTGCCCGCGTATTCCGGCAGCGGGAACACGAGCATGCGCCAGTCCTTGTGCGTGGCGTCGCCGATCTTTGCCTGGTCGACGAAGGCGAGCTGGGTCGCCACGGTGGCGCCGCGCGCGTCGAGGTTCTGCCGCATCGGCACGCCGAGCGCGTCGACCGAGGCGCGCGGCATCAGGCTGTGGGGCATGCCGGTATGCAGCATCACCGGCACCTTGCGTCCGTTGATGAGGGCGTCGGCGACCAGGCGGCCGTCCTCGACGCGCACCGGCCACTCGGCGAAGCGCTTCATGCTGCATTCGGCGAGCGCCGCGGCCGGCAGGCAGACGGCGGCCACCAGGGCGATTCTTGCGAGCTTCATGTGCTCCCCTTCTCCGATACGGTCGTCGACGGCTGCACGAAGCGGCCGAAGATGATGCCCGCTTCATACAGCAGGCACATGGGCACGGCAAGCATGAACTGCGAAAGGACGTCGGGCGGCGTCACGACCGCGGCGATGACGAAGGCGCCGACGATGGCGTAGGGCCGCGCTTCCTTCAGCTTGTCGATGGTGACGATGCCCATGCGCACCAGCACCACCACCACCACCGGGATCTCGAAGGTGACGCCGAAGGCGAGGAACATGGTGATGACGAAGCTGAAGTAGGCCTCGATGTCGGGCGCCGGCGTGATCGACTTCGGCGCGAACTCGTGGATGAAGGCGAACACGCGGCCGAACACGAAGTAGTAGCAGAACGCCACGCCGAGCAGGAACAGCGCGGTGCTGGCCACGACCAGCGGCAGCGCCAGGCGCTTCTCGTGCTCGTACAGGCCGGGCGCGACGAAGGCCCACGCCTGGTAGAGGACATAGGGCAGCGCCACCAGGAACGCCGCGAGCGCGGTCACCTTCATCGGCACCATGAACGGCGTGATCACGCCGGTGGCGATCATCTTGGCGCCGTCGGGCAGCGCGCTCATCAGCGGCAGGGCGAGGAAATCGTAGATGGCGCCGGCGCCGGGCCAGGCGAAGAAGAACACCAGGAACAGCGCCAGCACCGCGCCGGCGGCGCGCATCAGCCGCTGGCGCAGCTCGATCAGATGCGAGATGAAGCTTTCCTGGTCGCTCACGCCGGCTTCTTCTCTTCAGGCGGCTTGGTCTCGCCCGCGGCGGCCTGATTCAGATCCGTCGCCGTCTTGTTCAGCTCGGCATCGACCGACGACTGCATCTCGCTCGCGGCCTTCTGCATCGAGTCGCGCATCTTGCGCAGCTCCTCGAGCTCGATCTCGCGGTTGATGTCGGCCTTCACGTCCGAGACATAGCGCTGCAGCCGCCCCGCCAGGTGGCCGATGGTGCGCGCCACGCGCGGCAGCCGCTCAGGCCCGATGACGATGAGCGCCACCACGCCGATGACCAGCAGCTCGGAAAATCCAATGTCGAACATCGCTCAGGCCTAAGATGAAAAAGGCGCCGCAGGGGCGCCTCGTGTCCGGCGGAAAAGGCGGATCAGGCCTTGTGCTCGGTCTTGCCGCGCACTTCGCCTTCGACCGTCTTGCCCGTGACCTGCGGGGCCGCCGCGGCCTCTGCGGGCTTGTCGGCGCCGCCTTCGCGCATGCCGTCCTTGAATCCGCGCACGGCGCCGCCGAGATCCGCGCCGATGTTGCGCAGCTTCTTCGTGCCGAAGATCAGCATCACGATCACCAGGACGATCAGCCAATGCCAGATGCTGAGCGAGCCCATTTTGTCTCTCCTATGGTTCTGCTAAGTGCGCCTCGACAGCATCGGGCCCAGAGGCTCGGGCCCGCCGAGGACATGCATGTGCAGATGATACACCTCCTGATGCCCCACCCGGCCGTTGTTGATGATGGCGCGGAAGCCGTCGCTCGCTCCCGCCTCGCGCGCCAGCTGGCCGGCGATGACGAGCATCCTGCCGAGCGCGGCCTGGTGCGCGGGCGTCGCCTCGTAGAGCGTCGCGATATGCGCTTTCGGCACGACGAGGATGTGCACCGGCGCCTGCGGCCGGATGTCGTGGAACGCCATCACCTCGTCGTCTTCGTGCACCTTGTTCGCGGGGATCTGGCCGCGCGCGATCTTGCAAAAAATGCAATTCGGATCGCTGTTCATTCTTTGCGCCCCTTCTTTTCGTCGATGCCGGAGATGCCTTCGCGCCGATGCATCTCGGCGAGCACGTCGGCCGGCCCAAGGCCGTGCTGCGACAGCACGATCATGCAGTGGAACCACAGGTCCGCCGTCTCGCGCACCAGATGCAGGCGGTCGCCGCTCTTCGCCGCCAGCACCACCTCGGTCGCTTCCTCGCCGATCTTCTTCAGGATCGCGTCCTCGCCCTTGGCGAAGAGCTGCGCCACGTAGGACTTGGCGGCGTCGCCACCCTTGCGCGCGTCGATGGTGGCGGCGATGCGCTCGAGCGTCTGGTAGAGGCCGGGCTTCATTTTTTCTTCCCGTACATGGCGGCGGGGTCCTTCAGCACCGGATCGGTGGTCACCCATTTTCCGTCGTCCAGACGGCGGAAGAAGCAGCTCTCGCGGCCGGTGTGGCAGGCGATGCCGCCTTCCTGCTCCACGCTGAGCAGCACCGCGTCGGCGTCGCAGTCGAGGCGCACTTCGCGCACCCTCTGCACATGGCCCGACTCCTCGCCTTTGCGCCAGAGCTTCTTGCGCGAGCGCGACCAGTAAACGGCTTCGCGCGTCGCGACGGTTTTCTCCAGCGCCTCGCGGTTCATCCAGGCCACCGTGAGCACCCTGCCCGACGAAAACTCTTGCGCGACCACGGCCACCAGGTCGTGCTCGTTCCAGGGAACTTCGTCAAGCCAGCTCATTGGCGCATCTCGATGCCGCGGCTCTTCATGTGCGCCTTCGCCTGGCGCAGCGTGAACTCGCCGAAGTGGAAGATGCTCGCCGCGAGCACGGCGTCGGCCTTGCCCTCCAGCACGCCCTGGGCCAGGTGCTCGAGCGTACCCGCGCCGCCGGAGGCGATCACCGGCACGCTCACCGCCTCGGACACGGCGCGCGTCAGCGCGACATCGAAGCCGTTGCGCGTGCCATCGCGGTCCATGCTGGTGAGCAGGATCTCGCCGGCGCCGGCTTCGGCCATGCGCCGCGCCCAGTCGACGGCGTCGAGGCCGGTCGCCTTGCGCCCGCCGTGGGTGTAGACCTCCCACGAGCCGCCCTTCTTCTTCGCATCGATCGCGACGACGATGCATTGCGCGCCGACGATGGACGAAGCCTGCCCCACCAGCTCAGGCGACTGCACCGCGGCGGTGTTGATCGAGACCTTGTCGGCGCCGGCGTTCAGCAGCCGGCGCACGTCCTCGACGCGGCGCACGCCGCCGCCGACCGTGAGGGGGATGAACACGCGCGCTGCCACGTTCTCGATCACATGCAGGAGGATATCGCGCTCGTCGGAGCTCGCCGTGATGTCGAGGAACGCGAGCTCGTCGGCGCCCTCGCCGTCGTAGCGCGCGGCGATCTCGACCGGGTCGCCGGCGTCGCGCAGCGCGACGAAGTTGACGCCCTTGACGACGCGTCCCGCCGTCACGTCGAGGCAGGGGATCAGGCGCTTGGCGAGCGCCACTAGGCGGGTTTCCCGAGCGCCTTGTCGGCCGCGCTCTGCGCCGCCTTCAGCTCGAGCTTGCCCTCGTACAGGGCGCGCCCGGCGATGGCGCCGATCACGCCCTCGGGGGCGAGCTTGCAGACCCGCTGCACGTCCTCGACGCTGCTCAGCCCGCCCGAGGCGATGATCGGCGTCTTGGTGGCCTGCGCCAGGCGCAGCGTGGCGTCGATGTTCACGCCACTCATCATGCCGTCACGCCCGATGTCGGTGTAGACCAGCGCCTCGATGCCGTAGTCCTCGTACTTCTTCGCCAGGTCGACCACGTCGTGCCCGGTGAGCTTGGACCAGCCCTCCACCGCCACCTTGCCGTCCTTGGCGTCGAGGCCGGCGATGATGTGGCCGGGAAACGCGTAGCAGGCGTCGGACAGGAAGCCGGGGTTCTTCACCGCGGCGGTGCCGATGACGATGTAGGTCACGCCGGCGTCGAGGTAGCTCTCGATGGTGTCGAGGTCGCGGATGCCGCCCCCCACCTGCAGCGGCACCTGCTCGCCGACCGCGGCGATCACGTCGCGGATCACTTTCTCGTTCTTCGGCTTGCCGGCGACCGCGCCGTTCAGGTCGACCACATGCAGCCGGCGCGCGCCCTGCGACGCCCAATGCCGGGCCATCGCCACCGGGTCCTCGGCGAATACCGTTGCCGTGCTCATGTCGCCCTGCCGCAGGCGCACGCAGCGGCCGTCTTTCAGATCGATTGCAGGGATGATGAGCACATCAGTGCTCGTTGCCGATCAAATCAGGGACGCCACCGCACGAAGTTGGAAAGGAGCTGAAGGCCGGCGGACTGGCTTTTCTCGGGGTGGAACTGGACGGCAAAAATATTATCCCGGGCCACGGCGCAGGTAAAGGGCGCGCCGTAGACGCAGGTCGCCGCGGCGAGCTCGCGGTTGCGGGGCGCCGGATAGTAGCTGTGCACGAAGTAGAACCGGCTGCGGTCGGCGATCCCGGCCCACACGGGATGGGCGTGCTCCTGCAGCACCTCGTTCCAGCCCATGTGCGGAATCTTCAGGGCGCCCGGCGCGAAGCGCGGCACGCCTCCCTCCAGCACCCCCAGCCCGACGGTGTCGCCCTCGGCGCCGCGCTCGAACAGCATCTGCAGGCCGAGGCAGATGCCGAGGTAGGGCTTGTCGCGCAGCGCTTCCAGCACCGCTTCGCGCGCCCCGCTTTGCGCCAGGCTGCGCATGCAATCGGGCAGCGCCCCCTGGCCGGGCACCACCACGCGCTCGGCCGAGCGGATCAGCGCCGGCTCGGCCGTCACCAGCACCTGCGCCTCGGGCGCGACATGCTCCAGCGCCTTGGACACCGAGCGCAGGTTGCCCATCCCGTAATCGACGACAGCGATGCGCACCGCCGTTTTTCCTACAGCGACCCTTTGGTGGAGGGCACGGCGCCCTGGGTGAGCGGATCGCGCTCGGCGGCCATGCGCAGCGCGCGCGCGAAGGCCTTGAACATGGTCTCGCACTGGTGGTGCGCGTTGTCGCCGCGCAGGTTGTCGACGTGCAGCGTCACTTGCGCGTGGTTGACGAAGCCCTGGAAGAACTCGTGCATCAGGTCGACGTCGAATTCACCGATCAGCGCGCGCGTGAACTTCACGTGGTACTCGAGGCCCGGCCGGCCGGAGAAGTCGATGACTACGCGCGACAGCGCCTCGTCGAGCGGCACGTAGGCATGGCCGAAGCGGCGCACGCCGGCCTTGTCGCCGATCGCCTTGGCGACCGCCTGGCCGAGCGTGATGCCGATGTCCTCGACCGTGTGGTGTCCGTCGATGTGCAGGTCGCCCTTGGCCTCGATCTCCAGGTCGAGCATGCCGTGGCGCGCGACCTGGTCGAGCATGTGCTCGAGAAACGGCAGGCCGGTCGAGAGCTTCGCCATGCCGCGGCCGTCCAGGTCGACCCTGACCCGGATCTGCGTTTCCTTGGTGTTGCGCGTGACCTCGGCGGTCCTCATTGGAGTGCTTCTTTCAGGGCGGTGACGAGTATACGGTTTTCATCGGGCGTGCCGACCGTGACGCGCAGGCACTGGGCGATGCCCGGATGCAGGCTTCGCACCAGCACGCCCTGGCGCTTTAGCCCTTCGTAAGTGCGCGGCGCGTCGGGTACGCGCACGAGGAAGAAGTTCGCTTCCGACGGGAACACGGTCACGCCGGGCAGCGCTTTCAACGCCTTGCCGAGCTCGGCGCGTTCCGCGCGGATCTGCGCGGCTTGCGCTTCGAGCACGTCGAGGCGCTCGAGCACGAACAGGGCCGCGGCCTGCGTCAGCACGTTGACGTTGTAGACCTGGCGCACCTTGTTGAACTCGCGCAGCCATTCGGGCCGGCCGGCGAGATAGCCGAGGCGGATGCCGGCGAGGCCGAGCTTCGAGACCGTGCGCAGCACGACCAGGTTCGGGTAGCGCGCCAGCTCGCCCATGAAGGTCTTGCCGGCGAACACGTGGTAGGCCTCGTCGAGGACCACCAGCCCCGGTGCGGCCTCGATGATCCGGTTGATGTCGGAAGCGGGATACAGCACGCCGGTCGGGTTGTTGGGATAGGCGAGGAACACGAGCGCCGGCTTCTCGGCGCGCATGCGCGCGATGAAGGCGTCGGCGTCGAGCGAGAAATCCTCGCGCAGCGGCACCGGCGCGGCCTTCATGCCCATGAACGTGGCGTTCATGGAGTACACGACGAAGGTCGGCGCCGGATACATCATGGTGGCGCCGGGCTTCGCCAGCGCGAGCGTGATGATCTGGATCAGGTCGTCCGAGCCATTGCCGAGCAGCACGTCCATCCCTGCCGGCACCTGCATCTTGCGCTTGATCAGCTCGCACAGCTCGCCCGGGTTCGGCTCGGGATAGCGGTTCAGCGCCACGCGCGCCAGCCGCTCGCCGAGCTCGCGGCGCATCGCCTCGGGCAGCGGGTACGGGTTCTCCATCGCGTCGAGCTTCACCATGCCGCCGGCGTCGGCGACGTGATAGGCCGACATGCCGAGGACCTCGGCGCGCACCAGCTTGTCCGGGCTCATTCGGCGAACCTCATCTGCGCGGCGCGCGCGTGCGCGCCCAGGCCTTCGCCCTCCGCCAGCGTGGCCGCGATCCGTCCCAGCTCGGTGGCGGCGGCACGGGAGATCTCGATGATGCTCGAGCGCTTCTGGAAGTCATAGACGCCGAGGGGCGAGGAAAAGCGCGCGCTGCCGGAGGTCGGCAGGACGTGGTTGGGGCCGGCGCAGTAATCGCCGAGGGCCTCGGAGCTGTACGCGCCGAGAAAGATGGCGCCCGCGTTTCCGATCTTCGGCAGCAGCTTCTCGGGGCTGCGTACCGCTAGCTCGACGTGCTCGGGCGCGATGCGGCTGGCGAGCGCGCAGGCCTCGTCGAGGTCGCGCGTCTCGATGAGCGCGCCGCGTGCGCGCAGCGAGGCGGCGATCACGCCTTGCCTCGGCATCTCGCGCAGCAGCCGCGCCATCGCCGCCGCCACCGCGTCGAGATGCTTTGCGTGGGGCGAAAGCAGCAGCGCCTGCGCGTCCTCGTCGTGCTCGGCTTGCGAGAAGAGGTCCATCGCCAGCCAGTCGGCGCTCGTCGTGGCGTCGGACACCACCAGGATCTCGGAAGGCCCGGCGATCATGTCGATGCCCACCTGGCCGAACACCTGGCGCTTTGCCTCGGCGACGTAGGCGTTGCCCGGACCGACGATCTTGTCGACTCGGGCGATTCGCTTTGTCCCATAGGCGAGCGCCGCCACGGCGTGCGCGCCGCCGACGCCGATCACGCGGTCGACGCCAGCGATCGCCGCGGCCGCCAGCACCAGCGGGCTGGGATTGGGGCTCACCATCACCAGCTCGCGCACGCCCGCCACCTTCGCCGGCACGGCGTTCATCAGCACGGTGGAGGGATAGGCCGCCTTGCCGCCCGGCACGTAAAGGCCGACGCGCTCGAGCGGCGTGACGCGCTGCCCGAGGCGCGTGCCATCGGCCTCGGTGTAGTCCCACGAGCGCTGCGCCTGGCGCTCGTGGAAGGCGCGGATCCGATCGTGCGCGACGCGCAGCGCCTCGGCTTGCTTGCGTGGAATCGCTTCGACGCTTCCCCGTAATGCCATTTCCTTGGGCGGGAGGCGGTCGAACTTGATCGCATACTCGCGCACGGCGGCATCGCCACGCGTACGCACGTCGGCGAGGATGCGCGCCACGGCGCGCGCGATCTTCGGATCGGCGGCGGCGTGGTAGCGCGTCAGGTCGGCGAGCTTCTTCGCGAACGTTCTGTCCCGCGTGGAAAGGCGGCGCAATTTCATGCGCGCGCCGCCTCGGCGAAGGCGTCGATCAGCGGCTGCAGGCGCGCGCGCTTGGTCTTGAGCGAAGCCTGGTTGACCACCAGGCGCGCCGACACCGGCATGATTTCCTCGACCACCACCAGGCCGTTCTCGCGCAGCGTGCGGCCGGTGGCGACGAGGTCGACGATGGCGTCGGCCAGGCCGGTGAGCGGCGCCAGCTCCATCGAGCCGTACAGGCGGATCAGGTCGACGTGCACGCCTTTGGCCGCGAAGTGCTCGCGCGTGGTGGCGAGATACTTCGTCGCCACGCGCAGGCGCGCGCCCCGGCGCACGGCGCCGTCATAGTCGAAGCCGCGGCGCACCGCGACCACCATGCGGCAGCGCGCGATGCCGAGGTCGAGCGGCTGGTAAAGGCCCTCGCCGCCGTGCTCGACCAGCACGTCGCGGCCGGCGATGCCGAGGTCGGCGCCGCCGTGCTGCACGTAAGTGGGGGTGTCCGATGCGCGCACCACGATCAGGCGCAGGTCGCGCTGATTGGTGGCGATGACGAGCTTGCGCGAGGTCTCGGGGTTAGACCGGGGCCGGATGCCGACGCGCGCGAGCAGGGGAGCGGTCTCGTCGAAGATCCGTCCCTTGGACAACGCGATGCTGATGCTCGCCATGATGCGCAGCCGCCATGAGGGGGCGGATTCTACCCCAGCTACCGCGGGGCTACCCGACTCGCTCGATGCGCGCGCCGAGCGCCGAGAGCTTGCTCTCCAGCCGCTCGTAGCCGCGATCGAGGTGGTAGATGCGGTCGACCACGGTGTCGCCCTCGGCCACCAGGCCGGCGATCACCAGGCCGGCCGAGGCGCGCAGGTCGGTGGCCATCACCGTCGCCCCCTGCAGCCGCTCGACGCCCCGCACCACGGCGCTGTTGCCCTGGATGTTGATGTCGGCGCCGAGGCGCTGCAGCTCGAGCGCGTGCATGAAGCGGTTCTCGAAGATCGTCTCGGTGACTACCGCGGTGCCCTCGGCGATGCACGCCAGCGCCATGAACTGCGCCTGCATGTCGGTGGCGAATCCCGGATACGGCGCGGTG
>JADMIO012500433.1_pt1 | contig 14216 bp, 12 predicted proteins | sample 8958161 | NCBI WGS metagenome assembly JADMIO01 (sample SAMN16585339, study PRJNA669376) | soil metagenome | isolation source: Crop rotation soil | place: USA: Cullars Rotation, Alabama | collected 2011 | reverse complement strand
GACTTCAAGTCACGTGAATTCCAAGCTTCGGATCCCACTGTGCTGGAAAGAAGCGCGGGAAACGGAACTGCCGCTGCTGGAAAAGGATGATGCATTGTCGTCCTGTTTCGTCTGCCGCGCAAGTCCTTCCCGGCCCAAAGCTCCGTAACCAATGTAGGTTTTGTTGAGTTCCACGCCCAAACGCGAGATTTCCTCGTCCTGTGGGGCTTTGAAATGCACCACCGCGCGGTCCTGATCAATGAACATGAACCTGCCTTCGGCCAGCAAGGCGCCATCGCGCCAGCCGGTGCTGGATCCGGTTTGTTCGTCTCCGCAGTGAATGGTGTTCACCAGAATGCCCCTCGTGATGGCCTCCTTGCAGGAGTCCTGGAATTTCACAGGGCCTTGGGTGAAGGGCTCATTGCCGGCAATGAAAATCGCTTTGTAATCGTCCGACGACTTGCTCCAGCCGAGATTTCGAACCGCTTCCCGGATCACCCATCCGCAATATTCATCCCCGCCATTTGTCTTCAGCGCAAAAAGTTCTTCGGAGAGCTTGTCGAGGTCGGTGGTGAACGGTTGGATTTGCCGGATGTAACCGCCGGATGCCGAAAGCGTGGCTTTACCATATTCATAAAGCGCGACCTGCAGTTCCGGACGCTGACCATTTTGCTTCGCGTTGATAAACTCGTTCACGATTTTCCAGAGCTGTCCCTTGGCCTGATTGATCAAACCGTCCATGCTGTTGCTGGTGTCGAGCAGCAGCGCGATCTGCACGACGGGCGTCTTGGTTTCCTTCGTCGCCGCCTGCGGCTGCATCGCGAGCAGATGGATCGCAAACACGATCGCCAGAATTTTGAATACGCTTTTCATACGATTTCTCCAGTTGGACGAATGTTCCTATTTCACCAGAATTGTTTCCCCGCCGGCCTTGAGCAAAATCTCGCCATTCAATGAGATGCAGCCCTGCCGGTTTTCGCGGGCCAGCCGGCCCACCAATTCCATGAACTCGACGGAGCCGACCTCGACCACCCTTGTTGGCGCTGCATTCTCCTTTTCGAGGAGGGTGCTATCCACCCAGCGATTGCCGCGCCGGTAAAATGCGCGGTCATTGACCTGTTGCACGGTGCTGATCGAAACCCGGTTCATGTTCGCGTCCCAAAAACTGTTCCGGCCATTAATACACGACTGGGCGAGTTGATCACCATTGTTGATGCTTTGGTTGACGGAGCCAAAGCCCGATCGGGTATTAACCGCGCGGTCAGAATAGTTGCGGGTGGCTTCATTCATCACAAACGCGGGACGCGTTAGATCCGTGCCGTCCCGTGCCAAAAAGGCTGTGTATTCGGTCAATATGCCGAACTCCTTGGATAGACGGACAATTTCCTCCACAAGCTCCCGCATTCGTGGATTGGCCGCGACGCCAGCGGCGGTGGCTGGACTGGCGTCCGCGCCCAAATCGCGAATGGCATCGGTCAGCACCGCAATCTTCCGGCTGGCCCAGAGCCGGGGCACGAAAGCGTTTTTGGTGGTGGCTTTGCTCAAATCGAAACGAAATTTGAAGGCGCGGTCTTGACCGAAAAAATTTCCTTCGAGGACGAAGTCGAGCGGTTCCTCGCCGGTGTATTGTCCGAGCAGAATCAGTTGATCGTCTTCGAAGAGATCCGGAAGCTTGGACGGAGCCAGATCCCGCACACGGCGCGAGGCAGGCTCCGCCTGGCCAGCATCGCTGACCAGGCGCAACCGCGGGCTCGCCAGCACCGGACCCACCAGGCGTTTGAACACCTGGCCCACCTTGACCTCTACGTCTTCCCTCGGCAAAACGAATGACGCCGTCGCGCGCGTTTCGAGCGCGAGCTTGTCCAGCAGCGGCGTATTGACATCAACCCCAACTCCAAAGGTGAAAATGCGGCGCTCGTACGGATTTCCTTTGGCGGCAACTTCACGAATGGTTTTTTCTGAAGTTTGTCCAACCGTGGGCAGGCCATCCGTCAGGAACAACACGAGTGGCAGAAAGCCTTTGCGCGGCTTTTGGCGCAACGCCTCGACGAGCGCGTCGTGAATGTTGGTCCCGCCCCGGACGCGGAGCCCTTTGATATAGGACCGGGCGGCTTTCATGGATTCCGCGTTTTTGATCTCCGGATCGGGACTGAACATTTCCACCGCTTCGTTGTAGATGATGATGTTGAAGGCCTCGCCGTCCTCCAATCCTTCGAGGACTTGCAAGGCGGCGGCGCGCACTTGTTCGAGTTTTTCGCCGGCCATGCTCCCGGAACGATCGAGCACCAGCGTCACTTCGCGCTGCAAGGGCTTGCCTTCGCGGGCCTTGAGCGGCGCGCCGGCCATGAGCAGAAAATAGCCGCCGCCAATCTTTGGATCAGGATAGGCCAGCAACGAGGCGGTCAGGTCGTTCTTTTGGAGCAGGCAGGAAAGGCGAAAGGAGCCAGGCTCGGTGGAAGCTTCGCCGCTGAACCGCGCCACCACTTCGTTCGGGCTCCGCCGGGTCGTGTCCAGCTTGTGGCTCGGCGAATAGATGGTGGCGATGGGAGTCTTCGACCGGATGCGCACCGAGATGTTCCAGGGGATCTGGTAATCAATCGATTCCGTGCGCGGCAAGACGTAGTCGAGCCGGTTGCCATCGACCGTCAAGAGATGCTCGTAAACCAGCCGCACCTTCTGGCCGCGCCGGGGTTCGACTGGAAACACGCTGGAACGAATCAAATTCAAGCCGACAAATTCCAAGAGGCCCGGGTCACGCGTTTGGGCGACGATCGAATCATAGATTCTCCGCGCTTCCTCCCTGGCCAAAAGCTGTGCGGTGGCTTCCTGAGCCGCGCCTTGGAACGAGAAACCGCGCACCGCCGCGCCATCGGGGACCGGCGCAATCAGTTGCGATTCGAGACGCTGCGAGGTTTGGTTGGTCAGGACAATATCCAGGGTGGTGGTGGCAACTTGTTCCACGATCTCAACCCCCACTTCCACGGAAACGATTTGCACGACGCCCGCGCTGCTCATGGGCCGCGCATGGGGAATCACGTAATGGGACACGGCCGGATGACCATGGGCCGGCGTTGGCGCATAACTGGGAATTTGGGCCGACGAGAGCGGGGAGAATGAACTCGCGAGAAGCAGCCAAAGAAAGGCTGTGCCAGTTGGAATACGCGATGTTTTCATCGAATTAATGTTAGCCATTTCCCGACAGGGTTGTGTAAACGCTCTGTAAATCGGAGGAGGCGGAGGGAGATGCTCTTGAAGCTCGCGTAAAGGCCGGAATGGCACGTGCAAACCGTTGAGGCAAGGTGATTTTCAGCAATAAAGCCGGGGATGGTTTTTGCCGATAACTCAACTGGTGATCGACCGTGAATCAGGCATGGTGCCGGCGCAGCGCCGCACAGAATTTCCTTTGCACAATGAGCGGACGGGGCTAGCTTTGGCTGGCTTTGTCCGATGGTGTAACGGTAGCACAACTCCCTTTGGAGGAGTTTGTCCTGGTTCGAATCCAGGTCGGACAGCCATCCCCCCTTTCTGCCTATGAACTTCGAAGAAAAACAAATTCTGGATTTTCTTAAACCGCATCCGCGCGTGTTTTTTTCCGTGAGTGAGATTGCCAAGAAGGCCGGTTCCCGCCGCCAGTTCCAAATGGAACCCGAATGGCCGAAGCATTATCTCCAGGTGATGTGCGAGCAAGGACTCCTGGCCACAAATCCGCTTGGGCATTACTGCTACCGCCCGGACGAAACGAAAAAGAAGCGCCGGTTTGTGCTCGGGCCGCATGTCGCCCGGTTCCGTCCCGAGAAACCCGCCGAAGCAACCGCGGCCACGCCAGCGTCTGCGCCTGGAGCAACGCCTTCCGCTTCCCCGGCAGCCGAACCGGCGAAGCCGGAGGCTCCCAAAATTCCTGCGGAGTGGATGACGGGCTGAGGCCCTTTTCCCTCTTTGTGTGCAAGGCTTGAGGAGTCCAAACTCAACACCGCTCTAACGGCCGCTCCACAAGTTCCAGACCCAATCCCCTTGTTTGTCGTCCACGATAAACCTGGAGGAGTTCACGATTTTGCCTCCATCATCGACTTTGTTCCAGCCCACTGAGTAGAGCAAATACTGCGCACCGGAATTTTTATAGAAATAGTATTCTCCCGTGATCACATCCCGCGGCAGAGACTTCGCAAATTCCGGCACCAACCCGTTGAGAGTTTCCGGATAGCTTCCCCTGGCCAGGCGATGTTTTTCAAGCGCACAAGCCAGTGCGGCGTGATCCAGAGCAGTTTGGATGCGTGCCGTTCGCACGAAGTAGTTACCCAGTTCGGGCTCGAACACCTGGCTCTTCATAAAGAAACTTGCCAGAAGGTTGTAAGGTGTAGCCCGCAGCTTTTTTGGATCGGTCAGGGCTCGTTCGGCTTTCTCAGGAAACAAGCGATGAGTTCGTCCATCAACCACCGGCATGAAGTAATCTTCAAAGAAGTGCGCGGTCGCCAGCATGTTTTGATAATACCATCCGGATGGTGCGGCTTTTCCAATGGGGGTGCGCGCGAGTTCTTCAAGCGTGGAAGGATCGTAGCCTGCACGCGTTTGAGGATCGTAGGCTTCCAGCAACACACGCAATGGGATCACGCCGCGGCGGGCCTGGTCGATGGCTTCCACCTCGAAGGCGAGCTGGCTATGCAATACGCGTTCAGCGGAGGACACCAGATCGATTTCTGCGAGGCGGGATTGAAACCAGCCGAGTTGTTCATCCGTCCAGCGCCGACGGGTCAGTCCTTCCCGGAGCATTTGCAGAGAGCTTTGCAGGGCCGAAATTCTGATCAGCTGGGATATGATGAAAGGTTCATCCTCGATTGATTTCGCCAGACGGAATCCCAGCTTCAAATCGCTGAATGCCAAATCGGCTGCACCCTGTTCGAGATGGGCTGTGGCGTGCAGCCGGAGATAGTTTTCCATCTGTCTGATCCGGCTCAGATGAGGCACCAGCGCTCCCATGCAGTCTGCATATTGAATCGGATAGCGCGAAGACGGCCGCTTTTCGGCGGCTTCTTTGAGTCCCTGCATTTCGGCCTCAAAACCTTTCAGTGCCAGCAGGACATCCTGCGCGGGGCTTTGGGCTGTGGCGGAGTGGGCAACATTGGTGCTGGCGATAAAGAACTTTTGCCAGCCAACCAGATCCACCGATTCATTCATTTTCAGATCTTCAGAGTGGGGCTGCTTGAGCCTCCACCAATCATGAAAGGGCTGCGTCAGTGCCTGAAATCTGCCCACGCCATTGGTGTCGCGCCAGAGCACGCCTTGCCGGTTGGGCCTGCGCTCATAATCAAGGAGGGGTTTCAACAAGGGGGCAAAAGCGAAATTTTGGTCATCGGGCACCGCAGGCGGGACATAAGAGTTCCAGTCGAGGCTCACGCCTTTTTTGGCCTCGGCCGCCTTGTATTTCTCGAAGGCATGCCGTCCCCGCCAATTTTCGACGGAGTAGAACAGACCGATCAAGGTGAGGAGGCAGGCCGCGCCAAAGATCAATCTTCGCAGCGAAAAGAATCTCTTGATGAAGGGAGACAGGAAAATGGCTGTTGGTTTCTGCTGGAGTTCTGGAATCTCTTCCAAAGGTTTGCGAAACGACCGGAACAAAACAATAAATCCGGACAAGAGAAATGCGAATGCAGGCACAATCCCCAGGAACAGGATACTGTCCAGCAGGTGAGCCTTCTGACAAAATACGACGATCAACAGAACGGCCAGGAGCGATGCGCAAGTCACCAGCAACGTCCAAAAGAAAAACAGCGGCCACCGAATCACACGCTGGCCGGCATATTTTCCGACTACTTCAAATTTCATGGAAATCATCCCACCATCAGACCTGACCAGATCTCGCTGCGAGGCTTCGGGACAAATTTGGGCCGGTCCGCCACGGGTTCGGGACTGTTGAACAATTCAGCGTAGAGGCGCTGTCTTTCTTGCATCGCGTACAGTATCTCTTGTAAAGGCGCAGGTGTGGGGGCGTTGCCCATGACGCGCGAACCCTCATTGCCTGGTTCGCGGTTTAGGAAAGCAATCAGAACCCAGACCGCCCCCAGTCCCCTTGGCGCCTGCAGAAGTCACGGCGCTTTCCCAGAAAGTACCGCCCCGGCTCTCGATGACTCGTTCGCCAAACGCGCTCACCCTGCAATGGACCAATGTGCCTGTGGTGTATCAGTTGGAATCGGCGGTGGTGCCTTTGCCGAACGCGGTTTGGGTCCCGGTGACCAATAACATTGGGACTCTCGGTTTTCTTTCAACCTTTGCCATCTCGAACTTGAACCAGACACAAAACCAATATCTCCGACTTCGTGAAATTCCATGAATGCAACATTTCCCAAAGAGCAGGCTGTCCCGACCCAGAACCGATTTCGCATCCCGGCGGGCGTCGTGGACTTGAAACAGCGTCACATCGAATACGTGGATGGAAGTCGGAACGCGATTTCGCGTTCTGAGGCCACGCTCCTCCGCTGTCTGTTGGGCAGTCCCGGACAAATCGTTCCGCGAGAAGATCTCTTGCGCGAACTTTGGGGAAGCTTTGTCCGATGTGTCAGCACGCGCACCATCGACATGCACATGTCGAACGTGCGAAAGAAACTGCGACTCGAAGCAGGCGACAACGAAGTGCTGGGAACTGTGCATCGACGGGGTTATGTGCTGAACCCGGCTCCAGCGGATTTGGGCCCAGAGTTGGTTCCGGCACCAGCCCCTGAACCGGCCAAAAGAATGCAGCCAATGCCGCGCAGGTTGCAATTCTTCGGATCGCCAAACATGGCTTTTGAAATTTGAGCGGATCGGTTATGCTTGAGGACAATCAACCCAAAGGCCTGCCTATGAACAAATCGTTGTTGATTCTTTTGGTGACCATTCTCGCCGTGAGCACGTGGCTGGCGGTGGACCAGCGGGCGTTGCACCGGGAGTTGCAGTATGTGCGGATGGAGAATGCCCGGTTGATGGGGGAATTGGCGCGCAAGGCCGATTCGACGGCCAACGACCTGGCCAATGCGCGCCGCCAACTTTCGCAAGCCCAGGCATCGCTGGCGGCGATGGAGCAACGCAACACGGTCCAACCGCCGCGAACTGATGCGCCCCGCATCCAAACCAGACTCGGCCCGCGTTCGGGGGGGATGGCGTTGGGCGGGTTGCCTGCCACTGCTATTATAGATTCGTCGGACCTGGTTTTGGATTTGGGTGAACGGCAGCAGCTTCCCGCTCTCAAACCTTCAACGAGCCATGCGTCGGATGGACAGCAATTGCACCGGTCCTGGGGCCCGGAGCAGGTGATTGGCGCACCGGACACCGCGCAGGCGGGAGATTTTGCGACGGCTTGGGCGCCTCGTTCTTCCAGCGGTGGAGACGAATGGTTGCATGTCAACTATGCGCAACCGGTGGATGTGGCGGAAGTCATCGTGCGCGAAACGCACAATCCGGGGGCGATCAGCAAAGTGGCGGCGGTGCTGCCGAACGGCCAGGAAGTGACCATTTGGGAAGGGACTGAACCGCAGGCGCAAGCACCGGTGGATATGTCCTTCCCCATGCCCAAAAATGTCCAGGCGGGTTCGGTGAAGATTTATCTGGATCGCCGGCGCGCGCCTGGTTGGAACGAGATCGACGCGGTGGAATTGGTTGGGCGCAATGGCAGCCGGCAGTGGGCGATATCCGCGACGGCCAGCAGTTCATTTGCGGAGCCGTAAGGGATTGTTGAGTCAGCCGCGCGGACTGGCAGCGAAGGCGGGAAGTTGGATCCTGAATCCAAGGACTTCAGGGCCACTCTGTTTGCCGATTTCGAATTCGAAACTTCCAGCAAAAAATAATTGGAAGAAAAACCTGCACTGGGAAAAATCCGTGTTAGAGTGAGCGGCATGTGCAAGGTGGACAGCATGGACGGGATGGGAACGATGGCTGAAATCCCAAGACCCAAAATCCAAGCCCCAAAGAATTTCCAAGAAGCAAAACTCCAACTTAGAACCGCGAATGGACGCCAATGCACGCGAATGGAATTGTGGCGGGCGAAGGAACGGATTCATGGGACAGGAAGTGAATTGGGGTGGGGGAATATGGACCAACACGGACGGATACGGACAGACAGGGACCAATTCAGCCTATTCGCACCAGTTCGCACCAGTTCATATGCGGATAAATGCGGATGAATGCGGGTAAATGCGGGTAAATGCGGGTAAATGCGGGTAAATGCGGGTAAATGCGCCTAACGACAAAAAGCATCTCGGGGCGGGAAGGCACACCAGTTCTAAATGTGGAGGAGTTGAGTTGAAGGGAGAAAGTCCAGATGAAAACAGGATTTTGCCGAAGTAATCCGATTGGAAGGCGAAATCCACGATCTGGGGAATAAAATTTGGCTTTGAATGCTCTTACCCATACTCTAAGAGCCTTAAGCAATGCGAAAATTCGCAACTATCGCGCACAATGCCTTCATGGAGTTGATTAGGCAGCCGGTATTCCTCCTTCTCACCACCAGTTCTGCGTTGTTTTGCATGTATTTGGCCAGCGTTCCCTATTTTGGGTTTGGAGATGACCCTAAATTGGTCAAAGACAGCGTTTTGGCAATAATGCTTCTGGCTGGTTTGCTCGGGGCAGTTTTGAGCGCTACCAATTCGGTCGCACGGGAAATCCGGACTGGAACTGCACTGGCGGTTCTTTCCAAACCGGTGGGCCGGGCGCAATTCCTCCTCGCCAAATATGTCGGGTTGGCTTGTGCGCTGGCGGTTTTGACCTATGTCAATCTGCTGGCGGCATTGCTGGCGAGCCGGATGGCTTATGATGCCTACGGTTCCACGGACTGGCTGGCTTTGGGCATTTTCTTTGGGGCAATGGTTCTGGCTTATGTGATGGGAGGTTTCAGCAATTTCTTTTTGCGCCGTCCTTTTGTTTCCGACGCCGTCCTGAGCATCCTTCTCCTGGGCACATTGTCGTTCTTGTTGATCAACTTTTTGGGAAAGGACGGGAAACCGCAGGCGTTTGGCGAAGGAATCGATTGGCGCATGGGTCAAGCCAGCCTGTTGGTTTTGTTTGCGCTTTGGATTCTGGCGGGTTTGGCCTTGCTGTGCTCAACGCGTCTCGAGTTGATGTCCACATTGGCGATTTGCACGGGGTTTTTCCTGCTTGGCCTGATGTCTGATTATTTGTTTGTGGAGCTCTCCAAGCGCGCTTGGTGGGCATCGATTCTTTACACGATCATCCCGAATTGGCAGCATTTGTGGGTTGCGGATGCGCTCGAAGAAGGGAAGAGCATTCCCTGGAATTACATCGGGACGGCATTTGGTTATGTGGTGGCGTATGTCGGGGCCACCCTGGCAGTGGCTCTGTGTTTGTTCGAAGACCGTGAATTGACCTAAGCATGGAACGGAATGTTCAGAAACATGGGATTATCAACCTGGTAATCCTGCTGGCGGTGGCAATTGCCGCGCTCATTGTCGCGCGCTATGGGCATTCCCTGGCTGGCCAGATGGCGGCGGGCTTCCTGGGACTGGGGGTGCTCGTCACGGCTGTCACTTGCTTCCAAATGCGCCTCCACGAGCGCGAGCGGCTTGAGAAACTTGAGTTCGACGAAATGACGAAATCGAGTTCAGGGACCCGATTGTTCCAGGGAGAAGGGGCAGAAACCTTTGCCGCCCGCCATTCCCGCGAACAATTTGAACGATTTTTCGTCCCCGCGCTGGGCATTCTCCTGTTTCTGGCCGAAGCGGTTGGTGCCTGGATGCTTTGGAATTGGCTGGGCAAATACAAGGTCGCGCTCGTACCGGAGCGAGCGCTCATCACGATGTCGTTGCTGGCGCTATTCGCACTCGTGCTGTTCATATTCGGCAAATACTCGTCCAGCATCGCGCGGTTGGAAAAACAACGCCTTCTCCGACCAAGCGCGACTTATCTACTTCTCGGCGCGTATCTACTGGCGGCATCAGTGGTTGGGATAATTTGCTTCGAAGGCGGTTTTCCCGCAGTGGACTACTATCTGGGCAAGGCGTTCGCCATTTTGCTCGGGCTCCTCGCATTGGAGAACTCCCTGACGCTCATCCTCGAAATCTATCGGCCTCGCGTCAAAGGCCAGGCTGGACTTCTACTTTACGAAAGCCGCCTCGTGGGTGTGCTGAGTCGTCCGGAAGGACTGTTCAGCACCGCGGCCCATGCCATTGATTATCAATTTGGCTTCAAAGTTTCGGACACCGGTTTTTATCAGTTTCTTCGGCAATACCTGCTGGTTCTTGTGTTTGCGCAGATTCTGATCTTGGTGGTTTCCACTAGTTTTGTCTTCATCGGCGCTGGCGAACAGGCCTTGCTCGAACACTTCGGCAGCCCTTCCAAAAACCGTGCCGTGCTCGAGCCCGGGTTTCATCTCAAATGGCCCTGGCCCATCGATCGTGCGTATCGCTATCGGACTCAGGAAATCCAAAGCTTCTATGTGGGCTTTTTGCATGATGAGAAGGATGAAGATGAGAAAACAGTGCTGTGGACTGTGGCCCACTACAAGGAGGAGTTTAATCTGCTGGTGGCCAGCCACGATGTGGCCACGAATGCGGTTAATAACCAATCCGGCCGGAAGATTCCACCGGTCAGTCTGCTCTCAGTGGGGATCCCGGTTCAGTACCAAATCAGTGACCTGAAAGCCTGGGCTTACAATCACCAGGATGCAGGTGCATTGCTCGAAAAGATCGGCACACGCGAGGTGGTTCGATATCTGGTCAGCATCGACCTGCTGGAGTTGATGTCGAGTGGACGCTTCCAGGCTGGTGAAGAACTGCGCAAACGGATCCAAGCGCAGGCCGATGAACTGAAATTAGGCGCCAAAATACTTTTCGTGGGGCTTCAGGACGTTCATCCCCCGGTGAAGATTGCGCCGGCCTACGAGTTAGTCGTCAGTGCTTCGCATCAAAAAAAGGCAGCCATTCTGAGAGCTGAGACGGAAGCGTATCAAACCAATACGGCAGCGAGGACCAGCGCATTCACGAAACAGCGCGAAGCGGAGGCTGCTGCAGCCAGAATTTCAACCTCGGCCGCCGCGTATTCCTCAACCTTCACGAACCAGATGCTGGCGTTTCAGGCCTCACCGAACGTTTATCCCCGCCGTGCCTACCTCGATACCCTGACTCGTGCGGGCAGCCGCTCGCGAAAAATCATCCTCGCCACGACGAACAAGCAGGACGTGCTGATGCTCAATCTCGAAGAAAAATTTCGCCCAGATATTCTGGATACGCCGCTCATTGAACCCAAGGCAAAGAAAGCTGAATGAAACGCAATCTGACCACCGTTGGCATCGGAGCATTGCTCCTCCTGATTTTTGTTTTGCTCCTGTTCATGTTTCAGGTCCGGCAGACCGAGGTGGCGGTGGTGACGACCTTTGGCCGCGCGACCCGCTCCATCAGCGAAGCGGGCGCGTACGGCAGGTGGCCCTGGCCCATCGAACAAGTGCACAAATTCGATAATCGGGTCCATAACTTCGAAGGCAAATTCGAGCAGGTCATGACCGCCGATGGCTACCAGATGTTGATCATGGTTTATGTTGGTTGGTCCATTAGCGAGCCGACCAATTTTTTTCCACGCTTCAATGGATCCATCGCCAAGGCGGAAGATAGTTTGGAGGGATTGGTTCGCAATGCTTATAGCGGCGTGGTGGGCAAACATCCCTTTTCGCACTTCATTTCCACGGACGAAAAGGAGTTGAAATTCGTGGATATAGAGAAAGAGATGCTGGCTCGCATCCAGGCTGATTCGCGCGCGATTACCAACGGCATCGAGATCAAGTTTCTGGGCATCAAGAAGCTGGGATTGCCGGAAAGCTCCACGCCGGGAGTATTCGAGGTTATGAAGTCGGAACGCGAGAAGCGGGGGAAAGCAATCAAAGATGAAAGCGACCGGGAGGTGGAGGCCATTCGGGCGGGGGCAAATCTGGCGAGCGCAAAGCTCCTGGCCGAGGCGGAAGCGGCAGCCACACGGACACGCAGCCAGGCGGAAGCGGAGGCTGCGGAACATTTCAAGAAATTTGAAAAGAATCCCGAACTGGCGAATTTCCTTTTGAGCCTTGTGACCCTTGAGAGTTTTCTCAAAGAGAACTCAACCTTGATCCTCGATCAGGATACCACGCCATTGAATTTGTTGCGGAATCCGAGCGAATGGTTGCGAAACCCCGCCGGCACAAACGGGGTGCGAACGCTAAAGTGACCATGAGCGAATCGAAAGGAAATCCTCAACCTGTGAAGGAAAAACCCACTCCCGAAGTGGTGGAGGATTCATCCACGCAGGCATTATCCGAAGCGCTGCGAAGCAGCTTCGCCGTCATCAAGTACGTGATGATCCTATTGGTGCTGGTCTTCCTGTTTTCCGGCTGGTTTCAGGTCGGCACGCAGGAGCGGGCCATGGTGCTGCGGTTGGGCAAACCGGCGGGAGGGGCGGACGCAAAATTGCTCGGGCCAGGTTTGCATTGGGCTTTCCCTTATCCTGTCGATGAGGTCGTCAAAATTCCGATGGGTCAGGCGCAAACGGTGAGTTCGAGCGTGGGATGGTATGCGACCACGGTTGTGGCCGAAGCTGGCAATGCCGAACCGCCACCGCCCCCCACGTTGAATCCCGCCGCCGAGGGTTACGTTTTGACAGGGGACGCCAATATCATCCATGTGCGCGGAACACTGGTCTATCGATTGACCGAGCCAGCCATCCGTTATGCGTTTGACTTCGTAAACGCGTCAAATGTCGTCCAAAACATTTTCGACAACGCCATCAATTACGCGGCCGCAAACTATGCAGTGGACAACGCCCTCACCCGCGATATTGCGGGATTTCGCGAAAAGGTCCGGATGCGAATTGAGCAACTGGCAGCCAGTTACAATCTTGGAATTACCGTGGATCAGGTCAGCCTGCAGACCATTCCGCCGCGGCAATTGACCGGCGCATTTGCAGCCGTGCTCGATGCCGAGGTAAGGAGCAGCAAGCTGCGGAATGATGCACTAAGCTACGAAAATCAGACGGTCAGCCGCGCCAATTCGCAAGCGGCGGTGATCAAAAACGAGGGTGAAGCGTATAAGAAAAGACTTTTGGAAACGGTGGCCGCCGAGGCCAAAAATTTCGAGGATTTGCTCCCGTCGTATCTGGCCAATCCGGAGGTGTTCGTGAAGCAGCGCCAGTTGCAGACGTTGCAGCGGATTTATGCCAGCGCCCAGAAAAAGTGGCTGAGTGGCAGCGCGGGGCAAATCAGGCTACAGTTGAATAATGAACAGAAGCCGTTCAAGGCTCCGACACCGGTCGCGGATGATCACCATTGATCCCCGTGTTTTCAGCCGGGAATGGCGCCATGGGTGATGGAATTATATGCAGGTAACATCGTTATTGAGTCATCAGGATGAGAAGCATGAGCACCCGCATGATCACGACCAGGAAGGTTGTTCTTCATGTGGGCATGACCATAGTCATGCACCGATCCGGCTTTGGTGGACGCTGGCCGGACTGTTGTTTGTCATCAACGCGTTCCTGGTCGATTGGGTTTTTGAGGAAGGACATACCATAGCGAGCGCCAGTGGATTAATTGGCGCCGTGATTCTCGGCGCTCCCATTATCCTCACGGCATGGAAGGATTTGATGCGGGGCATTCTCAGCATCAACGAACTCGTGGGCATTGCCGTGCTCGCCACGTTTGCCTCGGGAGATTACAAGACCGCCGGAGTCGTCGCATTTTTCATGCTCATCGGTGAAATCATCGAGACCCGCACGGCTGAAGGCGCGCGGGCTTCGATTGAATCGCTCATCAAACTCACGCCCACCAAAGCCCGGCGCATCACGGCCAAGGGCGAGGAAGAAGTTCCGGCGCGTGATTTGAGCGTGGGAGATACCATTCGGATTCGTCCCGGGGACAACGTGCCGGCGGACGGTGTCATCGTCAACGGTCAGGGTTCGTTCAATCAGGCCACCATCACGGGAGAATCTTTGCCCGTGGACAAGAAGCCGGGCGACGATGTTTTTGCCGGCACACAAAACTTGACGGGTGTTCTGGAAGTGAAAGTGAACCGAGCCGGACAGGACACGACGCTGGGAAAGGTGCGTGAACTGATTCTGGCGGCGGAAAAGACCAAGCTCCCCATCATGCGGATTATCGATCAGTACATGGTGTATTACACCCCGCTGGTGCTGGTGCTGGCCGCGCTCGTTTGGGCGTTTACGCGCGACCTGAACCGAGTCATCTCAGTCATTGTGGTTTCATGTCCCTGTGCGTTTATTCTGGCGACGCCAACCGC
>JADMIO010991076.1_pt1 | contig 14217 bp, 10 predicted proteins | sample 8958161 | NCBI WGS metagenome assembly JADMIO01 (sample SAMN16585339, study PRJNA669376) | soil metagenome | isolation source: Crop rotation soil | place: USA: Cullars Rotation, Alabama | collected 2011 | reverse complement strand
CGCGACTTCAAGTCACGTGAATTCCAAGCTTCGGATCCCACTGTGCTGGAAAGACGTTGAGCTGCTCATCGACGGCGAGGCCACGTTCAAGGCGATTCTCGAGAGCATCGAGCAGGCACACGAATACGTGCTCGTGCAATTCTACATCATCCACGATGACGAACTTGGCCGCCGGCTGAAGGATGCGCTGATCGCGAAGGCCCGCGCCGGTGTGCGCTGCTACATGCTCTACGATGAGATCGGCAGCCACGATCTGCCCGCCGCCTACGTGGCCGACTTGCGCGGTGCGGGAGTGGACATCCGCCCCTTCCACACCCGCAAAGGCCCCACGAATCGCTTCCAGCTCAACTTCCGCAATCATCGCAAGGTCGTCATCGTCGATGGTCGCACCGCTTTCGTCGGCGGCCACAATGTCGGCGACGAATACCTCGGCAAGCATCCCAAGCTCGGCGCGTGGCGCGACACCCACGTGAAAGCGCAGGGGCCTGTCGTTCAGTGCGTGCAGATCGCCTGGATCGAGGATTGGAACTGGGCGGCGGGTACGCGACCCGCCCTCAATTGGCAGCCCGTACCTGCGCCCGGCGGCGCGGATGGTCTCGCCTTCTGCCTGCCGACGGGCCCCGCGGATGAGTTCGAAACCTGCACGCTTTTCTTCCTTCACGCCATCAATGCGGCGAAGAAACGCGTGTGGATTGCGAGCCCGTATTTTGTGCCCGACGAGCAGTTCATCTCCGCGCTTCAGCTCGCGGCACTGCGCGGCGTGGACGTGCGCATCCTGGTTCCCGCGCACGCGGACAGCCAGCTCGTCTATCTCTCCGGCTTCACCTTCCTGCCCGAGTTGGAAAAAGCCGGCGTCCAAACCTGGCGCTACAACGAGGGCTTCCTGCACGAGAAAGCCATCCTCGTGGATGACTACTGCGGCATCGGCACCGCCAATTTTGACAACCGCAGCTTCCGCCTGAACTTCGAGATCACCCTGCTCTTCGCCGAGACTGCCACGACTCCGTGCCGCTGAGGAAATGTTCGCCGCGGACTTTGCCCGCAGCACCCGCGCGACTGCCGCGGATTTCACCGACAGTCGCTGGTGGTTCCGACTCGCCGCGCGCACGTCGCGCCTGCTGGCACCGGTGCAGTAGAGCCCCGGCAAATCGAATGAATTCACCCGGACACCGATGCCGCAGCGGATTCAATGGCGGTGAGCAACTCTTCGCTCGACGCCGGCTTGATCAAAAAGGCAAATGCCCCCGCGCTCATGGCTTTCGCGCGAATCGACGGATCATCCCGGCTGGTCAGGAAAATCACCCGCGTCGATGGCGAAATTTTCCGCAACCGCGTTTGCGTCTCGAGGCCATCCATCCCTGGCATCCATATATCCAGCACCGCCACCCGGGGATGGTGTGCTTCCGCATGGCTCAAAAACGCCTGGGGGTCTTCGAAAGTCGTCGCCTCCCAGCCCGCCGAGCGCACCAGCCGTCCCGTGGCTCTCAGCACCGACGGATCGTCATCGAGAAGACAAACGGGCAACCGATGCTTTCGCGAAGGCGCAGGGCTGCCACTCCCTCCCGACTCCTGGTGAGAAAAGTGGAAAGATATCACTGAAATGATTCGCATTCGGCTGCCGTTCGGATGCCTCGAAACTGAAGAGGAGGCCCGGTCCGCGAGGGTTACGCGCGCGGATTCTCCCTGGCCGGGAGTTCGATTTCAAAACATGCGCCGCCACCCTCGGCATTCCTCGCGGTGATTTTTCCGCGATGCGCTTCCACGATGGAGCGCACAATGGCCAGCCCCATCCCCAGTCCGTCTTTTTTGGTCGTGTAGAAATGCTCGAAAAGCCGCTCCTCCATTTCGCTCGAAATACCTGTGCCGTGGTCCCGGATCGTGGCGTGGACCGACCCGCTGCTGCCTTGTCGTGTCGTAATCTCCACCTTGCGATGGCCCACCGCTGTTTCGCGCATCGCGTGAAAGGCATTGCTCACGAGATTGATGAAGAGTTGTTGCATTTGCACCGGGTCGGCATCGATGAGCGGCAGGTCCTCCGTCAGCGAGGTCTGTATTTCACCCGAGAATGCCGCAGCGTCGGTCCGGACCATCAACGCCACATTCTCCACCACTTTGTTGATCGAGACCGGGCCGTGCATCGCCCCGCCCTTTTTGATGGCATTCCGAACGTTTTGAATAATGTCCCGGGCACGGCGTCCGTCCGCTCCGATATCGGAAAAAATTTCCCGCAAAGCGCCGGGTTCGACGTCGCCTCCGTCGATAAAACGTCCTCCGGCACTGGCATTCGCGACGATTGCCGAGAGGGGCTGGCCGAGTTCGTGGGCGAGCGACGCAGTCATTTCGCCGAGCAGGCTCGCGCGCCCGAGGAGTTCGATTTGTTCGCGCTGCCGCCGCACTTCCTCTTCCGCATGCTTGCGCGAAGAGATGTCCACCACCGTGGCCAGGATCAGCATTCCCCGCGGCATTTGGATCGGATTCAAACCGGCCTCGACGGGAAATTCGCTTCCGTCCTTTCTTCGTCCGACCAATTCCCGCCCAGCGCCCAGGGTCACTGGCTGCGAAGCCTTCAAAAATGCCACGCGATGGGTCATGTGCATCGCCGCGAAGCCACCGGGCAGAAGCGTCTCGATCGGCTGATCGATCAACTCGTCACGCCGATAGCCAAAGATTTCTTCGACGTGCGCATTCACCAGAACAATACGGTCGCCATCGTCCACGAGCAACATGCCACTCGGGGAGGCCTCGGTCGCCAGGCTAAAAAGTTCCTGCGCTTCCTTTCGCTCCGTGACATCCATGGAAACGCCCAGGAGCCGCGTTGGCTTCCCTTCGTCGTCCGCCATGCAACGGCCACGCCCGCTGATCCACCGGATGGCCCCATCCTTGAGCAGAACGCGATATTCGACCTCGTATTCATCGTGTCCCCGGATGGCTCGATTGACGGCTGTTTCCCGGGCCTCCCGATCCTCGGGATGTACGCGGAGGTTGAACGACGCACGGTCAACCGCTGTGCCTGCGTCGAATTCAAAAAGCTCGCGCGCTTTGTCGGACATCCAAAGCTCACCGCTTTTCGTGTTCATTTCCCACACGCCCAGATGAGCGGCTTCGGCGGCGAGCGTCACTCGTTCCTCGCTTTCGCCGAGGGAACGCTCGGCCCGTCGCCTCCGCACGAGATTTGCGACCAGTGCGGAAATGAGCAGCGCTTGCGTGGTGAATACGGCTGCCGCTCCGATAGCCCACCCTCGATATTGTTCCCAAGCCGTGGGTCCGCGAAATAAAACCGTGCTGCCCGCCGGTAGCAGCTTGGCGTCGATTTTCCATTTCTGTAGTTCGCGCCCATCGTACCGGGGAGGCAAAGGCCCGACGATCACCGGCGGAAAATTCGTCGCCGGTTCGCCGTTCAAAATCCGGATCGCGATGCGGGCTGCCTCCGTTCCTTCGTGTTCCGCCTGGTAAAGGCGTCCGCCCACAATTCCGATGCCGAGTTGCTCTTGAAAGATGCCGTTGATGGGCGCGTTGGCGACGGCGTGAATCTGCTTGAGCGCCTCATCCGCATTGTGGGTCACTCCGGCGGCGTCCCGCATCATCAAGATGAAAAGTATGAACGAGTGGGGCGGCAGGGCCTTCGACCTCTCCATCATTCCCTCGAGCGAAAGATCGTTCAGCCACGTGAAGTTCAAACGCTTCGCAAAGGGCTTGATTTCCTCTCGAAATGCCTCGGCCCAAAACCGCTCGAGCGGGGAGTCGCCGATGACCACGGCAATGTTTTCCGTCTCCGGCGCGATTTGCAGGATATCCTCGACCAGTCCCGGCAGATCGAAGGATTCTCCGACAAACGCGGCATTCTGCTCGAGGGTCCCGGGGGGGAGTAGCCGCTTGTCCATGCCGGTATAAATAATCGGCGTTGTGGCGGGAAAGAGGCGATCGCGATGGCGGGCCACGAAAACTCCGGCCGGCGAGCCGATGGGCACCACCAGGTCCGGCTGCCATTTCGTTTGCCGGGCGCGCATGAAATTCACGAGCGCCTCCTCCATGTCCAGTGTGGCATAGCGCGCCACATCGAGCGATACTTCGTCGAGATCGATCCGCTCGCCCATCTTTCCTGTCAGCTCTTTCTCAAAAGCGGTGGAGTGCGTGGTGAAGGGCGGCGCAGCATTCCCAAAGGAATGGACGATGAGCACGCGCTTCGGGGTGGCCGCTTGCGCGGAATCGTTCAGCCAAAGAAAGCAGCAGCAAACAAGCACCAGCACCATCCCAAGACTGCGTCTTCTGCAAAAAGCCATATTCTCGTTTGCCCGCGCGATTGTCGCGAGTCAACGCCTTCGGCAACCGCTATGGATGGCGCAGCGAAGCCGGACTACTCCGCCAGCCAGGCTCGTGCCTGTGCTTCCTGCCCGCTGGCGAAGAACTTCACCGGCGCCCGGCGGAAACCCGCGCCCGCGAAGGCCAGCGCCTCCGACTCCCAGCGCGGTTCCCCAACGATGGCGATTTTGGCGATCTGCCCGCCGTGGGTGAGCTGAAAATCAAGATCGTTCCAGTCGGCACCGCGTTCCCAGCCCTCAAAGTTTTCAAGCAGGGTCAGGACGCGTGGCTGCGCTCCCGCATCAATCGCACGGGCCACGGCGTTTTGCGCCGCGCTGAATTCCGAGCGGTGCACCGTGCCGCTGGACCGCAGCACATAAATGTTATTGGGTTCGAGTTCGATTTTGGTCGGCATATGGGTGTTTGAATGAGTGAGTTTTATTCGAAACGCTCCGGTTGCCCCGTCGCGGAGGGGACAGAACGCCACCCGCCGCTCGCAGGGTCAAGCCCTTCGTCCGCGTAGCGAAGCAAATCGAAGGGGATGTGATGAATCTCTCGTGCAGGAAGTCGATGACCATGGTTGAGGAGTTCTGTCACTCCGATCACGGCAACTGCACCTCAAACCCAAGGAATACGGGCGAAATCGCAGCACTATTCGACGCCCCCGTTTGGTCGAGAAGATCGATCCCGCTCCCTCCATCGATCCGCACCCCTTTGGTTGTGCTCAGGCTGTCATTGGCATCCTTGCCGAGGGTCACGATGTCGGCACCCGCGCCGACCGAGATCTTCATCGCTCCGGAAACGGTCGTATTCACTCCCGTGTCGCTATTGGCCTCGATCAGGATCTCGTCGAATCCCGCCCCGGTGTTGATCGTCAGCGCGCGCAAGATCGAGTCATCGATCGCCACACCGTTTCCCCCGCCGGCCAGGTTCAGCAGCGTTGCCCCCACGACTTCGGTGCGCTTCAGAGTCACGATGTCATCGCCCTCCGTTCCCACCACCGTGAGCGCACCCCCAATCGTCCCTCCCGCCGTCGGGTTCGAAAGGAAAATCGCCGCGCCGATCCCCCCGCGCAGATTCACCGACCCGCTGATGTCGAAGTTTGCCAGGCTGCCGCCACCCAAGTTGAGCGAATCGGCGCCATCCGCGGCCACCACGGTAATCGAGCCGGTGACATCCAGGCTCGCCGAATTAAAAGCCGTCGTACTATCTCCTGCTCCGTTGACAATCTTCACGTCCTTCAAGTGGAAAGCCCCGAAGCTCGTGCCCATCGTCAAGGTGTCGGCGCCATCCGCATTGATGACTCGAAACGCTCCGGCGATCGTTGCCGTGCCCTGCGAGCCCAGCGTGGTCGTACTCGGACCGTTGCCATTGCGCAGCGTCACGCCCCCCTGAACGTCGAAGCTGCCGCCCACACCGACGGTGAAGATATCCGCACCGTTGGTGCTCGTCGAGGTGATCGAGCCGAACGCGGCACTGATGGCCTGGATATTTAGCGACGAATCCCCCGCGCCATTCACGATCTTTACCGCCTGGTAAATGATCGACGCTCCGCTGATCGTCGTGTTATCCGTCCCCGCTCCGTTGATCAGCGTGAATGGCCCGCTCACCCGGTGCTGGCCTGACGAAGAAAGATCGGTCGTCGTATCGCCGTTGCCATTCGAGATGCGCACCTTCCCCAGCACCTCGAAGTTCCCATCCACGGCGAGCTTATCGTTTCCGGCCAGGTTGTTCACGATCAGGTCCCCTTGGATCGAAGTTCCCCCGCTGGCCAAAAACTGCGTGGTGCCATTCCCCACGCCGTTGTTGATCGTGATCGCCCGGAACGTAGCGGACTGCACATTCGCGTTGATGTTGAACGCGTCGTTCCCCGAGCCGTTGTTGACCGTCGTCGCTCCGCCCACGGTAATCGAATTGACCACGTTCACATTGAAGTTGTTTCCGGTGTTCCCTCCTCTCAGCACCACCGCTCCATCGATGGCCACGACATCCCCGTTCACATTGACATTATTCCCCGCGCCGCTGCCATTGATGATCTTGAGCGCTCCGCTAATGGTCACGTCGTCCGTGTTGAGAAAGCCGACGTTGATCGTACATCCCCCGTTGCCGGTCCGGAGCGTCACATCCCCGGAAAACGTGCTCGTGGCGCCCCCGATGGTGACCATGTCAAACCCCTCTCCATCGATGATCGACAGGTTGTGCACCTTCGTGGCGCCAACGCCGGCATCCACATTGACCGAGTTGTCTCCCTCTCCGGCATTGATCGCTAGATCGCCGGAAATATCCAGTATCTTGCAGCCGAGTGAATCGTTCCCACTCTTCAGCTTCACGACGATATTCGTCACGCCTGTGAACGACTTCGTCGCCACCCCGTCTATGGTCGTATTCCCGGTTTGATTCACCGAAACACTCCCCGGCCCGGTCCCGGCAATCTCGAAGCTCTGGTCATTGTCGAGGTTCAGGATCGCGACCTCATCAAGTTGATCCACGGTGGTGATGGTTAGCGTGCCATTGACGAACGCGGTCTGCACGTCGTTGGCGAGGGCGATCCGGTCCTCGAGGCATTCGATGGCCGGTTGAAAGAGGTGGCGGGATTTCATGCGGCTACTCTGAACGGGAATGGTTGCAGTTGAAGAGGAAAAAAGCCTGAGGCACAGAGGGGGAACTCATCGTCAGGGTGGGCATTCAGCGAAGGCCCCAGACTGGCCGCTGATCTGCGTGGTCGATCTGGGGTGGCCTTGATTCATTGCGTATAGTAGCCGCCCATTGCCAGAATACGGCGGGTTGCAGCAGCACCCGCTAAAATCCCAATCGGTTCGCTTTTTGTGTGGACTCTGAGCACCGCGCGCTCGTGCAATTTGTTCATTGTAAGTAGCTTTCTCCGAAGGGGTTTGGAGAAGTTAGTTTGACTGACTTTTACTGACCCTTACTTTCCATAACCAACTGCCTTCCAGTGGCTAATGAAGCACAGTTAGGGCAATTTGCAAGGGAAAAGTTGTTTCAGCGTCGTATCAATCTTATCGCCAGTACTTTGAGTCAAAACACACTCGCGTGCCATCAAACCCAAAGGGATTGCGCCCTCCAGCCCAATGGTTGCGAGGAATAAGTTACCTTGGGTTTGCGATGCCATGAACGCAACCGTAACGCGGTTGCGGCCAGCCCGCGTTCAATCCCAGATGTATTTTTCGTCCCATTCGAGTTTGTGCTTTCGTAGCAGGGCACGCAGTTCGTCCTGGAAGCCGATCTTGCGGTGATGCGTTTCCTGGTCGGCAATGTATTGCTGGACTCGATCGAGGTTGGATTGGCTGACGGAGAAATCGGCGTATCCGCCCTGCCATTCGAAATCGGCAAATTTGTCGTCGCGTTCCTTGAGCCAGAGATTGGAGACGCGTTTCAGTTCCTTGACCCATTCAGCTTGGGTGATGGTGCGGGCGAATCGCGCGAGCAGGTGGACGTGATCTTCCACGCCGCCGACGAGGAGAGTCGGGCAATCGAGTTGTTTGGAAGCGCCGCCGAGATATTCGTGGAGCGCGTCGCGGATCGGTTTGTCGCGCAGGAATGGGCGCCGGTCTTTGGTGGAGAAAACGAGGTGGATGTAAACCGCGGAGAGGGACTGGGGCATGGCGCCGTTCAGGATGACCAGCCGCGTCATCCATTACCAATCCCAAAGGGATTGCGCCCTCCAGCCCAAGGTTGCGAGGCACGAGCTACCTTGGGTTTTGGTTCGGAAGGGATTTCAACCGCAACGCGGTTGTGGCAATCTCTTGCTGGTTCGAGCGCATACGACGTTGGCCGCAACCGCGTTGCGGTTGGAGCGTTGAGGGGACGAGGACCCAGGGTAGCTCGTGCCTCGCAACCCTGGGCTGGAGGACGCAGCCCCGTTGGGGCTGGTCGGTGGCGTTGCTTATGGCAGTTTTCTACACAGTAAACCGGCCTCACTCTTAAGAAGTTCTCCAAGCGCGTCGTCTTTTTCTCGGATCACTAGACTCTCCTCAATTAAATTTAGAAACTGCATCTTGGTTTGCCCTGAGAAGATCAAATGCAAAATCGAGATTCGCAAGTAGTCCAAGAGTTGAACTGCAAGCTCTTCCGGTGAAATCCCCGTTTTTTGAATTTCTTTACGCTCTTTGGCAGAGAGATGGCTTCCGTGAACATGCAAGCTTCTGATTCGGTAGCTTATTTTAACGCGACGATGGACCTCATCAGGTATGAAATCCAATTTCGACAGAACTTTGGAGACCCGGAGAGAAAGCCGATAAGAAAGCTCCTGCATCTCTTCCCGCTGAAAAAAGAGAGCCTCCAAACCCATCACGCAAGCCGCAATTTTTCGCTCAACCGGTATTCCACAGAAAAGACCTTCGCAGTAGCGTTCGTATGAAATTGTTAGGGGCGTGTCTTTCTTTTCACCAAAGGAATATATTTCTTTGGGAAGGCGTGGGCCGACGCACACCAAAAAATCTTGCAATTTATCCTGCGACACATCTGTAAGACCGATCTCATGATTTCCTAATCTCGCTTGTCCAGACTTTAATGTTCCGCCTATTCCATGACCGCCGAGAAATGGAAACGGGCTGTCCGTTCCATGCGCTTGACGACCGAAGTCGATTGAACCTACTGCAAAAAGCCGGAGGAGTGTGAGTATTTTTTCCGTCTCTTGCTGCATCTCTAAACCGCGTGTTGCTTCCATTTCGAGGCGCAAAATCATGCTGGGAGGTAAGTTTAGATTGGAGCGAGACGTTTCCATACCCCAGATAGTTTCTTCCTCGAAATCAGAAATATCTAACTGACGAAATGTTAAGCGCACTTTCCCAAGATTTACGGTGAAAGCCTTTGTTTTGAGCTTTATCCCCCACACATCTATATCTGACCAAGCAGGAATCGCATCACCACGCAGTGCGCTTACGAGGAATTTAAGGACATCCTTTGGATCGAAACCCCGTCCCTCAAATACCATCGCAATGAGCGTCGTGCTGGCGCGCTCGGTCTCGTGGGGCACGTCTTTACCAGCTAGTTCCGTAAGCAAAATGCGGAATTCCGAATAGATATCCTGCGTTTTGAGTAGCTCTAGCACGTGTTGAACGCCTCGAAACCAATCCTCTTTTGCGATGTATTCAAGATGCGCCCGCGATGTTGTAACTCCGGTTTCTGTTGTTGCGAATTCATCGGTCTTCCATCGTGTGAGCAATCGGGTTTCAGGACCGATTTGGTGCTCTTCTTTACACTCACTTACGAGTAAGCGAACCTTTGTAAGAAATTCATCAAACTTGGAGATTGAATCCGCAGTACTCATAATTACATATAATCACAATTTTGGCGGACTAGCGTGGAGTAATGCCTCAACTTTGTTGCGGATGCTTTCGTCCATCTTGATCAACGGCGGCCAGGGGCGGGGGTGGCCTTCGCCGGGGAGTTTTTTGGTGGCGTCGATGCCTAGTTTTCCGCCGATGGCGATTTGGGTGGTGGCGTGGTCGAGGACGTCGGCGGGGCCTTTGGTGAAGAGGGTGTCGCGCTGGGGGTCGGTGTTGGCGCAGAGGCGGAAGAGGACTTCGCTGGTGTTGTGGACGTCGACGTCGTCGTCCACGACGATGAGGTATTTGGTAAACATCATCTGGCCCATACCCCACAGGCCGTGCATGATTTTGTAGGCCTGCATGGGGTAGGTCTTGCGGATGCTGACGAAGACGAGGTTGTGGAAGACGCCTTCGGCGGGGAGAGCGATGTCGACGATCTCGGGGAAGTTCATCCTGAAGATGGGGAGGAAGAGTTTCACGGACGCGGCGCCGATGTAGAAATCTTCCATCGGGGGCATGCCGACGATGGTGGAGGGGTAGACGGCGTCCTTGCGGTGGGTGATGGCGGTGATGTGGAAGACGGGATACGGCTCGGGGAGGGTGTAGTAGCCGGTGTGGTCGCCGAAGGGGCCTTCGTCGCGGAGGGGTTCGCGCGGGTCGACGTAGCCTTCGATGACGAAGTCGGCGTTGGCGGGGACTTCGAGGTCGTTGGTGACGCACTTGACCAGCTCGATGGATTTTTTGCGCAGGTAACCGGCGAGGAGGAATTCGTCGAGGCCATCGGGGAGCGGGGCGGTGGCGGCGAAGGCGAAGACGGGGTCGCCACCGAGAAAGATGCTGACGGGCATGCGGGTGCCGGTTTCGTAGTAGCGGCGGCCATGGCGCGCGCCGACTTTTTGCAACTGCCAGTGCATGCCGGTGGTGCGGTCGTCGTAGATCTGGATGCGATACATGCCGACGTTGCGTTCGCCGGTGTCGGGGTCCTGGGTGACGACGCAGGGGAGGGTGATGAAGCGGCCGCCGTCGAGGGGCCAGCAGCACTGAATCGGGAGATTCAGCAGGGTTGAAGGTCGAGGGTCGAAGGTCGAAGGGGTGGCGACGTCGGGGGCGGGTGGCCAGGGGGTGGTGCGGGTGTCGGCGGGATCGAATTTGTGGATGACTTCGTGGCAGGGGCCGTCGCTGACTTTTTTCGGGCGGGCGTGGCGGAGGTCGAAGGCTTGGGAGAGGAGGCTGAGGGTTTGGCGGAGGGAGGTGGGAGGTTTGGCGTGGAGGAGGGCGCCTAGCTCGGCGGCGGCTGCGTCCACACTGGGGGCATTCATGGCCATGGCCATGCGCTTCCATGAGCCCATGGTGTTGATGGCGAGGGGGAAGGGGGAGACGGCGCCGTTGACGGTGGGCTTTTCGAAGAGAAGCGCTTTGCCGCCGCCGGGGGACTTCATTTCGCGGTCGGCGAGTTCGGTGATTTCCAATTCGGTGGCGATGGGGACGGAGATGCGGCGCAATTCGCCGGCGGCTTCGAGGGCGGCGATGAAATCGGAATACGACGAATAGGCCATGCGTGACGCTAACGAATGGCGCGCGGGCTTGGCGAGCGGATGCGCGCGGCAGGAAACCCGGACTTGCGCAGCTGGACTTTTGCGCGACAAGCAACGCGATGTTTCCCGAAAGCTCCCCGCCGCCCCCGCTATTGCCGCCTCCGTTGCCAGACGTGCTGCCGCCTCCGGTGCAGCGCCCGTGGGTGCCGCCGGTCTGGAGCGCGCTGGTCGCGCCGTTGATCGCGATTGGCGCGGCGGTGGCTTTTGCAACCCTCGTGCAGGGCGTGATGATGGCTGCAGACCCGGAGATGAGAGGGATGCTGTGGAAGACCTTTATTAGTGCGGAGGTGGAAAAGAGTGCGTCGGAAACTGGGGGGGATCGAAAGGCACGGTCGGACGAAAGTCGGTATCCCGAGGTGAAGAGGGCGCGCACGGCACGCGACGCGGAGGAGGTGCCGCAAATGCCGGATTTCAATGAGTTTTCGGACAAGATCATGAGCGGCATCCTGGCCAAGCCCTACGGGGTGGCGGCGATGCTGGTGCCGGGACAGCTGATGCTGGCGGTGGTGGCGTTGGGCGCGGCGGCATTGTCCCCGCGACGAATGCGGGACCGGCTCGGTTTTGTGCGCAGCGCGCTGCCATGGTGGACGCTGCCGCTATTGATCCTGACCACGATTTTCCTCGGCATGGTTGGAGGGGTGGTGATGGACAAAATGTTTCCGGGGCCGCACCCGGCGATGGAGGCCTTCGTGAAGATGGCGCGCTCGGGCTCGGTGGAAATCGCGCTGTTGAACACGGCGCTGATCAGCCTCCTGCCCGGTATTATCGAGGAGACGCTCTTCCGCGGATACGTGCAGCGCCGGCTGCTGGAGCGATGGACGCCGCTGGCGGCGGTGGGGGTGAGTTCGGCATTTTTCTGCGTGTCGCACCTGGATCCGCAGCACATTATCGCGATCGTGCCGGTGGGGGTGTGGCTCGGGGTGGTGGCGTGGCGGAGCGGGTCAGTGTGGCCGGGGATGTTGTGTCATGCGTCGATGAATGCGCTGAGTTTTGCGATGATGCGGCTCGGAGCAGAAGGCGGGGAGACGACGGAGCGCCCAGATCTTTCGGGAATGGCGGTGGTATTTGCCTTCGGAGCGGCGATTATGGGCTTGGCGATTTTCCTGATGTGGCGCTACCCACCGGGCCGGCTGGAAAGAGCGTCGGCGGCAGCGCAGTTGCCAGTGGCGCTTGGCGGAAACATGAGCTGAACGATTCCATCACCCGCGGGAGATGATTTCCGAAAGTTCCCTGCCCCTGAATCCTGCGCCGATGCCGCCGGCACTCCCGCCGCCTTTGCCGGCGCCGCGTGTGTGGAGTGCGCTGGCGGTGCCGGTGATTGCAATTGTCGCGGCGCTATTATTTTCGCGAATCGTGTTCGAAGCGGTCTTCGCCGGGAGCGAGGATTATCAAGCGTGGCGAGAGGGATCGGAAATGGTGGCTGCAGAGGCTTCGGAGCGGGAAGGAAGCGGAGACCCGACGGCGCAAACCGCTGAGCGGATGGAAAAGTATTACCGCGGCTGGGAGGAGTTGATGGAACGTTTTTTCACCCGCCCGTATGCGGTGGCGACCTGCACAATTCCTGTGGAAGGGATGCTGGCGGCGATCGCGCTGGTCGCGGCGGCACTGTCGCCGCGACGACTGGGAGAACGGCTCGGTTATGTGCGCAGCGCCCTGCCATGGTGGTCGTTGCCGATCCTGCTGCTCGCGACGATTTTTTTCGATATCCTCGGCGGCTTGCTCTCGGAATGGATCTTCCCGGGGCCGAACGAGGTGACGGAATATTTCCTGAAGCTGGCGCGGGCGGGATCGGGACCGGTGGTCCTGCTCAACTTTGCGTTGATGAGCCTGCAGCCCGGTTTCGTCGAGGAGACGCTTTTTCGCGGATACATGCAGCGGCGGCTGCTGGAGCGCTGGAAGCCGGTCCTGGCGATCGGGGTCAGTTCGCTGTTGTTCTGTGCGCTGCATTATCACCCGGTGCATTTTGTCGGTGTGGCGCCCGTGGCAATCTGGCTCGGCACGCTGGCGTGGCGCTGCGGATCGGTGTGGCCGGGGATTTTTTGCCACGCGGCCTTGAATGCCCTGCTTTGCGCGCTGATGCGCTGGGGATTGAATCCCGAGGATTCCACGTTTTCGCCGCTGATGTGGACATTCCTCCTTGTGGGTGGGGTGGCGACGGCGGTCGCGATCCTGCTCATGCGGCGCTACCCACCGGGGCGGTTGGCAACGGCGCCCGCGGCTGCTTAACTCCGCCCACTTTTTGTCCATGAACGAAGATTCCACTCCCGATTCCGCGCCCGCGAAAGATGACGACGTGCAAGCCGTCGAGTATTTCCGCGAGGCTTATACGATGATCCGACACCAGATCGGGAAGGTGGTGGTGGGGCAGGAAAGGGCGGTCAATGAGTTGCTGATCGCGATCTTCACGCGGAGCCACGCGCTGCTCGTGGGGGTGCCGGGGTTGGCGAAGACGCTGCTCGTCTCGACGCTTTCGCTGGTGACGAATCTTTCGTTCAAGCGCATTCAATTCACGCCGGATATGATGCCGAGCGACATCACGGGGGCGGAGTTGCTGCATCAAGATCCGGCGACGGGGGCGCGGGAGTTTCGGTTCCTGCCGGGGCCGCTCTTCGCGAATGTGATCCTCGCGGATGAGATCAATCGTACGCCGCCGAAGACGCAGGCGGCAATGCTGGAGGCGATGCAGGAGCACAAGGTGACGGTGGCGGGGGTGGATCATGCGCTGCCCGATCCGTTCTTCGTGCTGGCGACGCAGAATCCGATCGAGCAGGAGGGTACTTATCCGCTGCCGGAGGCGCAACTCGACCGGTTCCTGTTCATGATCGCGATGGATTATCCTTCGCAGACGGAGGAGCTGGAGGTGATGAAACGCGGGGCCGGGGAGGGCGGAAGCGCGCCGCGCAAGATCATCGACACGGAGCATATCAAATATCTGCAGGGCGTCGTGCGGCGGATGCCGGTGGCGGATCACGTCTTTCAATACGCGCAGAAGATCGCGGCGGCGACGCGGGCGAAGAGTCCGCAGGCGCTGG
>JADMIO010820066.1_pt1 | contig 14217 bp, 11 predicted proteins | sample 8958161 | NCBI WGS metagenome assembly JADMIO01 (sample SAMN16585339, study PRJNA669376) | soil metagenome | isolation source: Crop rotation soil | place: USA: Cullars Rotation, Alabama | collected 2011 | reverse complement strand
CTTTCCCCCTCTCGTCGGAAGTGACGCGCGCCTTTCACGACGCGGGCAAGCTGGCCGGCGACGACGTCAAGAAACTCGGCACGATTGAGAAGCTCGCCAAACGCATCCTGTCGCAGGCCGGCGGCGACGAAGTCGGCGACCACGACGGCGAGCTACAGGGCAAGCCGCTCAACGACGCGCTCGACCAACTGAGCGCCTCCGCCGACAAGGTGCAGAAGTGCATCAAGGAGCAGACGCGCTTCGTCGTGTCGGCCGCCGTCATCAGCAACGCCAACGACATCATCCACCTCGCGCAACATATCCGCCGCCTGGCGAAAACAGAGTGATGCTGACGAACCGTCGCGACCCGAAGAGTCCGGCAGAGCCGCGCCGCCGCGCCGCCGCGTGGCTGCTGGCGGCCGCCCTCGTGTGGCCCACGCTCGGCATGAGTCCGCCGCGACCGCAGGCGAAGAAGACCCGCACGCCCGACGCGACGAAGCCGGCGGCGCAGCCGCAATCGCCGGAGGACCAAGACGACGTCGTCAAGCTGAGCGCCGACCTGATCCTCGTCAACGTCACCGTCACCGACGCCGACGGCAAGTACGCGCACGGCCTCAAGCTCAAAGACTTCGCGCTGCTCGAAGACGACGCGCCGCAGGCGATCAACTCGTTTTCCGCCGAAGAGTCGCCGTTCGCCGCCGCCATCCTGATTGATATGAGCGGCAGCATGGAATACAAGTTCGGGCAGGTGCGCGGCGCGGCGGCGGCCTTCGTCGAGCGCATACGCGACGACGATCAGGTGGCGGTCTACGGCTTCAACAACAAGGTGCGGCAGGTGCAGGAGTTCACCAACCTGCGCGACATCGCCGACGCCATCTGGGACGCGAAGGCCGAAGACCGCACGCGCCTCTACGACTGCATGGACGAGGCCATCACGGCGCTGGCGGCGCGGCCCGAGAAGCGCCGCGCCATCCTGCTGATCTCCGACGGCTGGGACAACGCCAGCGCCAAGGCCAGCTTCGACTCGGCCATGAAGCGCGCGCTCGCCGCCGGCATCGTCGTCTACTCGGTTGACCTGATTGACGACAACACGATGAATGGCAACTCGCAGGAGGCGCTGATGCTGCGCAAGGGGCGCGGCGACATGAGAGAGTTCGCGGCGCAGACCGGCGGCCGCTACGTGCACACGCCGCAGGGCGACGGCATAGACGACGCCTTCGGCAACATCGTTGACGAGTTGCGCAACCAGTACACGCTGACCTTCTACTCGACGAACAAGAAACACGATGGACGCTGGCGCAAGCTGGCCGTCACGGCGCGCGGCAAAGGGCTGAGCGTGCGCGCGCGCCGCGGCTACTACGCGCCGAAATCTTAACGCGAAAGGCGGACACGGATGCCGCGCCGCGCAGAACCCGAAACACCTCGCACTGATCAAACCCTCTCCGTCGCCACCTTCCTCCGCCAGCCGGCGCTCGCCGGCGACCGCAAGCTCCGCGTCGGCCGCGCCGTGGTCGAAGTGACGAGCCTCGGCCGCGTCTACTGGCCGGACGACGGCTACACGAAAGGCGACCTGCTGCGTTACTACCTCGCGGTCGGCAAGGCCATACTGCCTTACCTGAAAGACCGGCCGACGATCCTCAAGCGTTACCCGAACGGCGTCGGCGCGCAAATGTTCTTCCAGCACAACGTCGAGAACGCGCCCGACCTGTTGAAGACCGTCGAGCTCGAAAGCGAGACGGGGCGCAAGATCAACTACGCGGTCTACAGCGACCTGGCGTCGCTCGTCTACCTGGCGAACATCGGCACCATCGAGCAGCACCCCTGGCACTCACGCGTCGGTGATTTAGACCACCCCGATTACGTCGTCTTCGACCTCGACCCGCATGGCGCGCCGTTCGCGAACGTGCGGCGGGTGGCGCTGGTGATGCGCGACGTGCTGAAAGAGTTAAAGCTCGCGGGCTACGCCAAGACGAGCGGCTCGTCGGGCATACATATTTATGTGCCGGTGCGGCGGCGTTACAGCTACGAAGAAGTTCTGCGCTTTGCCGAGCAGGTTTCGGGACGCGTGGCCGAGCGCGCAGCAAAGATCGCGACGGTCGAGCGCCGCATCGCCGAGCGTAAAGAAGATCAGGTCTACGTGGACTGGCAGCAGAACGCGCGCGGCAAGGCGGCGGCGGCGGTCTACACGGCGCGGGCCAAGCCGGGCGCGAGCGTCTCGACGCCGGTGACCTGGCAGGAGATCGCGCGCGGCTTCGAGATACGCGACTTCACGATCAAGACGGTGCCGCCGCGGCTGGCGAAGAAGGGCGACCTCTGGCGCGACATGCTGAAGGACCGGCAGACGTTACCGAAGCTTGACTAAATCCCGCGCGAGCCAACGCGACAGCCCACACGCCCCGTTCGGTCGGATGCGCGAGTACTGCCCCGTTAACCGCCGGCCGACCTGAGCCCCGTGCGAGCTTACCTGTGCCGGCTGACCTGCCCGCAGGCGACGAGTTGAAGCGTCTCCGGCGGGCCGAGCACCGCGCCCCCTCGAATCGAAACCGTGTCGAACGCGCTCAGCGGGACGTAGGCCCCTTCCGTCATGACGAAGTACAGCGTGCCGGTGCCGTCGGCGTTGACCTGCCAACGGCCCGCGTACATTCGCTCCTCGTCGAGCGAGTCGTCGGAGGGCTCGCACGCCTGTGGCCCGCCGGGGACCGCGCCATTGTCATAGATCAGCGAGATGTAGACCTTGCCGGGGTCCAACCCCGTGGCCGTCCCGCTCACGATCAGGCCCGTCTCGTCGTTGTGCGTGTCCAGGAAGCTTATACTGGCCTTCACGCCAGACCTGTCGTAGGGGTGCAGCCTGGCCGACCCTGTGGATGGCGCGGCCCGTCCGCCGGCCGAGGCGGTCGCGACCATTACGGCGATTGCCGAGAGGACAAGCGAGATAAGCAGCTTTCTCATGGCACTCTCCTTCGAGGTTGGATTCGGGATGGGGATTGGCTACGTCACAAGCGGCACTAGCGCCACGACTCACAGGCGTCTTGAGCATGGGAGGTCCATGCGTTTGATATGATAAACACGTTTGCCGAAATAGACAAAGGCCCGCGCGACCGGCGCGTCCCGGCTTGACTTTGGGCATGCGGCGGGCAGACAATAGCTCATCGGAAGGACAGGTTCCCGCAAGTTAGCCCCTCGGCCTCGATTCAAACGGCCAACAGACTCACTTTCAGAGGTGTTTCGTCATGCCTAAAACTTTCGCGCGAACCTTGTGTGCCGCTCTCGCCGTCGTGCTATGCGCCGCCGCCGCTTTCGCCGACGACGAGTCGCTTGAGACGCTGCTCGCTTACCTGAAGAGTCCGAACGTCTCGACCCGCCGCGACGCCGCCCGCAAGCTCGGCGAGCGGCGCGAGCGCAGCCAGCTCGCCGTCGAGGCCCTGGCCGTCGCCGCCCGCAAAGACGAAGACCGCGACGTGCGCATGGAGGCCGTCAACTCGCTCGGCAAGGTCAAAGACTTCGCCGCGCTGCCGGACATGCTCGGCGCGCTCAAAGACCCCAGCGACCCGGTGCGCGACGCCGCCGTCAAGGCGCTGGTCATGCTCTACACCGAGCACGACATTGACTTCGTCACCAACCGGCGCGAGGGCTGGAACTGGTTCAACCCGTTCCTCGACACGCGCGACCGCGCCATCATCGAGCCGTACATCTTCGTCGCGCCCGAGATCATCCAGGCGCTCGGCGAGACGGCGCGCAGCGACAACGAGCGCGACGTGCGGGTTTCGGCCATTCGCGCGCTCGGCGTGCTGCGCGGCGCGGCGGCCATCCCGCAACTGGCCGACGCTCTGAACGCGGACCAGGACGTGCGCATAGACGTGATCCGCGCCTTCATCAAGATCGGCGACCCGTCGGCGGGCCGCTACCTCACCCCCTTCTTCCGCGACTCGAACCACAAAGTCCGCACGCAGGCGATGGTCGCCGCGGGGCTGCTCAAATACAAGCCGGCGGTCGAGCCGCTGCTGTCCGTTTATGGGCTCGGACCTGAGAAGAAGGGCACGGTGTCGAAGATGATGGGCAAGGTGAAGGGCCGCTTCACCTACCTGCCGCCGCGCGACGAGGCGGCGCTGTGGGCGCTGTCGCTGATTGGCGACGAACGCGCCGAGCAGACGTTCGTCGAGAACATGACGGACAAGGACGGCGACCGCCGGCAGTACGCTTTCGAGGGGCTGGCGCGCATCGGCGAGCCGCGCTACCTCGATCAAATCTCGCGGCTCGTGCTGACCGAAGGCAACGGCGACGTGAGGCTCGCCGAGTATTTCGCGCTCTACAAGATGGGCAGCGGGCCTAACATCCAGAACATCGTGCGCAAGCTCGACACCGACCAGCAGGACCAGGCGCGCGCTTACTTGATGGAGGCGCGGCCCGCCGACCTCTACCCGCACGTGCGGTCGAGCAACCGCGTCGTCCGCCAGCAGGTGATCGAGATACTCGGCCGCATAGGCGACGCCGACACGATCAAAGAGTTGCAGCCCATCGCGCAGACTTCGGGGCCGGACACCGCCGACATCGCGACGGTCGCCATCAAGCGCATCGAGTGGCGGCTGTCGGGCCGCCCGCGCGTCCATGACCCGGCCATGCGGCGCACTTCGTCAACCGACTCGCCGCGCCCGCGCCGGGCCGCGAATCCTTAACCGCAAGGGGGCAGGAAGCAGTAGGCAGGAGGCAGCCTTCTCGACCGCCGATCTTCTGCCGCGCCACGGTGAGCTATAAAGCAGTTCTTGACTGCCTACGGCTTCCTGCCTACTGCCTCCTCCTATTGCCCCTCCCGCCGCGCGCCTTTACAATACGCCTGCGTCATCTCAACACGTCAACGGGAGTGGTCATGAACAAGCTGGTGGCCGCGCTGGTCTGCGCGGCGTTGGTTGCGGCCGCGGCACGGGCGCAGGATTACACGGCGCAGGCGAAAGCCATTATGGAGCGCGCCGAGATGAAGCGCGCCTTCGATTACGTTGACGCGCACCGCGACGACATTCTCAACGAGTGGAAAGCCATCACCGAGATCAACGCGCCGTCGGGCAAGGAGCAGCCGCGCGCGGCGTTCGTCAGGCGGCTGCTCGAAACCTATAAGCTCGACAAGGTGACGGCCGACGCGGCGGGCAACATCATCGCCGTCCGCAAAGGCGCGGGCGGCGGCAAGCCGGTCGTCTTTGACGCCCACCTCGACACCGTGTTCAAGGAAGGCTTGACGATCAAGGCCGAAATCCGCGACGGCAAAATCTACGCGCCCGGCGTCGGCGACGACACGCGCAACGTCGAGGCGCTGCTGGCTTCGATCCGCGCGATGAACGAGGCCGGCGTCAGGACCAGAAGCGACCTGGTCTTCGTCTTCACCACCGAGGAGGAGACTTCGTTCGGCGGCGCGAAGCACTTCATCCAAGAGAACCGCGACCGCATAGGCCAGTACGTCGCGCTCGACGGCGGCTATCAGGGGTTGACCTACGGCGGCATCGGCATCAACTGGTACAAGTTCCATTTCATCGGGCCGGGCGGCCACACGCGCTCGAAGACGCCGCCTTACTCGGCGAGCCTGCCGCTGGCGCGCGCCATCTCGCGCATCTACCAGCTGGAGCTGCCGCAGGAGCCCGAAGTCAACCTCAACATCGGCATGCTCGGCGGCGCCGAAGTGGTCAACGCGAAAGCCGCCGACGCGTGGTTCACGGTCGATCTGCGCTCGACCGACCAGAAGGCGATTGACGACTTCGAGAAGCGCATCACCGACATCTGTCGCGAAGAGGCCGAGCGCGCCGGCTTTCAGCTGAAGGTCGAGGACGTCGAAGAGAAGCTGCCGGCGGCGCAACTGGCGGGCAACCGCGACTCGTTCACCGTGCGCATGGGCGAAGCCGTGCACCGCGCGATGGGCTTCGACAACGTCACCGTGTCGCCGACCGCTTCCAACAACGCCAACGTGGCGCTGCTGGCCGGCCTCAACGCGCTCTCGACCGGCGCGGGGCCGTGCGGCGGCGACCATTCGCTGCGCGAGTGGTGCGAGATCGAGCCGTTCTATCGCGGCGTCAAGAAAACCATCCTGCTGATGTCGGCGCTGGCCGGCGTCACCGAAAAATGATGAATGATGAACGATGAATGATGAGCTGCGAAGTTGGCACTCGCTACCATGGTTCGTCCTTCTAATTCATCACTCATCATTCCGTATTCGTCATTTCCGAGGAGGCGACTATGAAGGGCACGCGCGTGTTATTCCTGGCAAGCTGGGTGATGCTATTCGTCGTGCTGGCGGCGGCGACGATCTTCTCGGCCCAATCGCTGTGGATCGCTTACACAAGCCCGCAGGAAAACATCACGCGGGATTACACCTTCGATCAGGTCAGGGCGACGGGCGGCGACGACGCCGTGAAGGCGTTGAAAGGCCGCCGCGCGACGGCGGCGACCTGGGCGCTCGGTTACGCGCTGCTCGGGCTGGCGGTCGCCTTGGGGCCGTACCGGCGCGGCGAACGCTGGGCGTGGTGGGCGCTGCTGGCGTCGCTAGGGCTTTCGCAGTTGCTGTCGCTGCTGCGCGTGATCATGCTCGGCACGACGCAAGGGGTGGCGACGCCCGCCGTGCTGCTCGCCTTTTCGCTGCTGGCCCTACTCGCCGGCGTGCCGCGCTTCTTCAGGCGCGAGACGGTCGCCACGGTCGAGTGAGCGCGCCGCCCGGCGAATGGTGAAACGATTACCCGCGTGTCTTGAGATTGACAAATTCAGCAGGGCTGGGACAAAGTTACTCTTTGGTAGTAGCGATCAACGATCCTGCTTATGGCGGCTATAGCTCAGTCGGTTAGAGCGCCTGACTGTGGATCAGGAGGCCGTGGGTTCAAGTCCCACTAGCCGCCCTCTTTCTTTTGCTTACCGACGGCGCGGCCGGTGATGATCGGCCGCGCCGTTCTGTTTGCGGCGTCGGTTCACGCCATTTCGACCCGCATCTCGAACGCGGCGAATACGAGTTCGCCTAACGCCAGCAGCCATCGCGAGGCGCGCTCGAGCGCCGTTTGCGATTGCGCGGCAACGTCGAGCAAGGCACGGTCGAGCCTCTCCCTTCCCACCCCTTCACACGGCGCGGCGCATTCCGTCACGGGCAATCGCGCGAGGGCCGCCGCGCGCGCCTCTTCGTTGATGGCGTTGACCTGACGCGCGGCGATCGCCGCCGCCGGCGCAATTCCTTTCTCGGCCAGCAATGCTTGCAGCCGCTGCGCCTCCGCCAAAATGTCACCGAGCCGCGCCTGGTTGTATGCGATCATCTCGCCGAGCAGCCTCGTCCGCTCCTGCTCGCTGAAGCTCAAGGCGTCGCGGCGTTCGAGCGACTCCACCTGATTCCATTCGCCGCCCGCGTCGGGCTCGGTCCGCCCGGCGCGCTCGGCCTGTTCAATCGGTGAAAGCGGCGGCTCAAGTCCGTAAGCGCGGCGCACGGCGCGACAGCGGTCGCTGCCCGCTTCGAAAGCCCTGCAAGACCGCGGGCGCAATTCGTAAATCTCGCAGCGGGCGTCTTGACCGACGCGGCCACTGAAGGCGGCGCAGCGGCCTTCTTGAGCTTCGCGGCGCAGCCATCGCGTCTTCGGCCCGGCCGCGTCTTCGGCGTCCCAGACCGCCCACGTCAGGCGTCGCGGCGTCGGGTCGGTGTCGAGCACCGCCACCTGATGAAAATAGGCGCAGCACGCTCCGCACGCTTGACAGTCGGGCATGACGGATTGGCCGTCGGTGAACACGCTATCGGCAAGCGTCTCCGCATAGCGTCCGACCTCTTCGCCCGCCGCCAGAACCTCCGCGCGTCGCCGGCCGAGACGTTCGATCATTTCGGTGAAGGCCGCTTCGCTCATGCCGCGCTTGCGGGTCAGTTGAACGAGCGCGTCTGTGTGCGTGTGATTCATTACAATAATAGCGAATGAGCCGTTCGACCTCCGCGCGGCCGGTGCGTCACGTCAACGCTGGCACCTGGGGCAGAAGAAGGTTGAACGCCCGGCGACCACCTGCGCCCGTATCGCCGTGCGGCATGCGCGGCACGGCTCGCCTTTGCGACCGTAGACGCGCAAGCCTAACTGAAAATAACCGGCGTTGCCTTCGCTGTCGCGGAAGTCGCTGAGCGTCGTGCCGCCCTGACGTATGGCGTCGCGCAGCACGCGCTTGATGGCGTCGTTCAGCCGCTGCCATCGCGCGCGGCTGATGCTGCCGGCGGGCTTGAGCGGGTGGATGCCGGCCAGGAAGAGCGATTCGCTGGCGTAGATGTTGCCGACGCCGACGATGACCCGCTGGTCCATCACGAAGTTCTTCACGGGCTGTTTCAGCCCGCGCGACCGCGCGAACAGGTAATCGGCTTTACAGTCCGCCGCGAGCGGCTCCGGGCCGAGATGGCGCAGCGGCGCGAACTCATTCAACTCCGATTCGCCGAGCGCGACGACCATGCCGAAGCGGCGCGGGTCACGGAAGCGCAACTCCATGCCGTCGTCCAGCGAGAAGATGACGTGGTCGTGCTTATCGAAAGAGCGGCCCGCCGGGATCAACAGCAACTGCCCGCTCATGCCGAGATGAATGATTAGATAGCTGCCGCCGTCGAAGCGAATCATTAAATACTTGGCGCGGCGCGACAGGTCGGTGACGCGGCGGCCCGCGATTAACTCATTCAGCCTCTCTTCGGCCACCGGCACGCGCAGCCGCGCGTCGCGCACTTGAACGTCGGTGACGCGGCGGCCCGGCAGCTTCGCGAGCAGGCTGCGGCGGACGGTTTCGACTTCAGGCAATTCGGGCATAGGTTCAGCACCACCTCCGCTCGTTTATGGCTCGAAGCGACCGTTCACGCCCTCGCGCCGGGAACGGCTCGCCGTCATTCGCGGTTGTTTCGCTTTCGTCGCTTCGCTACACTGAATCTTCCCACAGGAAGCAAACGGATGAAAAGCGATGGCCCCGCCGGCGCGCGTCACAATCATACCCCGATGAGCAAGCCGGCCCGCGATAAACTGGCTGCGGCTTTGCTCGACTGGTTCGCCAAACACCGGCGCGCCCTGCCCTGGCGCACGCGGCGTGACCCCTACCGCGTCTGGGTATCCGAAGTCATGCTGCAACAGACGCAGGCGGCGACGGTGATTTCTTTCTACAAGCGATTTCTCGAACAGTTTCCCGACCTCGCCGCGCTCGCCGCTGCCGACGATGCGGCTTTGATGAAGACGTGGGAAGGGCTCGGTTACTACGCACGCGCCCGCAACCTGCGCGCCGCCGCGCAGACGATCCTCCGCGAGCACGGCGGCAAGCTGCCCGCATCGCGAGAGGCGCTGTTGAAATTGCCGGGCTTCGGGCCTTACACGGCCGCCGCGGTCGCCAGCCTCGCTTTCGGCGAGGACTGCGCCGCCGTGGACGGTAACGTCATGCGCGTGCTGGCGCGCGTCTACACCGTCGCTGAGGACATTCGGCGGACGTCAACGCGCCGCCGGTTGCAGCAGCTTGCCGACGATTTAGTCCCGCCGGGCCGCGCCGGCGAGTTCAACGAAGCGCTGATGGAGTTGGGCGCGCTCGTCTGCCGCCCGAAGAATCCCGCCTGCGGTGACTGCCCTATTCGCCGCTGCTGTCGCGCCTTCCAGGAAGGCCGCGCGCGCGACCTGCCGTTTAAGTCAGCGAAGCCCGCCGTGCCTCACCACGAGATCGCCATCGGCGTCGTGCACCGGCGCGGCAAGGTGCTGATCGCCTTGCGCCCGACCGAAGGGCTGCTCGGCAATCTCTGGGAGTTCCCCGGCGGCAAACGCCATGCCGGCGAAACGCTGGCCGAGTGCTGCCGCCGCGAGATCAAAGAAGAGACAGGTCTCGACGTAGAAGTCACAGAAGCGTTCGCCATTGTGCCTCACGCCTATACCCATTTTCGCATCACGCTGCACGCCTTCCACTGCCGCTACACGGGCGGCATGGCGCGGCCGCGCACCAGTCAGGCCGTGCGCTGGGTGACGCTCGCCGAGCTTGACGATTACGCCTTCCCCAAAGCTAACAAACAGATTATCGCGGCGCTGCGTGAGTCCGTCGCGGCTGGCGCGTTTTAATCTGTGTCATTTCGACCTGCCGGAACATTTTCTGCCGGCCGCAGCCTAAAGCAGTTGAAAGCACAGCTGCCATTATGGTAAGGTGCGTGCTTCATATAAATCGGGCGGACTCGAACAGACGCACTCAGATTTCGCGCATTCGAGTCATAATGACCGCCACAAACCTCTCGCGGTCGCGTTTGGGTCATGAAGTCGCCCGGAAATCAGGACGCGGTTTCGGGTTTGTGTCAAAAGCTGATTATAGACTCGCCAGGGGGATGAGCAGTGGAGCCGTACGGTTCGGGTATTTGTAGAAACAACGCAGCTTAAGTAAAAAGATCGAATCCACCCAAAAGGGGAATATGAGTTGCTCTTGAGTTTTATCTGCCTGTGCAGCGGCTCACCCAAGCAGCTCCGAGCCATGCAGGTTGCTTGATTCCCGTTTAATCTTATGAAAACGACAAGCAAGCTGAAACTTTATCTTCGCGAATTCAAGTTCCTGGCCAAGGGCGTCCTGTCAACGAAGCACCCCATACTGGCTCACATCATCCCCATGCGCCGCTGCAACCTGAGCTGCACGTACTGCAACGAGTACGACAACGTGTCGAAGCCGGTGCCGCTCGGCGTGATGAACGCGCGGCTCGACAAGCTGGCGGCGCTCGGCACGACGGCCATCATCATATCGGGCGGCGAGCCGCTGCTGCACCCGGACATTGATAAGATCATCGCGCGCATACGCCATCATAAGATGCTCGCCTGCATGATCACCAACGGCTACCTGCTGACGCGGGAGCGCATCGAGAAGCTCAACCGCGCCGGCCTCGAATACATGCAGATCAGCATTGATAACGTCAATCCCGACGAGGTGTCGAAAAAGAGCCTGCGCCTGCTCGACAAGAAGCTCCAGTGGCTCTCGAAGCTGGCCCAGTTCAAAGTCAACATCAACTCGGTCATCGGCGGCGGCATCAAGACGCCGGAAGACGCGCTCACGATCGGCAAGCGCGCCGTCGAGCTGGGCTTCTCAAGCTCGCTCGGCATCATCCACGACGGCCTCGGCACGCTCAAGCCGCTCATGGGCATAGAGCGCGAGGTCTACCAGCAGATGAAGGAGATCGGCAAGAAGGGCCACACGCGCGTCAACCGCTTCCAGGACAACCTGGCCGACGGCAAGCCGAACAAGTGGCGCTGCCGCGCCGGCGCGCGCTACCTCTACATCTGCGAAGACGGGCTGGTGCACTACTGCTCGCAGCAGCGCGGCTACCCCGGCATCCCGCTCGCGGAGTACACGCCCGAAGACATACGGCGCGAGTACAACACGAAGAAGGCGTGCGCGCCTTACTGCACCATCGCCTGCGTGCACCAGGTGGCGACCTTCGACAACAAGCGCAAGCCGCAGACGCTGCCGGCCAAAGGCGCCGTCGCGCGCGAGTCCATCCAGACGATTCGCCGGGTTTACCAGATCGAGCAGGCGGAGAAGGCCGAAGCGTGATTCATCGGCCCGGCGGTGCGCGCCGGCGGGCAAGAAGTTCGTAGAGCGCAATACTGCGCGCCGCTCACTGGAGCGGTGCAATTCAAAACGAGGCGAAGCGCGTGGGAGTCGAGCAAGGCTTCGCGACAGGAGAGAAGAAATGGCAAAAGCAATCAAGTACGTGGAGAAAGGATTGGCCGTGACGGCGAACGCCCTGTGGCATGTGTTTGAGCCGCTCAATCGCATCAAGCCGAATCCGTCTTTCACGCCCAGGTGGTCGGACAAGCCCTTGCTGAAGTCCTACGAGAAGACCAAGCCGCCGCTGGGCTGGCCGCGCACCACCGACAGCCTGTGCCCGAAGTGCGTGCCCGAAATCCGCCAGCAGATCATTGACGGCAAGCTGCCGCACGAGATACTGCTCAACGAGAAGGTCGGCGAGATCAAGGCGCAGATCATCGAGCGCGACGGCAAAATCCTGATGGTCAAGGACTGCGACAAGCACGGCCACTTCGAGGACGTGATGTCCATTGACCCGGCTTTCTCCGCGCACCTTGAGAAGGCTTTCCCCGGCCGCGACATCCCCGCGCACAACGACGAGAAGCTGCACAACCACGGTTCGAGTACCGTCAAGCACGGGCGCGGCTCGGTGCTGACGGTCGATCTCACCAACCGCTGCAACATGATGTGCGACCCGTGCTTCATGGACGCCAACCAGGTCGGCTTCGTGCACGAGCTGGCGTGGGAAGACATCAAGACGCTGCTGGACAACGCCGTCTCGATCAAGCCGCGCCGCCAGATGTCCGTGCAGTTTTCGGGCGGCGAGCCGACGCTGTCGCCTTACTTCCTCGACGCGATCCGTTACTCGCGCAAGGTCGGCTACAACTCCGTGCAGGCGGCGACCAACGGCATCGAGTTCGCCAAGAGCCCCGAGTTCTGCAAGCAGGCGGCTGCGGCCGGGCTGCGCTACGCCTACCTGCAATTCGACGGCATCGGCAACGCGGCGAACGAGCACCGCATGGTCGGCAACCTCTTCGACGTGAAGCTGCGCGCCATCGAAAACCTCCACGCCGCCGGCGTCGAGATCGTCCCCGTCACCACCATCGTCAACGGCATCAACAACGAGCAGGTGGGCCGCATCATCAAGTTCGCGCTCGACAACCCGAAGAAGATTTCGTTCCTCTCCTTCCAGCCCGTCTCGTTCACGGGCCGCGACGAAGAGATCACCGACGAGCGCCGCTTCGCGCAGCGTTACACGCTGTCGCACATGGCGCACGACATCAAAGACCAGACCGGCATCGGCGAGCCGACGCGCGACTGGTTCCCCATCTCCTTCATGAGCACGTTCTCTGACTGGGCAGACCTCGTGCACGGGCCGGACAAGGACTGGGGCCAGTTGAGCTGCGGCTGCCACCCGAACTGCGGCATCGGCATGGCGGTGATGATCGACAAGGAGACGAAGGAGGCCGCGCCGGTCACGGCCTTCCTCGACGCCGACCAGTTCGCCAAAGACTTGATGAAGGTCAACGACGCGGCGCGCGGCAAGTGGCTGTCGCTGGTCGGCGCGGGCCTCGCCTTGCTGCGCAACTACGACCCGTTCAAAGCGCCGACGCACTTCCGCATCAAAGACCTGATGATGAAGTTCGACAAGTCGTTCGGCGCGAGCGGCAAGGATTACGGCAAGGTCAGCGGCGACCGCACGGCCGAAGACATCGAGAAGCGCCGCCGCGACCGCTGGAACTTCCTCTTCATCGCCGGCATGTGGTTCCAGGACCTGTTCAACTACGACTTCCGCCGCACCGAGCAGTGCATCATCCCCTACGCGACGCAGGAGGGCGAGATCAGCTTCTGCGCGTACAACACCGGCGTCGGCTGGCGCAACATCATCGAGAAGATGCACATGACGGCGACGCTGACGAAGTGGTACGAGGAGTATGGCCGCCACGAAATCTTCGCCGGCGGCAAGGCCGTGCAACTCAACAGCACGGCGCACTCGCTGGTGCTCGACGAGGCCATCGTCACCAACGAAGTGCAGCACGACCTGGATGAGCTGGGCATCGCCAAGAACGCCCGCCAGGAGAAGCAGCGCGCCCGCGCTATGAAGCTGAGCCAGCAGGATAACGAGCGCATGGCGAAGCTCTACCGCCAGCACATCCTCAAGGAAGAGGCCGGGCCGGAGACGCAGATCGTGCAGTTGAAGGTGAACAAGCCGAAGCCGCAGACCGACATCACGCCCGCCGGCTTCGGCGACTGATCGCCGGCCGCCACAGCGGCAACGAGCCGCTCGCCGCGATTGCTGAATAAGGGAGCCGCCGAGATGACTCGGCGGCTCCCTCTTTTTTGCCCTTCGCGCCGGCAAGACATTCTCACGGAGTTGCCGTATAATTCGGCCCGGCTCAAGGAGGGCTCCGCAATGATGCAAAGGATCGCGCTCAGTTTGCTATCGCTCCTGGTGGCGGTGTCTATCAACGTCCGCGCCGGCGCGGGCGGCCCGGCACAAGAGAACAGGGCCGCCTGGTACATTGCCCCGGCGGCCCCAAAGATTGCGGAAGCCGACCGCCTGGCCGAGCTGGCGGCGCGGCGGGCCGAGGTGATGAGGCGCGTCGGCCAGAAGGGGATGATGGTCCTCTTCAGTGGCCTGCCGCGACCATACACGGCCGACGTAGATTATCCTTTCCGGCAGGAGAATAACTTTTATTACCTTACGGGCATCAAGCAGCCGGGCACGACGTTGGTACTCAT
>JADMIO011430626.1_pt1 | contig 14218 bp, 8 predicted proteins | sample 8958161 | NCBI WGS metagenome assembly JADMIO01 (sample SAMN16585339, study PRJNA669376) | soil metagenome | isolation source: Crop rotation soil | place: USA: Cullars Rotation, Alabama | collected 2011 | reverse complement strand
CTCGCCGCCGTCAGGTTCAGGCCAAGCCCGCCGGCGCGCAGCGACAGGATGAACACCGCCGGCTGCTGCGCTGCCTGGAAAGTTTGCACCAGCTCATCGCGCTGTTTCTGCGGCGTGCCGCCGTGAAGATAGTAAATCGGGGCCCGCAGGCGCTGGGTCAGCATGCGCTGAAGCAGCGTTCCCATCTGCGCATACTGCGTAAAGACCAGAGCCGATTCATTTTCCTCGATCACTTCCTCCAGCATGTCGATGAGCCGCTCGCATTTGCCGCTGCGGCGGTCCAGCGCGCCGGACGTTTCTTCCAGCAGCGCCGGGTGGTCGCAGATCTGTTTGAGCCGCGTGAGAATCGCCAGGATGAGCCCGCGGCGGCGAATGCCGGTGGCGGCGTCGATGGCGCTCAGCATCTCAGACGTCGCCCGCTCATACATGGCGGCCTGCTCGACCGTGAGATTGCAATACACCTTCATCTCGATCTTCTCGGGCAGATCGGAGGCGATTTGCGGGTCGGTTTTCGTTCGCCGGAGCACGAACGGGCGAATCATGCGGCGCAGATGCTCGCTGCGCTCCCGGTCGAGCAGCTTTTCGATCGGGACGGCGAAGCGCTCGCGGAATTCGCGGGCGCTGCCCAGCAGGCCCGGGTTGAGCACGTCCATGATCGACCACAGCTCCGACAGATGATTCTCAATCGGCGTCCCTGTCAGCGCCACCCGCCGCGGCGAAACAAGCGAGCGGATCGCGATGCTCGCGGCGGCGGATGGATTCTTGATCTTCTGCGCCTCGTCCAGCGCGATGCGATGCCACTTCGCACGCGAGAGATCTTCGTGATCGCGATGCGCCAGGGCATAACTGGTGATGACAACATCATGTTTGACGGCCTGTTCGACGAAGGCGCCGCCGCGCATGCGCTGCGGGCCGTGGTGCAGCAGGACTTTCAGGTTGGGCGAGAAGCGTTCGAGCTCGCGCACCCAATTACCAACCACTGACGTCGGCGCGAACAGCAGCGTCGCGCCGACTTTCTCTTTCGCCTGCAGGCGCTCATACAGCAACAGCGCAATGAGCTGGATGGTCTTGCCCAGGCCCATGTCATCCGCAAGACACCCGCCGATGCCGAGCGTGTCGAGAAACGTCAGCCACTGGAGTCCGCGGAGCTGATACGGCCGCAGCGTGCCGAGAAAGTCGGTCGGCTGCTCGACTTCCGCGGCGCGCATGGCGGGGAGCTGCTCGAGGAGATCCTTGACCCACGATGCGCCCGAAAGCTCGATGGTCGGCGCGCCGCCTGCGTCGCGCGACGTCGCGAACGCGGTGCGAAATGCCTGCCCGAGCGTGGTTTGGCCGGTGCCGTGACGTTCGAGAAACGCCTCGGCATTGGCGGCTGCGTCGGCGTCCAGCTCGACCCAGCGCCCGCCCAGCCGAACGAGCGGCGACTGTCTGCGCACGAGCGTCTGAAACTCCGCCGGCGACAAATCCACCCCACCGACCGACACGCGCCAATCGAATGAGAGCATGCTCTCTAGCCCGACGCGCGGCGCGGCGCCCGAGCTCCATGTTCCGACGCCCGCCGCCCGCTCGGCCTGCTCATCCGCCGGCCGCAGCGCCATCACCAGCGACAGCCGGCGATCCAGCCCGTCTGCCCAACTCGGCAGCTCGACGGTGAACCCGCGCGATTTGAGCTGCGGCGACCATTGCCGCAGGAACTGCTGCGCCTCCGCCGATGACAACTCGATTTCCGTCGGCGATGCCAGCGGCGTCACGCGTTCCAGCGGCGGGCAGATCTCCACAGCGCGCTTCAGCTCCGCCGACAAGAGTGAACGCAGCTCACCCTGCTGTCGGCGCAGCGCGCTGAGCGGGCTGGCGTCGGACCAGATCTTCTCCGCATCGAGGGTCTTGTCCTCGTCGAAAGAATGCAGTCGGAAAATGACGCGCCACGCTTCGAATCCTTCCTCCGGCTCGATCAGCTTGAGTGCAAGCTGCCAGCCCGTCGCCGGCGGCGCGCCGGTCAGTCGGCTCGTCCAGTGCTGCACTTGATCGACCAGCGCATCATTCTCAAGCAGGTCGCCCCCGATCGCCGGCGATTCCGCCAGCAGCGCCGAGAGCAGGCGAATCTCCACGGCCCCTTCGCTGCTGGCCGCCTGCGCGTGCACGCGGGTGAAGAAGGGATCGTTCGCGGCCGCCCGGCGGATGAGCGCATCGGCCGTCGCTGACAGAAACGCCTCAACGTGCTCCAGCGCCGATGCGTCGTCGTTGCGAATCGCCAGGCAGACCGGGGGCATCGTTGCCGCCAGATGCTCAAGCGCATCCATCTCCGCGGGAGCGAGTTTGAGCCGCCAAACCGCCGAGTGCCGGCCGTTTAAACGCCGCGCGGACGGGTAAAACTTCTGCAGGCGAATGCAGTCGACGACGAACCGCGCCAGCCGCGACCAGAACTGCAGTGAATCCCCGCAGTCATCCGGCATGGGCGAAGGCAGCGACAGCAGCAGGTCGATCGCGTCCGCCGCGGAGAAGACCAGGGCCGGGACATCCACGGGCGCGAGGGTCGTGGTCGCCGTGGGATCCAGGCTGGCGTTCATCGGCCCAGCCTGATCGACGGGCAGCCACAGCGGCAATGACATGTCCTGCGCCACCGAAGCGAGCAATCCGTCGGAGGAAAGCTGGCCAACGTAATCGCGCAGCGCGGCGGTATCCGCGAACCCGCGCGGGATCGACGGCGCGGGCGCGCCCCATAAAAGCAGCGATCGATCTTGCCAATTCGCGTGAACGGCCATTGAGGGTCCGGTAGCATCTTCAGTTTCGAGTCGCTGTCCAGTTCAGGAACTTTCGCCCCTGCAAAGCGTCCAGTGATCTCGAGGACAACCAGGAGCAACATGAAGTCAAAACGCTGGCAGCCGTGGATCGCTGCGGCCGCAACGATCGTTCTGTCGATATTTCCGCCGATCTCGCAGGCGCGGATCAAGCTGATCACCCTGCCGGCCCGCGAGCGGGTGGAAATTCAGCTCGATCATGCGTCGGCGACACTGGTGGAAGAAGAGCGGATCGTGCCGCTGGTCAAAGGTGAAAATCAGGTCGACTTTTCCTGGGCGAATACGCAGATCGATCCCAGCACGATCGTCTTCCGGGTCATCGCGCCGGCGGGCGAGAAACAGCTCGACGCGAAGGTGTTGTCGGTCAGCTATCCGCCCAACGAGGCGGCGCTGGTCTGGGCAATCGGCGCCAGCGACTCCGGCTCGGCGCGCGTGCGCATCAGCTACCTGCTCGGCAACCTCTCCAAGAATTTCAACTACCGCGCCATCGCGACAAAAGATGAGAAATCTCTGGTCCTCGCGCAATACATGCGGCTGGAAAACTTCGCCAACGAAGAATTCGGCAGCACCAACCTCTGGGCCGGCTTCGGCCGCGAGTTCATGAAGCCCGTCGGCCTCAATGAAACCAAGGAAATGCTGATGGCCCGGTTCGAGAAGGTGCCGGTGAAAAAGACTTACACCTGCGACCTCGAAGAGTTCGGCTACATCGACGAGCCGCAGAAGAAGCTGCGCGTGCCTATGCATTATGTGCTGAAGAATGACAAGGCGAACCAACTCGGCGTCGCGCCGCTGGAGGCGGGCAAGGTTCGCATCTTCATCGATAGCGGCAAAGAAGCCGGCACCGCATTCCTCGGCGAAGACTGGGGCAAGTTCACGCCGGTTGACGACGAGATGCGGCTGTACCTCGGCGTCGCCCAGGACGTCGTCGTCAAGCGAACCATCGAGCGCAACCAGGACCACGATCGGCCCAGCAACCTCTTCGATCGGGAAGTGATCGTGAAGTACGAGATTGAGAACCGCAAGGATCAACCGGTCACACTCGACGTCGGGGAAAACCTCCGCAATCTGCGCAACGAGGTCCTGAGCCGTGACACCGGGCGCGACCCGCAATGGGAGCTCGGGAAGGAGACCAGCCTCGGTGCCAGCGACGTGGAGAAGAGCACTTTTGAGAAGCTTCTCTTCCACGTCGATCTCAAACCGCGCGACAAGGACGGGAAAGCGGAAACGATCGTGAAGAAGCTTCATATCACCTTCAAGAACGAATGGTAATTGCGATGAAGATCCCAACACTGAAATTTCAAATCATCTTCCTTCTCCTCGCCGCATGCGGTTTCGCGGAGGCGCGCAACGTCGATCTGTCGACGGTGCCCAAGCGCAACACAGTCCAGCTCACCATTTACAACTCCGAAGACCTGACGCTCGTGCGCGAAACGCGCACTGTCACTTTCAAGAAGGGCGTCAACCCGCTCCAATTCTCCTGGGCAAACACGCTGATCGATCCCACATCCGTCGAGCTGAAATTCCTCACCCAACCCGACAAGCTCGACGTGCTCGACACCACGTTCCCGCACGATAAGCCGCAGATGCTCTACTGGAACGTGCAGAGCGATTTCGACGGCGAAGCGACCATCGAGATCACCTACTTCACCAGCGGCATCACCTGGTCCGCGGATTACATCGCCATCGCGGGGGGCGATGAGAATAAGCTCAAGCTCGACGGCTTCGTGCGCGTCTTCAACAACTCCGGCGAGGAATACGAAGACGCCGCCGTCCGGCTCATTGTTGGCCGCATCAACCTCGTCGAGAAGATCGCGCAGCTCGCGCAAATCCCCGCGACGGATGTCGACAAGCTCGAAGGTCGCCAGCGCATGGAGCTCCAGTCCCGCGCCGCGCGCAACATGCTCAAGGACGTTTCCGCCGTGGGCGGCATGGCAGTGGCGTCGGCGCCTGCGGTGTCGGAGCCCAAGCAGATCATCAAGGAAGGCCTCAGTGAATACTTCGTCTTCTCCATCGAAGGTACCGAAACCATCAGGAACGGCTGGTCCAAGCGCATGCGCTCGATCGAGGCCGGCGAAGTGCCGGTCAAGATCCAGTACCGCTATCGTCCGCAAGAGTATGGCGAGCAGCTCGTCCGCATGTACCTCATGGTTAACGATGCCGACTCCAAGCTCGGCACCACTCCCCTGCCCGACGGCGTCGTTCGCGTCTTCCGCGACAACGGCCGCGGCGGACTTTCCTATCTCACGCAGCAGTCGATCAAGTACATCCCCATCGGCGACAAGATCGAATTGAACCTCGGCGCGGATCCGAAAGTCGTATTCGAGCTGATCAAACTGCGCGCCTGGCGCGATGATCTCTGGGCGCAGGTGAACGGCATCAACGTCTTCCGCCAGATCGATCAGCCTGGCGTCCGGATTGAGGAGAATTCGACCATCGCCGGCTGGGCCGATCACGAGCTGTTCGTGCAGCGGATTCGCAATTACACGGGAGGCGAAATCGAGCTGGAAGTCCGCCGGACGCTGCCCGGCCATGTCATCTTCCGCAGCACTCTCGGGCCCAGGCTGCATGACTACCAAACCGTGCAGCTCACGTCGTCGGCGAAGGCGGGGAAGACCGATCTGGTGTACGAAATCGTCCGCGAGCAGGGACACAACGCCAAGCAGAGCAACATCACGCTCGAGGAAGCGGACGTGAAGCCTTAAAGCGGGCGCGAAACCGGGCCGATAACAAAGGGGAATGGGCATCGAGCGGAAAATGCAGCGCGTGCAATTGGCGATCATCATCGCCAGCGCGTTTCTCATCACCCTCGCATCGCTTAAGACCGCGCAGGCACAGCAGACAAAGCAGCTGCGCGCGGGGTTGCCCGCGCTGATTTCTCCGCCGGCGACCGTCGCGTCGCTCGACTGACCTCTTGTCTTTCCGCCCGCCAAGCGACACTCTTGCCATCTGTGACCGATGAGCTGGACATCGAGCGGCACGAGCAGCTCATCGCCTACCTGCGCGACACCGGCCGAATCGGACGCGATGAGACGCCGCGCTGTACGACGCTGGGCGGCGGGGTCTCTAATCGCGCGGTGCTGCTGGAACGTTCCAGCGGCGAAGCGTGGGTGCTCAAGCAGGCGCTGGCGAAGCTGCGCGTGAAAGTCGACTGGTTCAGCGATCCCTCGCGCGTGCATCGGGAGGCGCTGGGTTTGAAGCACCTCGCGCAACTTGCGCCGCAGGGAACGATCACGCCGCTGGTTTTCGAGGATGAGCAACGTCACCTGCTGGCGATGCAGGCGGTGCCGCAACCGCATGAGAACTGGAAGACGATGCTCCTCGCCGGTCGGCTGGAGATGGAGCACGTCGAGCAGTTCGCGGCGATTTTGCGTGCGATTCACGACGGCGCGCCGCGCTCGCCGCATCCGCTACGCGAGATTTTTGGCGACCGCACGTTCTTCGAGTCGCTGCGGCTCGAGCCGTATTACGCGTACACGGCCACGCAAGTGCCGGAAGCGCGGGACTTCCTGAATCAGCTCATCGCCGACACCCGCGCCCGCCGGCTCACGCTCGTGCACGGGGACTTCAGTCCCAAGAACATCCTCGTCCGCGAAGACCGGCTCGTTCTGCTCGACCACGAAGTTATTCACTGGGGCGATCCCGCGTTTGACGTTGGCTTTGGATTGACGCATTTGCTCAGCAAATCCCATCATTTGCGTGATCGTCGCTTCATCGACGCGGCGGCTCGGTTCTGCGACGCTTACGCCCTTCCGCTGGATGAGAATTCCACCCGGCACACGCTGGGCTGCATGCTCGCGCGAGTTGCCGGACGCTCGCCGCTGGAGTATCTCGATGATCAGCAGCGCGCCCGGCAACGCCGCGTCGTCGTCAACCTGATAACGCGCGCAACAACGCTGCCCGAGGTCATCGAACGTTTCTGGCGTGACATCAATGCCAACGATTGAGTACATCTCCGCCATGGAAATCCTCGACAGCCGCGGACGACCAACAGTCGCCTGCCGGTTGCGATTGAGCGGATCATCGGACGTCACCGCATCCGTCCCCTCCGGCGCGTCCACCGGTTCCGCCGAAGCGCTCGAGTTGCGCGACGGCGACCCCCAGCGCTACGGCGGACTTGGTTGCCGCAAGGCCGTCGCAAATATCAACACCACGATCGCGAAAACGCTCCTTCATCGCGACATCCCGCATCAATCGTCCCTCGACCGCGCCCTGCTCGACCTCGATGGCACCCCCAACAAATCCAACCTCGGCGCCAACGCCATCCTCGCTGTCTCCATCGCGTTCGCCCGCGCGTCCGCCGCGGCGAAGAACATCCCGCTCTATCAGCATTTCGCCGACATGATCGGCCAGCCCCTGCGAACCCTCCCGCGGCTGACGATTAACCTCTTCAGCGGCGGCAAGCACGCCGGCGGGCAGGTGCCCATCCAGGATGTTCTGCTCGTCCCCGCATCCGCAAAGACGGTCGACCAGGGCCTGGCGACCGTCTACGACTGTTATCAATCCGCCGCGAAACTGTGCCTCGAAAAGTACAAGACCCGCGCCCTCAAGGCCGACGAGGGCGGCCTTGCCCCGCCCTTCCCCGATATCAACACGATGTTCGATGACGCGATCGAAGCGATCCAATCCGCCGGCTACGCGCCGGGACGCGATGTCGCCCTCGCGGTCGATGTCGCCTCCAGCCATTTCTTCGACGGCTCCTATCGCCTCGACAGCCGAACGCTCGACTCCGCCGGCATGATCGCGGTCATCAAGAACTGGACGCTCGGCTGGCCGATCGTCAGCGTCGAAGACGGGCTGGCCGAAGACGACTGGCAGCATTGGCCCGCCCTTAAGCAGGCCATCGGCGATCGCTGCCTCGTTCTCGGCGATGACTTCCTCTGCACCAACCCGGAGCGGATCACGCGCGCCGTGCAAACGAATTCCGCCAACGCGCTCCTCCTGAAGGTCAACCAGATCGGCACGCTGACCGAAGCCGCCGAGGCTCTGAAGCTCGCCCGGCAGGCGAGTTGGCGGGTGACCATCTCCGCCCGCAGCGGCGAGACCGAGGACCACTGGCTCGCCGACCTCGCCGTCGGCTGGGCCGGCGATCAGATCAAGGTCGGCTCGATCGCCCAATCCGAGCGCCTCGCCAAATACAACCGCCTGCTCGCCATCGAAGCCGAAACGAGTCTGCCGGTCTGTCCATGGCCCGGTGCTGGAAGGGAATAGACTCCCACGCCACGGACTTTCTCGTAATCACTTTTTCAAGTGAGACAACGTGGGACATTTTGGGACTTCGATCGGCGGAGCATCGCTGTGACCTTCCCCATGTTTGAAGCTGAATATGATGCCAAAGAGCCCGTCGAGAGCGCACGGCTCCCCTATCTTTTCCGTCGCGCTGCGCGGAAATGTTCACGAAAGCGCAGCGCGCCCGGTTTTTGGGTCACGAACGCGGAAAGATTTTTTATTTTCTCATTTTCCGCGCTTCGCTTTCGTACGTGGGGAGATGAATGGAAATCGCATCGGAAGCCGCTCAAAATCGCGCAAATTCGACCCGAGACGTCGCCGAAAAGAGTGGCATTGACCGGCTGAGAGCATCGGCCCACTGGGCCCGGAGTATCGGCGGACTGGTGGCGAGCATCGCTTTTACGCGCGGAGCGCGCACGTAATGCAGCGGGGTAAGATGCTTGGGCCGCTCTCAAAATGCATCGCTGCCGCCGCCCTGCCTGCCATTTCTTGACCGAGCGTTCAAGAATGCCTAATGTTTCCTCCCCTTATGGCCCGGCCCAAGCAGTTTGATCCCGATGAGGTGATGCAGGAAGCGCTCGACGCGTTCTGGGAGCGCGGGTATGGCGCGACTTCCGTGCAGGATCTGCTGGGGGAGATGGGGCTCAATCGCGGCAGCCTGTACGGGACGTTTGGGGATAAGAAGAAGCTGTTTCTCGCGGTGCTCGATAAGTATTACCAGCAGCGGGTGGAGGATCTTCGCCGGGTGCTGGAGGAGCCGACCTCGGCGCGACAGGCGCTGCGCGATCTGCTCGAGCGCGTCGGCGGCGAATGCACGGGCGAGGAAGGGACGCGCGGGTGCCTGGCGGCGAAGGCGGCCATGGAGCTGGCGCCGCATGACAAGGACGTGGCCGGTTGGCTGCGGCGGTTTCACCGGCGTAATGTCGCGCTGGTCGCCGAGACCATCGAACGCGGTCAGCAGCAAGGCGAGATTTCGCGCAAGCTCAACGCGGAAGCGGCGGCGCGGTTCCTGCTGAACAACATCGCGGGACTGCGCCTGCTGGGTACGACGTCGCCGAGCAGCTCGGATGTGAAAGCGGTCATCGAACTCGTCTTGACGGTGTTGGATTAGGGGCTCGATTGAGAGAAGGACGCATGAGAACTTTTGCAGCCACGCTCACCCTGATCTTGGCGATCGCATTCGCCGGATGCGACCGCGGCGAGAAGCAGTCCGGCGCTGCGGCCGGGGCGCACGCGGTGCCGGTGATCGCATCGCCCGCGATCGCCAAGGCGGTGCCGGTCTACATCGATGAAATCGGCAAGACGGTCGCCCGTGAAGCCGTGACGATCCAGCCGCAGGTGACCGGCGCGATCATGAAGATCCATTTCCAGGACGGAGCGCAACTGAAGAAGGGTGATGTGCTGTTCACGATCGATCCGCGACCATACGAAGCCGTGGTGAAGCAGGCGGAAGCCGCCAGGCTGCAAGCGGAGGCGGACGCGCAGTGGTCGCAAAGCGAATTGAAGCGCGTGCAGGGTTTGGCCGGCACCGGCGCGGTCTCAACGCAGGACGTGGAATCGAAGCAAAACGCGCTGGCGGTGAGCGAAGCCAAGGTGAAGGCCGCCGAGGCGGCGATGCTGACCGCGAAGTTGAACCTGGAATACTGCACGATCACGTCGCCCATCGACGGGCGGGCCGGGCAGAGGCTCGTGGACCAAGGCAACATCGTTCAAACCGGCGGCGACGGCACGAAGTTGCTGACGATTCAGCGCGTGACGCCGATCTATGCGGATTTCGTCATGCCCGAGCAAAACCTGACGCGCGTGCGCCAGCAGATGGCCAAGGGCGCGCTGAAGACGCTCGCGTGGCTGCCGGAAGATTCCGAAGCGACGGCGGCGGAAGGTGAACTGACGTTTCTCGACAACATGGTCGTCAGCGGCTCCGGCACGATCAAATTGCGCGCGACGCTGCCCAACACCGACGCCCATTTCTGGCCGGGGCAGTTTGTCAAAGTGCGCCTGGTGCTGGAGACGATCGACAATGCGGTGCTCGTCCCGAAGTCGGCGGAGCAGATCGGCCAGCAGGGCCCGTTCGTTTACATCGCGAAGGAAGCGGACACCGTCGATCCAAACACGAAGGCGGCCCAGCATGGCACGGTCGCTGAATTGCGACTGATCAAGCCCGGCCAGCCACAGCCCGGCGATCTGATGGTTGTCCTCGATGGCGTAAAGGCTGGCGAACAGGTGATCACGCAAGGGCAGATGTTGTTGCAGCCGAATGCGCCGGTGCAGGTTGCGCCGCCCGCCGCCACGCCCGAAGCTCCGCCGACCAGTAAACCGGCCGCCGTGGCTGATGGAGCGAGCAAGTCGTGAACCTTTCTGAACGTTTCATCCGCCGCCCCGTTATGACCGTCGTGCTGACGGTCTCAGCGATCCTGTTTGGCGTGCTCGCCTACAGGCAGCTTCCGGTGAATGACCTGCCGGCGGTGGACTACCCGGTGATCCAGGTGCAAGTGGGTTATCCGGGCGCTGCGCCCGAGACGATGGCGAACAACGTCGCCACGCCGCTCGAGCGCCAGTTCATGCAGATCCCGGGGCTGGAGATCGTCACCAGCAGCTCCAGCCAGGGCAGCTCAAGCTTCACGCTGCAGTTCAACCTGAACAAGAGCATCGACGCCGCCGCCACCGACGTGCAAACCGCGATCACGCAGGCGACGGGCCAGCTTCCGCCCGATCTGCCCAGCCCGCCGACGCTCAGCAAGACCAATCCCAACGACCAGCCGATCAAATACATCGCGCTGTACAGCAACTCGGTGACGAAGGCGGCGCTGTACGACTACGCCAGCACGCAGGCCGGTCAGCGGCTGAGCATCGTGCCGGGGGTCAGCCGGGTGCTGGTGTACGGCACGCCGCGCGCAGTGCGCATCAAGGCGGACCCGTCGAAGCTGGCCAGCCGCGGCATGACGATGGGCGATCTGTCCAAGGCGATCCAGAACGGGACCAGCTACCAGGGCGCCGGGCAGTTCGACAGCAAGACGCGCACGTTCGTGCTGGAACCGCAGGGGCAACTCGAGAACGCCGAGCAGTACAACAACCTGGTGATCGCCTACCGGGACGACGCGCCCATCCGCCTGAAAGACGTGGCGGAGGCGACCAATTCGGTGCAGGACGAGCGGATCGATCTACGCTTTTACGTGCGCGATCGCCAAGTGCCGACGGCGACGGTCGTCGTCGCGGTCTTCCGCCAGGCCGGCGCTAATGCGGTGGAAGTCTCCAAGGCCTGCGAAGCGTTGGTTCCCACCATTCAGAAAACGCTGCCGCCGGCCGTCTCGATCAAGACGATCTACGACCGCTCGCTGAGCATCAAGCACAGCATCATCGACGTGCAGGAGACGCTGGTCATCGCGTTCGTCCTGGTGGTGCTGGTCATCTTCTTCTTCCTGGGCCGTGCGACCGACACGCTGATCCCGGTGGTCGCGCTCCCGCTGTCGCTGTTGCTGACGTTCACAGCAATGCACATCCTCGGGTACAGCCTCGACAACCTATCGCTGATGGCATTGACGCTGGCGATCGGTTTTCTGGTCGACGATGCGATCGTGTTCCTGGAGAACACCGTCCGCCGGATGGAGCGCTTCAACGAGAACGCGTTGCAGGCGGCGATCGCCAGCGCGTCGGAAATCGGGTTTACGATCTTGTCGATGACGGTATCGCTCGCAGCGGTGTTCCTGCCGCTGGTGCTGATGAGCGGCCTGATGGGCCGCATTTTCCGCGAGTTTTCGGTCACGATCATCATCTCGATCATTGCCAGCGGCATTGTCTCATTGACGCTCACGCCGCTGATGTGTGCGCGCCTTCTCGGCCAGCGCGGGCATGGGGCGAAGAAGACGTGGCTGGAGCGCGTGATCGGCGGAATCGAGCAGCGCGTGCTCGGGATTTACGGCCGGTCGTTGTGGTTCTTCCTGCGGCATCGATGGGTGTCAGCGCTCATCTGGGTTGTCTGCCTGTACGGGACCTTTTTTCTATTCAAGGTTCTGCCCAAGGCATTTTTGCCCGTGGGCGACAGCAGCTTCACCTTTGGCGTGCTGATGGGCCAGCAGGGCAGCAGCCCTGACCAGATGCACCGTTACCAGACGCGCGCGGTGGAAGCGATCGCTGCCAATCCGAACATCGAACTGGCCGTTACGGTCACGGGTCTGAGCGGATTCATGCAGTCCAACCAGGGCTTCATGTTTGCGATGTTGAAAGATCCGAAAGACCGCGCGCCGCTTCAGATGCCCGGGCCGGATGGAAAAATGATGACGGTGGAGCGCCCATCGATCCAGCAGGTCTCGGCAGCGCTGGCGGGAACGATGGTGATGCAGAATCCCGGCCTGCTCGCGTTCGTCATCCCGCAGCCGACGCTGCAGATCGCAACCGGCGCATCGAGCCGCAACCAGGGCCAGTTCTCGTACGCAATCTCCGGGGTCGATCCGAGGGAAGTTTACACCACCGCCGGCAAGTTGATGGGCAAGTTCGTCATGGAAGGCGCGGGGAAATATTTCCTGCCGCTGATGCAGGGCGGCGTATCCAACGACATGTTCCTGCAGACGCCGCAGCTGAAGATCAACATCCTGCGCGACCAGGCGGCCAGCTACAACATCTCGCCGACCAGCATCGAGACGCTGCTCCGCAATGCGTATAGCCAGAACTACGTCTACCTGATCAAGCAGCCGACCAACCAATACCAGGTCATCCTCGAAGCGAAGGACAGCAGCCGCGCCGAGCCGCAGGACCTCAGCCTGCTCTACATCAAATCCGACGACGGCACGCGCACCGTTCCGCTAAGCGCCGTCGCGAAGTGGGAACCGACGCTCGGCCCGCTTGCGGTCAGCCACCTGAATCAGTTCACCAGCGTGACGTTCAACTTCAACCTGATGCCGGGCGTTTCGCTGGGCGAGGCGACGGACTGGATCGAGAAGACGGCCGCGGATGTCGTCCCGCAGACGATGCGTGCTGATTTCCAGGGTGAAGCGCTCACGTTCCGCGAGACCGTCAGTAACCTGACGACTCTCATGATCCTGGCGGTGTTCGTGATGTACGTGATCCTGGCGATTCTGTACGAAAGCTATCTGCACCCGGTGACGGTGCTGAGCACATTGCCGACCGCGATGGTGGGCGGATTGCTCACGCTGTGGCTGTTTGGCGAGCAGGCGTCGCTCTACGCTTACATCGGCCTGTTCATGCTGATGGGCATCGTAAAGAAGAACGGCATCATGATCGTGGACTTCGCGGTCCAGCGCATCGCGGCCGGCGAGACCGCGGAAAACTCGATTCATGAGGCCAGCATCGACCGCTTCCGTCCGATTCTGATGACGACGCTTGCCGCGGTGATGGGCGCGGTGCCGATCGCGCTGGGCTGGGGCGCCGACGGCGCCAGCCGCCGCCCGCTCGGCCTGGTCATCGTCGGCGGCTTGATCGTGAGCCAGCTGATCACGCTCTATGTGACGCCGGTCATTTATCTGTATATGGAGCTGTTCCAGGAGAAGGTGCTGGATCGAATTCCATTCTTCCGCTCGCACCACGCCCATGCCGCCCATGTCGAACGCAAGTTCGGCGAGCCGGCCCCTGTCGGCGGGAACGGAAACGGGGACAACGGTCATTGAGCCGTCAATCTTGTCTTGCGTTTTGGCCGACCGAGTCCTAAAGTTTCGGCAAGTAAGGAGAGGTGGCCGAGAGGCTGAAGGCGACAGTTTGCTAAACTGTTTTACGGGCTTAAACCTGTAACGCGGGTTCGAATCCCGCCCTCTCCGTTTCACGAGACAGGATTGAACCGCGACTGACGTGCGGCATAGCTGCGGGGCAGGGATCGCTCATCCTTGCGGCGCCGTATGGGTATGCAGGTGGGGATCGCGCCGGGAAGACATCCAGGGGTCATTGCCCAACCTGTCCTCAACAATAATCGCCTCGCCAATCGATGACTGTACTGAGCCCGAACGGTTGCCGGCGGCGGGCCCGAGCAATACTCTTCCCGCGCTGCGCGAATCTTCGCCCGCATGCGAGAGGAGTCCCCCGTGGATCTCCGCCAACTCGACAAGAAGCACTTCGGCCGCCAGGGCGAACCCGAGGACGTCGTCGTCGGCAACTCCGCTGACAGCTATCTCACCGACGCGCGCGGGCGCAAATACATCGACTTCATGATGGGTTGGTGCGTCGGCAACCTGGGCTGGGGGAACACC
>JADMIO011121745.1_pt1 | contig 14218 bp, 11 predicted proteins | sample 8958161 | NCBI WGS metagenome assembly JADMIO01 (sample SAMN16585339, study PRJNA669376) | soil metagenome | isolation source: Crop rotation soil | place: USA: Cullars Rotation, Alabama | collected 2011 | reverse complement strand
GCGACAACTTGTCCACGTGGAATTCTAAGCTTAGGATCCCAATGTGCTGGAAAGCGACCGTCGACCGTCAATCCGTACCGCACTGCGGGGAGTCGTCCGCTGAGAACCTTGCTCCTCGGAGAGGGCTGGTTCCCCGAGCAGGTGGGAGGCCTCAATCGGTACCTCCGCGAACTGCACGCCTCTTTGACCCGGGAGGGCGTCTCCTCAACCGCAGTCGTGGTAAGCGGCGCAGGCGACACAGGGGTCGTGGTCGGGGCGAAGCCCGATGAGCCGTTGGCTGCTCGCGTTCGCAAGTTCGCGGCGGTCGCCGCACAGGAGAGTGCAGACGTCGACCTGGTGGACGTCCACTTCGCTCTCTACGCATTCGCTCCCGTGGTGATGGGAGCCGCCCGACGCAAGCCCCTCGTCGTGCACTTCCACGGCCCATGGGCTGACGAGGGTCGTGCCGCCGGGGACGGGAGGATTGTGACGTTCGCGAAGCGCCTCATCGAACGAAGCGTCTACCGGCGTGCGATCCTCGCGGTCACACTGTCAGGTGCGTTCAAGCGTCTCCTGGTGGAGCGATACGGCGTCCGACCGTGGGGCGTCGAGGTTGTGCCACCAGGCGTCGATCTCGAGCGGTTCTCGCCCGGCGACCGCGGTCAGGCGCGAGCGGTTCTCGGCGTCGCCGACGACGCGTGGGTCGCCTGCTCGGTTCGCCGGCTGGTGCCGAGGATGGGTGTCGATGTTCTGCTGCGGGCATGGAGCGCGGTCGACCGTGGTGGCCGCCTCCTCCTCATCGCCGGTGAGGGGCCCGAGCGGGCTCGACTCGAGCGTCTCGCAACGGAGCTTGGCCTCGCTTCATCCGTCCGGTTCCTGGGCGAGATCGCCGACGACCACCTTGTCTCGTTGTATCGCGCATCCGACGTCTGCGTCGTACCGTCGTTGTCGCTCGAGGGTTTCGGTCTGGTCGTGCTCGAGGCGATGGCGGCCGGCTGCCCCGTCATCGCCTCTCAGATCGGGGGACTTCCGTCGGCGCTCGCGGAGTTGGAGCCGCGTTGTACGGTTCCCGCGGCTGATCCCGAAGCGCTCGCCCGCCGGCTTCTGGGGAGCCTTCCGAACCGCAGCGCGTGCCGCGCGGTCGCTGAGCGCTACTCGTGGAACGCCTGTGCCGGCACACATCGTCGCCTCTACGCGCGTGCGCTTCAGACGCCGCGCAGGCGCAAACTGAGAGTCGTCTACCTCGATCACACGGCGCAGCTTTCCGGCGCCGAGCTCGCGCTTGTCCGCCTGTTGCCGTTCCTGACGGACGTGGAGCCGCACGTCATTCTGGGCGAGGAGGGCCCGCTTGTGGACCGGCTTCACGAGGGCGGTGTCTCGGTGGAGGTGATGCAGTTGGGCGCAGCCGCGCGAAGCCTCCAACGAGAGGTCGTCAGCGGCCAAGCGGTCGTCTCGGCTGCAGGCTTCCAGAGCGCCGCCTACGCAGCCCGGCTCAACCGGCGCCTCCGGCAGCTTGAGCCGGACCTCGTCCACACGAACTCGCTCAAAGCCGCGTTCTACGGCGGGACCGCGGGAAGGCTGGCACGCATTCCGGTCATCTCGCACGTGCACGATCGTCTGGCGGAGGACTACCTTCCTTCTGCGGCCGGCGGCCTCGCCCGTGCCGCGCTGACGCACCTCTCTCGCGCTGTGATCGTCCCATCGAAGGCAGTGGGCGAGACGCTAGGCCCGCTGTGCTCGAGGTCGCACGTCATTTCTTGGCCCGCGTATGCGAGCGCACCAATGGTGAGGGCCGAGTCGCATCCCTTCACGGTCGGCATCCTGGGCCGGATCGCTCCATGGAAGGGCCAACACGTCTTCATCGAGGCTTTTGCGACGGCGTTCCCGGCAGGGGACGAGCGGGCCTTCGTCATCGGCGCACCACTGTTCGGACCCGGCGAGAGGGAGTATTTGGATGAGCTTCGACACATCGCGGACGCCGCCGGCCTCGACGGCCGAGTCACGTTCACCGGGTTCGTCGACGACGTCAATGCACATCTCGCGGGGTTGGATGTGCTCGTACACGCGTCCGTCACGCCGGAGCCCTTCGGCCAGGTGGTGGTTGAGGGAATGGCTGCGGGGCTTCCGGTGGTGGCGTCGGCTGCCGGTGGCCCGACCGAGCTCATCGAAAACGGCACGAATGGCCTTCTCTATCCGCCGGCGGACGTGCAGGCGCTCGCGGGGCTCTTGCGTGATCTCGCAGCGAATCCGTCCCTGAGAGAGCGATTAGGCGCTGCAGCGCGCGAAACCGCTTCCGCGAACTCACCCGAGGCGGCGGCTGACAAGATCCGGCGCGTCTACGAGCAGGTTCTGTCGCGAGGTCAAACATGACCCGGCCCAGCATCGTCTGTCTCACCCCGGTTCGAGACGAACGCTGGACACTGGCGCGGTTTCTTCAGACCACGCTGCTGTGGGCCGACAAGCTGATCATCATTGACCAGGGGTCGACCGATGGCTCGGCGGAGCTTCTCGCTAAGCATGCGGACGATTCGAGGGTGGTCGTCCTAACGGATGCGCCGAGGAAGAGCTACGACCTTCCGAGAATCCGCAACGCGCTGATCCGGGAGGCCCGCAAGGTATCCGGCACTCGGGTGCTGCTCTCGCTGGACGCCGATGAATGCCTCAGCGCCGCTGCACTCGAACCGTCAGCGTGGGCCGCCGTGATGAACGCGGAGCCCGGGACGGCGATTTCGTTCCCATGGTTCCAGCTCGTGCCGGGGGCCGACCGAGGGTGGTTCGCCGAGCGGCTCGTCGTCGGCCTGGTCGACGACGGTCGCGTCGCCGACGATGAGCCGCCGCTACACGAACCTCGGGTGCCGGGACCGGTAGGTCGCATCGTCGAAGTCGACGACATCGCAGTCCTGCACTACCAGACCGCTGAGCCCGAGCGTTGGCGGTCGAAACAGCGCTGGTACCAGTGCCTCGAGCTGGTCGAGTTTCCCCGGAAACGCGCTGCCGAGATCTACCGTCAGTATCACGAGCGAGACCCTGCTCTACGGGACGACATCGTCTCCACGCCTTCGGTGTTCTTCCGCGGCTACGAGGATCGGGGCATCGACATGCGTCACGTCGAGGTCGCGACTCGTTATCGTTGGGACGCCGAGGTGGTCAGACTGCTCGTCGAGCACGGGCCGGCATATTTTCGCAAGCTCGACATCTGGGAGGCGAACTGGCCGCAGTTGGCCCAGTACCACGGCGTCCCTCTACCAGGTCCGCTCAACGATCCTCGCTCCCACTTCGATCGCGCCGTCATGCGCTGGCTCCGGTACGCACAGCCGCGGCGCCGGTCGCGGTTGACACGCGCTGTCTCGCGGGCCCTGCAAGCGGTTTCGTGGTGACTGCCATGCTCGTGCAGCCGTTCGGGCTCGGATCCGCCGGCGGCGGCGCAAAGATCCTGCGCTGCATGTGTGCATTCGCGCCGGAGCGAGTCATCTCAGTCAGCATCGGTCCGTTCGCGCCGCCGACGAGCCCTCTCGCGGACGAGTATCACCTGTCAACGCGGCCTCGTCTCCGCCGCCTCCGCGGGACCAGGCTCGGGCCTCTCATCGGCCAGTTCTCGGACGTGGGGCACCGAGGCGTCTTCGAGCGGCTCGTATCGCTCGCCGTCCGCGAGCGGGTCCACGCGCTCCACGCCCTGGCGGACGACCAAATCTCGTTCGCGATCGCTCATCGCGTGGCGCGTCAGATCGACGCACGGTTCGTGCTGTCTATCCATGATGCTCCCTGGTACAAGCGTCTACCGGTGCAGTGGGGTAACGGCACGTTCTTCAAGGCGCTCGCCGACGCATGGGCGGACGCGGATGCGCGGATCGTCATCTCCGAAGAGATGGGTAAGGCGTTCTGCGATCGGTATGGTGACCGCGACTTCGACGTTGTCACTGACGGTTTGGAGTCGGTCGCCGATCGTCCAATCGACCGGCTTCGTCACGAACTCGCCGTCTACTTCGCGGGCTCGATCCACCTCGCCCACCACGAGAACTTTCGGATACTCATGGAGGCGATCGATTCGATACGCCAGACAGGCCGATGGCGCCCGCGTCTCCTCCTCCGCGGCAGCGACATCCCGGATGGCCGCCGCCGCGATTACGTGGAAGCGTGGCCGTGGGCCGGGGACGCAGCGATCGCGCGAGAGGCAGAGTCAGCCGACCTCCTCTACCTCCCCCTTCCTTTCAGCGAGCGACACTCCGCGTTCACGGATCTCAGCCTTCCTACCAAGCTCGTCACGTACCTTGGCTCCGGTCGGCCGATCCTCTACCACGGCCCGCTGCGGTCGGCAGCGGCGCGCCTGCTGCGCGAGCACGGCGCTGCGTTCCTCGTCAACGAGCAAGATCCGGCGCGACTCGCTCAGCGATTGGATGCGTGGCTAAGCGGTGGCGAACCCGCAGCGTCGGCTGCTCGTGCGCTCGAGCTCGCCCGCACGCGATTCTCGGCGGAGCGTCAACGCACTACCTTCTGGACGGCCGTGCACGGGCCGGCGCGCGCGGGATCCATCTCGTGAGTGTGGCTTCTCAGTCGCGTCTCGCAAATCGGCGGCGTTCGACGAGCCGCGCATATAGGTCTTCGTGAGCTGCGATCACTTTTTCGATTGGGCAGTGATCCTCCCAGTACGCTCGACCAGCCGCGCCGAGCCGCGCCCGTCGCCCTGGATCTCGAAGGAGGTCGACGACGGCTTCGGCAACGCGTTGGGGATCCCTTGGCACCGCGACGCCGCCATTCGAGGCGCGCACTTGGTACGACAGGGTCGGGATGTCACTCACCACCACCGGGACACCGGCGCTCCACGCCTCGAGCACGACGATGGAGCACGCCTCGTACAACGAAGGAAGCACGAGAACGTCGGCCGCGCGAATCCAATCCCCCATCGTCTCGTCGTCGACCTCGCCCGCATCGATCATCTTTGCGCCCCGCGCCGGCCGGATCGGCTCGCCTGGACCGACGAAAGCGATTGTCGTGCTGGCGACCTGCGCTGCAATCGCGGGGGCAGCCGAACGCAGGATATCGGCGCCCTTGTACCAACGCCGCGCCCCTGCAAAGAGAACGAGGTGCCCGCCGATCCGGAGCCGCGCCCGCGCCTCTTCTCGACGTCCGATTCCGCGGTCCGCGCTCGGCGGGTGGATCACCTCGATCCGCGGCGGAGGGACGCCGAGCCGGACGTAGACCTCCCGGTCCGGCCAGCTGACGGCGACGATCGCGTCGGCATGCTTGTAGAGGCGACTGTCGATCGGCCCGTCGCCGTAGGCACCGGGATGTGGGGAGCCGGTGCAGACGGCCACGGCCTCGTGGACGCGCGCGATCTCGAGGGCGACATGTCCCGTCATATCTGCGGTGAACGTGTGCACAACATCCGGTCGTCGTGCGAGGTCGCGCGCGAGCGCTCTCCCAACGGTGCGCCCGTAGAGCAGCGTGGCGGGCAGGCCGAGTCGCCTATAGCCGTACCGCCTCGCTACAGGCAAACGAATGTAGTGCGCCGGGAGACAAAGGAGACGGCTTCTCGGTACCAGTTCCTGGTGCAGGAGCGTCCAGCGCGACCCCTCGGGTGCGTCGGCGCTCGTACCCTGCCCGATGTTGCGTGGGCTGGCTGCCGGAACAACCACTACTACGGAATGCCGTTCGCTCAGGTGGCGCGCGAGCTCAACGACGATCTTCTTGACACCACCGGGCTCGGAGGGAAAGTGATCGATGACGAGCAGGACATTCACGGCGCGCGCCCTCCGGGACCCGCCGATCGTACTCGGAGAGGGCGCGCGGCACACACACCGTCTCCCCACGTCGGCGAACTCAACGACGCGAACATCCCAGACAAACTCGATCCAGTATCCGCGGCGTTTTCGACTCTCGAGGACGAGGCCGGCAAAGAACCATCAGGCAACGTGCATGGCTGCCGGCCATTCTCGAGGCGCTTAATGCCTCCCCGCGCTGTCGTGCAACGCATGCACGGTACGGACCAGGTCCTCTGGGCAGCCTCCGCGGAGCCTCTGACGGGTGCACAGCTTGGTCGTGGAGGGCGCAGCCAGAGGCATCATCAGCGTCGGGTTCCGCAGCGATATCAGGCTGGAAGCAGTGGCTGAACCGCCGACCGATCTGCAGGTGGAGGAGGCTGAGGGACTCTCCGCTCACGCCGCTTTGCAGCGCTGCTCGGTATCCGCGGCTCGGCGACTCGTTTCGGCGAAGACGCGTGGCGCGCTTCGCCGCCGCGCAGAGTGGTTCGCACGACGCGAAGCCATTCGGTGCCTCGGAGCAACGGTATTCTCGATCATCTCGGACGACTGCTGGGGTGGCGAGCTATACCGTCTTGCTCGGCGTCCGTTTCTTACGCCGTTCGTTGGGCTGTTCGTGCCAACTGAGTGCTTCTTGACGGTGGTCGAATCGCTCGAGACGGCTCTTCGGAGTGACGTGATCGAACTCAGCTGCTCGCGCTATCCGCACCTTGAGCGGCAACGGGTCGAGACCGACGGCGGCTATCCGCTCGGGCTGCTTGTCGACGTGGACGCGGAACTTCACTTTATGCACTATCCGAGCTTTCAGGACGCTCGCGAGAAGTGGCTGCGTCGGCGCGAGCGCGTACGGATGGACGCGCTTTTCCTAAAGATTCGTCCGCCACACAGCCTCTCCGCGGACGCGATCGTCGAGCGTTTCGCCCGGCTTCCATACGAGCGAAAGCTGGTCGTTGCTGACCGGCCGTTCTCCTCGGTCACAACTGCGGTCGTTCCTCACCACGAGGACAGCGTTGTGCAGTTGCACGCCGGGGCGGTGCGCTTCGATCCGATCGAATGGTTGAGCGGCGGCACCGGCGAGGTGAGGCGTCGCAACCGGCTGCTGCGCACCCTCAAATTCGCAGGTTGGCGGTGAAGGTATCGCTTGTCGGCAACCCTAGCGCGTGGAGCAGCGGCCATACCTCAGCGACTTGACCCACTATGCCCGGCAGTCCACTAGACGACCCTTCGACCGACGCTCCTCTTCTGCTCGTGACGGATTATCCGCCCGACGCGAGGGGCGGAGGAGCGGTCATCTTGCGAAGCCTATTGGCCGCAGGCCACGAACGGAACGTTCTTTGGCTCACCCTCACACAGGCCGACATTCCGGTGACACCCGGGGTCGTCGCGGAGCATCTCGTGCTGCGGAGAGGATCACATGGCCTGTCCAGAGAGAGAAAGCGATCGGTCATCCTGGATCAGACGTTGCTCGCTCGAGCTCTACGTCGGGAAGTCTTGCAGATAGCGAGCGCCAAAGGCGCGGTCGCCGCGTGGGTCGTTCTGCACGGCGCCGCTGTCCAGCTGGCGGAAGCTCTTGCGCGTGACAGCACTCTTCGCGTTCACGTGACCGTCCACGATGACCCGGCCTTCGCTCTCGCGCTTCGATCGAGACGGTACAGGCCTCTAACGAGGTGGATCGCGCGGCGGTTCGCGGCGGCACTCTTCCACGCAGACTCCGTGGACGTCGTTAGCGAGCAGATGGCCGAGCGTTATCGGCGGCTCCATGGTGTGAATGCAGTCGTGGTGCATCGGGCGATGGATTCGCCCATCGCGCCGTCAGCGCCTTATGACGCGGAGAAGCACGGCCTCCGCGTAGGCGTGCTCGGAAGCACATACGGATACGGACAGCTCCCCCTTCTGGCGCGAGCCGTGGCTTCCGCGGCGGCGGAGCTTCGGGTCGCCGGTCGATTGCTGATCATCGGACGTGGTCACGGCCGCGAGCTCGCGCAGGAGATGCGGGGAGTGGTTGATGTCGACGTAACCGGGCACCTCGACGAGGAAGAGGCAATCGCCAGGCTGCGCGACTGCTTCTCCCTGTACCTGAACTACCCGTTCGCCAAGCGGGATGCGGTACTTCGGCAGACATCCTTTCCGACGAAGCTGACGACATACATCCAGGCCGCGCGCCCGCTGCTGCTCCACGTCCCCAGCGACAGTTCCGTGATGCCACTGCTCGAGGACACGGGTTACACACGACATTGGGGCAGTCTGAGCGTCTCGGACGGCAGCGATCTTCTTGTTCATCTCTGGAAGGATCCCCGTGCGTTCGAGAGCTGTCACGAGGCAGCCGACGTCGTGCGGCAGCGGTACTTCGATGGACGCCGCAATCGAAAGGCCATCTTCGGCGCGCTCGACGCGCTGGCGTCCCCGTGAGTGCTCCCCGGCCTGCTTTCCAGTCGGCGGACGGCGCCCGCCTGGTACTCGTTCGTACCCCCGAAGGGGCCCGTGGTAATCTAGCCGCGCGTCGCCGGCGCGACGCTTGCAGTTCCTACGAAGCGTAGGGCCTCGGCGGCGGGCTCCAGAATCCAGTATTGACCGAGGCAACCCCGGCGTTCGACAACCCCCGCGTTCTCTCGTCGCACGCGACACGCGCCCAGGGCAACCGCCCCTCGCGGGGTCCTGTGTCTGCGCAGCGAGAGCCCGTCTGTGCCAACCGTCCTCTGTGCACGCGGTTTGCGCCGGGAGCCGGCGCGTCGGGGTGACTATGAAGTACTACGTCACCATCGACCGCGAGGAGTGGGATTCGCCACGACGGTGGCAGGCATGGCGGCGCGAGTGGTGGGCGGTCTACGGCCGAGATCCACGGTTCGCGGCGGGGATTGGTCGAACGGTATTCGAAGTCGATCGGCATAGCCGGACCGTCCATCCGGCGTTTTCGCTTCCGCAGCGTCTCGACCGCGAGGTGTACCGCCAGAGCTGGGTCGACCAGTCCAGTTGGACGAAGACGATCGCCCGCGGCCTGCGGGCGATCTCCCCGCTACCGGACGGATCGTTCGTCGTGAACGACGTCTTTGGTGTGTACCACTGCCTCCCGACGGGTGAGATCCTCAACTACGTCACACTCCCTCGGCTCAGTGATGTTCATTGCGCTAGACCGAACACGACGAACAGTCGCCTTTTGATCGCGAATACTGGAGCTGAGGAGGCGATCGAGGTGGACTGGTCAGGCGTGGTCCACCTGGCCGTCAGCATTCCACAGCTTTTCGGGCTGGCGCCCAGCGCGAGGGTGCAAGCCGAGGTTACGCGGACGCCCGACGCGAGACTGGCGAGGTTCGACCATACGCGCGAGCTCTTCCACTTCAACTGGGTCGAATGGCTGGACGAAGGCGAGATATTTCTTGCCTCCTTCCATGCGCCTGGGACGATTGCCACCGTCAAGAAGAACGGCAACGGCTGGGAGCTCGACAGGCGCTGGTCGTACTATCCGCACTGCCACGGCCCGACGCTCGACCCGGATTCCCGGACCATCATGGCAGCGGTATCAAAGACCGACCAGGTCGTCGAATTCGACCTCGACACCGGGCTGCCGCGGTGGGTCATCCGTGGTATCGGCTATGGGAAGCGGGTCGCGCGCTTGTCCGCGGATCGAGCCCTCGTGACCGATTGCAACGGCCGTCGGCTCGTTGAAGTCGACCGTGAGAGCGGCCAGGTCGTCTGGGAATGTCCCGTGCCAGGACGACCCTACGACGTCGCGGTGGTCGAGGTGTAGCGCGTGCGGCTCGCGTGCTCGGGACTCGTCGACGAGGACGCCGGGAGTGTTGCAGGCGCCGGTTTCCTCATTCTCCGGGAGCTTCTGGCTCGCGGCGTCGAGATCGACTTCTACGCTGAGCGAGCGTGGGTCGCGGAATCGCGCACCCTCTCCCAAATGGGGCTCACCTACCTCGGGTTCGAGGAGCCCACCTGGATCTCGCGGCTGCCGGCACAGGTGAAAGTCGCAGTGAAATGGTCGGCGGCTCCAGTCGTGCGCGCGTCATGGTCACGCATTTTCGGAGCGGCCGCAACGAAGCGACACCACGTAGCGCCGTACGACGCCGTCCTGTCGCTAGGCATGGCTCCGCTGTTCACGATTCGCGACGTCCCGACCGTCAGCTGGCTCCAGGGGCCGCTTCATACTGAGGTCGAGGCGCTGAAGCGGCTGCGCCCTCTCATCACGAGCGTCCAGAGCAGCTCGTACTACTACGGCTTGCGGGCGTTCTATGCGCCGCGCGCTCTCTTCGATCGCCACCTACTCGACTCGTCAGACGTCCTGATCTGCGGAAGCAAGTGGGCACGCAATCAGATCCTCGCGCGCACAGGTCCCTCGAGGCGGGTTGTTGCTATCCCGTACCCAGTCGACCTCGACCACTTTCGGCCGGCGGAGTCTCCTCAGACGGCCTGCGGCAGGCCGACGATTCTCGCCCTCGGCCGGATCGTTCCCCGCAAGCGCCTCGACCTCCTCGTTGACGCGTTACCAGTCGTGCTTCGAGAGTTTCCTCACACGCGTCTCCGAATCGTCGGCGCGCCCGCATATGCGCCAAAGCAACTCTCACTTCTCGAAGCGACCCCACTCCGGGAACACATCGAGCACCTTGCGTATGTGACGCGCTCGGAGATTCCCCGACTCCTCCAAGACGCAGCAGTCGTCGTCCAGACCAGCGAAAGCGAGAACTTCGGTAGTGCTATTGCGGAGGCGCAAGCTTGCGGCGTCCCGGTCGTCGTGGGCCCGACAAACGGTACCCGGGACTACATTGATCCCATGTCGCGCGTATTTTCGACGTCTACTCCAGCAGCGGTAGGGTCCGCAATCGTGGAGGTTCTTTTGAACCAACGGGCGGACCCTAAACGGATGGCAGATAGCGCGCGGGCGAGCGCCGCGCGATGGTTCACACCTAGCTTGGTGACGGAACGGTTGGTTGACCTCCTGTGTGAAGCTACCGCAGGTGAGTGAGATCAGCTTGGGCGCCGGCGGGAGCGGCGAACCTACGACACGGACGAGACCGTGGGACCGATCGAAATCTGCATCGCCAGCTACAACACTCGCGACCTTACTCAACGCTGCATCGACAGCGTAATCGCGCGAACGAGAGGCTTGTATCGTCTCACCGTTGGCGATTCCGCCTCACAGGACGGGTCGATCGATATGCTTCGTTCCTACCAGCGGCAGGGGCAAATACGACTCCAAGAGGAGCGAGAGCGACGGACGCATGCATGGTGGCTCGATCGCTGGATTGCTGAGTCCGACTCAACTTACTGCGTCTTTATCGACTCGGATGTTGTGGTTCACTCCGCGCGCTGGCTCCCAAGATTGCTCGCCCGCGCCGAGCGAACCGGAGCAGCGATCGTCGCTGGCGAGTTCTGCTCGGAAGTGCGCAACTTTGTCGAACCCGTTGGGCTGCGTCGGGTGCGCCTCGCCGGGCGGCCAGCACCATGGCTCATGCTCGTCCGTCCTGAGCCGCTGCGTCGACTAGAGTGCTCATTCGCCTGGGCGAAGCAGGAGCCCGCCGCGGTCCCGGAAGGCATCGTCGCGTATGACGTTGGTGCGCTGCTCTTCAAGCGAGCCCGTGAGAGCGGCCTTCGGTTTGCGGTCATGCCCTGGTGGTACCCACGGTGGACATACACCCACGTCGCGGGCGGCTCCTGGCGGCGTGGCCGCGCCGCGACGCCGCCCGAGTCGTGACGGCCTTCGCGGAATGCTAAACAAGAGCCTTTCGGCTCACCGCGCAGCCGCGATCGGAGCCAGCCTCGCGCGAAGCGTTAATCGGCTATACGTCACCTCATTGCTCGCAGCCGTCGTGCGCTCCCTTGGCCTCGTCACCCGGCGGTGGCCTACGATGAGACTGGCCACGAGCGTTGCGCACTATGCAGGCCTCGCTCTTCCTCGGTCGCCGCACACGCTCACGGCCGTAGGCCGGCTGTGTAGTGGCTCGAGGATTGTCCTCGACCTCCGCGATCGCTCGCATCGGCACATCTACCTTTATGGCATAGATGAAGATGACACAACGGCGCTTGTCATGCGACTCGCTGCACCCGGGTGGCACGTCCTGGATATCGGCGCGAACATTGGCTACTACGCTCTACTTTGCTCGGATCTCGGCGGCCCGGAGTCGCGAATTTACGCGTTCGAGCCACAGCCGGCACTTGCGGCCATGCTCAAAGCAAGCGCGACGATTGCCGGCGCGTCGGTCTCGGTAATCGAGGCTGCATGCGGGGACGAGAACGGCGAAGCGGTCCTCTACGAGAGCGCCGACCCCAATCAAACGGTTCTCGCGACGATGATTCCGAGCTACTACACCGTTACGACGAAGCCGCGGCGCGTGCCGCTGATTCGACTAGACGACTTCTGCTCCCACAACAATCTTCGTGTTGACCTTGTGAAGGTAGACGTTGAAGGGAGCGAGTGGAACGTCGTGCGTGGAATGTCGCAGATGCTCGCGCGCCATCACCCACACTTGATCTGCGAGATCGAACCGAACGCGCCTGGCGCGTCCGCACTCCTCGGCCGGCTCTCCGACCTCTCCTACACGCCTCTGCGGATTGGCCCAGGCGGCAGTCTCATTCCGTTTGTGGGGTTCAAGGCTGGCGAGAGGCCCAATCTTTACTTCGCTCCGCCTAGCGCAGGTGCCTGATCCGTCTCCGTACCTCGGGTGAGGGCGGGCGACGCCAGTTAGTGGCCGTGATCATGTGGCCCGCCTCGGTCGCGTCTCGCGTAGCGCCAAACGACTGTCGATCGCGCAGTAGGAGAGATGTAGTGCGCGCGCGTCGGAGCTGACTGGGCTAAGCGCCACATGGGCAGCGAGAGGGTACATCACGCCCCGCCGGGTGCGACGAGCCTACCTTCACTGATCGGAAATGACATCGACTTCTTGTTTGCCCACGGCGATCATTCATACAACAGCGTGAGGGCTGACCTTGAGAACTACGCTCGGTTGGTTCGCCCTGGTGGCGTGATCGCGTTTCACGACATCGTCCCTGGGCGTGCGGAGTCAGTCAGCGGGGTCCCGCAGTTGTGGCGGGAGATCAGGACAGATTTCGAATCAGTCGAGTTCGTCGAGAGCTGGAAGCGGCACAGATTCGGTACCGGCATCGTCCGTACTCTGGAAGACACGACTGACACCGGCGATAAGTCGCAAGCCCGCTAGTGAGAAGGTGGCCGAGTATCGTCGTCGCCACGAACGGGTTGACGTAAAGACCCGAGGAAGGGCGCCACTCGTGGACATACAACGCATAACGCCTGATCATGACCGCCATCTTAGGACCGCGGTCCTTCTCCATCTAGGCGCCGTTACAGCTGCGATCGTCGAAGGGCTCAAGGAGCACGGTCTAGCGCCGCTTCTGCTGCGCGGTCCCGTCCTCGCGCGCCTCCTCTATGACGACGACCTCGAACGGACCTACACTGACGTCGATTTGCTGCTTCCCGGAGGCTCTCTCCCAGCGGCCCGTCGGGTTCTAGCCACACTCAGTTTTTCTCCGTCTGAGATCGAGATCGAGCACGCCGTCCACCGACCGCTCCACGCGGAGACGTGGATCCGTGCCCGGGACAATGCTTCCGTCGATCTACACCGGTCTCTCATCGGCGCAGCAGTCTCGCCCGATCAGTTGTGGGACGTCTTCTGGCGCGAGCGCGAGAGGCTGAGCCTCGGGGGCACGGCTGTCGAGATCCCAGGCGAAGCCGCTTGCGCTTTCGCGATCGCACTTCATGCCGCGCAGCACGGACCCAGCTGGTCGCGACCGCTCGATGACCTTAGCCGCGCACTCTCCCGGCTGCCGATCGAGACCTGGAAGTCGGCCGCAAGCGTCGCGGCGGAATGCGAAGCGGTCGCGGCATTTGCCGCTGGGCTTCACCTTCTCCCAAAAGGGCGTGCGATCGCAGAAGAACTCGGGCTCGGAGCGCCCGCGGTTCCGGATGCGTCATTGCGTGGCGGCGAGCAGTTCCACGTTGCGCAGGGAATCCAGTGGATGCTCGCCCTTGACGGCGTGCTCCCGAAGATCCGCTTCGCTGTTCGCAAGGCGTTCCCGCCCCCGGCGGTAATGCGGCTCCGCTTCTCGGTCGCTTCCAGAGGGCGAGCTGGACTTGCGTTGGCGTATGCGACGCGGCTAGGCCGCCTGACGTGGTACGCGGGCCCCGCCCTCTATGCAGAAGTTACGACGCGGCGGCAGAAACGAGCCTCCCTTGGGCGTCGAAGCACATGAGCGGCGTGTAGGCCCGCAGGTGCTCGGCATTCTCGGCGACAGGAGACCCGTCGACGACGACCCAGACGTGGCCCTTCGCCTCAGCGCGTTCATGGCTTAGGGCTACGACGAGTTGCGGACGCGCGCCGAGACGCGACAGCAGTCGATAAGAGACCAAGCTCCGTTCGAGGCAGTTGTCGTCGGCGATCACCTTCCGTGCACGGAAGAGAAGGCGTACGACCGATACGGCAGCGAGTTCGGCGCCACGGTCGCGGCGGCCGGCGCGCGGCTGTACCCAC
>JADMIO011276643.1_pt1 | contig 14219 bp, 9 predicted proteins | sample 8958161 | NCBI WGS metagenome assembly JADMIO01 (sample SAMN16585339, study PRJNA669376) | soil metagenome | isolation source: Crop rotation soil | place: USA: Cullars Rotation, Alabama | collected 2011 | reverse complement strand
GCATCGTCCTGACCGGCACCGCCGGCGAGGCACCGCTGACGGCAAGGGTCCGCGCGCGAATGGTGTATCCGGCCATCGATCTCGCCGGCAGGACATCGCTGGGCGCGATGGCCGCGCTGGTCGAACGGGTCGCGCTGGTGGTGTGCAACGACACCGGCATCTCGCACGTCGCCGCCGCGCTGCGCACGCCGAGCGTCGTCATCGCATCGGGGAGCGACACCCGGCGCTGGGCGCCGGCGGACGCCGCGCGCCATCGCGTGCTCGCCGATCATCCGGCCTGTCGTCCCTGCTCGTATCGCGAATGTCCGTTCGGCCATCCCTGCGCGCTCGCCATCACCGTCTGGCAGGTCGTCGCGGCGGCGCAGGCGCAGCTGTCGCGGTATCGGCCAACGCTGTCGTGCGGCCCCGCACTCGTCACGCCGGACGCGAGCCGCGCGCATCCGCGCCCGGCGGCCGGGCACCGGCCATGACGGGCCCGCATCGTACGGGCCGCAGGCCGCTGCGCATCCTGACCTGGCACGTGCACGGCAATTACCTCTATTACCTGACCCAGGTCCCGCACGAGTTTCACCTGGTGGTCAAGCCCGGACACCCGCCAGGCCATGCCGGGAAAGTCGGCGTCCTGCCCTGGGGCGGGAATGTCTTCGAGGTGCCGGCCGACCGCGTGCGCGAGCGCCAGTTCGACTGCGTGCTGTATCAGCATCGGACGCACTACGCCGAAGACCGGAACGACGTGCTGAGCGAAGCGCAGCGCAGGCTGCCGAGCGTCTACATCGAGCACGATCCGCCGCAGGAAAATCCGTTCGAGCAACGACACTGGGCGCAGGACCCGCGGCTCCTCCTCGTTCACGTGACGCCGTTCAACCGGCTGATGTGGGATTCGGGCGTCACGCCGACGGCCGTGGTCGAGCACGGCGTGGTGGTGCCGGAGGGCGTGCGGTACAGCGGCGAGATCGAGCGCGGCATCGTCGTGGTCAATCATCTGCGCCAGCGCGGCCGGCGGCTGGGCGCAGACGTGTTCGAGGCGCTGCGGGCGCAGCTTCCCCTGGACCTGGTCGGCATGGACGCCGAAGCGATGGGCGGCCTGGGCGAGATCGGCAACCTCGACCTCGCCGCCTTCACCGCGCGCTATCGGTTCTTCTTCAATCCGATACGCTGGACGAGCCTCGGCCTGGCGATCGTCGAGGCTATGATGATCGGGATGCCGATCGTCGGCCTCGCCACCACCGAGCTTGCCGCGGTCATCCGCAATGGGGAGAACGGATTCGTTCACAATGACGATGCGACGCTCGCCGGCACGATGCGCGAGCTTCTCGTCGATCGCCGGCTCGCCCGGCAATGGGGAGACGGCGCGCGCCGCACCGCGCTGGAGCGTTTCGCCATCGGGCGCTTCGTCGACGACTGGATGAAAATCTTTTTTCGCGTCACCGCGTGAAGTTTTAGCTTTCGCGCCGCGCGTTCGCGAGCGCGAAAATTCGCCGCCGCCGTCCCGTTCGCACGATCGTTTCTTTACGCCATCCGCGCGGTCGCCGCCGGAACCGATTGCGGCATGCTTTGTCAACTTCGCCGATGGCAATTCGTTGTAAGCCATGTCCCACAATCGAACGGCAGGGAGTCCGACATTTCAAGAATATCGATTGCGCATGCGGCGCAGAGCAGCATTTGGCACCTCTACGGCCGTCTCTGGTTTCACGCGAAGGGCGTCCGCAGGAAGTACGTAATCGCGATGGTGCTCCTCGGAGCATCGGTTGCCGTCAAGCTGCTCATTCCGTGGCTCGCCGCCCAGGCGATCAACACGGTGCAGGTATCGGGCTCCACGGAGCTCGGGCGAGCCGGCCTCTACGTCGCCGCGCTCTTCCTCGTCTACATCGCGGCGTGGCTGATGCACGGGCCGGGCCGCATCATGGAGCGCACCGTCGGCCTGCACGTGCGCGCGGGGATTTCCGACGCGCTCTACGCGAAGCTCGTCAGCCTGCCCCTCGGCTGGCACGAAGCGCAGCATTCGGGCGATGTCCAGCAGCGCTGCCAGCAGGCCAGCCGCGCGCTGTTCGACTTCACCGAGAACCAGTTCCTCTACGTGCAGAACGCGGTCAACATCCTGGGGCCGCTCTTCGCCTTGTGGCTGCTTTCCGGCGCGATCGGCGGCGTGGCGCTGGTCGGGTACGTGGTGATCGCGGCGGTCATCATGCGCTTCGATCGCGTGCTGATGCGGCTGGCGGCCAGCGAGAACGTGCTGTCGCGCCGCTATGCGGCCGGGCTGCTCGACTTTCTCGGCAACATCTCGACCGTGCTGAGCCTGCGCCTGCAGCGCGCGTCGCGTGCGCTGATCGCTTCGCGGCTGCAGGCAGTATTCCGCCCCGTCGAACGCGCCATCATTCTCAACGAGGCGAAATGGTGTGCCGTCGACATCCTGTCGGCGGCGCTCACCTGGACGCTGGTGGGCGTGTATGCGTGGCTCACCCGCGCCGAGAGCGCGACCGCGGGCGTTCCAGTGCTGCTGGGCGGCCTGTTCATGATCTACCAGTACGCGCAACAGGCCGGGAGCGTCATCGGCTCGATGGCTTCGAACTTCCAGAATTTCGCGCGTATGCGCACCGACTATGCGAGCGCCGATCCGATCTGGGCGGCGGAGGTCCCCGCCCCGCCGCACGTGGCCATCGCGCCAGCGTGGCGCGAGGTGGCCGCGCACGGGCTCGACTACCGGCACGTGCGGGTCGACGACGATGCGCAGCGCGAGCGGCCGGGCGTCCACCATGCGACCCTCACGTTGCGGCGAGGCGAGCGCATCGCGCTGATCGGTCCCAGCGGCTCCGGCAAGAGCACGCTGCTGCGCCTTCTGGCCGGACTGTATCGCCCGCAGCACGGTTACTACCAGATCGACGGCGATACCGGTTTCGGACTGCGCGACCTGAGCTCGATCGCCACCCTCGTCCCGCAGGAAACCGAAGTGTTCGAAGCCACGGTCCGCGACAACCTGACCTTCTGCGTCCCGCATGGCGATCCCGCCGTGCTGCGCGCCGCGTATGTCAGCGCGTTCGATTCGGTGGTCGATGCGCTGCCCCTCGGGTTGGATACGCCGATCTCCGAGCGCGGCTTCAACCTGTCGGGTGGCCAGCGCCAGCGGCTCGCGCTGGCGCGCGGCTTCCTCGCTGCCGACCCGATCGTCGCGCATGGCAGCTCGCTCTTGCTGCTCGACGAGCCGACGAGCGCGCTCGACCAGGAAACCGAGGCCACGATCTTCCGCCGCCTGCGCGAGCGCCTGCCCGACGTGTGCGTAGTCGCCTCGATTCACCGGATGAGCGTGCTGGCGCACTTCGACAAGGTGATCCTGATGCAGGAGGGACGCATCGTCGATTGCGGCACGACCAACGAGCTGATCGAGCGCCAGCCGCTGATGCGGCAGCTGATCGGAACCAGCGCGCTGGCCGCGGCCTGAGACGCCGAATTCGCCCGGCGCATCCGCGGTGAAGGGCGGCCGCACCGGCGCCGGGTTGCCGCCCGCGCCGGAAAGGCCGCAACGACAGGGTCGCTGCCGGGAAGATCCGGCGGTCCACTACAATAGCGGCCGATGAAACCCGCCGCGCCTGCCCTCTCGTCCACGGCGATCCACACGCCGATGATGCAGCAATACCTGCGTATCAAGGGCGAGCATCCGGACAAGCTGCTCTTCTACCGGATGGGCGACTTCTACGAGATGTTCTACGACGACGCGCAGCGCGCCGCGCGCCTGCTCGACATCACGCTGACCGCGCGCGGCCAGTCGAACGGCGCGCCGATCCCGATGGCGGGCGTTCCCTTCCACGCGGTCGATCATTACCTCGCGAAGCTCGTCAAGGTCGGCGAGACGGTCGCCATCTGCGAGCAGGTGGGCGACGTGGCCACCGCGAAGGGGCCGGTCGAGCGCAAGGTGGTGCGCGTGGTCACGCCGGGAACGCTGACCGATGCGGGCCTGCTCGATGCGCGGCAGGACAGCGTGCTCGTCGCGCTGGCCTTCGACGGGCCGCAGATCGGCATCGCCGCGCTCAATCTCGCGGCCGGCCGCATCACGCTCTTGCAAGTGGGCCAGGGACGCGGCATGGCCGAGCTGCAGCGCCTCAATCCGGGCGAGGTGCTGGCGCCGGAGACGATGCGCGAACGCGCCGCGGCGCTCACGCATCTGCCGGTGCGCTGCCTGCCGTCCTGGCATTTCGCCGCGGATCACGGCGAACGCACGCTGACCCGGCATCTGTCGGTGCTCGACCTGGCCGCGTTCGGCGTCGACGACGTGCCGCTCGCGATCGGCGCCTGCGGCGCCGTGCTGGGCTATGCGGGGACCACGCAGCAGTCGCCGCTGGCGCACGTGCGCAACCTCGTCGTCGAGCGCAGCGGCGAAACGCTGCGCATGGATCCGGCGACGCGGCGCAATCTCGAATTGACGACGACGCTGCGCGGCGAAGCGGCGCCGACCCTGCTGTCGCTGCTCGACACGACGGTGACGCCGGGCGGCGCGCGGCTGCTCCGCGCATGGCTCGCCACGCCGCTGCGCACGCGCGCGGCGGTCGAGTCGCGGCACGCGGCGGTGGCCGAGCTGTTGCGGCACTCGCGCCACGACGCGCTGCGCGCGCAGCTGCGCGGCTTTTCCGACATCGAGCGGATCGCCGCGCGGATCGCCCTGCGCACGGCGCGACCGCGCGACCTCTCCGGCCTGCGCGAGAGCCTGGCGCTGCTGCCGCAGATTGCCGGATTGCTCGCCGGTCTCGAAGCGCCGCAATGGATCGAATCGCGCGCGGGCCTCGCCATCGATCCGGCATGGAGCGCCCTGCTCTCCCGCGCGATCGCCGAAGAGCCGGCGGTGGCGCTCCGCGACGGCGGCGTCATCGCCCGCGGTTTCGACGCGGAGCTCGACGAATTGCGCGCGATCCAGACCGACGCCGGGGCCTTCCTGCTCGAGCTCGAGGAACGCGAGCGCGCCCGCACCGGCATCGCCAACCTGAAGGTCGAGTACAACCGCGTGCACGGCTTCTACATCGAGGTCACGCAAAGCCAGTCGGCGAAGGTGCCGGACGACTACCGGCGGCGGCAGACGATGAAGAATGCGGAGCGCTACATCACGCCCGAGCTGAAAGCGTTCGAGGACAAGGCGCTGTCGGCGCAGGACCGCGCGCTCAATCGCGAACGGGTGCTGTTCGAGGCGCTGCTCGGCCAGCTCGAGCCTGCAATCGCCGGCCTGCAGCGCGCCGCCAATGCGCTGGCCGCCATCGACGTGCTGGCGACGTTCGCCGAGCGCGCCCAGGCGCTCGACTGGCGCTGCCCGGCGTTCTCCGGCATCGCCGGCATCGAGATTCGCGGAGGGCGCCATCCGGTGGTCGAGCAGCAGGTCGAGCACTTCGTCGCCAACGACATCGAGCTCTCGCCGCACGCGCGGCGACTGCTCATCCTCACCGGCCCGAACATGGGCGGCAAATCGACGTACATGCGGCAGACGGCGGTCATCGTGCTGCTCGCGCACATCGGCTCGTTCGTGCCCGCGGCGAGCGCCGTGATCGGACCGGTCGATGCGATCTACACGCGGATCGGCGCCGCGGACGATCTCGCCGGCGGCCGCTCGACCTTCATGGTCGAAATGACGGAAGCCGCCGCGATCCTCAATGCGGCGACGCCGCAGTCGCTGGTGCTGATCGACGAGATCGGCCGCGGCACGTCCACCTTCGACGGCCTCGCGCTCGCCTGGGCGATCGCGCGCCACCTCGGCCAGCGCAGCCAGTGCCTCACGATGTTCGCCACGCATTACTTCGAGCTGACGTCGCTGGCGAAGCAGCTGCCGGCCTGCGTCAATGCGCATTTCGATGCGGCCGAGTTCCGCAACGAGCGCGGCGACCAGATCGTCTTCCTGCATGAGGTCGCGGCCGGCCCGGCCAGCCGGAGCTACGGGCTGCAGGTGGCGAAGCTGGCCGGCGTGCCCGCCGAAACGGTGCGGCAGGCGCAGAAATACCTGACGGCGCTCGAGGAGAATGCCGCGGCGAAGAGCCCGCAAAGCGAACTGTTCGCAGGCGGCATGGAATCAGGCGGCGCGGCGGATGCGGAAGCCGACGAGGGCGCCGCGGCGTTGCGCGTGCTCGACCAGCTGCGCGCGATCGATCCGGACGCGATGAGCCCGCGCGAGGCGCTCGAGGCGATCTATGCGCTGCGGAAGGTTGCCGCCGGCTAGCCAGGGCCTGTGCAGGCCGTAAACGCGCTCAGTGATGGTGACCGTGCTCGCCGTGCACGTGGCCATGCACGATCTCTTCCTTGGTCGCCGGCCGCACGTCCATCACCTCGCATTCGAAGCGCAGCCGCACGCCGGCCAGCGGGTGATTGCCGTCGGCCACGACCTTCCCTTCGGCGATGTCGGTGATCGTGTACACCGTCGCGTGCTCGTGATCGCCGTGCTCGGACACGCCTTCGAACTGGTCGCCGACCTTGATCGTCGCCGGAAACTTGCTGGACTCCTCGACGCGGATCAGCGACTCGTCGAATTCGCCGAACGCATCCTCCGGTTCCATCGCGATCGAGACCTTGTCGCCCGGCTCCTTCGAGCCCAGCGCCGCCTCGACCTTGGGGAAGATGTTGTCGTAGCCGCCGTGCAGATACACGATCGGCTCCTTGCTGTTCTCGATCAGCTTGTCGTCGGCGTCGAACAGCGAATATTTGAGCGTGACGACGGTGTTCTTGAATATGTTCATGGTGGTCCGGACCGTTGAATGCAGCCGGAACTATACGCGAATCCCCGCGCATCCCGTGTGCCGGGCCGCACGCAGCGCTGACTATAATCGCGAATGCAGACAACCGTGCTGGGCGGCCTCACCGCGGCGCAATTCATGCGCCGGCATTGGCAGAAAAAGCTCAGGCTGATCCGCCAGGCGTTCCCCGCTTTCGAAGGCATCGTTTCGCGCCGCTCGCTGTTCGCGCTCGCGACACGTGACGACGTCGAGTCGCGCGTCGTGCTGCGCGAGGGTAGCGCGCGCGCCCCCCGCTGGTCGCTGCGCCAGGGACCGTTTCGCGCCGCCGATCTGCGCGCGTTGCCTCCGTCGGGCTGGACGCTGCTGGTGCAAGGCGTCGACCTCCATGTCGACGCGGCCTCGGCGCTGCTGCGGCGCTTCGACTTCATCCCGTTCGCGCGCCGCGACGACCTGATGATCAGCTATGCGGTCCCGGGCGGCGGCGTCGGCCCGCACTTCGATTCGTACGACGTGTTCCTGCTGCAGGGGCCCGGGCGCCGTCGCTGGCGGACGAGCGCCCAGCGCGACCTGGCGCTGCGCCCGCGGCTGCCGCTGAAGATCCTGAGTAACTTCCGCGCGCAGAACGACTGGGTGCTCGAGCCCGGAGACATGCTGTATCTGCCGCCGGACGTCGCGCACGACGGCGTCGCGGTGACCGAGTGCATGACGTACTCGATCGGCTTTCGCGCGCCGGCGGCACGCGAGGTCGTCGACGAGTTCCTGCACTTCCTCGCCGGCGCGCTCGTCGTTCCCGATGCGCGCTACGCCGATCCGGACTTGCGCGCGACGGCCGCGCCGGCGTGCATCGACGACCGGCTGCAACGGCGGATCGGCGCGATGCTGAAATCGATTCGCTGGGACGGCGCGCTGGTCGCCCGCTTCGCCGGCTGCCTGCTGTCGGAGCCGAAGCCGAACGTTTTCTTCGACGCGCCGGAGCCGCCGCTGCAGCGGGCCGAATTCGCGCGCCGGATTACGCGGGCGGGCGGCGGCGTATCGCTCGACCGCCGCGCGCGATTGCTTTACGATTCGACGCACGTGTACCTGAATGGATCGATCATGGCCCCGCTTGCCGGCCATTCCCCGCTCGCGACGCTGGCCGACCGGCGCCGCCTTCCCGCCTCAACCGCGCTGTCGCATGCCACGATCGACCTGCTGTTCGATGCCTACCTGAGCGGAGCGGTGCATGTCGGAACAGCCTGAAGGCCCGCTGCCCGCGACGATCACGACCCCGTTCGCGGCGCCAAGCGAATATGCGGCGGCGTGGGACCGCCTGCTGCAGCTGGCGACGTTCGAGACGCTGATCTTCGACCGCGACCTGCAGGACGGCGGCTGGAGTTCGGCAGGGCGCAGCGCGCTGCTGCGCGACTTCCTGCTGCGCAGCCGCGCGACGAAACTGAAGATCGTCGTGCACGAGACGTCCCACATCGAGGCCCATCTGCCGCGGCTGGCGCGGCTGCTGCGCGACTTCAGCCACAAGTTCGAAATCCTGCGCACGACGGGCGACGGGCGCAATGCCTGGGATGCTTTCGCGCTCGTCGACGGCCGCCATGTCCTGCACCGGTTTCACCAGAACGTGATGCGCGGCGAATTGATGCTCCACGCGCCGCTCAAGGCCGGCGAACTGCGCGAGCGCTACGACGAGATCCTGTCGTTCACCGAGCCGGGTGTGAATGCAACACAACTCGGACTCTAGCGCCGGCCGCCGGCCCATTCGCTGTCAATTTCCACATGCCGCGCCTATGATTGGGACGCAATGGGTGGAGTAACGAAGATGCCCGAGAGCAGCGCAAGGAGCGCAATGATCCAGAAGAAGCCGGCAGCACCCCAGAAAAAGTCCTCGCAATCCAAGCTTTTCGTGCTTGACACCAATGTCCTGATGCACGATCCGACCTGCCTCTTCCGCTTCGAAGAACACGATCTTTTCATCCCCATCTGCGTCCTCGAGGAACTGGACGCCAACAAGAAAGGCATGACCGAAGTCGCGCGCAATGCGCGGCAGGCCAGCCGCTTTCTCGACGAACTGGTCACGGCGATTCCGGACGGCATCGAGGAGGGCATGCCGCTCACCACGCGCAGCAACGGCGCCGCCACCGGCCGCCTCTACCTGCAGACCGACACGATGACGACACCGCTGCCCGGCAACCTGGCCAGCGGCAAGGCCGACAACCAGATCATTGGCGTGGCGCTCCACCTGTCGAAAACGATGCCGAAGCGGCATGTCGTGCTCGTCAGCAAGGACATCAACATGCGGATCAAGGCCCGTGCCATCGGCCTTGCCGCGGAAGACTATTTCAACGACAAGGTCCTCGAGGATACGGAGCTCCTGTATTCGGGCGTCACCGAGCTGCCGCCGACCTTCTGGGACGATCACGGCAAGGGCATGGAGTCGTGGCAGCAGCAGGGCCACACGTTCTATCGCGTGACCGGCCCGCTGGTGCCGAAGCTGCTGCTGAACGAGTTCGTGTTCCAGGACGGGCCGGACAACAAGACGCCGCTGTACGCCATCGTCAAGGAGATCTCCGGCAAGACCGCGCTCCTCGAGACGCTGAAGGACTACACGCACCAGAAGAACAATGTCTGGGGCATCACCGCGCGCAACCGCGAGCAGAACTTCGCGCTCAACCTGCTCATGAACCCGGAGATCGATTTCGTCACGCTGCTCGGGCAGGCCGGCACCGGCAAGACGCTGCTGACGCTGGCCGCGGGTCTGATGCTGACGCTCGAATTCAAGGTCTACAGCGAGATCATCATGACGCGGGTGACGGTTCCCGTCGGCGAGGACATCGGCTTCCTGCCGGGGACCGAGGAGGAAAAGATGACGCCGTGGATGGGCGCCCTCGAGGACAACCTCGACGTCCTCAACAAGACCGACGACGAGGCCGGCGAATGGGGCCGCGCCGCGACGCGCGACCTGATCCGCTCGCGCATCAAGGTCAAGTCGCTCAACTTCATGCGCGGCCGCACCTTCATCAACAAGTTCCTGATCATCGACGAGGCGCAGAACCTGACGCCGAAGCAGATGAAGACGCTGATCACGCGCGCCGGTCCGGGAACCAAGGTCGTGTGCCTCGGCAACATCGCCCAGATCGACACGCCTTATCTGACTGAAGGCAGCTCCGGGCTCACCTACGTCGTCGACCGCTTCAAGGGCTGGGACCACAGCGGTCACGTGACGCTGATGCGCGGCGAGCGCTCGCGGCTGGCGGATCACGCGGCTGAAGTCCTCTAGCGGGAATACGCGAAGGCTTCCGGACAACGACGCCAGCAAGCCCGCCAACGGCCGCTAGTAGCTGGATGCGAAGTTCTCGAAGCGGGTGTATTCGCCGAGGAAGGTGAGGCGCACCATGCCGATGGGCCCATTGCGCTGCTTGGCGATGATGATCTCGGCCGTGCCCTTGTCGTTCGACTCGGGGTTGTAGACTTCGTCGCGATAGATGAAGAGGATGAGGTCTGCGTCCTGTTCGATGGCGCCCGAATTGTGGCTGACGATGCCATCGGCCAGCCACGAGGATGGCCCGGGTACGGTGAGATCGAAGACTTCTTCCTCGCCGGCCGCGGAGATCTCGGCAACGCGATCCCAGGAGAGGTCGGAGTGAGCGATGGCGATGCGGCTGCCGACTTCCAGCTCCGCGACGCGCCGCCATCCGGACGATGACAAGAGCCGATGCTGGGCGGTGGCCCGTATGCTCCGGCCGCCCGCCAGCGTCACGCGAACGACCGGCCTGACCCCCTTCGACCACACGAGATCAGAACGGGCCGCGACAACCTTTTGCGCACGGTCCACCGCCAGCACTTCCGGCGTGCTTCCTGCCAGCTCGCGAATCGGCACGCGCGCGCCATGGGTCGTGACCACGAGCGTGTCGCCGGTCACGCATTCCCGCAGATCCGACATGATCGGCCGCTTGTTCGGCCGCTGCTCCAGGCCGCGATTCAGCTGCGACAGCGCGACCACCGGCACCTGCAATTCCTTCGCGAGCGCCTTCAGCGAGCGCGACACTTCCGAGATTTCCGTCGCGCGATTCTCGCCTTGCGTGATGGCCTGCATCAGCTGCAGGTAATCGACGACAACGAGTCCCAGCCCGCCGGTCTGCCGGTGCAGCCTGCGCGCCCGCGCGCGCAATTCCAGCGCATTGAGCGCCGGCGTCTCGTCGATGTGGATCGGCGCGTCGTTCAGCCGGCCGAGCGCGCTGGAGAGCCGCTCCCAGTCGTCGTTGTGCAGGCGGCCGGTGCGGATCTTGTGCTGGTCGAGCTTGCCGACCGATCCGATGAGGCGCATCGCCAGCTGCGTCGCGCCCATTTCCATGCTGAACACGGCCACCGGCAGGCCGACCGACAGCGCGACGTTTTCGGCCATGTTGAGGGCCAGCGCGGTGTTGTGCGTGACGACGTAATCGTTGGTCAGGTACAGGTGCGATGGATGCGTGACGGCGATGCACTGCGTCTGCGTGACGCGCGACGGTTCGATCGCGGCGAAGGTCGGACGCTTGCGCCGCACCGGCGCGTCGAGCGCGCACGCCTGCTTGTCGGAGAGCAGCAACAGTGACTTCGGGTCGGGATGGTGGATGTCGCAGACGAAGGCCCTGGGCCCCGCCCGCAGCACGCCCTTGTATCGGTCCCGCGCCTGTCTGGTGTCGAGCGTGCACCAGCCGCCGAGCGAGCGCACGAGTTCCGCGACGTCGCCGGCGAGTCTCTCGCTCGCGGTGGTGAACCGGATCGCGCCCCACCGCTCGACCCGGCCATCCGTGTCGAGCAACCCACGCAGCAGATCGAGCCGCTGCTCGCGCGATGCGTCGAGGTAGCTGCGCGGAATGAACTTTTCATCGCCGCGCAGTCCGCAGAGGCCAAGCGCTTCGATCGCCTGCATCAGGACGTTCTTCGTCATCCCGTATACGCCCGGCCGCTGACCGCTGCTGCGCTCAACGATCCTCCAGTCGACGGCGCCCGCATGCGCGGGCTCGAGGCTGGCATCGATGCGGTCCGCGAGCCGGCGCTGCATCTGCAGTGCCGCGGTCGAGAAACGCGCCGATGCCTGCGTGAGGTCACCGTCTCCGAGCAGCGCGCCCAGCACCCACGGATCGACCGGGAGTGCTGTGACCGCGCCGAAATCTCCATCGGGCATGTCGATCCACAGCCGGTTGCGGTAGCGCTGTTTCCCGAGCATCCGGGCAACCTGCGCCGTCGACAGCAACCTGGGCTCGGACCACTCGCGGTAGTGCACGCGCCACAAGTGCTCTTCGCAGCATTCGCAGCAACGGCCATCGGAGAAAGAAACCCGATAGACCTGGCGTTCGCCCTGGGGAAAGACGCCGGCCACAAATGAGGGTGCCCCATCGACCGACGCCAGCGCATCGCCGACCTGCAATGCGCCCATCGGCTTCCAGCCTTCCTGCGTACGCACCGCCGAATCGAGGGGCTGGGCCTTCCCCATGCTCGGGCGCCCCGCGACGATGACCAGGTCGCCGGGCTGCAGCCCCGATGTCTTCGAGTCGAGATCGTTGTAGCCGGTCGCGATGCCCGTCACGTCCGACGCATTGTCGCGGTTGTAGAGCTCCTCGATCCGCTCGACGACCTTCGTCAGGAGCGGGCGGATCTCCTGGAATCCGACCTGGCCGCGGGCGCCCTGCTCCGCGATGTCGAATACCTTCGCTTCCGCCTCGTCGAGCAGTTGCGCGGCCGAGCGGCCCATCGGCGAGAACGCGGTGTCGGCGATGTCGGTGCCCACCGCGGCCAGCTTGCGCAGCACCGCGCGCTCGCGGACGATCTGCGCGTAGGTGCGGATGTTGGCCGCGCTCGGAATGTTCTGCGACAGCGCGCCGACGTACGACAGCCCGCCGACGTAATCCAGCTTCTGCACCGATGCCAGCGACTCCGACAGCGTGATCACGTCCGCCGGCTTGCCATGCGAGCCGAGCAGGTTGATGTGCTGGAAGATCAGGCGGTGCGCATCGTTGTAGAAATCCGATTCGCCGATGACGTCGGCGATCTTGTCGATCGCGCCATTGTCGAGCAGCAGCCCGCCGAGCACCGACTGCTCCGCCTCGATCGAATGCGGAGGCATCTTGAGCGCTTCGAGCTGGGGGTCGTTCATCGGAGGCGATTTTACTCTACGTTCGAAGCGGCACGTCCAGCGCAGTCGTGGCGGTTGGATCGCTGGTCGCGCGCGACGCGCTATGATCATCGGTTGCGCACACCTGTCAACCGACGAGGAACACCATGCCGACGCACGTCAACGAATATGGCCAGCCGATCGGCCCGCCGATGCCTGACTGGAAGCCGCGACCGCTGCCGCCGCGCACCGCGATGACGGGGCGCTACTGCCGCGTCGAGCCGGTGGACGTCGAGCGCGATGCGCGCGGCCTGTTCGACGCCTACAGCGCCGCTGCCGACGGTCGCGACTGGACGTACCTGCCTGCGGGCCCGTTCGCCGCGTTCGACGCGTATCGCGAGCACCTGGTCCGGATGGCGGCGAGCGCCGATCCGTTTCACCACACGATCACCGATATCGCCACCGGCAAGCCGGTCGGCACCGCGGCGCTGATGCGGATCGATGCGGCGAATGGCGTCATCGAGATCGGCCACATCGTTTACTCGCCATCGCTGCAGCGGACACCGGCCGCGACCGAGGCGATGTTCCTGTTCATGAAGCGCGTCTTCGACGAGCTCGGTTATCGCCGTTACGAATGGAAGTGCGATCACCTGAATGCGCCGTCGCGCGCCGCGGCGCAGCGCTACGGGTTCCAGTACGAAGGCCTCTTTCGCCAGGCGATCGTCTACAAGCAGCGCAGCCGCGACACGGCATGGTTCTCGATGCTCGATCGCGAATGGCCGGCGATCCGGCACGGGTTCGAGCAGTGGCTGAAGCCGGACAACTTCGACGCGGGGGGCGGGCAGCGTGACCGCCTCGCCGAATGCATCGCGCGCTCGCGGCTGTAGGCGCCGTTGCGCATCATTCCGTTCTACCTCGCCTTCGCGTGGGGGCTGAACTGGCCTGCCGTCAAGATCGCGCTGTCGGCCTTTCCGCCGTTCACGCTGCGGCTGATCGGGCTGGGCAGTGGCGGGCTGCTGCTGTTGCTGATCGCGCTGGCGCGCAGGAAGCGGCTCGCGCCGCCGCGACAGGCGTGGCCCGGCGTAGTGATCGGCGGATTCTTCACCGTTGCCGTCTTCAACACATCGACCGCGTTCGCGCAGCTCAACACGAGCACGTCGCGCGCCGCGGTGCTCACGTTCACGATGCCGATGATGTCGGCCGTCTTGTCGTGGCTCGTCGTCGGCGAGAAGATGGACCGGCGCGAGGTGCTCGCGCTGGCGCTCGGGCTGGCGGGTGTCGTGGTGCTCGCGTGGCCGGTGCTGTCGGCGGCCCTGGTGGCGCACGATGAGCGCGCGTACAAGGGCCTGGTGTTTCCGCTGATCGCGGCGTTCGGCTGGGCCGCGGGAACGGTCATATTGAAGCGCTGGCCGGTTACCGGCGAGCGGATCGCGATC
>JADMIO010839007.1_pt1 | contig 14219 bp, 19 predicted proteins | sample 8958161 | NCBI WGS metagenome assembly JADMIO01 (sample SAMN16585339, study PRJNA669376) | soil metagenome | isolation source: Crop rotation soil | place: USA: Cullars Rotation, Alabama | collected 2011 | reverse complement strand
CTTTCCCCAAGTCGTCCGCATCTATCAGCAGTGCCCTTCCTCTCCAACTCTCCAGCCTGCTCACAGGTTCCATACCAGGCCACTCGGTCGCCAGGTATTCCGCGAGGCTTGCGAAGTAGTCCACCTCAACGGGCCAACCCGCACGGTAATACTCGCGCCTTATACGACCACGGCGTCCGCGCCAGGTCAAACGGTCAGTGCCGTGTGCGTAGATTATGATCTCGGTAAATGACATTGTGCCCCTCCGTTTGGTTTAGATATCTGGCTTAGGGGACGAGGCGGTCGAGAATGAGGAATTTGGTGCGCGTTTCGGCTTCATGTGATGACGAGGAGCGCAAGGCAATGATCGTATCCTGCGCAGTTCCATCACTGAAGTTTCACCACCAAAAGCAAATTTCAAAACTATTCGCTGACCAAGTGCATTTTTCCGAATCCAGACACGATAACAAGGTAGCGGAGGGGAGATGTCCCACCTCAGCAGCTTATCGGAAGAGTTGACATCAGCGAAAGCAGAGGGAAACTATGAGCAGCAAAATGGATCGAGTAATTCGCGTGCCAGGCAGCGCGGACCTAATGTCTGACATAGAACGAGATTGGTCGGGAAGGTGGCGACGCCCGAGTCAATACGACTTCGTCGCCGACTTTGGATTTGTGTTTGAATCTCGGCTTGTCACCGCGAAGTATAGAAAGGGCGAACAAAAGCAGTGTTTTGTAAACTCTCAGCGCCTAGCTTGCTACCATCCGTATGAACTGACATACTGCGAAGGTTTTGCCATTTTGGACGACCTACATCACATGCCTCACGCTTGGGTGTGCACCGAAGACGGCAACGTCATAGATGTGACATGGCCCGAGGAGGGCGTCAGTGCGTACGTAGGCGTTCCGATTAGCCTCTCGGCGGTGACCAAGGTAATGAGAGAACGCAAGCGGTTTGACGAAATACTACTGCGCTGGATGTTGGACAAGACCCGAATAACCGAGGACATGTTGTTCATATCGCGGGGGAACATCACGAGAGTCGAACGATCAGGAGCGGAAAATGACCTATGCAATCACTCACATCCCCCGCTACGAATTGCATCGGCGTGGATGGTCCGACAAACAAATACGCACCCTACTGCCCGAACCGCACGTGGTGACCATTACAGATTCTGATAGCCGTCTATGGCTGTGGTCGCTGGCCGAAGTCGATAAATTGGAGGATAGCCCGATCTGGCACGAGACGCGCGCGAAAGAGGAAGCCTGGAAGCAGACCGTACCTTGGTGGTATTGGAGCACCAACCTCGACGAGTGGGAACGGCTCGGCACGCCTAAACACGCATGCGGACACTACGTAGGCATGCTGCACTGGGAGGACGTACCTGAGGACCAGCTCTCGGCGATCACCGAAGAGCCATGTTCATTCTGCTTGGAAACCTCGCGAGCGAAGTCGCCCACAGGGTTGGAGATGGAGTATCGGGGCGGAAGTGAAGACGGCTGGCTGCACGTTACCAGTCGCGGAGAGCCACTGTTCAAATACGGCGCTCGGTCAAGGAGCCGAGGTTGGGCCGCCATCTGGGTCTACCCTGACGGCGAGGTAGACGAAAGCGGTCCGTTCACAGGCACATGTGACATGGATTTCGCGGAAGACAACGTTTGGCGCGAGGTAGCGGCGATCAAGCTCAACAAGGCGGGTGCGGGCGGCTCTTCGGTAACAGGAGAAGAAAGAGATGACATGCAACTTACCTCGCGGCCCACGCCGATTTGACGAAATTGAACTCCTCCGCGTTGGCGTCGAAGTGGTTGATACTGATCCGATCATCCTGGCCTGCCTCCAGTGCGGTTCCCAAAAGCTACCCGACTGTCCACCGTACGGCAAGCGCCTGCATCGCGGTTACTGGAAATGTGAGAACGGCTGCAATGATCCAAAGGGGACGAAATGTTAACGTGCTTGTGCGACCCCGACGAGCGCCTCCACTATCGGCCCGATGATGAGGAGTATGACAATTACTATAATTCCCGCTTGTGGCGTTCGAGCATCTCACAGCATGCATCAAGTCGCGACGCCTCTGTTCACGTTGAAACCCCAGCATAGGCTTCAATTCTCACTCCCCGTCTTTTTTCTGTTTATTTCGGACCCACTGTACGGCCTTCATCCGAATTCCGCCCACAGCCTGCGCCAACTGAATAGGTGGCTCTTCGCGCGGCGACCTGTACGCTGATGGGGGCCAACTTGTTGTGCCAAAGGCGTAGGGCCAGCCAACCAATCCAAATGAGGAATTTGATACAATTCGACTGATGGCCTCTTTTACAGATTTCGGGGCGTCTACCTTTACAGCCGAATGATTTATGCGTATATTTATCTACTACCCAACCAACCGAGGAGAAGGCCATGCCCGCCCAAGAGCCGTCCCGCCAGTCCCGACCGATCCGCATCCACAACCACCGCTCCGCCGTCTGTCCCTGGTGTCGCAGACCCGTGATCCGCAGTGAGATGCTTGTGGACGGGGAGCTGGAAAAGGTGGTGGCATGCCTCAGCGATGCCTGTGGATGGTTAGCTGTAGTGGGTGTGGCGAGCGTAGTGGAGGAAGCAAATGCCAAGAAGAGCTGGAATGAGAGCTGACATCATGATCGTAAACGCGCAAGCAACAATGACGACGATAGCAGTTCATGGCAACGGCCGATGAGGCTGTCAAGCGGCAGTTGATCCGCTATGGCGCGGAAGTGATACTATATGTAGGGATTTTTTCTGGCGCAGGTAAAGATTTTTGCACCCACCCCTGCAACTGTTTTCGAAGGTAACTCTTGAGCCACATTGCCAAGGACACGCGCGTTACAGGGTTGAATCGGACTATATGCCCATGAGAACTGAAGGACCACATGAAAACCAAGGATGAACGGGTGATCGTAACTCACAAGATTTTTGCATCAGCGCACGAGGACAAGATTTGGCGAGCAGTTCGCAAGGAGACGGGGCGGAACCTGTACCATGTGCCGCTCAGGGATTGGACTCAAAAGGAGTTTGAATCGCTGCGACGCATCCAGGAATCTCTGTCGGGTCGTTAAGTAACAAACGCTCCGAAGCGGTTAAAAGGCCTGATGACGCCCTGAGCCGTCCCCAGCAGCGAACTGACCAAAACGAGCTAAGGACTGCGGACCAATCACCGACTCGTGCGCCTAATTTCACCTACCCAGCGAGCCGATTTATTGAGAACTCACCCCGCAAAATACAATTGAGCCTGTCTCCTTAAGGCCTTTCCATTTCCGCCGATTCCGCGCGAATCTCCGCGATCAACTCTAACTGGCCCAAGCAGCCCCTGCACGTCACTAGGTCGGGATCGGCAATGACGTACCGACCGCGAATCGGCGCGCCACAACTCGTTCGCCTGCCCAGGCGGGCGACGTGGTGATACGCCTCCATGTGTACGGCGTCTGGGTCAGCGGATGAGAGCCGACGCCGATATGTGCCGTCGATAGGCTTCGACATTTTCGGTCGGCCTTCACCTTCTCAGGGACTTCGCTACGTGTCTGAACCGTGGTATTCGGCGTGGGCTTGGCGCAGCTCGTAGTTGATTTCTTCCAGCCTCGTGCGCTGTGCTTCGCTCAAGATGTCGTGGCCTTCCCGCCTCGCCTGCTCCCGTAGCTCATCCAATAGCGACGTGATCCCTAGATACGCGCTACTTACGGAATCTGCCAGCTTGTCGGCATTGAGAAACTCCGACAGGTTGGAGGGCGGCTCCTTGCCGCTCGCCGACCAGAGCAGGACAAGCTCCGCGCCGTCGTAGAGGAGAGGCCACCAATAGCCGCGCCCACTTCCGTTTCGCCTTGGTTTTCCGACCGTGATCATACGTGCGCTCCGTTTCCACAGTATAGCCCGCTACGAGGCCGTCACGCCGCCCGATTTCGAGCCTTGATCGGCTTCTGGTGGTCGAAACAGTAGACCATGCCGCCGAACACCTGCGGTCGTGCTCTACAGTATTCCTCTACGGCTGCTGAAACAGTCTGCCCGCAGGTGGCGCAGGCCGTCGATAGCCTTGGCTCTGCTGCATAAGTCGCTGAGTGGGTTCGAACGCGACAGCGATCTTGACTAGGCTCGCGCACCTCGTTGCCCATGAAGCGTCGCTGGCACCGCAGGATGCCGAGCAGGAGCAGAAACGAGGGCAATAGGGTCTTTATGAGCAACGGGACCGACATGAGCAGCCCCTTTACCAGAAGATACGCCAGCGGGATGTCGGATTGGTGAGAAGCCAACGGTCAACTCCATAATAACGTCACGGTCATCGGGTACGCATGATAACGCAAGATACTTCCATGTTTCGACCACTCATGGGCGCTTAGGCTCGCCACTCCTTACTCGTTCGTCGGCATAGTATCAGCAGGCAGGTTCCCGTATTCCCGATGTCGAATCGGTCGGCTGGTAAATCATGCCTGAGTGTCGATCCGTCTGGAGGACGCCATGCCAAAGCGCGTGCTAGTGGTTGCTAACAAATGGTGGGAGTGCGATCCGCTCATGGGAGTGTTGCTCCATGATAACGCCCGCCCAGCGCAGGCCCTCGGATGGCCTAAGCAACTGAACCATCCTCGACAGCGACCTGATCAAAACGGTCTTCCTCCCGAGAACCCGTCGCCGACGCCGCGCGGTCTATTTCGTTTGACCAACGTGGATGTCGAGGTGTGGTGCATCTCGGACCTTCTGGAGCACCTGCCCGACAAGGGCAAGTTTCAATCCAGCTCTGAGCAGAAGGTGAAGTACATGCCGAAGGTCTTTACTGGCGCGCAACCCGATTTTGTGATTGCATTCGGGACGGCCGCTTATCCGAACCTGAATTCAGAGAACGGCAGCGTCGTCGTCGGGAGCCGTGCGTTTATTCACGATGGGCATCCCGCCGCAAGTCCAAATCAGGACAGCGCGTGGCATGATGGTCCTTTCGATCAACTTCTCCTCTCGTCCGTCGATGCCGAGTTCTTCGACGAGCTGACCGTTGTCGAGACATCGCCGACTCCGTCCGTGTTCGGGCGATTCCTTGTCCCACCGCTCAACGCAGTCGCTAATGGCAGATTGATCGCGCGGCATGATCTCTGCGCCTTGAGCGAAGTCAACGTGACCGATTACACCGAGTATGCGACGAAGGATAAAGAGACGGTCGCGGCCTTCACCCAGTCGAACAACATTTCATTGGCAGGGTCCTTGGAGACGACTCACGGGCTGATCAGGGTCAGCTCGAACGCTCCGTTCGTGTTCGTCTCAGGCATCACGGATCGCGTCGGATTCTTCGATACGGAGGTCAATCCACGCTCGTACGCCCAGAACACGGTCGCCGCGCACAACGCAGGCATCGTGGTTGCCTGGATGCTGCCGCAGTTGGATAGGCTGCTGGCGTGATTCTAGATGATCTAGTGAACGGCGGACCAGGGCGACCAATACAGGTCTAGTGAAAGCGAGGGCATCAATATGCATATAGTCATCTGTGGTCGAATGCGTCATGCCGCCGAGATTCGCTGCCTGTCCGACGAGCTGAACAGAATTGGCTATGGAACTACCATTCCGCAAGGCGCGCGAATTGACCCGCCTCCTCAAGACCTGCGGAGGGACGAATTCAGATACTACTTTGGTGAAATCGCAGGGGCTGATGCAGTCCTCGTCCTGAATATCAACGATAAGGAACGCCCCGAAGGGTACATCGGCGGGAACACGTTCCTGGAGATGGGGTTCGCCCACGTAATGTCCAAACCGATCATTCTCGTAAATGACTTTCGCCATAACTCTCTCTGTTACGTTGAAGAGATCAATAGAATGAACCCTGCCGTATTGGCCGAGCTGCCTCAGAGCAATCCTCTGTACCATCACCTCGTCAAGATCAAGAGTGCCACGGACAAGCTGTTCTCATCACAAGAGTAGAGCGAGACGGACCCCCGCGCGGACGACCTCCGCGCGGGGTTGCGCTTCACGATTATGCTGCGGTCCCAACGGTGCTTAGTGCAGCCCGCTGGTCCCGATTGATGCGGATCGCGGTCCATTCGGCGATAGCCGCTTGCGTGGCAGCGTATCCGCCCGAACCTTGCTGTTGGCGAGCCAGTTTTTCGCGGAGTCTGACAAGCTCTCCGTCCGCGCGACGCTCCTTCCGTTGCAACTCCGCCGCGCGTGCGGCCTCACGCTCATCCGCGATCTTCCTTAGGCGCGCCTGAAACTCTGGTGCAGACTGCTCGGTCTGCGCCACCGTGGGCAGATGCCAGAGCCAGAGTATCGTGTCAAAGCCCGTGGTGGTGACGACGTGCGGCACGGGCATTAGTTCCTTGATTAGCGCGTCGGTCCACCCGCGCCGATGCAGCTCGGATCGTCGTATGTGCGTGATCGGGTGGGTGGGCTTGGCTGCTGCTTGGCCGAACTTCGAGTAAGTGCTCATGCTGCGTCCTCTCCAAGCCACGGTGCCATCGAAACACGTTTCGCCGTGAAGCCGTCGCTCTGTCCGATTAAGCCCCACGCCTTGCGCAAGCCCCATTCCAGGTGCAGGCGCGCGACCAATGGCTCCGCTGTCGGCCCACCCAGTAGCTCGCTATGGAGTTTCGCAGGATCGATCTCTTCGCGGTCTGCGATCCAGTCGATAGCCATGACGAGCGAGTCGAACTCCTCCTCGCTCTCATCGCACGCCTCAATGTCGTCGCAGGCGACGCCGACCTGGTGGTAGTCGTCATAAAAGACGAGCGTGTAGTCGGTGCCGCTCAGTTGGATTGACTGATGCTGGCGGCCCTGGCTGCTTTCGCCCCACGCAAGTTCGAACATGGTGTATCTCCTTCAAAGCCTGAGCGCAGGCTGGTTTGGTGCTTCGTTATCGTGTCCTTTGCCCAGAAAATGCACTCGCTCGGGAATGTTTTTTGAGATTCCCAGAAATCAGCGCGCCTGCGCTGGATCGCGTCTCCGCGATCCAGCCAGGAATTGCACACCTGCAAGTAGACGATGCTTTCCAGTTCCCACCCGTTCGCCTCTCGCTTGCGGGTGCGCTGCCAGATCGAGGTCGTGCCCAAGAGATGTCTGCTGTTATAATTGTTCAGTCTGACCGCTCGTGATTAGACATCTGAGCAACTCGAATGACATATGTTGAAAAGAAGACCGATCCGCTTTTACTATCTGGAGTATCTCCATCAATTCACGCGAGATTCGTCAGGGCGCTTCCAATCCGACGCGAAGGCGGTTGGTTACGCATACGCCCTGGCGGAACTGCTCGGCATCCCTGATGACGAGGCGGGAGCAGCGCACCTCAAGATGACAGTGGTTGGTCAGCGAGTCACCGAGCTATCTGAGCTTGAGACTGCCTTCCTCCGCTCATCCAGCGAAGATGACTACCGCGCCGTGCAACGCGCACGGGCGAGAATCTGGACACTAATTCGGGACCTCGGGAGGTTCCGTGACGCTAAGCCAGACGATTACAAGCGCTTCATTGACCGCTGGATCGTCGGCGACTATGAACCTGGAAACTACTTTGGCGCTCGCCATGAGCTTCATATCGCGTCGAAGCTCATTGAACTCGGCGTGGATTTCACCATGCCTCAGGAGCGATCTCAACCCGATTTTCATGTAATCGTAGCGGGCCGCGCGATCAGACTGGAATGCACGAGCTGCATCTTCAACGATGCCGCCCGAAAGAACGGTCCCGAAGCGATCCGCAGTAAGTTGCTCGACAAGTTAGAAGAGAAACTTGGCAAGACATACGTGGGTCCCTCCACTGCCCTCATATTCGACACGACGAATATAAACGCTGATGCAACTGAGGACGAGACGCTGCGCAACTGGGAGGTCGAATACGAGGTTCTCAAGACATGCCAGAGTGAGCGGCGGGAAAAGCGCTTTGGCGTATTGGTGGCGCAATCATGGAACCACGACGCGGCAGATCGAACGTTGCTGAACGTTGTCACACGACACATTGAGGAAGAGGCAGACCCGAGGCTGGTTGAGCTGGTTAAGCGGCTCTGCACGGATCGGCCGCTCTCATTGGGTAGCATTCACGTCACGAGGAGCACGTAGCCCAGATCATCACGTACACCGCCAACAGAGGGAGAACGGAGTATCAGAAATTCAAGAGCCAGCTCGCGATCCGATCTTGAAACACGGGTGCTGAGGATGGCCTTCAATCGGCCTTCTTGTTATACATCCGCCCCACCTCCGCTGCGCACAAACCGCTCCGCGAATTGCCTCACCTCCGAACAAGGCTGCTCCGCGATCCACTCCTCGGGGAACTCCCACGTCGGAACGTTCCAGATTCCCGCTGCGTGCGCTGGCTCGTCGAACTCTATGATGCGGTCGCGATAGCGGCGCTCATCGAGCGCGCGGTCAAATTCTCTCACGTCCAGCCCCGCCCGCCGTGCAGCCTCCCGAAGAACTTCACGGTCGGCGATGTCCTGGCTCTCTTCCCAGTAGAGGTGGTAAACGGCGTCGTGGTACTCGTCGGCGCGCCCGTTCTCCATCGCGAACTCCGCCCCCTCCAAAGCTAACCTGGATCGTGAGAACGGCTTGTCGCGCTTCGGCAACGCCAGGTCATCGGCTGCAAGAAGTAGCTCCAAGCGCGACGGGATGCGCGGCTTCTTCGGCTGGCTCGGATCGGGTGGAGGCGGGTTGTACGCCATGCCCTCGGGCAACAGATCAAAGCCCTTCCAGACGAGATGGAGCGTGGGAAACTCGGCCTTCAGCCGCTTCTGCTGCTCCCAGGCGACCCAGCACCAGGGGCAGATGTAGTCGTGCGCGACGATCAGGGTTGGCAAGGTTGAACCCCTTGGGCAAGCGTATGGTGGGAGGAAAGACGCACACGGAGGGAGCGCGTTCCAAGCTGGTCTTTGCCACGTATAGGGCAGTAAGCTGTCACAGCTTCATGAGCATCGGAAGTTGCTTTCTCCAGCTATCCAGCCGCTAAGACTGACCGCCGAAACTGACAGGAGTCCGATGCCATTATGACGAACTCAAAGGCAGAAGGTGTCGCGACGATAGAGCATTCGAGCCTGTCGCAGCTCCCGCCGCGCCGCCGATGCCCGTTCATCCCGTGCCCAACGATTGCCACGTTCTGTTAGGCAATCGGATCAGCTTCGTGGCTTGTTAGCTGAATGAATGGTCCTCACTGCGTCGGATGGGTTTATTGACGGGGCGGTGGCTAACTTTAGGGGCCGCGCTGGCCACGAGCGTACCAAGAAACCATGTGGAAAGCAACAGGCGACTACGACACTCCGCTCGACGCCCAATGGACGGTAAATCTCGCGTACTCAGTGGCGGTGATGACGAGTGTTACCGCGCCAGACCGTAGCCTGCCCCATTCGGTCTACGAGACGGTTATTGAGCTTATTCGAGAACCCTTTCAAGAGCTGGCGCTGAATCTCTCTATCCCATCCGACGATTCCTTAACCCTCGCTCGGGCACTTGAATTTGTGGCGGAGATCGAGAGCGAGCTTCGGCGCAGAGGTGTCCGCCTCGCCGCACTTTTCGATTTCGTGTGGCGCATTGCAGTCTTGCTTCTCGCAAAGGACGAACCGACGCATACATCAGTAGAAGAGCAGGAGGTCATGCACGGGGTGCTGAGGCGGTCGGCGCGCAATGCTGGTCTGCTCGGTGATCGTGTCGAACGGCTGATAGGTTCGATATCTCACGATGCGCTCCCAGGCGAGGAGCGGTCACAGACTCTGACTGAATTCCTTAATTGGATTCAAGACGAAGTGCAGCCGCAACCATCGAGTTCCAATACGGCACCGAGGATGATCAGATCGGTTGGTCAGAGCGAAAGAGGACATCCCCCAACCACCCAAAGGCGACAAGACGTTTCCAATGGCGGCATGGCGACGCGCGAGGCAGTGATCCCGATGGACCCAGATTATGAGTCTGACCGTCGCTCCTATCAGCTACGGCTTACATGGGATCAGATCGAACTGAAGAAGAACAACTTCTGGTATGCATACGGTCCATCGGACGCGGTGATTGTCTTTGTCCACGGCATCTTCTCCGATAGTAAAGGGTGCTGGCACCACTCGGAGAAGGGTAACCCAGCCCGTGATCTATATTGGCCTGATCTGATACTTGATGACCCTAGATTCCGCACCCCATCCATCTTTATGGGAGGCTTCTACACTGGCATCGATGCGGGGCGGTATGAGATCAAGAACGCAGCCGAGGAACTGTTTTCGGCGATGAAGAGGGTGGACGCCGAAGGCAGAGAGGCTCCGATTGACAGGAGGTCCATCGTATTCGTATGTCACAGCACGGGCGGAGTCGTTGCGCGGTACCTATTGGAGCGGCACGAGGAGGACTTCAAAGACAAACAATTGGTGGGTTTGGTGCTGATCGCTTCCCCTTCATATGGGGCGAAGATGGCGGATCGATTGAAGCCCCTTTCGGACCTTTACAATCAGAGCCTCGGCGCGCAGCTTGAGTGGGGCCATTGGAGTCTCCGCGACCTCGACGGCCGCTTTAAGGATATGGTGAACGAAAGAGACAAACACATTCCGAACCTGCGCGGCGTCGAAGGGTACGAGAACCACTTCGTTCTCCACAGGAAGCTCCTCCCCGACAAGGTGGTTCTCGTCGGTGTAGAGTCTGCAGGGCGGTATTTTGGCGAACCCAAACTCTTACGAGACACAGATCACTTCAGTTCTGTAAAGCCCGATGGCTGGGATCACCCTGCACACCAGATGCTCGTAGACTTCTGGCAAGACCACCTCGGCTCATCTAACTCGCCAACCATTTCACGCACGTCCGAAGTCGGCGCGATGGACACAACCGATGACTCCAGTTGGAGGGACCCTGCTGGGCTGGACACCCGTGCCTCAGTACAGAGCGATGCAGGCGGAGCCGACGTTGAAATTGTTTCTGCGTCGCGTGAGACGCTTAAATTCACAGTAGAAACGACGTACAACGGAATGCGGTGGTCTGCCACGGTTCCGCTCGACGCTGCTATAGGACAGGTTGTGAGAGCCATTGTCCACCGTATCGGAATTGGAACAGATAGTAGCGGGCTTCCATTGGTATTCAAGATGGCTGCGGAGGACGGGAGAATCCTAGACGACCGAAAGACCGTTCGACAGATCGGCCTCTTACCTGACGAGGTGGTACACCTCATTCTTCAACAAATGCAGGCTGGCTAGCAGTTGGACGACGAAACATCAGATGGTTGGCGAGCGAAATGATCGGCACAATACTGAATTGTTGATGACCCGAAGCGCGCGATAATACTGGCATCCACAGCATGCCGCAGATGGGGAGGCGCTGGCCCTCCGCGAGTACGCCGACATCACAGCGACACAATGCCAGGGGATTATACGACTTCGACGTGCCCCTAGACTTGACCGATATCGCGCCACACAGACGGGGAGCATGTCGAGAAGAAACGCCAGCAGCGCGCCAGACGCGCTGGAGGGAAATTGGTGCGCGTTTTCCAGCGGAATCCGTGCGCGGCTCGCGGCGGAAGGCGCACATGGCCATAAGGCTAGGATTCGCCGCGATGTTACTGCTACTACGCTGCGATCCAGATCGGATACGCCATCACATCGAAAGTCCACTGGGTCGTGTCGGAGTGTGGGGGCCGAAGAGGATGGGTGGCGCGTACGCGGTAGAACACCTCCACCGATCTAGGAGATGATACGATGCATCCCCAGTGCGATAGGAAGGCAGTAGGATTCCGTCTGAACGGCTCCCACGACGAGATTGCGGCATTAGAAAGCTCCTCGTCGTCGGGTTCTGAGACGTACTCGCCCGTCTCTGGAGCGCTGATTGTTCGCAACACGCTACATCCAATGCGGTCTTCCGCGAAGCGAACGAGTGCCTCAAACAGCGTATACTGCGTAACTCTGTATCCTTCTGGTGGGCGATCATCGCCGCCGAAACCCTCAAGCAGACACAGCCATCCAACACCCTGTGCTGGACAGCGCGCCAGCCACAGAACGAATGCGGGTGTCGGATGGTCACCGCCTACCTTTAATCTGGGCACAGCAACTCGTATAGACCGACACCTTTGACGCACGAACCGATTCGTCTCACCGCCTTGCCAATGTGTCCCATAAATGGGCGATGGCATTAATAGGCGTCGCTCCTCTAGATACGCGGTCAGTGCTTCGATCTTCTCGTGCGTGGTATATGGTCGGGGGTACCGTGCTTGCGTCACGTCCGCCTTCGGCCCCGCAATCGATATCCCCGAACTTCCCACAGATACTTTGTCGTAGGTCACAGGCCCCGAAATCTGCTCGAAGTAGCGATCTAGACGAGTGTGATCAATGTAGAGGTATTCGCGTAAGGGCATCTTGACCTCCTCATGCACGTAGAGAGCCATATCTATCCAGAGGATTCATGCGTCGTGCCGACCCGCAGAGAAACCTCCTTCGACGAGGGCCGTCTCGCAAGTGCATGGCTGAGAGACATTAATCGCTGCCTCTGACTGCCTCATTCACGACGGGCGGGCAGATTCCTCTACGTGCAACAAGTCACCGCCAGACCTTCGGTCTATAGGCCGTGTCGTCCTCCAAGACCTCTGCAGCCAGAGTGTACTTTCGAACCTCAAAGTAGGCAATGGACGGCGGGCGGATATTGCCGTGGAATACACCGATCACGAATCTGTCTTCCTCGTCAACGGCGACCGAGGTCCATCTCACTGTCGCACCAGGGCGGAGGTCGCGGAAGGCTGCGACGGCGCGCGTGGTGGCTTCGGACGGGGCTTTGGCGTTCGAGAGCCATTGAGAGAGATTGATGACGGACTCGCAATCAGCGACGCGCTGTCAGCGACGAGGACTGGATCATCGTACAACAAACCCGCTGCAAACGTGGCATCCTAAGCACCCGCCAAAGTAGAGCTGATGCCGCTTACAGTAGTTGTAGAAGGGTCCGAGCGGCGCGTCTGGTCGGTACATTTCCTGGCACACCCTCATCTCTCCGCTCCATGCGGGCTTCGTCGCCCGCAGCTCACTCACACGGCTCCATCCCACGGACTGCGCAACGAGCGCCCACTCGCCTCTCATGGTGGCGTCGTTGATCAGCTTTCGGACCTCCAGCGCTGAAAGGAGCGGACGCAAGTCGGCCACCCACGCTACCGCTTCTGCGGTATGGCCGCGCTCGATCTTCACCCAGATGTCAAAGCATATGGGGTCTTCCATCGTGGACCTGCCAGGAATTGTCTTCCGACACCAGGGATGCGCGGGACTCCTCTTCGGCGTTGCCAGGCGAGCAGTCGCTCGAAGCACGAAGAAGCTCATCTGACTCGAACGCAGAGCTTTGTGAGTTCGGACGCAGGAGCATCGCCGTGTGCCCATCCTGCTGCCCCGACGCTCGTAGCAGCCGACTCGAATCCGAAGTCGCGCGAAACTCGTCGATGAGCTTGTTACCCACCACTCCAAGCGTAAGCAGCCTCTTGGTAATGGACTTGGTATAGGCGTGCGTGAATCTAGCCCACTCCGCCTCCTTTGCGTCTCCCCGCGCCAGAAGGCTCTCAAAAGTATCCATCTCCAAGCTCCAGAACGCCGAGTCCCACTCAACGAGAACTTGGAATGCCGAGGAAATCCGCATGCGGCACTCTACAGTAGTCGCTCCATCCGCCACTTCCTTCAACGTAACAGTCACGACCGTCTTCAGCGCGGCAGACTTCCACGACGTAAGATTTCCCAGCAAGCTTCCACGCCTGGCTTTGAGAACCTCGCCCTTCATGCGGGCGAACCTGAAGCCGCGAGACTGCCAGTATCGGACGCATGCAAGCCTGACCTGATCTGCGTCCTTCACACTGTCTGACATCGCTAGGACGAATGTGCGCTGGAAGACAAGTTGTGGCCACAGTGTTTTCACACTCCGACACTTGGAAAACCAACTGAACTGAGGCAGTGGAAACGCCTCCGCATCCTGGCGTCACGACACCCAGAGTCTCTCCTGACCGCGCACCTCGCCGCGTTCGTCCACTGCGCATCGAAATCCGCGTCCGTACAAGCCGCCCCATTGGAAGTCATAGTACCAGTGCTCACCGTCCTCATATGGCGCGATGGAAGCGGAGCCGATCTGATGGTATGACCTTCCCCAAGGAAGAGAGGTTTCATAGAAGCGCGCGGACCACGGTCGGCGGTGGTGGACCGTGATGAATCGGTGATAGGCCCAAACGCTCTCGGCGCGGATGCCACTGCCGTCGAGGAACCAGACCGCTTGGACGCGGTTAAGCATCTCTTCGTACGTGAGGCTCGGGTCATCGGCGTCATCGGGCAACGTCGAGAGCAGCTTGATCCATACGCCCCAGGGAAAG
>JADMIO010001383.1_pt1 | contig 14220 bp, 18 predicted proteins | sample 8958161 | NCBI WGS metagenome assembly JADMIO01 (sample SAMN16585339, study PRJNA669376) | soil metagenome | isolation source: Crop rotation soil | place: USA: Cullars Rotation, Alabama | collected 2011 | reverse complement strand
GCCGCGACTTCAAGTCACGTGAATTCCAAGCTTCGGATCCCACTGTGCTGGAAAGAGCCATCAATGGCCTGAATCTTCAAACGCAGCCGTCCGCGGGGTACCATTACTTCAACTTCATCGCCTACGCCTCGATCGAGCAGCGCCCGTCCAACGGGCGAGGCGATTGAAATTTTGCCCTCGCGCGGATTGACCTCGGTGGGGCTCACCAGGGTGTAGTGGCTCTCGTGGCCGCTGTCCAGGTCTTGCACCTGGACCCTACAACCTACGTGCGTGCTATCTGACGGCCCGCTCGAGGTCTCCACGACGACGGCGACTTTGATCATCTGCTCCAGCTCGCGTATGCGCGATTCGACCAATGCCTGCCGCTCTCGAGCGGCATCGAGCGGCGAATTCTCGCGGAAGTCCTTGTCGGCCATCGCCGCGCGCAACTCTTCGGCAATCTTGGGACGCTGTTCACGCAGGTCATCCAGCTCCTTGACCCGTTCGGCGTAGCCTTCGGGTGTCATTGGAATCTGATTGCCGGTCAATGCCGCGGCTGCAGCGCCCGCCGAGCTTGACGGCTTGCGCAAGCGCAGGCTCGTGCTGAGATTGCCCGTCGTCAAGCCCTCTTTATTTGCGTATGTCAGGAAGGCATGTACGGGATCGAGCCAGCGGCCGCTCGCGGCGCTTCCGAGTGCAGCATCGGCGAAGCTTTCGACGTCGAGCGCGCGGAGCTGCGTAAGGCTCCTATCCGCTCCGAACCACTGCACGAAGCGGTTGACGCCGGCTTGATAGTCAGCTCGGGAATCGACCGGGAGAGACGCGATGAATCGAGACGAGGCCTGGGCAAGGGTTGGGGCGGATCGGCCATTTTCAGCCAAGGGCTACTCCGGTGCGTGCAGGGTTCAAGCGTCGATATTCTAGAAACCGTCAGAATGAGTGTCAACGCGAACTACCGCAGCACGACTCAAGCGGAAACGGAATGCTAACGGATTTAGAGCCTGAGGCGAGACGGCTCGGGATCCAGCTTTCCCCGCGCGCCCTCGATCAGTTTGCACGACTGCTCGAACTGCTTACCGCCGCGAATGCGGAGCTGAACCTCACGTCTATTCGCGACGAGGAAGGGATTGTCCGCAGGCATTTCCTTGAGTCGATCGCTCTTGGCAGGCAGCTCGATGAACGCTCACTGCTGTTTCATCAGGCACGGCTGCTTGATTTGGGCAGCGGGGCGGGGTTCCCCGGCCTGCCCATCAAGATCGTCTGGCCCGATATCGAGCTCACCCTGCTCGAAGCGACGAAGAAGAAGGCCCGCTTCCTCGAACGGGCCATCGAAGAACTGCGATCCGACGGCGCCAGGGTGCTCGACGAGCGCTCGGAGCTGCTTGCCCACCGTCCCGATCTGCGCGAGCATTTCAACTGCGTCGTCGCTCGCGCCCTCGCACCGCTTCCAGCTCTGGTCGAGCTCGCGGCGCCGTTCGCGGAGATCGGCGGTATCGTCGCGGCGGTCAAGGGGCCGGACCAGGAGCAGGAGATCCAAGAGGCGCGCGCAGCGATGGTTCTCTGCGGAACTGAGATCGAAGAACATCTGTCGGAGAGAGCCGGGAATTCCCTGGGGCTGGTGATCCTGCGCAAGATCGCTCACACCCCTGTCGCCTATCCACGACGTCCGGGCCAACCGGCTGCCCACCCAATCCGCAATCCGCGTTAGGTCGCGTGCTACAATCGGCACCGCTGCCCAACGGGCAATTTTCCTCCAGGAGACTGCGTGGATCCGCAGATCCTCTTCTCCCGTGTCCTTCGCTGCGTCCTTCTCGATCCACAAGCCTACGAGGAGATTCGCAGCGACACCGCTCAGACAATCCCTGGCATTGTCGTCGTCATTCTGTCAAGCTATCTCGCCGGGCTCGGCGGCTTCATCTGGACCTTCACCGGCGCGGAGTTTGCCGACCACCTGCGCTTCTTTCTGCACTCCTTCATCCTTGGAGGAGCCCTGCAGACGTTGTTTTTCCTGCTCTGGGTTCTCGTCACAAGCCTCGTCCTCACGCAGGTCTTTCACATCCCTTCCCGTTACACCGAGCTTCTCCGGGTGATGGCTTTCGCCTTCGCCCCGATCGCCTTGCAGCTCATCATTTTCCTTCCGGCGTTCGATCAACCCATCGGCATCATTGCCCTAGGAGCAGCCCTCTATACGAGCACGTTCGCGGTGCAGAACACCACCGTTGCGACGCCCGGGCAGGCCTTTGTCGCAACGCTTCTCGGCTTCAGCCTCTTTTGCCTGGTGATGGGTTTGCTCGGTAATGGACCGACCGATCTGGCGCCCGGCATTTTCGCCCTCGATCCGAATTCACTTTCGGTCGGTTCAACACTTCAGTTGCCCTCGCTCCCTCGTTAAAAAAGCCCAGAACATCTATTTGACATCTCCGTAAGCAATTGGCTATTATGCCGCCACCTTTTCGCTTGCAGGGGCTGCGAGAGGCGCTGGCAAGAGGCCGCGTTCCCGCACCGAGGAGAAACCTGGCCGCACGAATCGTGCAAGCTGGCGCCGAGGGGCGCCCAAGGAGGCCGCTAAGTGGCGTACGTGGACCGAACCCTTCAGTGTGTTGAGTGCGGGCAACCCTTCGTATTCACTGCCGGCGATCAGGAGTTCCACGCCAGCAAGGGATTCACGAATGAGCCCAAGCGATGTCGCGACTGCCGAATGGCGCGGCGCGAGCGCATCGCCGGAGCAAGCGGCGGGTCCTCCTACCTCGGAGGCAGCTCCTACGGCAGCCGCCCCCCGCGGGAGATGTTCCCTGCCATCTGCGCCCAGTGCGGCGTGGAGACGCAGGTGCCCTTCCAGCCACGTGGCGACCGGCCCGTCTACTGCGGAGACTGCTTCCGTAAGACGACCGGTAGCTACTCCGACCGCCGCTACTAAAGCCCGGGCGCGTTACAAGCGACCGGCATCGATGCAGGTCAGCCTGCGTCGTCCTCGATTCTGCTCGTCCCCAAGTAGGCGGCAATGAGACCTGGGTCGTCGAGCAGCGCCTCGCTACGGCCCGCAATCGCTATCTGACCGGTTTGAAGGACGTAGGCCTGCTCGGTTAAAGCCAGCGCCTTACGTGCGTTCTGTTCGACCAAGAGCAGGGTCGTGCCCGCGTCGCGAACCTCTCGCAGAATGTCAAAAACCTCACTGACAAGACGGGGCGCCAGACCCATGCTCGGCTCGTCGAGCATGAGCAGGCGCGGATGCGCCAGCAGCCCGCGAGCAATGGCGAGCATTTGCTGCTCGCCGCCAGAGAGGCTGCCGGCGGGCATGTGGCGACGATCGCCCAGGATAGGGAAGCGATGATAGATTTGCTGGATCTCGCCTACCAACGCAGGCGTGTCCATTCGCTGGTATCCGCCCAGTTCCAGGTTCTCGGCGACCGTCATTCCGGCAAGAATCTGCCGCCCCTCGGGTACGAGCACCAGCCCGCGCCGGACCATAGCATGAGCGGGTAATCCGGTGACGTTCTCACCCTCGAACACAACCTTGCCACCGGATGGGCGCACGAGTCCTGCAATCGCACCGAGAGTCGAGGTTTTGCCTGCGCCATTTGCCCCAATCAGGCTCACAGCCTTGCCTGCGGGAACCGAAAAGCTGATGCCGCGAACGGCTTGGACTTGACCGTAGCTGACACTCAAATCGCGAACTTCAAGCAGATCTCGATCGAGGCCCTCGGTAGGCAGGGGCGCCACCTCAGGGTCGTGCACGAGTCTAATCCTCGCTGCCCAGATACGCGGCGATGACCTGAGGATTTTGCCGGATCTCCTCCGGCGTCCCGGTGGCCAGGACTTGGCCAAAATCGAGCACGGTGATCGCTCTGGAGACCCGCATCACGAGCTCGACATTGTGCTCCACCAACAGGACGGCTGTCCCCTCCGCAGCGATTGAACGGATCAGGCGGGCAAGGTCATCGACTTCAGGTGCGCTCATCCCAGCCGCCGGCTCGTCCAAAAGCAGAAGCGATGGCGAGGCGGCAAGCGCCCGCGCGATTTCAAGACGCCGCTGCTCACCATAAGGGAGATCGCGGGCGCGCACGGCGGAACGCGCCGCGATGCCCGTCCGCGCAAGCAATTGCTGGCCCTTTTCGAACAGGTCGCGTTGCGCTCGACGAGATTCCGGCGTAAAGCAGAGCCGCTGCCAGACTGAATCGGTGCGCCGATTATGGAGTCCGACAATGACGTTGTCGCGGGCCGACATCGCGCCGAAGAGGCGGATGTTCTGGTAGGTCCGGGCGACGCCAAGCTCCGCGATCCTGTAGGCAGGCAGGGCGTCGATCGCCTGCCCCGCGAACAGAATCTCGCCGGCGTCAGGCCGAAGCAGACCATTGACGAGATTGAGAACCGTTGTTTTGCCGGCTCCGTTCGGGCCGATGAGGCCATGTATCGAGCCCGCCGCAACCCCCAACGAGACCGAGGCCGCGGCCCGCACACCACCAAAAGACTTGGAGACGCCTCGCAGCTGCAGAAGCGTCGCGGTTGAGGAGGCGGTCAATGCGTCGCTCCGGCGGGCGGCGTCGGCGGGCGGGAGCGATTGCCTCGCGGCCGGTCGAACATGGTGATCAAGCCTCCGGGAAGGTACAGGATCACAAGGAGGAGCACGAGGCCGCTGACGAATTGGCGCACGGCGCCGGGCGAGATGCGGAAGCTTTGCAGGTTCCTCAAAAACTCCGGCAGAACGGTTATAAGGCCCGCGCCGAGGACAGGTCCGGCGAAACCGCCCAGGCCGCCAATGACCGCATAGGAAAGGATATCGACAGCGCGCTGGTAGCCGAAGTCGCGTGGATCGACGATCAGGAAGAGATGAGCCTGCAGACCGCCCGCCAGGCCGGCAATGAAGGCGCCGACAGTGAAGGTCAGTAGTTTATAGAACACCGTGTTAATCCCGATTGTCTGGGCGCATGTCTCGTCTTCACGAATCGCCTCCATGGCATAACCGAGTCGCGTTTCGCGGATCCGCCAGCAGACGAACAGAACCACGGCCAATACGAGATAGATATGCCACCAGGCAGTTAGAGGGGGGATGCCCACGAGGCCCAGGGCTCCTCCCGCATAGGACCAGTTGACGAAGAAGATCCGCAGCGCCTCGCCAAAACCAATCGTGGCAATGGCAAGAAACACGCCGCGCAACCGCAGGACCGGCAAGCCCAAAGGGACGGCGATCAGCGCCGCGGCGACGCCTCCGGCGAGAACGGCCCCGGCGAAGGGCCACTGGACGCGGAGAGTTAGAAGAGCAGCGGTGTAGGCGCCAACACCGAGAAACGCGGCGTTGGCGAGCGAGAAGAGCCCACAGGCGAGCGTGAGGTAGATGCTTAGAGCCAGCAGGCCATTGATTCCGATGAGGTTAATGACGTTGCTGTAGGACTGAAACAGGTCGGCGAAGGCTTCAGGCACAGGCGCAACTCATGGCCTGCCCGTAGTCCGTCAAACTCAGGATGAGTTGCATACGAGGCGCTCCCGGTCGACGCTCCCACGCGCTCATACAGCGCGCACAATTCGCCGGCCCAGTAGCCCGCGAGGCCGGACAAGGAGAATGAGGAGCAGAACGGCGAACGCAGCGGCGTCGCGATAGGGAGAACCGAGGCCGGCAACGGTCGCGACTTCGGTTAAACCGAGCAGGTAGCCGCCCAGGACGGCCCCTGGGATGCTACCCATTCCACCGAGAATGATCACGGCCAAGCCCTTCAGCTCCACTGCGTGACCGATCGCTGGATCGGCGCCGTTGAAGGCCAGCGCAAACAGCACGCCGGCGACACCGCCAAGCGCCGAAGAGATGACGAGGCTTGCGATCAAAATCGCTTCGACGTGAATCCCCAGCACACGGGCCGCTGTGCGGTTCTCGGCAACGGCGCGAATCGCCCGCCCCGCTTTCGACCGGAGCAGAAACAGTTGCAGCGCCAGCGTCAGAAGCAGCGAGACGCAGACGATCACAATCTGCAGCAGGCTGAAGCGAACTCCCGCGAACTGGAAAAGGTGTTCGGGAAACGCGTGGGCAGGAAATCGCTGCAGGTTGGGTCCATAGAACTCGAGGACTATGGCCTCGAAGATGGTGGCCATGGCAAGTGAGGAGATCAATGCCGAGAACTCCGTGTCGGGACGCCGGCGGAGCGGTCGAAAGGCCACGAACTCGAGCAGGGCGCCGAGTAAACCGGCAACGACGACCCCCGCCAGCATTGCCGGCAGGAACGAGAGATGCAGGCCGAGCATGAGCTGTAGAGCCAGCACCGCGGCGACCATGAAGACGGCCTGATGGGCGAGATTTAGAATGTCGAGAACACCGAAAACGAGCGTATAGCCGACCGCGAACAGCGCGTAGATGCTGCCGGAGAAGATGCCGTTGGCGAGTTGCTGTCCCAATTCGGCTAGGGCAAGATTTGGAACTTCCCGTCCTTCACCACCTGGATCACGGCCTTATGATTGGCGTCGCGTCCTGGGGTGAAGGAGAAGCTCCCGAGCACCGTGTCGAGATTCTGTATCTTGGCGAGATTGTCTCGAATCGCGGACCGCTCGATGCTGTTTCCGTTCTTGATCGCCTGCGCCATGATGTAGACGCCGGCATAGGACTGAGCGGCAAACTGGTCCGGATCGGCGTTGAACTTGGCCTTATAGGCGCTGATGAAAGCCTGGCTCTTGGGGTTTGGCTGAGCGCTGTTCCAAGCCGCGCCTACGATCACTCCCTCCCCCGACTTCCCTGCCTGCTGGATGAATACGGGCGTGTTGAAGCCATTCCCGCCGACAATCGTCTGGTTCATCCCAAGTTGGCGAGCCTGGACAGTGAGTCCAACGTCGGGATTGAGGAGCGCTGCGACGACGAGAACGTCGGGGTTGGCCCCACGCGCCTTTGTGAGCTGCGCGCTGAAATCCTTGTCGGCGGTCGCAAATGTCTCGGTGTCGACGATCTGAATCTTGTTGTCGTCGAGCGCCTTCTTAAAGGCGTCGTAGCCGTCCTTTGAGACGGCATCGTCGTTGGCATAGAAGACGGCCGCCTTGCTGAAATGCAGTGAATTGATGGCGGCCTTAACGGTCTGAGGAATGACATCGGCCTCGGCGAGCGAATCGCGGAAGATGTAATTCCCAATCGTCGTGATGCCTGTTCCCGTGTTGGAGACCGCCAGCACGGGAACTTTGGCCGCCTGGGCGACAGGGTCCGCGGCAACCGCCGTGTTCGACAGCGTGGGCCCAATTATCGCCACCACCCTGTCCTGATTAATGAACTTCTGGAAGACATTGATCCCCTGCGCCTTGTCGCTGGCGTCGTCTTCGAGGAGGAGATTCAGCTTCACGCCCGGAACGTAGTTGCTGGAATTGATCTCGTCGGCGGCGAGATTCGCGCCGTTTTTCTGCGTCACGCCGTACTGGGCCGCGGCGCCGGTGAGACTAAGAGCAAGCCCCACCGTCGCCGTCTTCTGCTGACCGGAGGATGCAGAACTCCCACCCGCCGTTCCTCCGCCCGTCGTCCCACTACCGCAGGCAACCAGGAGGGCCACGACGGCGAGTAGGAAGAGCATTCGAGGCTTCCGAAAATCCGGGCGCGCCATAGCGTTTTCCCTCCCGAAGCCTGTTAACTTCGCAGCACGATTATACTTATGCCACTAGTGCCGGCCGGCATAACTCAAGTGAATGAGAATGAGTGAGACGCAAGCGCTGATCACGGACGAGGCCAAAAGTCTTATCGGCCAGGAGACCGAAGTCTATCTGGGCGAAATCTCCCTCCGAGACTGCCAGCGCTACGCGATCGCGGTTGGCGACCTCAATCCACTCTATTTTGACGAAGACTATGCGAGAGCTTCGGCCTATGGCGGCCTCATCGCCCCGCCCAACATGCTCACCGCCATTCGCGCTTGGGGAGCGGGAGCGCGCGAGGATGAGCTTGCGCCGGACGGCGTTGTGGATCTGCCGGAGGAGAAGCTGCCGATCCGGCTCAAGCGGAGAATGGCCGGCGGGCAGGATCTGCAGTTTCACGCCCCGGTGCGACCTGGCGATCGGATCACTCGGCGGGGCGGGATTGTTTCGCTCGAAGAACACAGCGGACGCAGCGGCGACTTCGTCATCATGCTGCGCGAGGACCGCTACTACAACGAGCGCAACGAGTTGCTGGTGACATGCCGCGAGACCGTTCTCGTGCGATGACACTTTATTTCGAGGACGTCCGCGAAGGCACCGAGCTTCCTCCACTTGTGAAGCACCCGGCAGAGACGTCGCTCTTTCGATTCAGCGCCGTGACCTGGAACACGCACCGCATCCATTACGATCGCCCCTACGCCGCCAGCGAAGGTTACCCAAACGTGTTGGTGCAAGGTCACCTGCACGGCGCCTATCTCACCCAAATGCTGCTCGATTGGATTGGCCCGGGCGGGACGCTGCGGCAGTTCCAGTGGAGCAACCGGCGGGCTGCCTACCCCGGCGACAACCTCACCTGCCGCGGACGCGTCACGCGGGTCTATGAGGAAAACGGCCTGCACCTGGCGCAGGTTGAAATTTGGGAGGAGAACCAGGCAGGCGAGCTTTGTGCGCCGGGTAACGCAACAGTGTCGCTGCCAAGCCGGGCTGAAGGTCGTTAGCGGTTCGGGGATCGATTGAACGCTTGCGTTTCCCCCTCATCCTGATCCTCTCCCTCCAGCAGAAGGAAAGCTCTCTGTCCCTACGCGCCCTCAAACCACCTGACAAGGTCGTCGATTTCGTCAGTGAGCTGAAGCCTTGCATCGCGCAGCAGGGCGCGATGATCGGCAAGGTTCTTCAGATCCTTCTTGTCTGAAAGGGCGAGGACGTAGGCCTGACCCGGCCGGCGGTGCGGCCAGGACGGCTTTGGAATCACGTGGACGTAAAGGCTGCTGCCATCGTCGGTGTAGGTGACGCGCTCGAGGGCATCGCGCTCGAGGTCCCCACGCCCGCGTTCACGGAGCAGGCGGCGGAGTTGCTTCTCGACGCCAAGCAAGGAAAGCGGCCCTGACCGGCCCTCTCGGGGGCCAGTCAGGGCGCTGGATCCTCTTTAAGCTCGGCGGCGGCTCAAGGCCAGGCCGGCGCCCAGGGACAGCAGGCCGAAGGCGGTAATCGCTGCCAAGAGAGCGGCAGACGTTGAGCTGACGCTACCCTCGATGAGCCCACCGGTACCCGTGTTCGGGAGTTGCGGCGCGGCCGAGACCGTTACCTGGGCCGCGCTCGGCTGCTGCGACGCAGTCGCCGGAGCCGCAACCTCAGCTTCGCTCGGGATAGAAGCGGGACGGGCGGGGCCGGGGCCGACACCGGTGTTCGGAGGCCTGGCTGGGACGACGACTGGCCGTGCAGTTGCGGCCACCGGAGCCGCGGCCGGAGCGGTCGTAGCGGCGGGGCGAACGGCTGCCGTCGCCGCGGGAGCTGCCGTTGTGGGGACCGGGCGCGCGGCTGTGGCCGTGGGCGCCGCTCCGCCAGCGCTCGTCGTGGCAGCGGCACTCCCCGAGGCCGCCGGAATATCCACGCAGGCGGTGTAGATGTTGGTGGCAGGTGGCGTCGTGCCCTGATGGACGTTAATCGAATGATTTCCGTCCTGCACGGCCGCCAGGGTCGTATTTATTGTCGTCGTCGAGGTGCCATTGACCAGATTATTGAAGGGGAAGACCACCGGGCCGACTCCCGGGCAATGGCCGCTATGGATATGCGCCAGTTGGTCGGTACCGGCGGGGTTCGCCGCCATCTTGACCACGACCACCGTCTGATCGCCCTGCGGCGTTAGCGTGACGGTTCCCGCCTGTGTGGCGTCCCGACCTGGTCCAAACGTGAGGTTTAGGGCGGCGCCCTGGGCGAAGGTCATTGAGGAAGCGCCCAGGGAAAGGCCCAACGCCAGAAGCGGCACCAACAGTCCCGCCCAAAGCGCCCGTTTCCACAGTCCCTCGGTCATCGATCGCATGGCTCCTCCTTGTCGATCTGTCTAGTCCCTCCAGGGAGTCCTACTACTGAACAATACATTTCGAGAACGGCGTAGTGACGCCACCTAGCATTACGACGAACGACCCTACCGCGGATTCGAGATACGTCGCGGCTGCCGGAACTGAGGCTGCCTTGCAGCACTAGGGAGAAGGCCGTTCGCGATCGAGCAGCCGCTCCGCGTGTTGAAGTAGAACAGCCTGCTCGCTCTCCGGCGTTCCCTTCTGTTCCAAATAGAGGCGCAGTGCTTCGATGGGCGTCAACTGTTCGGGTTCATGGTCAATTGCCAGACGGCGCCGCGCCGGTTGCTCGACGTCTCGAACGATTGAAGCGACATGATGCGCGCTCGCAAGAGCCGAGCGAATGTCGGCGTCTCTCAACAACGCGTCCTGCCCTGGGAGTAGCGCGAGGTGAACCCGCACGATGGCATCCTCAATCGCGGCTGCCTGGATCGCCGCGAGCACTTCGTCCGTCGGGTCCTCTCGTCGCGGCGTGACATCGATTGTGACGAAGCGTCGGGCGGCCACCTGACGAAAGTCCATGTCGACGACTCGTTCACCGCGCGTACGAGTGGGATCCAGATTGATTAGCATGAATCCCTTCTCGTCCTTCTCCTCACCGAAGTCCACCCGCTGCAGGCTGCCCGGATAGACGACTGGCGGCCTCGTCTGCAGCTCTTGGTGCATGTGATGGTGCCCAAGCGCGACGTAGTCGAACAGGTCGGGACGAAGCGAACTCGGAATTAGCTCGGGAAAGTGCCCGACAGTCATCCATCGTTCCGAGCCTGATTGCACCCGCGTGGTGCTCATTGCGACGTGAGCAGCGAGCAGCGTTGGGAGGGATTCGTCCTGCTCTTTGGCAAGCAGTTCGACTTCGTCCGTGATTAACTGCTCGACATCCTTGTCAATCTGATCGATCGTCTTGTTCTTGTATTCGTCGCGACTGATGAGTGCACTGGGGTTCGGCCAGGGGACCGCGACGATCTGAACGTCGCCTGCCTTCGTCGGAATGCGATACGCGCCGAGCCTGGGAGCCACGAAAACGCCGTCGATCTCCAGTGTCTGAAATATTTCAAGCGCATTGGCGCGGGAGACCGCGTTTGGAAGGTCATGGTTGCCGATTAACAGGAAGACAGGGATGCCCGCAGCCCGCAGACGACGGATGCGCTTGGCGAACTCCCGTTGATGGGTCTGACTCGGCTCGCGAGATTTATAGGCGTCGCCGGCGAACAAGACGAGGTCGACGTCCTCGGCCACCGCGCAATCGACCAGCTCGTCAAAGGCATGAAGGAAGTCGAGCAGCCGCGTCGAGAGGCCGGTCTCGGGGTCCGGCCGGCCATAATTCTCGACGCCAATGTGCAGATCGGCAAAGTGAAGGATTTTCACAGCGCGCTCAGCCGTTCCTCGAGCCGGTCCGTCAGCTCCTCGAGCCCGACCCGCACCTGCTCCATGCTGTCGCGATCGCGGATCGTCACCGCCTGGTCCTCCTCAATCGTCTGGAAATCGACTGTTACGCAAAGGGGAGTGCCGATCTCGTCCTGCCTGCGGTAGCGGCGCCCGATGCTCTGCGCATCGTCGTATTGCGTCCGAAAACGCGGTCGCAATCGGGTCCAGACCTCACGTGCCGTCGGCACCAGGCGTTCATTGCGACTTAGCGGCAGGATCGCCACCTGGACTGGCGCAAGGTCGGGCTTGAAGCGCAGCACCACTCGGGTCTCTCCGCGCTCGTCCTGCTCCTCGTCGTAGGCGTCGAGGAGCAGGACTGCCATGATGCGATCGACTCCTGCTGCGGGCTCGACGACGTGGGGGACAATATGCTCCTTGCGCTCCTCGTCGAAGTAGCTGAGTTGACGCCCGCTCACTTCGCTGTGACGTCGCAGGTCGAAGTCCGTCCGGTAGGCGATCCCTTCCAGCTCACCCCAGCCAAAGGGAAACTCGTACTCAACGTCGGTGGTTCCAGACGAGTAGTGCGATAGAGCTTCGGGTGGGTGCTCACGAAAGCGCAAACGCTCGGGCCGGATTCCCAGGCGTTCCACATACCAGCGCATGCGCTCTTCCCGCCAGTACTCGTAAAGCTCCCGCCCCCGCTCCGGATAGCAGAAGTACTCCATCTCCATCTGCTCGAACTCGAGCATGCGGAAGATGAAGTTACCCGGAGTGATTTCGTTTCGGAAGCTCTTGCCGTTTTGGGCGATACCGAAGGGAAGCTTGCGCCGGGTGCTATTGAGGACGTTTTCGAAGTTGACGAACATTCCCTGGGCGGTTTCCGGCCTTAGATAGGCGACCGATGATTCGTCGCGCAGTGGTCCGACGTTCGTCTCGAACATCAGGTTGAATTGCCGGGCCTCGGTAAAACTTCCCCTGGTACCGCAGCTCGGGCAGGTGAGGTCGGGCGGGAGCGCTACCTTCATCGACGCGCCGGCTCCGTCGACAGTGGCGCCCGGCAGATCGTCGGCGCGAAACCGCGCTTTGCAGTTGCGGCAGTCGACAAGCGGGTCGGTGAAGTGCTCGAGATGACCCGAGGCGATGTAGACACGTGGATTGGTGATGATGGCGGCTTCGATGCCGACGACATCGTCGCGCTCCTGCACCATCGCCTTCCACCACGAAGCGCGGATCTGGCGGCGAAGCTCGACTCCAAGCGGGCCGTAGTCATACGTGTTGGCGAATCCGCCGTAGATCTCGGCGCTGGGGAAGACGAAGCCGCGGCGCTTGCAGAGGGAGACGATGGTCTCCATATCCACCCGACGGCCCTCGCCCTGATCAGTCATCACTTCCACCTAATTGATAGGGGCGAGGTATGCCTCGCCCCTGCGTGACCGGTAAACGCGCCGAGAACGCCGAGCAGAAATCCGTGGAAATGCGGCTACTTGATGATGAACAGCGGCGCGAGCACGAGTGTGATCGTGCTCAGAAGCTTGATCAGCACGTGAAGTGAGGGACCTGCGGTGTCCTTATATGGGTCACCGACGGTATCCCCGACCACCGCGGCCGCGTGGGTCGGGGTGGCCTTCTTGATGATCGCGCCGTCCGATTCAGTCAAGTTTCCCGCCTCGATGAACTTCTTGGCGTTGTCCCAGGCGCCGCCGGAGTTATTGAAGAAGGTAGCGAGCAGAATGCCGCCGATCGTCCCGACCATCAGCAGCCCGGCAACCGACTGCCAGCCGGCATTGGGGTTAATGCCGCTGAGGCGGAACACGACCCCGACAACGACCGGAAGACCAACGGCAAGAATGCCGGGGGCGATCATCTCGCGAAGGGCCGCGCGGGTCGTGATGTCGACCGCCTGGCCATAGTCCGGCCGCTCGGTTCCCTGCATGATTCCCGGGTGTTCGCGGAACTGCCTCCGCACCTCTTCGATGATGCTGCCTGCCGCAGAACCGACAGCACGGATGGCGAGCGAACTGAACATGAATACGAGCATGACACCGAGGAGTCCGCCGACAAACACCCAGACCTGAGACAGGTCGATGCTAATGGGCACATCAGCGGGAGTTGCGATCGCGGCATTGGCGGCATGGATACGCGGGAAGATTTCTTCGCGCACCTTGTCGAGATAGGCGCTGAACAGGAGGAAGGCCGCCAGGCCGGCCGATGCGACCGCGTAGCCCTTGGTGAGGGCCTTCGTAGTGTTGCCCACCGCGTCGAGCGAGTCAGTGATTTGACGAGCGCTCGCCGAAGCCCCCGCCATCTCCGTGATGCCGCCGGCGTTGTCGGTGATCGGCCCAAAGGTATCCATCGCGAGCACATACGCGGCAACCGTAAGCATGCCCATAGTGGCGACGGCCGTGCCGTAGATGCCGGAGACGAAGCCGCTCACGCCGGGGATACTGCGTGGGAGCCGAGCAGGAACGAAATGACCAGCGCCAAACCAATGGCGATTGCCGTGGAGGCTGTGGTTTCCATGCCGACAGCGGTGCCAATGATGATGTTCGTTGCCGGACCCGTCCGAGAAGCCTCGGCAATCTCTCTCACAGGGCGCCAGGAGCCAGCCGTATAGAACTGCGTGATGTAGACGAAGGCCAGGCCATTGAGTAGCCCGACGATGCCGCAGAAGAAGAACCAGTACCACTGCGTGCCGAGCATGAAATACGTCGCGAGGAACAGACCGACCAGGGCGAGCAGTGTCGCAATGTAGAAGCCGTTGTTGAGCGGCGTCATCGGATCCTGGCTTTCCAGCACATTGGGATCCTAAGCTTAGAATTCCACGTGGACAAGTTGTCGCGGCCGCTTCTATAGTGTCACCTAAATACTAGTGACTCCAGCGTAACTGGACTGGCCACAGTTAGGCCGCAAATGTAATCACACTGGCTCACCT
>JADMIO012736551.1_pt1 | contig 14221 bp, 14 predicted proteins | sample 8958161 | NCBI WGS metagenome assembly JADMIO01 (sample SAMN16585339, study PRJNA669376) | soil metagenome | isolation source: Crop rotation soil | place: USA: Cullars Rotation, Alabama | collected 2011 | reverse complement strand
CTTTCCCCGGCGTTCGACGATCCGCGAGCCCGCGCCGGTCAGCAGCAGCGACGCACCCGTGTCGGCGCCTGCGCCCTCGGCTCCGGCGCCGGAGCCGGTCGTCTCCTCCACCGCGCCCGAGCCCGCCTCGCCGAAGCGCGGCTGGTGGGGCAAGCGGCTCCTGGGCGGGAATTGATATGAGAGAGCGGAGCCGCAAGCTCCGCTCATTCCCGCGCAAGCGGGGAAATTGGCGTTCATGATTTCCGCCTGGAACGAACGCGAGGCAGAGGCCGCAGTCGAGCGATATGCGCGCGGCGGCGTCTCGCGCGACTTGGCGCTGCGCGTCTATACGACACGCCTGCTCGGCTCCGATCCGCAGCTCGTGCTGCACGGCGGCGGCAACACGTCGCTCAAATCTCGCGCGCGCGATCTCACGGGCGACGAGGTCGACGTCCTCTACGTCAAAGGCTCCGGCTGGGACATGGGCGCGATGGAGCCCGCCGGCATGCCCGCCGTGCGGCTTGCGCCTCTACTCGCATTCCGCACGCGCGGCGAATTGAGCGACGCCGACTTCGCCCGCGTTCAAAAGTCGTATTTGCTCGATCCGCTCGCGCCCGCGCCGTCGGTCGAGATGCTGCTGCACGCCTTCGTGCCGGCGCGCTACGTCGATCACACGCATGCAACGGCCGTGCTGAGCCTCGTCGATCAGCCGAACGGACAGGCGCTCTGCGCCGAAGTGTTCGGTGAGCGGCTCGGCTTCACGCCCTACGTGCGGCCGGGCTTCGGGCTCGCGAAAGCGGCAGCGCGCACGTTCGACAAGAACGTGAAGGTCGCGGGCCTGATCCTCGACAAGCACGGCATCTTCACGTTCGGCGAGAGCGCACGCGAAGCCTACGAGCGCATGATCGAGTTCGTCTCGCTCGCCGAGGCGCGGCTGAAAAAGAACAGGAAGACGCTTTCCCCCGCTGCTGTTCCGTCGAGCAACGCCGCCCTTGAAGACGTGGCGCCGATCCTGCGTGGCGCGGCAAGCGAGCGCGACGCCTTTGGCGAGGGTGCGCACCGGCGGCTGGTGCTCGATTTCCGCGCCAGCGATGCCATTCTCAATTTCGTCAACGGCGCGGAGCTGACGCGCTACGCCCGCGCGGGTCTGCTCACGCCCGATCACGTCATCCGCGTGAAGCCCTGGCCGCTGGTCATGCCTGCGCCCGAAGCGGGCAAGCTCGACGCGTTCAAACAGGCGGCGCAAGCGGCCGTGGATAAGTTCGCCGCCGATTACAAATCCTATTTCGACGCAAACAGCGCCCGCGTGCCCGGCGAGCGCATGCACGATCCCCAGCCCCGGCTGGCTTTGGTGCCGGGGCTCGGCCTGTTCGGCATGGGCGAAAGCGCGCGCGACGCGGCGATCGCCGCCGATATCGGCGAGGCCTTCGTGCAGGGCGTCACCGACGCGGAAGCGGTCGGCCGCTTCGCGTCGACCTCCGAGGCCGACCTGTTCGACTGCGAATACTGGGCGCTGGAACTGGCAAAGCTCGGTGAGCGCGCGCGCAAGCCGCTCGCGGGCCAAGTCGCCGTCATCACCGGCGCAGGCGGCGCGATCGGCGCGGCCACCGCGCGCGCATTTGCACAAGCCGGCGCCGAGGTCGCGCTGCTCGATCTCGATGTCGAGGCCGCGCGCGCGAAGGCTGCCGAAATCGGCCCGCAGGCGCTCGCGCTGGCCTGCGACGTGACGAATTCCGAGTCCGTCGCGCAAGCCTACGCACAGATCGTGCGCCGCTTCGGCGGCGTCGACATTCTCGTCTCCAACGCCGGCGCGGCGTGGCAGGGCAAGATCGGCGAGGTCGACGAGAGCCTGCTGCGCAAGAGCTTCGAATTGAACTTCTTCGCGCACCAGACTATGGCGCAGGCGGCGGTGAAGATCATGCGCACGCAGGGCTTGGGCGGCTGCCTCCTGTTCAACGTGTCGAAGCAGGCAGTGAACCCCGGTCCCGACTTCGGGCCCTACGGCCTGCCGAAGGCGGCGACGCTCTTTCTCGTGCGCCAATATGCGCTCGACCACGGCGCCGACGGCATCCGCGCCAATGCGGTGAATGCCGATCGCATCCGCTCCGGCCTGCTCACCGGCGATTTCATCGCCGAGCGCGCCAAGGCGCGCGGCCTCTCCGAGAAGGACTACATGAGCGGCAATCTGCTCGGCCGCGAAGTGACGGCCGAGGACGTCGCACAGGCGTTCCTAGCGCAGGCGGTCGCGCTCAAAACGACGGCGGACGTGACCACCGTCGACGGCGGCAACATCGCGGCGGCGCTGAGGTAGGGCCCCGCTTCAGCCCAAGTCGTGCTATCCTGAGTCGCTATTCGGACCTCGGAGGAGCCTCCATGCGATACCTCGCCCTCGCCGCCTTCCTGCCGCTCTTGCTCGTCGCCGCGCCCGCATCGGCTGTGACGAAGGCGCAGAAGATGGAAACCTGCAAAGTCGGCGCCGACGCCGACAATATCCAAGGCAAGGAACGCGACGCCTTCATGAAAAAGTGCATGGGCGCGGGAAATTACGAGCCCGCCGCGCGAAAGGAAGCGATGAAGAAGGCGGCCAAACCGGCCAAGAAGCCGAAGCCCGCCGCAAAGCCCGCGGCCGCGCCCGGCACATCGGGTTATAAGCCGGAGTACCAGTAGGCCTTTTGCAATTCGTGAGTAAGTGATGCCGGAAGCCGATCAAGCTGGAAAATTGTACTACGCCGACCGCCCGCAGGCCGCGCCCGGGTTCTTCCTGAAGGGCTCGCACCAGCTCGATTGGGGCATGAAGAACCGGCTCGCCCGCACCTTCAATCCGAAGAGCGGGCGCACGGTGATGCTGGCGGTCGATCACGGCTACTTCCAGGGCCCGACCACCGGGCTCGAGCGCATCGATCTCTCGATCGTGCCGCTGCTGCCGCAATGCGACGCGCTGTTCTGCACGCGCGGCATCCTGCGCTCGCTGATCCCCGCCGACTCGCAAAAACCGATGGTGCTGCGCGCAAGCGGCGGCCCGTCGATCCTGCGCGAGGAATTGTCCGACGAGCAGATCGCCATGGACATGGACGACGCGGTGCGGCTCAACGCGGCCGGCGTCGGCATCCAGATCTTCATCGGTGGCGAGCACGAGACGCGTTCGGTGCACAATATGACGAAGCTCATCGATGCCGGCTTGCGCGTCGGCATGCCGGTGATGGGCGTCACCGCCGTCGGCAAGAACATGGTGCGCGACGCGCAGTACTTCCGTCTCGCCTGCCGCATCATCGCGGAACTCGGCGCGCAATATGTGAAGACGTATTTCGTCGAGGACGGCTTCGAGACGGTGACGGCGTCGTGCTCGGTGCCGATCGTGATGGCGGGCGGCAAGAAACTGCCCGAGCTCGACGCGCTGACGATGGCGCACAAGGCGGTGAGCCAGGGCGCGGCCGGCGTCGACATGGGCCGCAACATCTTTCAGTCGGATGCGCCGAAGGCGATGCTCGCGGCGGTCAATGCGGTCGTGCACGAATTGATGCCGCCGAAGCAGGCCTTCGAGCTCTACCGCGATCTCAAGGCGAAGGGCTGAGCGGTTTCCGGCCGAAGGATCAGGCCGCAACGTCGCGGAGGAACTGCTCGATTTCGTTGCGCAGCGAGCCAACGACGCCTTCGACGGATTCCGACGCGGACAACACGGCCTCCGCCGAGGACCTGGTCGCACTGGCGGCGCCCGCAACGCCGTCCAGCGCCGCGAAGATGCGCTGCGACTGCTCGGCCGCACTATTGACGCTGTCCGACATGCCGACCGTCGCCGATCTCTGCTCTTCATTCGATGAGGCGATCGCCCGCGTGCGCGTGCTGATCTCATGAATGCTCTCGCCGATGGTCGTGATGGAATCCAATGCGGCTTGCGTGGAATTTTGAATTGACCGGACCTGGATGTGGACGTCGTCCGCGGCCTTCGCCGTTTGCGCGGCAAGCGACTTCACCTCTCCGGCGACGATCGAGAATCCCCGTCCGGCCTCCCCGGCGCGCGCCGCTTCGATGGTCGCGTTCAGCGCGAGCAAGTTCGTCTGCGCGGCGATGTTCTGGATCAGCTTGATCACGTCTCCGATCTTTTGGGCGGAGGCCGACAGCTCGGAGAATTCGTCGGTGGTGGTCCTCACCTTTTCGACAGCGTCATGAACGATTGTAGCCGCGTCGGTCACTTGCCGCGTGATGGCGCTGGCGGACGCCGACATCTCCCCGGCCGACGCAACGGCGATGCCCACGTTAGAGGACACGTTGCGTGACGCCTGCACCATTTCACCGGCGCGGACCGACGCCTGCTCGGACAGACCGAATAGGTGGCTTGCGGTCGAGCGGAGAAGTCCGGTCGACTCGACGACGGTCTTCAGCACCTCGTCGGCGCCCATCCGGAACCGGGAAATCGCACCGTCGATCGTATTGCGTTGCGTTATTTCGGTGACATCCTCATGCGTGGCGACCCAGCCGCCGCCGGGGAGCGGATCCCGCGTCACCTTGACCAGCCGCCCACCCGACAGTCTGTCCACCCTGCTCGATCGCTCGGTGGTGGAATGCTTGCTCAAATCCTTCAGTTTGGCGTCGGCCGCCCGCTCGCTTGCGTCGCCTGCGAGCATGCCGTGCTGCACGCGATGCCGAATTATATCTTCGTGAGTAGTTCCGGATTTGAGCAATTCGGCCGGCAGACCATACATGCGCGCATATTGATCGTTGTGGACGACAAGGCGCTTCTCGGCATCGAACATGCACAGCCCGTGCACCATGTTCTTCAGCGCTGCATTGAACCGGGCGTTTTGTAATCCGAGTTGCTGCGCCGTCGATTCGCGCTCGGCCGTGTGTCTGTAATGAGCGATCGACAGAGCGCATCCCACCGTCAGCAGGATGAGGAATAGACTGCCGCCGAGCATCCAGCTCTGCTGCCGAATATTCGCGATGAAGCCGTCGACCGGAACGTCGATGGCAAAGGCGCCCATCATCTCGTTCAGCCGCCACACTTGCTTGCCGCGCTGAAGTTCGTTGTGGCAGTTCACGCAAGCCTGATCGTTGGCCAACGAAGGATAGACGGTCCGCAGAATGCCGTGGCCGTCGATCGTCAGCAGTTCCGATTTGGCGTCGCGGGACGCGCTTTGGGCGAGCGCCTCGATCGTATGGGCCATCTGTGCGTCGACAGGCCCAACGGCGATCTCCCGGCCCGGACGCCCGACCCAACGCAGGGTGAAGGGACTGTCGTTGCCCAGCTGCTTATTGAAGAGACCGATCGAACTCGCCCGGAAGGTCGCCGGGACCGGCGCGCCTGGCCCGAACTCCGACTTGAGCCGCGAGTACGTGGTGACGAACGAATCGACCAGCTTCAGGGCGGTGGATTTTTCCGCTGTCTTCTGCGCCATGAAGGCGTTCAAGCTGCTATTGTAGAAATAGATTCCGACGGCTGTGCCGATCACCGCCGAGACCAGCAGAACGGCTCCGAACATCCAGCCGGATTTCGACTGAACGAAATTACGAAAGTTCTGCATCTGACGCTCAATTGCAAGTTGAGGTGTCAGCGTATTCCCTGCCGATTAACCATTCGTTATTTCTTCAAGCAGGGCCCGTGAAATTCGACCTGCAACGTCGCTGTGGCGGTTTTTACGCCAGCCCGTATTTCTTCGCGCGCGCGGCGAAGTCGGCATAGCCCATGAACTGCTCAAATTCGGCGATGCCGTCGCGCAAACGCGCGGCATCGGCGTCGCCCGTGCGCTTGAACGCGTCGAGCGCGGCGCTCACGCCCGCATAGGCCGCATAGAGCGACAGCCCGTAGTAGAGGACGACATCGGCGCCCGCCGCTTCCTCGTCGGCGATCGAGCGGCCGGGCGTGTCGGTGGTCACCACCTTGCCCGCGATGCGCGCGCGCAAAGCTTTGAGCTTCATCGGGCTGATGCCGACCGGCATTACGAGGTCGGCGCCCGCAGCGGTGAACGCGTTCATGCGCGCGATCGCGTCCTCGACATCCTTGAACGCCCAAGCCGCATCCGTGCGCGCGACGATCAAGAAGTTCTCGTCCTCGCGCGCGTCGACCGCCGCGCGGATCTTTTGCACCATCTCGTCGGTCGAGAGCAGCACCTGCGGCACGTCGGCGTGCTTGCCGAAGTCGTGGTCCTCGATGTGGATGCCGCACACGCCCGCGTCTTCGAAGGCGCGCACGGTGCGCCAGATGTTCGCGGCGTTGTTCCAGCCGTTCTCCGCGTCGGCGATTACCGGGATCGCGACTGCATCGGCGACGCGCCGTGCATGCGCGGCCATCTCGTCCATCGTGACGAGGCCGACGTCCGGCAGACCGAACGCCGCGGCCGACGTCGCATAGCTGCCGATGTAGACCGCGGGAAATCCCGCGCGCTCGACCAGCCGCGCACTCAAGGCATCGTAGGCGCCGGGCACAATCAACGTTCCGCCCGCGGCAATCAGGTCGCGCAGCGCCTTGCGCCTGTCGCCCGCTTTGCTCATGAGCGCTTCAACCAGTCTCCGATCCGGTCCACCGCCTCGTGCATCTCGGCGGGCGAGCCCGCGTAAGAGAAGCGCACGTAATGCCGCCCGTCGCGCGGGTCGAAATCGATACCCGGCGTCGCGGCCACGCCCGCTTCCGCGAGCATGCGTTTTGCAAAATCGAGGCTGTCGTCGGAGAAGCGGCCGATATTGGCGTAGAGATAGAACGCGCCGTCGACCGGCAGGAATCTGTCGAGCCCGGCCTTGGGCAGGCCTTCGACCAGAATCCTCCGGTTCTCCTCGTAGGCGTGCTTCACGCCATCCATCTCCTCGCGTCCCTCGAACGCCGCTTCCGCGGCGATCTGCGACAGCGTCGGCACTGAAATTGCCAAATTTCCCGCGAGCCGGTCCACCGTGCGCACAAGCGCCGGCGGCAGCACCATCCAGCCGATGCGCCAGCCGGTCATGCAGAAATATTTGGAGAAGGAATTGATGATCACGCACCGGTCCGACAGTTTCAGCGCGGTGTCGGCGCGGAAGGCGTAGTCGAGGCCGTGATAAATTTCGTCCGAGATGACGCGGATGCCCTCGCCTTCCGCCGCCTCGATCAGCGCGCGCAAAGCTTCCGTCGTCATCATCGTGCCGGTGGGATTGGCGGGGCTCGCGACGAGAAGACCCTTGAGCGGGGTCTTCCGATGCGCCGCGAGCAGCGCCTCGGGCGAAAGCGCCCAACGCGTTTCCGGTCCGGTGTCGATCAGCACCGGCTCGCAGCCGAGCGCGGTGAGGATGTGCCGGTACGGCGGATAGCCGGGATTGGCGATGGCGACCCGGTCGCCCGGCTCGAACAGCGCAATGAAGCCGAGGATGAACCCGGCCGACGAGCCGGTCGTCACCGCGATCTGCGCCGGATCGACTTCCGCGCCATAGGCCTCGCGGTAATGCCGCGCGATGCGCGCACGCAAACTCGGAAGGCCGAGCGCCTCGGTGTAGCCGACGCGGCCGTCGATGAGCGCGGCCTGCGCCGCCTCGCGTGCGACGCGCGGCGCGGGCGCTGCCGGCTGGCCGACCTCCATATGGATGACGCGCTCGCCTTTGGCCTCGCGCTCGGCGGCGGCCGCCATCACGTCCATGACGATGAACGGGGGCACGTCGCTGCGCCGGGACGGCGTCAGTAAATCTTTAGCAGAATTCAGCATGATGACTCAGTCCGTTAACGGGCGTGCAGCCCGCCCCTCTATTGCCGTATTCGGCGGATTGCTTGCCGGGTTAACGGGTGCGCTCGGGGATGTGATCCAGCACCGAAAAGTCGTGATGGCCGCTCGCGTTGACCACCGGTGGCGGCGTCACTTAGTTTCGCGCCCATTCGACTCCCGGTGAAAAGAGACGATGAACGAGTCCGCGACACCTAGCAGCACGCGCCGCCGGACGCCAGCAATGCGGGCGCTCGCAGCGGCGACGGCGTTCGCCGTCGCGTTTGGCGGTATCGGTCCTGTTCCCGCGCCGGCTCCCGCCTATGCGCAGGACAGCGTCATGCGGGGGTTGCCGATCATCCGCGACACCGAGGTCGAGAACCTGCTGCGCGACTATGCCGCGCCGATTCTGCGCGCGGCGGGTCTCGCACAACAGAACGTCAGAGTCGTTGTCCTCAACGACCGCAGCTTCAACGCCTTCGTGATGGACGGCAAACATATCTTCGTGAATGCGGGCGCGCTGTTCGACGCCAAGACGCCGAACGAGGTGATCGGCGTGTTCGCGCATGAAACCGGCCACCTTGCCGGCGGGCACCTGATGAAAATGCGCGAACAGATGGCGCAGGCGCAGACCGCCTCCATCGTCGCGCTTCTGCTCGGCATCGGCGCGGCCGTCGGCGCCTCGCGCTCAGGCGGCGGCGCTGGCGACGTCGCCGGCGCGGCGATCATGGGGCCGCAGTCGGCCATCCTGCGCACGATGCTTGCCTATGTGCGCACGCAGGAAGACCAGGCCGACCATGCCGGCGTGAAGTTCCTCAACGAGACGCATCAGTCCCCGCGCGGCATGCTCGAATTGTTCAAGCGCCTCGCCAACGAGAACCTGTTCAATTCGCGCAACATCGATCCCTACATGCAGACGCATCCGCTCGCGAGCGAGCGTCTCGCGACATTGGACACGATCGCGCATCAGAGCCCGTACTTCGACAAGAAGGACCCGCCCGAGCTGCAGCACCGCCACGACATGATGCGGGCGAAGCTGTCGGGCTTCCTCGAACGGCCGGATACGGTCGCGCGCCGCTTCCCGCCGTCGGACCAGAGTCTGCCGGCGCGTTACGCGCGCGCGATCTCGGCCTACCGGCATTCGAACCTGAACGGCGCGCTCGCGCTGATCGAGGGGCTGATCCAATCCGAGCCCGGCAATCCGTACTTCTATGAGCTGAAAGGTCAGGCGCTGCTCGAAGGCGCGAAGCCCGCCGAAGCGGTCGCTCCATTGCGGCGCGCACTGCAGTTGTCGCGCGAGTCGCCGCTGATCTCGGTGATGCTCGCGCAGGCAATGCTGCAAGCGAAAACGCCGGGCGTCGGTGCGCCGGCGGTGTCGATGCTGCAGACGGCGCAGGCGCGCGATCCCGACGTGCCGGGCGTCTATCGCCTGCTCGCCTCCGCTTACGCCGCGCAGAAGGATTACGCGCACGCGGATCTCGCCTCCGCACAGGATGCGGCCGCGGCCGGCGACATCGCCACCGCGCGCCAGCTCGCGGCGCGCGCCAAGACCAGCCTGCCCGTCGGTTCGCCCGCCTGGGTGCGCGCCGACGACATCACCAATCTGAAAGTCCCCAAAGCGCCGATGCGCAACTGACCCGTTTCAACGCAAGGATCGTCACGATGGCCCGCCTTCTCCCCGCTCTCGCCGCCGCGCTGCTCATCGCAGGGCTTGCGCCGGCCGCCGCTCCCGCAGCCGAACTGTCGAAGACGGACATCGAGAAGATCGTGCACGATTATCTCGTCGCGCATCCGGAAGTGCTGCAGGAGGCGATGGCCGAATTGGAGAAACGCCAGGCCGCGGCGGACGCGCAGAAGCACAAGGACGCGGTGAAGCAGCACGCGAGCGCGCTGTTCTCCTCGCCGCACCAGGTCACGCTCGGCAATCCGGACGGCAAGGTCACCTTCGTCGAGTTCTTCGATTACAATTGCGGCTACTGCAAGCGCGCCATGGACGACATGCTCACGCTGATGAAGGACGACCCGAATTTGAAGGTCGTGCTGAAGGAGTTTCCGGTGCTCGGACCGGGCTCGGTCGAGGCGGCGCAGGTCGCGGTCGCCGCGCGCATGCAGGACAAGTCGGGCAAGAAATACCTCGACTTCCACCAGAAGCTGCTCGGCGGCCGCGGCGAGGCGAACAAGGCGCGCGCGCTTGCGGTGGCGAAAGAGACCGGCTTCGACATGGACCGCCTGCAGAAGGACATGCAGAGCGCCGAGGTGAAGACGACGCTGCAGGAAACCTTCAAGCTCGCCGAAGCGCTCGGCCTCAACGGCACGCCGAGCTACGTGATCGGCGAGAAGGTCGAGGTCGGCGCGGTCGGCCTCGACGCATTGCGCACGGCCGTGAACAACGCGACCTGCGGCAAGGCGACCTGCTAGGCGGCAAAAGCGTCAGCCGCACAGTGGCGTAACGGGCGCGGGCTTCCCCTCGCCCGCCCCAGCACTTATAAACGGCCGGGTTTTCGCGAGCCGCCGAATCGGATTCCCGCGCCATGGCTTCCACCATCTACGTCCTCAACGGACCGAACATGAACCTGCTCGGCGTGCGCGAGCCGGAGAAGTACGGCCGCACGACGCTCGCCGAGGTGGAGGCGCTCTGCCGCAAGACGGCGTCGCGCTTTGGGCTCGAAGTCGTCTTCCGGCAGTCGAACCACGAAGGCCAGATCGTCGACTGGATCCAGGAAGCGCGCGAGAAGGCTGCGGGCATCGTGATCAACCCGGCGGGCTACACGACGACGTCGATCGCGATCCTCGACGCGATCCTTGCCGCGGGCATTCCCGTCATCGAATGCCACATCACCAACATCCATCAGCGCGAGAGCTTCCGGCATAATTCTTATGTGTCGAAAGGCGCCCGCGCGGTCGCGGCCGGTTTCGGCATCGACAGTTACGTGCTCGCAATCACCGGACTTGCCGGCATGATCGGCGCCAAGGACAAAAACTGATGGCGAAGACGCCGAAGACACTCGTCGATCGCGCGCTGATCGTGGAGCTCTCCGAGCTTCTCAATGAAACGGGCCTGACGGAAATCGAGATCGAGCAGGACGGCGCGCGCATCCGCGTCGCCCGCGGCACGCTTGCGAGCGCGGCGCCCGCCGTGGCCGTTGCGCCGCTGCACACGGTCGCGACGCCGGTTGCTGCGGGGGCCCTCGAAGCTCCGGCGGCGATCGATCCGGCCAAGCATCCCGGCCTCGTCGTCTCGCCGATGGTGGGCACCGCCTACATCGCGGCCGAGCCCGGCGCGAAACCGTTCATCGACATCGGCGCCAAGGTGAAGGCGGGCGACACGCTGCTCATCATCGAGGCGATGAAGACGATGAACCAGATTCCCGCGCCGCGCGCAGGGACGGTCATTCAAATCCTGTTCGAAGACGGCCAGCCGGTCGAGTTCGGCGAGCCGCTCGTCATTATCGAATAATGTTCGATAAAATCCTCATCGCCAATCGCGGCGAGATCGCACTGCGCGTCTTGCGCGCCTGCAAGGAGCTCGGCATCCACACCGTCGCGGTGCATTCGACGGCGGATGCCGACGCGATGCACGTGCGCTTTGCCGACGAGAGCGTCTGCATCGGCCCGCCGCCGGCCAAAGACTCTTACCTCAACGTCCCCGCGATCCTCTCGGCTTGCGAGATCACCGGCGCGGACGCGGTGCATCCCGGCTACGGCTTCCTCTCCGAGAATGCGCGCTTCGCCGAAATCCTGAACGAGCACGGCCTGCATTTCATCGGCCCGAAGGCCGAGCACATCCGCATCATGGGCGACAAGATCGAGGCGAAGCGCACGGCCAAGCGCCTCGGCATTCCGGTCGTGCCCGGCTCGGAAGGCGGCGTGTCGACCGATGCCGAGGCCGCGCGCATCGCCAACGAGATCGGCTTCCCCGTTCTGATCAAGGCGGCGGCAGGCGGCGGCGGTCGCGGCATGAAGGTCGCGCGCAGCGCGGACGAACTCTCGACCGCGCTCTCGACCGCGCGCAGCGAAGCGAAGGCCGCCTTCGGCGACGACGCGGTCTACATCGAAAAGTATCTGCAGAAGCCGCGCCACATCGAAATCCAGGTGCTCGGCGACGGCAAGGGCAAGGCGATCCATCTCGGCGAGCGCGACTGCTCGCTGCAGCGGCGGCACCAGAAGGTGCTGGAGGAGAGCCCCTCGCCCGCGCTCAATGCGCAGCAACGCGACAGGATCGGCGAGATCGTCGCCAAGGCGATGCGCGACATCAATTACCTCGGCGTCGGCACCGTCGAATTCCTCTACGAAGACGGCGAGTTCTATTTCATCGAGATGAACACGCGCATCCAGGTCGAGCATCCGGTGACGGAAGCGATCACCGACATCGACCTGATCTTCGAGCAGATCCGCGTCGCCGCCGGGGGCGACCTGGAATTGAAGCAGAGCGACGTCCGCTTCTTCGGCCACGCCATCGAGTGCCGCATCAATGCGGAGAACCCGGTGTCCTTCCGGCCCTCGCCCGGCAAGATTTTACATTACCACCCGCCCGGCGGCCTCGGCGTGCGCATCGACAGCGCGGTGTACCAGGGCTACTCGATCCCGCCCTATTACGACTCGCTGGTCGGCAAATTGATCGTGCATGGCAAGACACGGCAGGAATGCCTGATGCGGCTGAAACGCGCGCTCGACGAGGTCGTCGTCGACGGCATCGAGACGACGCTGCCGCTCTTCCGCGCCCTCGTGCGCGAGAAGGACATCATCGACGGCAATTATCATATCCACTGGCTCGAGCAGTTCCTCGCGCGCGGTGGGATGGACGCCGGCGGCGCGAGCCCGCTGGCTTAGCAAAGCGGCGCGCCGACCGGATCGCCGCATTTAACTCAATTGCGCGCATTTGAACGCGTCCGCTCCCGGCGCTAGCCTCGCCGCGGGACCGTGGGAGCAAGTCATGTTCGGACGCATCGCCGCATGCGGCGGCGCCGCAGCCATCGTGCTGGGCGCGCTTTTCCTGTCATCGCCGTCGTCGGCCAAGAGCCTCGGCATTTCGCCGCCGCACACCGGCTCGATCGCCGCGCATGTGCATCACGGGCATCACTTTCGCGGCCGCGGCTTCGCCCGCAACGGCTACCGCTACCCGTACGGCTATCCCTATGTCGTGCTCGAGGATGCGGACGCCTATCTCGCCGACCGCGTCATCCCGCTCGCCTATCCGATCTATGCGGGACCGCGCTGCGTCCACAGCGTGGACTTTGTGAAGGTCCCATCCGAGCTCGGCGGCGAACGCGTGATCAGGATCACGCGCTGCTAGTGATGCGCGGCGCTCGCGAGCCGTTGGCACACCATGCACACCGCGGCCGGATCGTACGGCTTTTGCATGAACACGGAGTCGGGCACGCGGCCGGGCAGATCGTCGCCGCGGTAGCGGCCCGATGCGTAGACGACCGGCAGGCCGGGCTTTAACGCGCGCGCGGCCTGCGCAAGCTCCGCGCCGGTCATCCCGCCCGGCAAATTGATATCCGTGAACAGCACGTCGACCGCGTGGCCTTCGCCGATATAGCGCAGCGCCTCGTCGGCGGTCGCCGCCTCGTGCACCTCGAAACCGACTTCGCTCAAAGCGTCGCTGACCATCATGCTGATCAGCGCTTCGTCTTCCACCAGCAGGACTGAGACTCCGGGCATGTAACCCTCCCCGTCGCGTCGTGTCCGTCCAACGCAACAAGCGGGGGTACGGAGTCGCATTCGCTTCAAATTGCTGCCGGTTTGGTCAATGGAGCGTTAACGGGGCGCTTGCGGGCGCGTCCGCGCGTTCTAGGATGGCGGAGCGACGGAGAGGATTTGGTGGCCAGCCGCGAAAACGCATTCGTCGAGATCACGCCGGAGGTGCTGCTCAAGGCCTACGCCTGCGGCATCTTTCCGATGGCGGAGAGCGCGGACGATCCGGCGCTCTACTGGATCGAGCCGGAGATGCGCGGGATCATCCCGCTCGAGGGCTTCCACCTCTCGACACGCCTTGCGCGCACGGTGCGCACGACGCCCTTCACCGTCACGATCGACCGCGACTTCGAGGCGGTGATCGACGGCTGCGCGGAGCCGAAGCCCGACCGCAAACGGACCTGGATCAACACGCGCATCCGCCGCATCTATCGCGCTCTGTTCGAGGGCGGACATTGCCACACCGTCGAAGTGTATGACGGAGAGGAACTCGTCGGCGGGCTCTACGGCGTTTCGCTCGGCCGCGCCTTCTTCGGCGAGAGCATGTTCCACCACGCGCGCGATGCGTCGAAGATCGCGCTCGTGCATCTCGTCGCGCGGCTGAAAGCCGGCGGCTATCGCCTGCTCGACACGCAGTTCGTCACGGAACATTTGAAATCGTTCGGCGCGGTCGAAGTGCCGAAGCGCAGGTACCACAAGGTCCTGGAAGAGGCGATCACCGGCGAAGCCGACTTCTTCGCGCTGCCGGAGACGATCAGCGGTGAGCAAGCCCTAGCGATTATCAAAAGCGAATAGCGAATCTACCGCAGCTGCGGCACCGGCCCCGCCGGCTGCTGCTGCGCGCGCGGCTGCAGGGGCGGACGCGCGGGGGTGCGCGCCGGCTGACGCGG
>JADMIO010846064.1_pt1 | contig 14221 bp, 13 predicted proteins | sample 8958161 | NCBI WGS metagenome assembly JADMIO01 (sample SAMN16585339, study PRJNA669376) | soil metagenome | isolation source: Crop rotation soil | place: USA: Cullars Rotation, Alabama | collected 2011 | reverse complement strand
CTTTCCCCTCATCCCCATGCAGGGGCCCGATCCTTATCGCTGCGAGAAAAATTGGCTCCCATTTTTGAAAGATAATCAGTTGCATTTTGTTTATTCTTACGATCCTTTTCTCGTTTATACCCCCGATATCAAAACTGGCCAATGCGAAAAAAGCATAGAATATGTACCTGCTTTTGATTTTTCCCATTTTAGGGGCTCGGCAGCACCGATTGCATTCGACAAGGGATATTTGCTTCTCGTGCACGAAGTGATTCTAAATAGCGATTATTCCCGTTGTTATTTGCATCGCTTCTTATTTCTGGATGAAAAATTTACCGTTACCAAAATCTCTAAGCCTTTCTATTTTGCCCATCATGGAGTAGAGTACTGTTGCAGTATGACGCTGAATCATGAAGCAAATGAACTGATCATTCCTATCGGGATCGAAGATACAGAAGCGCATATTTATTTTTTTGATTGCGATGCGATTCGTTCTCTTTTATATCCTTTGCATGCAAATGATCCGCATGTTTTCTCAAATCACGGTTAAATTATGAAATGCTTTTCTATTATTTTTTGCTTTTCTTGGCTCATTGCTCATCTGCTCTATTCAGATAATGAATTGATTCTTTCCACAAAAAGAATCTTTCTAGAAGAATATCCTGAAGCTTTCAATCCCTCTTTCATCAAAGTGGATAAAGGCTATTTGATGACATTCCGCTATAATCCTAGCCCTATCTATTTATGGCTTTCCTATATTGGAGTGGTTCTTTTGGATGACGAATTCAATCTGCTTTCCCGCCCCCAATTGCTTAAAATGCGCCCGAAAAATAGCAAAACTCTCTCGCAGGCCGAGGATGCGAGGATTTTCACATATAAGGGGAGAATGTTTATTATCTATAATGACAATATTGATACACCAAACCCTACGGACAAAGATAAACGCGAAATGTTTATTGCCGAGTTATTCTGCAATGAGGGATTTTATAGCATTTCTACACCGCGCAAATTAGTTTATGAAGAAAAAAGGCAGCATAAGGAGAAAAACTGGACTCCTTTTGAATATAATGGAACGCTTCTTATCAATTATACGGTACATCCGCATGAAATTATTGCACCCAATCTGGTCAATGGGCTTTGCTATCGCTTTGATTCGACCCAAGCGGAGATCATTTGGGATTGGGGACCGCTTCGCTGCAGCACGCCTCCCATCCTAGACGAGGGAGAATATTTATCATTTTTCCATTCCGGAACGTATACAGCATCTCCTTCAAGCTGGGGATTCAATCTATGGCATTATTTCATGGGTGCTTATATTTTCTCTGCCAGCCCTCCTTTTCATATCACAAAAATTAGTCCTTCTCCCATCATTGCAGAAGGTTTTTATACACAGTCAAGTTATTGGAAACGCGTCATCTATCCTGGAGGATGCGTCGTTTCGGGCCAGCATATTTATCTCGCGTATGGAAAGGATGATTCCGAGATCTGGATTGCGACATTAGACAAAGCTGCGCTCAAGCGCACTCTCGTTTCAATCAAATCCAAACTCTAAATATATATAATAGAACTTCTTTGAAAGTAAGAGGGTGTCTGCAAATTAAGGCTTCGTCGATTTTGGGAAAATTTTATTGAGATAGGTTCGGCTATAGCTCTAAAAGTAAAGGCAGGTTACAATTAAAGCTCCACGTAAATCCGCCAGAGGGAATTAAAGACCTTCGCCTTATGTCAAAGCTTTACGATTTGATTAAAAAAAAGATATTTGTTTACAACGTTCTCGGTATCAGCCGCGGCGAGCACTCTTTGAATATTGCGCTTGTCACTAAAGAAATGAGCCAAGTCATTATCGCGCAATGCCTGACTATTCCTTTAATGAATAAAGACACTTTCCACTGGCCCCTAACAGCTTCTCAAAAAATTGCGACAGGACTCGAATCGCAAGAGGTTGTATTCCGCTCCATTTTTCTTCCATTGAAGAGCACGAGGAAAGTTCTCGATGCGCTTCCTTTTCAATTAGAAACTTTGCTCCCTTTTCCCCTGGATCAGGCCATCGTCTGTCCCTTCTTAAAGTCAAAGGACAAGCAATCTACCTCTGTTTCTTTTATCGCTACCTCAAAAGATCTTTTAAGAAAGCACCTGAGGAATTATGACGCAATGGATTGCCATCCTGACGTGGTCACGTGCGCTCCTGTGGCTCTTTTTCGTCTTGCGCAATGGATATATCCCGATCAAAAGGATCTTCTGTTCTTTCATTGCGATGAAAATACAACAAACTGCATCGCGATCCAAGGCGGGCAGTTGGTATTATCTCAATCCATGCGCCTGGGGAAAAACGAGTGGAAAAATGCCGCGCCCTATTTTAAGGAAAGACTTGCCAACGAGCTAGAACGCTTGGCGATTTTCATTAAAGAGAAAATCGCCCTTGCTGAAAGGACTCCTTGGGCGCTTGTGGGAGATCTCGCTTTTTGTACTGAATGCACGGCGTTATGGAAACAATTTTTTTCCGACGCTCATCTCCCCATTGCAAATGCGAGTGCGCATACGCATGCGCTTCCCATCGGTTTTGCGCTCGATGCACTTGCAAGCGATGCGCAGCGCGTGCAATTTCTTCAAGGAGAATTCATTCCACGCCACCATCTGCAAAAAAGAAAAAAAAGAGGGTTCATTTACGCTTCTGCCTGCTTGATTCTCAGCGCCATTATCGGTTTTAGCAGTACGATTGCTTTACAAAAAAAGAACCAAGCTCTTTCCAGCAAATTCGTTTCCTATTTTCCTTCTGCACAGAGCAAGAAAGCATTCGCGCTATCTGAAATCGAAGAGGTGTTGGCCAAATCGGAGAACTCGCTTCTCAAGAGAAAAAATGGATTTCCTTTTTTCCTCACCATTCCAAAGGTAAGTGAAGTGCTCGCATGGTTGAGCACGCATCCTGCTTTTACAACGTCAGACGGCCTTCCCAAAGAAGGCATTGAGATGAAAGCGCTTCGCTATCAGCTGACAAAATTTCCCACTCTTGATGATTCTACTGTTCCCTATCAAGCTATTATTGATCTGGAATTCAGCGCTACCACACCGCGGCTTGCCAGAGAATTCCACGACGCCCTTTTAAAAGGCGACCGAATCGTCAATGCGAAAAAGGAATTAAAATGGAACACGCAGGGTAATAACTACTCCGTGCAATTCGAACTCAACAAGAGCACAACCCCATGAAAAAAATCTCCTTGCCTTCTTCTATTGGTTATTGGGCTCTTCTGCTGCTCTTTCCATTACCCATTTTTTATTTTTTGTTTCATTATTCTTTAACGGTGGAGCGAATGAAAACATTAGACGAAAAAATGGAAATCCTCCATGCGAGAAAGGAACAGTCTGAAACCCTTCAGCAACGGCAGCATTCATTTCTTTCTTCCCTTGCCAACTCCGATCCTTTCTACATCGACAAATACCTGGAAACCCTGACTTTTTTGGAATCCGAGATAAAAAAAGCAGAAGCGCTCATTTCAGAAACCCACATCGAAGAGACGGCGCAAAAACGTTTGCATTTTCTCAAAGAGGGTCCCAATCGCTTACTCTTTGCAGAAGATAAGATCCGTTCCAAAAACAAAATCCGCGAAGTGATGGAAAGGCAGCAGCATTCTGTAGAAATGAATGAAGAAGATTTAAAAAAGACCCTTTGCCTTGTGGAAGGTGTGATGATTTGGCCTTACGGCCCCAAAGAGGGACATCCTCAATTAGTCTTTCAAGATTTTCAGTTAACTAGAAAACGTCAAGACGCTTCTGACCATGTCTTTGTCGTCAATATGAACATTATCAAACGTGAAAATAGCGATGCTAAAGAAGCTGCCAATGAATAAAATATTTCATCTTTTCTGTATTTGTTTTTGCTTGCTTCTCGCAGGCTGTGGGATGCGCCCTCCCCAAGACAATAGCTCGACGATCACCAGCATACAGATCATTGATCGCAATGGCTTTGCAGAAACGATCAGCAACAAAGATCGCATTTCTAATTATAAAAATGTCGATTTTCTCAATGCTCAGCCCTATCAAAAAGTTCTGCGGGTCTTTGGAAGAAATTCTCAAGGTCAAAATACTTCTAAAATCACAAGCTATCATGACAATGGACAATTATGGCAATACTTGGAAGTAATCGATGGCAGAGCGCATGGCTTATATCGCGAATGGTTCTCGAATGGACAGCTAAAAATTGAATCCCATCTCATCGAAGGCCTTGCCGATATTCACTCTTTGGCACAAAAAAGCTGGGTCTTCGATGGCAAAAGTCAGGTATGGAACGAACAGGGACATCTGATCGCAGAAATCCACTATGAGAAAGGACAGCTCGACACTCCATCGCTTTATTATCATTTAACTGGCAAGCTGCAAAAAATCCTTCCTTACAAAGCAGGTTTAATCGAGGGAGATATCTTGATTTACGATGAAGAAGGCGCTCTTGTCGAACAGATTCCTTATGTTTCCGGACTAAAACACGGTTTAGCAACCTGTTTTTGGCCCTCGCGCACTCCTCTGTATACAGAAAAATATGAAAATGATCTCTTGATGGAAGCTTCCTATTATGAATCTTCCGGCAAACGCATTGCCCAGATTCAAGAGGGCTCGGGCGAGCAAGCGCTATTTAAAGAAGGCGTTCTCTACTCGCTCGTTGAATATAAGAACGGCAATCCAGAAGGCCTTGTTCGCGTCTTTAACCCCAATAAAACCTTACACTGCACGTATCATATCGAAGAGGACAAGAAAAATGGAGAAGAATGGGAATACTATCCTTCCAAAGAAGGGGAAAAGCCGTCGCCTAAGCTCTGCGTGCATTGGCACGACGATAAACTGCAAGGCATCATTAAAACGTGGTATCCCAATGGAGTCTTGGAAAGCCAGCGCGAAATCAACGGAAATAAAAAACAAGGTATTTGCTTTGCGTGGTATAAAAGTGGCGATTTAATGCTCATGGAAGAATATGAAAACGACCTTTTGGTGAAAGCAAGTTATTTTAAGAAAGCCGATAAAGTGCCCGTTTCAAAAATTGATGCAGGTAAAGGCCTCGCCTCTCTTTATACGAGCGAGGGCATATTTCTCCGAAAAGTCGCTTATGAAAAAGGACTCCCGAAGCTCGATGATGAATTCTTGCAATAAACATGCCGTACGCAATGAGCTCGAAAGTATCAGAGGGCGCATTCCTCCAGAGCGCCGCCTCGAGGCTAAGGAAGCTCTGCTCGCACAATTACTTTCCCGATTAGCCCCTTTTCATTCCATTCTATCCTTTTGCAGTCTTCCTCAAGAAATCGATACAGCATCGCTTAATCGCACTCTCGCAACAGAGGGGCGTTTGCTCCTTCCCAAAATGGAGAAGAATCACTTAAGTTTATTTCAAGTCACTGATCTTTCTGAGCAGCTTGCGCGCTTTTCTTGGAAGGGTTTGGAGCCTATTCCTGACAAATGCATTGCCCGATCGATCGATACTGTTGATTACGTGCTCGTGCCCGCCTTGGGTTTTGATGAAACCCTTATGCGCATCGGCTACGGGAAAGGTTGTTACGATGCGCTTATTGTCCATTCTAAAAGCATAAATTCAAAGACGCATTTCATTGGAATCGGTTTTCAAGAACAACTCCATGTCAAACAGCTGCCGTCTCAAGAGCATGACATGCGGGTCGACGAGCTCCTTCTTTTCTAGATAGGGATAGGTTTTCTTATAAGTATTAGGGTTGCTGTTCTTCAGGCTGTAAGTATTGGCCGCCGGGAAGCTGGGGATAGCCGCTCTTGCCTTGTTTCTTTTTAGGAGGGGGGTGGCATACGCGAGGGCCTGCGCAAGATAAAGAGGAAACTACAGCGCCTGTGGATACAGTATCGCATACTGCAAAGTCATTCCCATCCATGCAATACCAGTTAACAACATAGGGAGTTTTTGAACGGTAGGCTGATTCGAGCTGAGCATTTGGACCTCGGTATCCGCCAGCATAAGAATAACTATCTGTCCAGGTAGCCGTATTTTGCGCTCGGACAACAATTTCTCCTAGATAGGAACTATCGGAACCTCTGACCACGGCACGTAGATCGAAATTGCTATTGTTGAAAAGGCGAACAGAACCTGCTTCAGCCAGAGATGTCAGTAAAAACACAAGAAATCCTATTGTCCTTGACCGCATTGCTGGCCTCCCATGCAACTTTGTGCCATCACCGTGGAATCAGAGGGGACATCTCGGCATGTTCCATAAAGATCTCCGCTCATGCAGTACCAATTTACGGTATAGGGGGTTTGGGGATTGGAAGGTTCTGCATTGTAACCAAAATATTCATAATCTAAAGACCAGGTAGAAGAATCCAGAGAATCAATGACTATTTCTTCCAAAATGGTTCCCGTCGCATCCTGGATCACGGCGCTTAATCGCACCTTAGAATCATTGATGAGGACAAGAGAATCTGCCCAGATCAGGTTTTGCATACAAAGCAAAAAGATAACGATTGTGATTTTTTTCACTCTAAGATTCTCTCATCTTCTGAACATTCATTCGAGCCGCTGCAATTCTGTGCCAGTACAATGGATCCAGCCGACACATCCGTGCAAACGCCAAAAGACTTTCCTCCCATGCAATACCAGTTAACAGTGTATGGTGTTCTAGACCCCGATTGACTCGATCCAAACTGATAGAAATCATCAGCCCACGTGCTTGCATCTCTGGAATCTAGAATGACCTCATCGAGTACAACGTCGTCGGCGGAGAAAATCACAGCTTTTAACTTATAATCCGTATTATTGAAGAGGCTGACAGAATTACAAAAACCGCTCAGCTGCACGCTCAGGCACAATGCGATAAAAAAAATCTTTAACTTCATCTTCGTTCGTCTACCGCTGCCCATTTAAAATCTACTACACCCATCGAAGACAAGACCACATCTTTCAGATGCGGTTGCTGCAGATAGAGCATCGTGTAATAAAAAATAGGTAAGATTGGCATCTCCTCAATTAGTACTTTTTCGCTTTCTTTTAATAATTCCATCCGTTTATTTGGGTGCACTTCTATGGAAGAGCGATGAAGTAATTCAGCATAATGTGCATTTTCCCAATTTGTATTGTTCGAACTTCCTTTTTTGTATCTAAACACATCTAGGAAATTAATGGGATCACTAAAATCTGCAATCCAGGAACTCGATGCGAGCTGGTAGTCCTGTTTGGAGAGACGATCAAAATAGACTTTGCGCTCGCAGGATTCTAATTGTATGCGGATTCCGAAAGCTTTATACCATTGCTGTTCAAGAGCCTGAGCGATGAGATGGTTGCGCTCGTTCGCTGCGTATAAGAGTTTGACATCAGGAAAAGATTTTTTATCGAGATGCAAACGAGATAATCCTTCGCTAAAAAGCCGCCGCGCTTCATCCAATGCTCCGTCTGGGAAATAAGGATCATTTTGCAGTCCCAAGGAAAGGGGAACAAGCCCCGATGCAGAAATCTGATTGCCTTGCGTGACGTGCTCTACGATATCTTTTCTATAGATAGCCATAGCAAACGCTTTGCGGATGAGAGGATCGTTAAGAGGATGCGATTCCGTATTGACGCGAATGAAATAAGTGCCAAGCATCTCTTTTGTTTTTAAAGTCTGATTCTTCTTTAAGGAAAGGATCGCTTCGACAGGTAATGTAGTGAGAGGAGATCCGGCCCAGTCGAGCTGGCCTTTTTCGAACATTTTCAGCTCCGTATCCCCCGTTACCATGACAAATTCCAAAGCGGAAAGCTGCACCGCTGGGGCATCCCAATAAGTGGGATTTTTCACAGCGAGGATACGATCATTGTGCTTCCATTCGCCCAGTTGAAAAGGTCCATTGCACACAAAGGAGGACGGGTTTTCAGCCCAATGCGGATTGATGTGATCCCTATGCAAATTCACTGGAAAAAAAGCAGGAATGGCAACCAATTCCAAAAAATAGGGAACGGGATATTCCAGCTCCACTTCGAGCGTTTTTTCGTCCACCGCCCGCATGCCCACGTGCTCTATTCCCAATTTGCCCTCTTTTGCGGCCTTGGCATTTTTAATGACGTAGAGTTGAAAGGCCGTATCAGATGGAAATGTAGGATCGAGCAAAGTCTTCCATGCGTAGACAAAATCAAATGCTGTGACGAGATCTCCGTTTGACCACTCTGCATCTTTTAAATGAAAGGTATAGGTTTTCAAATCAGAAGAGAAGCTGACGCTTTTTGCCAAAGCCAGTTCGGCTTTGTCATTTTTTCCCACCCGCGTCAATCCTTCGAAAAACATCCGCGAGAGCGTTTGCGATGCGAGATCGCGTGCCTTGCGGGGGTCTAATGTATTCGGGTCATCTGAGATATTAATACGCGCCGCTATCTTCTTTTGCTCACTCTTCTGCGGCGAACCACAGCCCGAAAATAGTGCAACAAAGAAAACACCAAACAGGATCCCTACTCCACGCATACACACCTCGTTTAACCAAAATATGTTTTATGAGAGAGTTTTTTTCAATTAGCTTCCAAAGATGGTTGGCATAAGAGCCTGGTCATTATCTAAGCTTGCTTAGTAAACAACTCCTGCCTAAAGGCAGAAGCTTTATGGTCAGTACTTAACTGCCACCTGCGTGCGGTTTACGGCGCACGTTGCATTGGGCAACTTGATGTTGACCAACGCAAACCTGCAGTGATTTTGACTGGCGTTGCAGTCAGCGTGCTGCTGGTTTCCACAAGAACATTTAAATTGGTGTCTTTTACGAACACCAATACAATCACAGGCGGAGCATATTTGACTACTGTAAGCCGGATTGACATACATCACAGAAAGACCGCTGGTTTCAGCCTTGTACTGGATAAATGTCTGCAATTGTCGAAATCCCCAACGGTTCAACCGTGTGCGCATCCTTTTTCCAGATTTAATGCGCTTTCGGATGTTCGTCAAAGTCGTTAAAGGATGAAAAATTTATTTTGTAGTATTTATTCTTTGAAAAGGATAACTTGTTTTCGATAAAGCCCTTTTTAGGGCTCATGCAACGAGGTAAATCCTGTGAAGAAGACTTTTTTGATACTTGGCATGTTCTGTATGGCATCTCTTTCGGTCCCAATTTTTTCTACATTCTCTAACAAATCTGAAAGGGGAGCCAATACATGCTCAAAATGTAATTATCCCACTCAATTATGTAAGTGTAAGAAAAAATGAGAGCTTAGAGACTGTCCACGAACTAATGCTTTTTTCTCTTGAGGAGGAGATCAGTCAATAGTATGTAAATTGTCACTATCAGAACTTCCTAAGGATCTATGGTTTTTCTGATATAGCCAAAATAATGCAACTGGACAGATCATAAGGCCAAATCCCCCGATTATCATCAAAACATACTTCATTGTACTTTCCAATATCATTTCAGACGGCGGCTGAAGTCCAATAATTATTGTTGCGGCGCAAGAAAAGAGACCCAAATAGCAAGAAAGCGTTCGCATCCCCTTAGGAATTTGATAACTGTTTTTTGGTCTTTTTAATTTCAAAGCAGCAAGAAATAGCACCACATACATCAGCATGTAAAGACCTGTACTGAGAGCCATTAAAAACCAATAGTAAGTGTTGACGTCGGGCACAAAATGTAAGGCAAAACAAAAGACTGATACTAATATTGCTTGAAAAATTAGAATTCTAAAGGGAACTCCGTGTTTATTTTTAACCAAAAAGAATGGAGGAAGAAAGCCCAGCTCTGCAACTTGTAAAAGACCTTTTGCGGGAGAGAGGAGCCAGTTAACCGATCCTCCAGTACTTCCAACAACAATCAATAAAGCGAGTATGGGAATAAGAAATGGCAAATGAAAAGCAGTCAAAAATGTCGAAAAGGTCTGCATAATTCCATCGACAAAATGAATATCTGCCTTAGGAATTACTACAGCCACAGCAAGAGAACCTAAAATCAAAGTTCCCAATAAAATCATAACGGAATAACCAATAGCTTTGGGAAAATTTTTTTGTGGATTTTCAATATCGCTAACGTGTACACCAGCTAGTTCCATGCCCAAAAATGAGGCCATAATAGTCACTATAGCAGAACTATTGTCTAAAAGATTAAAAGAAGGGACTAGATCTTTCCAAGAAAAGACAATCGCGGGAGAATTGGATGAAAACAACCAACACCCTCCCAATATAATTAAAAAGCACATGGGCAGTATTGTTCCTATCATTCCGCAAATCGAATTCATGCGGACGGATACATTAATTCCTTTGAGGTTCAGGAAAGTGAGCCCCCAAAAAGTAATCAAAGAAGCGGATAATAGAAATATCTTGTTATAAGCAAGCGAAGGATGAAGCAGATGGGTTGATGTACCAGCAATGAAAACAAGCATCGTTGGATACCAGACCATGGTATTAATCCATTGAAGCCATACAGCTAATAAACCCATTCGATCTCCAAACGCGCTGCGCACCCAATAAAATATACCGCCTTTCTCGGGAAAGCGCGCTGAAAACTCAGCAGAAATAAAAGCAACTGGAAATAGAAAAAAAATTGCAGAAAGAAGGTAAAAAAATATCAGGGAACTGCCGAAAAACGCAGTTGTTGGCAAGGTGCGTATGCTATCTATTGCTGCCACAATCAGAAGAACGAGAGGAAAAAGTGAAATTTTATTGTTCATATATACTGTTCTAACACTCGATTTTGTTCGCTGTTTAGCTTTTATATTCCTCAATTTTCGGTTAACTTTAGAGGGTGTCTGCAAATTAAGGCTTCGTCGATTTTTAGGATTATTTTGGCCTATTTTCGATCGGTTTTTTGGGGATAGTATACGAAATGTTGATACAATCCCCAAAAAACCGATCGAAAATAGGTGCAAAAGAACCCAAAAATCGACAGAAGCTTAATTTGTAGACACCCTCTTACATGAAAACACAGTATATCAGACTCTATATATATTTCTGAAAAATTCAGAACCTCGCCCTTCAATTTTTTGACACGCTTTGTAAAGAAATTTTTCCAATCAACTTCCAGTAGAACAATTAAAAAAATCAACAGCAACTTTAATTGACGACACGCCATAAATGGGAAAAATGCTAAAAATAGGATCAAAATTCAAAGACTGAGAAAACCATGTCCCGCTACGCTATTGCGCGTTTCCCAACGCCCGTTTTAAATTCGCCTTCCTTCACCCTGTGTTTTGGAGGAGATTGTCTTCCTCTCGATGAGCAGCAACTGCTGAGGCCCATTGAAATGGTCCTATTCCCTGATTCCAAGATTAAATTGGTTGAGAATATCAATTCCTCTTTGATTTGGCGCATTTGCACGAATGAACATCCATGCACAGATGGTCTTTACATCGATGAGCGTTTTGTCGCCTTCGTCGATGAACATTGTCCGGAGAGAATACAAGAGCTGCCCTCCGTTGATACGATTACGCAGCGTCTTCTGGATCTGGTCGGAAATCGTTATATTTGGGGCGGAAATTGGCCTGAGGGAATTCCGCAGCTTCTGCAATGGTACAAACCGATGGCGCAAGAAGAGTCTCTGGATGTATTGATCCAGGACACCTGGCAGCTCAAAGGGGTGGATTGTTCGGGACTTTTGTATTTTGTCACAAATGGATGCACTCCAAGAAATACATCCGAGCTCGTCGAATGGGGAAAGCCCGTTTGCATCGCAGGAAAAAATTGCGACGGAATAATCGCTACTCTTTTGCCATTGGACCTCCTCGCCTGGAAAGGACATGTGATTATTGTATTGAATGGGCAAACAGCCATCGAAAGCAGGTCAGGCATCGGAGTGGTGACCTCGTCATTAAGAGAACGCATGCAAGAGATTCTTAATGAGAGGAAGCCTGTAGATGCTTATACGTCTGAAGAGCCTTCTTTTGTCATACGCAGGTGGCATCCCTCAAAAATCTAAGCATGTAGCTCTTGGATGAGGTTGGCGACGAGCGCGCTCCAGCCAGTTTGATGCGAGGCGCCGAGGCCTTGTCCTGTTTCTGGATGATAGTATTCATAGAAAAGGATGTGGTCTTTCCAATGAGGGTCCTCTTTAAAACGCGATGCATTGCCCAGCGTTGGCCTAGAGCCTGTCATAGGATCTTTGCTGAATAATGCGATGATCTTTTTAGAAAATGCATCTGCCATCTGATCTAACGTAACGGGGGGTTCTCCATTGATCTCTATTTTAAGTTCTTTCCCGATGCCGCCTGCTATTTTTCTTAGTGATTCGATGAGCAAATAATTGACGGGCAGCCAAACGGGACCGCGCCAGTTGGAGTTTCCTCCTTTAATTCTCTCAACGGATTCCGCAGGTTCATAGCCAATTTTTCTATTTTCAAAGACGAAAGGGGATTCGAGATGGAATTTTGAGAGGCTTCTCAATCCAAATGGAGCACGAAACTCATTAGGGTCCCATATATATCTCAAAACACTTTTGAGATGCGATTCGTCCATCAAAGTGAGAACAAATCCCTTTTTTCCTTTTTTTTGCGTGGGTATAATGCATTGTTCTATCAGATGTTTTCTATTTTTTACAAACCAGAGAAAATTTGCTTTAAATTCTGGGTTGGCATCCAGCTCTTCTTCATCTATGAGTTCTGTAGCATAGAGCGGAATGATACCCACGAGAGAGCGTACGCGGAACTTGGCAAATTTGCCATCTGGATATGTTAGCACATCGTAAAAGAAACCATCAGTTTCACTCCACATTTCATAATCCCGATGCCCTCTAATTTTCATCGCATGCGCAATATAAACATAATGCTCGAAAAATTTTGTGGCCAAAGACTCATATACGCGATTATACCTTGCAAGAATAAGAGCCATGCGCATCAAATTGAGGCAAAAGAATGCCATCCAGCCCGTTCCATCGGATTGCTGGAGCTTAATTCCCTGCGAGAGGCGCTGAGAGCGATCGAGCACGCTGATGTTGTCCATTCCTAAAAAGCCCCCTTCGAATATGTTATTTCCCGAGCTATCGACCTTATTGACCCACCAGGAAAAATTCATCAGAAGTTTGTGGAAACACTTTTCTAAAAAGTCTTTATCACCTTTGCCTTCATTTTGTTTTTCCATTTCATAGAGTTTTAAAGCAGCCCAAGCTTGAACGGGAGGATTAGTATCTGAAAATTCCCATTCATAGGCAGGTATTTGGCCATTGGGATGCTGGAATTGATCAAAATGCAGCAGCCATAACTGTTGTTTGGCATATTCCATATCGATCATTCCAAGGACAATGCAATGAAAGGCATGATCCCAGGCGGCAAACCAGGGATATTCCCATTTATCTGGCATTGCCATGATGCGCATGGAATTGAGATGTTCCCAGTGCATATTGCGAATATTAAAACGGGATTCAGGGGGAGGATAAAGAGGATTGTCGCCTTTTAACCAAAGGCTCACATCAAAAAGATAAATTTGCTTACTCCACAGCATTCCGGCAAATGCTTGTCGCTGGATCATTTTTTCTTCCGCAGTACTTTTCTTGGGATGGATTTTTTCATAAAAATAATCTGCTTCTCTCTTTCGATGCGCAATAATATTCTCGATATCTTTAAGTGGATCTTTCATTTCATGCTCTGTCAGACGTAAGTAGAGGATGATGGATTGATGGGCGGGGACAGAGGAAAAGACATAGTGCAAGCAAGCCTTTGTTCCTTTTTGCACGGGATTGACCGAATTTTCCTTATGGATCACATGCCTATGAAATCCATCCTTAAAATAGTTCTGCCCTTCTTTTTCTTCAGTTTTGGTTTCATTATCGGTAAACAGCGCTGTACCTGTTTGAGGACCATAGAGAAAGCGTTTTCCCAAACGGTATTCGAATCCCAAATTCGATGGAACGGGCATGTCCTTTTCCTCAGCAATCAAACAATGATAGGAAGCGTGATCGGCACCCTTGGAAATAACGGGTGTAGGAAGGCGCTTTTCTTTCCATGCCCATTGATTGCGAAACCAAAGATGGGGAAGAATATGCAGATCCGCAGATTCGTTAGCGCGGTTAAAAGCTTCAATCTTAATGCAAGTGTCTTCTGGAGACGCTTTAGCATATTCTATGTAAATATCAAAATATTTATTGTGATCGAAGATGCCCGTATCGATCAATTCGTATTCAGGATCGCTTGTCGAGCGATTGCGATTTTCTTCTTTGAGTTTTTGGTAGGGAAATTCCCCTTGCGGATACTTATATAGATATTTCATATAGGAGTGGGTTGGCGTCCCATCCAAATAATAATAATATTCTTTGACATCTTCCCCATGATTCCCTTCATAGGAATTGAGTCCAAATAGACGCTCTGGGAAAG
>JADMIO010380263.1_pt1 | contig 14221 bp, 12 predicted proteins | sample 8958161 | NCBI WGS metagenome assembly JADMIO01 (sample SAMN16585339, study PRJNA669376) | soil metagenome | isolation source: Crop rotation soil | place: USA: Cullars Rotation, Alabama | collected 2011 | reverse complement strand
CGTCGAGCACCGCGTCCACGCGCTGGCCTTCGATCTGCATTTCCGGCGCGAGCGTGAGGCGATGGCGCAAGGCCGGCTTGGCGATCGCGCGCACGTCGTCGGGCGTGACGAAGTCGCGGCCCTCGAGCACGGCGTTGGCGCGCGCCGCGCGCACCAGCGCCAGCGAACCGCGCGGCCCCGCGCCCAGTGCGATGCCCGGCCAGTTGCGCGTCGCGCGCGCCAGGCGCACGGCGTAGTCGAGCACCACGGCATCCACGCTCACCTGCGCGGTGCCCAGCTGCATGCCGGCGATCTGCGCGCGGTCGAGCACGCGCCGGACCTTCGACAGGTCGAAGTCGTTGGCGTTGCGGCCGTTGCTGACGTTGCCGACCATGCGCACTTCGTCCTCGTGTTCCGGGTAATCCATCAGGATCTTGAGCAGGAAGCGGTCGAGCTGGGCCTCGGGCAACGGGTAGGTACCCTCCTGCTCGATCGGGTTCTGCGTGGCGACCACCAGGAAGGGCGGCGGCAGCGGATAGCTGCGGCCTTCGATCGTCACCTGCTGTTCCTGCATGGCTTCCAGCAGCGCGGCCTGCGTCTTCGCCGGCGCGCGGTTGATTTCGTCGGCCAGCAGCAGGTTGGTGAACACCGGGCCGCGGCGGATGCGGAACTCCTCCGACTTCGGGTCGTAGAAGGCGTGGCCGCTGACGTCGGAGGGCATCAGGTCGGGCGTGAACTGCACGCGCGCGAAGCTGCAGTCGAGCGCGGTGGACAGCGCGCGCACCAGCAGCGTCTTGCCCAGGCCCGGCACGCCTTCGACCAGCACGTGGCCGCCCGACAGCAGCGCGACCAGGATCTGGTCGAGGATGTCGGCCTGGCCGACGAACGCCTGCGCAACCTGCTCGCGCGCGGCGTTGACCAGTCCGACCAGGGCGTCGCCGGTGATCGCCACGGGCGGCGGGGAAGAGGGTGTCGTGCTCATAGGCGGCTTCTCATCAGGAGGAGTGTGGCGATGGACTGGGTGTAGCTGTTGGGATGCTGGAGGCCGTGCGGGCGCAGCGCTTCGCGCACGCGCGAGGGCGCCAGCCTGGTCGCTTCGGCGAGCGCGTTTTCCTGCACCTCGCCGGACAGGGCGAACAGTTCCGGCTGGCGTCGTTGCAGGCGCTGCTGGAACAGGCGGAGGACGGCGGCATGCAAGGCGCTCGCGCGATGGCGGCGCCAGGCGAACTCGCCCGCGGCGTGCACGTGCTCGAGCAGCGCGCGCCGCCGCGGTTCCGGCGCGGGCTGCAGCGGACCGAAGCGCTGGCCGCGCAGCGCCAGCCAGGCGGCGAGCGCGAGCAGCAGCGGCACGAGCACCATCCACGCGTGGTCGACCAGCAGGCGGAACAGCGAGGGCACGTCGGCCGAATACACCAGCTGGAAACGACCGCGGCCCAGGCTGGGCGCGAGCAATTGGAAGGCCATCTCGCGAGCGGCCGGATCGCGCAGGCGCTCGTTGTCGAGGTAGCCGAGCGTGGTGATCGTCACCAGGCCGTCGCCGAGCGCGCGCCGCGCGAAACGATAGCCGCGTTTGTCGTCGCCGCCGGCGAGTGCGAAGCCCGGCACGGTGGCGAGGAAGGGCGCGTCGCACAGCCACAATCCTTGCTTGTCCGGCGGGGCGCGTTGTTCGAACCGCAGGCGCACGCAGCCGGTGTAGTAATCGTCGACGCCGGAGGGCCGCGCCTCTTCGGGCACCTCGACGGCGCGCAGGCCCAGCGCCGCCGACAAGGGCCCCGCCGAACCGGCGCTGCGCGGCCCCGGCGCCACCAGGTGGCCGCCCGCGCGCACCCATTCCAGCAGGCGGTTCGCCTGCGCCTGCGTCATCGCCTCGGGCCGGTCGTAGAGCAGCAGCGTGTCGTGCTTGCCGAGTTTGCGCGTGGCCGAGGCGAGGTTGGGCCAGGCCGAGACCGGCTGGCCATGCGCCGCGAGCGTGAGCTTGAGCGCGTACAACGGGTTGTAGGCGGCCTCGCCGGTCGGCGGCAGCGGCAGCTCCTCCGTGACTTCCTTGAACAACTTCGGGAACAGCACCACGCCCGCGCCGACCAGCACCGCCAGCACACCCGCGCCGATCAACAGGTGGATGCGCTTCATGCCGACACCGGGAAGCGTTGCGCCCAGCCGGCGACGAGCGCGGCGAAGGCCTCATCGTCGGGGAACTGGCGCGCGTAGGCTGCGCGCTGCCAGGTGCGGACCACGTCGGTGAAGCTCGCGCGCGCGGCTTCGTCGGTGAGCCGGCGCGCGCGCCGCAGGCAGTCGGCTTCGGTGGCGCCCGGCGGGAAGGCAAGCTGCAGGCGATCGGCCAGGCGTTCGACGCCGGCGCGGTACAGCAGCGCGAGCGCATCGCGCTGGCGGCCGCCGCGCCACAGCGCGTCGACCGCGGCCGGCACGTCGTCGGGCAGGGACACGTGCGCGGGCAGCGCTTCCTCGTGCACTTCGGGCAGCGTTTCCTCCTCGCGCAACTGGCGCTGCACCCAGGGCAGCCACTGCGGCAAACGCGACAGCACGAACAGCAGCAACAGGCCCGCCAGGAACCACAGGCCATACTCGGCCATCGCCGACACGATCCAACCGATCGCCTTGAGCCAGGCGGGCGTCGGCGTCTTTTCCTGCACGCGGTCACGTGGCGTGCGCAGCGCCCAGTGCGTGAACTTGCGCGTGCGCGCCAGCGAGGGGTCCCGGTAGGCCTGGTCGAGCGCACGCGCGAACTTCGGGTCCGGCGCGCGCGCCGATTCGCCGAGCAACTGCGCAGGCGTGAGGGTGGGCGCCGACTTCCTCGGCGGCGTGTCGGCGGCAGTCGGCGCGCTGAAGGCGAGGCCGGCGCACAGCAAAGCCATCGGCAGGAGCGCGGCGACGGCGGTGGCCAGCGCGCGCACGCGCGTGGCGAGGCGGCGGAACACCAGTTCCAGGTCCCAGGCTTCCAACTGCGTGCGCCGGTGCAGGTACAGGCCGAAGCCGGCCGCGACGTAGGCCGGTTCCACCAGGCTCACCGAGATCCACCACAGGAGCAGCATCAGCAGCTGCGCCCAGCGCGGCGGCGCTTCGAGCATCGTCGACCACACCGCGCGCGCGGATTCGCTGAGGAATTCTGTCGGCACGAAAAGCAGCCCGACGGTGAGCAGCGACAGCAGGCAGGCGAGTTCGATCGCGGCGAAGGCGGAGATGAGGCCGATCGACTGTGCGCCGACCGCGCGCAGCAAGACCGAAGCGCGGGCCGCGCGCCGCGCGCCGCCCACGCCTTCGAGCAGGTCCACCGGCAACAGCAGCGACCGCGCCGGATGCAGGCGCCGCCAGGTCAGCCAGGCCAGCAGCCCGGGGCGCAGGAGCTCCGGCGCGCGCAGGGCCTGCCGCGTCGTCGGCACGCTGCCGAATACCGCGCGCGAAAGCACGTACAGGGCAACGCGGTCGAAGAAGGGCTTGAGCCACCACATCAGCAGCGAGGCCGCCCACAGCGAATCCAGCGCCCAGAACAGGCCCGCGAGAAGCGCCAGGACCGGCAGGCTCAGGCCGAGCCAGGCCTTCATGATGGCGACGAAATGCCGGCGCCACAGCGCGATGCCGAGGTCGGTGGCTTCCCAGGGATCGCGCTGGCGCAGCGCGACGCTCAGCAGCTCAAGCCGCATCGCGACCTCCGCGCCAGATCCAGTACCACACCACGATCCACACCACGCCGCCGACGCTGAACTTCACCGACGAAGGCATCCATCCGATCGAAGACCAGAACGCCTCGACGAAGGCGGCCAGCACCAGCAGCAGGAATACCCCGTACACGATCTGCGCGCCATCCTTGCCCGCGGCGACGAGCGCGCGCCGGCGCGACAGCCGTCCGGGCGCGAGCAGCGCCCAGCCGATGCGCAGCCCCGCGCCGCCGGCCAGCACCACCGCGCTCAGCTCGAAGCCCGAGTGCCCGGCGACGAAGCGCCAGAAGGGATCGCCGTAACCGATCGCGGTCAGGTGCCCGGCGACCGTGCCAATCACGACGCCGTTGGTCACCAGCACCACGATCGAGCCGATGCCGGCGAGCAGTCCCGCGGCGAAGGTGCGGAAGCCGATGCTGATGTTGTTGTAGATGTAGTAGCCGAACATCTGCACGTTCGTGCCGCTCTCGCGCCCGAGGTGGTGGCCGGGCGACGACGGGTCGTACATGCGTTCGAACTGGCGGATCTGCGCGCTGTCGAACACCGAGTGCACCAGTTCCGGGTGGAACTGCAGCAGCACCAGCATGGTGACGAGCGGCCCGAAGAACAGGAACGCGGACAGCCACATGTAGCGCGCGTGCGCGCGCACCAGGCGCGGATAGTCGACGCCGAAGTATTCGGCCAGGCGCTGCAGGCGCGGCCCCGGCGGCCGGTACAGCACGTCATGGCCTTGCTGCGCCAGCGCCTCGAGGCGATCGAGCACGCGCGCGCTGTAGCCCCGGCGTTGCGCCAGCGCGAGCTGCTGGCACGCGCGGCGGTAGCGCGCGGGGAACTCGAGGTCGTCGAAGGGCGCCTTCGCCGCGTCCTCGCGCGCCCCGGCGCGCGCCGCGCCGCGCAGGCGCAGCCAGTCCTCGAGCTGCGCCCACTCGGTCTCGTGCCGCGCGATGAAGGCGTCCTGCCTCATCGCCGCCCCAGCAGGTAGTTCGCCAGGCCCAGCACCGCCGCGACGCCCGCCGCGCCACGCACGCCGGTGAGCGGCTGCAGCTGGTCGGCGAGTTCGGCCTGTCGCTCGGGCGTCATCTGCGGCGCGCGTTCGGCGAAGCCGATGATCGCGCGCTGTTCGTCGAGCTGCAGCGGCAGCGGCGGACGCTGCGGCGGCGCGACCGGCGCGGGCGGCCGCGCCTGCGCGCGTTCGGTGTACACCACCAGCGTGCCGGCGACGTGGTCGCCCAAGCGTCGACCGTGCGAATCGGCCAGGCTCGAGGCCACGCCGAAGCCATACAGCATCGGCAGCATGTCGACGGTGCGCAGCAGGTTGCGCACCAGCGAAGGCAGCCAGGTCACCGGCGTGCCGTTGTCGCACACCACCTTCAGGCCGAAGGCGCGCTTGCCCGGCGTCTGCCCGTCGCGCCACACCTCGAAGGCGATCGGATAGCCCCAGAACACCAGGAACATCGCCACGAGGAAGGCACCGACGCCGGCGCCGCCGAGCAGGCCCATCACCGTGCTCAGCGCCACGATCACCGCGCCGCGCACCATCAGGTCGAGCAACCAGGCCAGCGCGCGCGGCACCACGCCGGCGCAGCGCAGGTGCAGCGCGACGCCTTCGGGTGTTTCGACTTCCCGCAGCGTGTCGAGCATCAAGCCTTGACGACGATGGTGTCGGCGATTTCGTCGTGCAGGCAGCGGCGGTCGTCGCGGAAGATCAGCAGCGCGTCGACCAGCGAGACCAGCCCGCCGATGAAGGGGATGACGCCCAGCAGCGTCACCGGCAGGTAGCGCGCGAAGAAGATGCGCGCCAGGCCGCAGTGGCTGCCGTCGCGGCGGACCACGCGGATGCCCAGCAGCTTCTTGGCGACCGTCTGGCCGCGACGCGACAGCAGCACGCAGTTCCAGGCCACCAGGCCGAAGAACAGCAGCAGGCCCAGGCCGAAGCCGGTGAACATGGCGGTATTGAGCTGCTGGTCGAAGTCGGGCGCGCTGGTGTTGCCGACGAAGGCCATCGCGACGATGGCCGGCACGAAGGCCAGGGCGAAGAAAATGCCGTCGAGGAAAACCGCGAGCAGGCGCGTCAGCCGATCGGCCAGCTCCATCTCGCGCGGCGCCTCGTCGGCCACCGCGGCCGCGGGCGCGGCGTAGGGATTGTCATGCACCACCGTTTCGTTCATCGCCATCCCCGGCACTTCCCCGCGTCCAACTCTAGCCGAGATAACCATCCTTCAGGCGCACGTAGTGCTGGGCCGAGTACAGGAAATAGTCGATCTCGGCCTGGCTGAGCCGGCGCACGCAGCGGGCCGGGTTGCCCAGCCACAGCTCGCCGCTACCGACCACCTTGCCCGGGGCGACTACCGCGCCGGCGCCGACGAAACCGTTCTTCTCCACGCGGGCGCCGTCGAGCACGATCGCGCCCATGCCGATCAGGCAGGCATCGCCGACGGTGCAGGCGTGGATGATCGCGCCGTGGCCGACGGTGACGTCGTCGCCGATCAGGGTGGCCAGGCCACCCGGCGGGCCGTTCGGGCCGTCGTGGGTGACGTGCACCACGCACTGGTCCTGCAGGTTCGATCGGGCGCCGATGCGGATGTAATTGACGTCGCCGCGGATGACCGCGCCGGGCCAGACCGAGGCGTCGTCGCCGATTTCCACGTCGCCGATCACGGTCGCGGCGGGGTCGATCCACACGCGCTGGCCCAGGCGGGGCAGCTGGTCCAAATACGGTCTCACTGTCATGTGGACAGTGTAGGCCACCCCGCTTCGGGGTGGCCGCCGGGCCGGGCGTTCGCGCGCCGGAGCGCTAGACTGGCGGGATGGATACCGCCCTGACCCCCGTCGAGAGCCTGGCGCCCGCTTTCGAGCGCCTGCGCGCCGCGCACCTCGCCCACATCCCCAGCTACGGCGAGCGCCTGTCCGCGCTCGAACGCCTCGAGAACGCCGTGCGCGCCTGCCGCGACGACCTGGTCGCCGCCTGCAATGCCGACTTCGGCCGGCGCGCCTCGCTCGAGACGCTCGGCGCCGACGTGATGGTGTCGCTCGACGAGATCCGCCACGCGAAGAAGCACCTGCGCCAGTGGATGCGTCCGCAGGGCCGCGCGGTGAACTTCAGCTTCCGCCCCGCCCGCGGCGAGGTGCGCTACGCGCCGCTGGGCGTGGTCGGCATCGTGGCGCCCTGGAACTATCCCTTCCAGCTGGCGATCGCGCCGCTGGCCAGCGCGCTCGCCGCCGGCAACCGCGTGATGATCAAGCCCTCCGAGCACACGCCCAACGTGAGCGCGCTGCTCGCCAGGCTGCTCGGCGCCGCCTTCGGCCCCGACCAGGTGTTGGTGGTGCAGGGCGACGCCGCGCTCGGCGCCGCGTTCACGCAGCTGCCCTTCGACCACCTGCTGTTCACCGGCTCGACCGAGATCGGCAAGCGCGTGATGGCGGCGGCCGCGGCGAACCTCACGCCGGTCACGCTCGAACTCGGCGGCAAGAGCCCGGCGCTGATCGCGCCCGGCTATCCGGTCGCGCACGCGGCCGACCGCATCGCCTTCGGCAAGTGCTTCAACGCCGGCCAGACCTGCGTGGCGCCCGACTACGTGCTGGTGCCGCGCGAGCAGCGCGACGCCTTCGTCGAGGCGTACCTGGCGAGCGTGAAGCGTCGCTACCCGCGCCTGGCCGACAACCCCGACTACACCGCGGTGATCAACTCGCGCCAGGCCAACCGCCTGCGCGAATGGCTGGACGACGCGAAGGCGCGTGGCGCGCAGGTGCGCCAGCATTCGCCGGAAGGCGAGGTCGTGCCGCCGGGCCTGGAACTCATCCCGCCGACCGTGCTGCTCGATCCGCCGGAAGACGCGACTGTGATGCGCGAGGAGATCTTCGGGCCACTGTTGCCGGTGAAGAGCTACGACAACTACAACGACGCGGTCGGCTACGTGTTGTCGCGCGACAAGCCGCTGGCCTTCTACGCCTTCGACCGCGACCAGGCCCGCGTCGAACAGGTGCTCGAGCGCGTCAGCGCGGGCATGGCCTGCGTCAACGACGTGCTGATCCAGTTCGGCCAGAGCAACTTCCCGATCGGCGGCGTGGGCGCGAGCGGCATGGGCGCCTACCACGGCCACACCGGCTTCCTGGCCTTCAGCAAGCAGATGCCGGTGCTGTACCAGTCGCGCATCAACGGCATGAAGCTGTTCGACGCGCCCTACGGCAAGACCGTGCACAAGCTGGTGCGCTTCCTGACTGGCGGCTGAAACCGGCGGGCGCACGCGGCCTTTGCAATGCAGGCCGCGGCGTAGACTTTCCTTGCAGATTGCAAGGAGACCGACCATGAAGAAGCTGCTCGCTTTCGTCGCCGGCCTCGCGCTGGCCGCTTCCGCTTCGGCCGGCACCGGCAGCCGCGGCGTCGACTACGCCGCCTACGCCACCGGCGACCCGTTGCAGGAAATCAAGTTCTTCCAGCTGTACAACTGGCACCGCAGCACGGACAAGCAGGTGGTGCTGTGGACCAAGCCCAGCGAGGCCTACCTCATCGACCTGGTGCACACCTGCGACGCGCTGCGCGGCGGCAATGTCGTGGTCGAGGTCGGTGGCGTCGCCGGCGTGCCGGGCCGCCTGCGCACCAACGACGACCTGTTCGTCGGCCAGATGAAGTGCCGCGTCGCCGGCATCCGCGCGCTCGACCTGCAGGCCATGAAGGCCGACCGCAAGAACAAGGCCTGATGGGTCAGCGGTAGAAATCCTGGAACGCGCCGATCGCGCGTTCCAGGCCCGCGTCGTCGATGTCCAGGTGCGTCACCAGGCGCAGTGCGGGCCCGCGCGTGAATACGCGGATGCGCCGCGCTTCCAGGTGCTTGAAGAAGTCCTGCAGCGTGTCCGCTGGCAAGGTCGCGAACACCATGTTCGTGTGCGGGCCCTCGACCTTCAGCGCGGGCAGGGCGCGCAGCGCGTTGGCGAGCTTCTCCGCGCGCGCGTGGTCGTCGGCCAGGCGCGCGACGTGGTGGTCGATCGCGTGGTTGGCCATCGCCGCGAGCAGGCCGGCCTGGCGCCAGCCGCCGCCCACGACCTTGCGCCACCGCTTGGCTCTTTCAATCAGCGCGGCGCTGCCCAGCAGCATCGAGCCGACCGGGGCGCCCAGGCCTTTCGAAAAACAGATCGACACGCTGTCGAAGCCGCGCGCGACCTCGCGCGGCGCCACGCCGCGGGCGACGGCGGCGTTGAACAGGCGTGCGCCGTCGAGGTGGAAGCCCAGTTCGTGCTTGGTCGCCAGCGCGCGGGCGTCATCCACGTAGGCCTGCGGCAGCACGCGGCCGCTAAAGGTGTTCTCCAGCGCGAGCAGGCGCGTACGCGCGAAATGCGGATCGCCCTTGGGCTTGATCGCGCGCTCGGCCAGGCCGAGCGGCAAGGTGCCGTCGGCGTCCTGCGGGATCGGCTGCGGCTGGATCGAGCCGAGCACGGCCGCGCCGCCGCCTTCGAACTTGTAGGTGTGCGCCTCGCTGCCGACCAGGTACTCGTCGCCGCGCTCGCAATGCGCCATCAGGCCGAGCAGGTTGGACTGCGTGCCGCTGGCGACGAACAGGCCCTGCTCGAAGCCCAGTTCCGAGGCGAGGCGTTCCTGCAGCGCGTTGACGGTGGGATCGTCGCCGAACACGTCGTCGCCGACCGGTGCGGCCAGCCCGGCCTCGCGCATCGCCTGCGTGGGGCGCGTGATGGTGTCGCTGCGCAGGTCGACCCAGTCGTTGCTCATGACAGCTCCACGAAAACGGGCGCGTGGTCGGAAGGACGATCCCACAGGCGCGGCTCGCGATCGATGTGCGCGGCGGCCGTGCGCGCCTTGAGCGCTTCGCTTACCAGCGCCAGGTCGATGCGCAGGCCCAGGTTGCGGCGGAAGCCGGCGGCGCGGTAATCCCACCAGGAAAAATGCCCGGCTTCCTCGTTGTGCAGGCGGAAGCTGTCGTGCAGGCCGAGCTGCTGCAGGCGGCGCAGCGCCGCGCGCTCGGCGGTGGAGGTGAGGATGGAATCGTCGTTCCACACCTTCGGGTCGTGCACGTCGCGGTCTTCGGGCGCGATGTTGAAATCGCCCAGCACGACCAGCTCCGGATGCTGCTTCATTTCGTCCGACAGCCAGCCATGCACCGCGTCGATCCAGCGCAGCTTGTAGTCGTACTTGTCGCAGCCGACGGTCTTGCCGTTGACCACGTACAGGTTGACCACGCGCACGCCGTTGATGGTCGCGGCGATGGCGCGCTTCTGCTCGTCCTCGAAGCCGGGGATGCCCAGCTGCACGTCGGTGATCGGGTGCTTCGACAGCAGCGCGACGCCGTTGTAGGTCTTCTGCCCCGTGTAGGCGCTGCGATAGCCCTGCTCGAGCAGCGGCATCTCCGGGAACTTGTCGTCCTCCATCTTCGTCTCCTGCAGCGCCACCACGTCGGGCGCGCGCATGCGCAGCCACTCGGTGAGGTGCGGCATGCGCACGTTGAGGGAATTGACGTTCCAGCTGGCGATCTTCATTGCGCGGGGAACACGCCTTCGAGTTCGACGGACAGTTCGCGGCGGCACACGTCGCCCTGCAGGTAGAGCACGCGATCGGCGGGCAGCGCGGTGGCGGCAACGGCGTCCTGCAACCGCGCCAGGTCGGCCGGGTCGCGGACGTACACGCGCAGGGCTTCGCAATTCGACAGCGAGAACGCGCGCTGCGCCTTCGCGCTGCCTTCGGCCAGCAGGGCTTCCAGGTTCGCCACGCTTTCGGACAGCTGCGCGGCGACATCGTCGGCGTGCTGCGAAACGTGGCCGACGATGGAGGCCGTGCCGGAGGCGAGCAGGCGCGGCGTGGCGGTGTCGGTATCGAGCAGGGCGCCGCGCGAAAAGCCCGGCGAGACCGGGCCGTATTCGCGCGGGTAGCGCCAGGCCGGCGTCTGCCGCGGATTTTCCAGCGCGATCGCCGGCGCGTGCGCGCACAGGGCGACCACCTGCAGGTAGCCCTCGCTTTCGCCTTCGCTGGCGCCGATCGCGGTCGCCGCAGGTGGCGGATCGTTGAAGCGGCCGTCGACGCCGGCGGCGCGGCCGACGCAGAAGCGGCGATAGCGCTCGACATCGCCTTCGCCGGCGTTGATCTGCCCGAAGTAGTTCCAGATGCGCAACAGGTACGGGTGCGCGGAGGGACGCACGCAGGTCATCAGGCGCTGGTAGGCCGACAACGCGGCGCGCTCCACATCGCCTTCCTCGGCCACGCGCAGCGCGACCATCGCGTAATGCTCGCCGTGCGCCCAGGCGGCGCCGCAGGTGTCGGCGGTCTCGCTCAGTTCGCCCGCATGCCAGCATTCGTCGCCGCTCGGGCCGGCCAGGCGCGTGCAGGGAATGGCGAAGGGATCGTCGCCGCGCGCGCCGAAGGAAAAGCGCAGCAGGGCGCCCTCTCCGTCCCCGTGGGTGATGCGAAGGCGGGCGGGGGCGGTGGCGTCGGGACTCATGCGTGCGGAGATTATAAAGGCAGCCGCTATCATTCCCTTCCCGAAGACCGCCCCATCCCATGGACCAGCTCGCCGCCGTCGAAGCCTACCTGCGCGACCTGCAGGACCGGATCTGCACCGCCCTGCAAGCCGCGGACGGCCGGGCGCGCTTCGTCGAGGACGCGTGGACGCGCAGCGACCACCTGCGCGGCGGCGGCCGCTCGCGCGTGCTGAAGGAAGGCGCGGTGTTCGAGCAGGCCGGCGTGGGCTTTTCCGACGTCGGCGGCGACCAGTTGCCGGCCGCGGCCACGGCCGCGCGCCCCGAACTCGCCGGCGCTCGCTGGCGCGCGCTCGGCGTGTCGCTGGTCGTGCACCCGCGCAATCCGCACCTGCCCACCAGCCACGCCAACGTGCGCTACTTCGAGGCGCAGCCGCCCGGCGGCGCGCCGGTGTGGTGGTTCGGCGGCGGCTTCGACCTCACTCCTTTCTATCCGGTGGCCGCGGACGTGCGCCACTGGCACGAGACGGCGCGCCGGCTGTGCGAGCCCTTCGACGCCGACCGCTACGCCGCGCACAAGGCCTGGTGCGATCGCTATTTCTTCCTCAAGCATCGCCACGAAGGGCGCGGCGTCGGCGGCCTGTTCTTCGACGACCTCAACGCCGACGGCTTCGAGCGCTGCTTCGAATACCAGCGCGCGGTCGGCGACGGCTACCTCGATGCCTACCTGCCGATCGTCGACGCGCGCAAGGACACGCCCTACGGCGAACGCGAGCGCGAGTTCCAGCTGTACCGCCGCGGCCGCTACGTCGAGTTCAACCTGGTGTGGGACCGCGGCACGCTGTTCGGCCTGCAATCGGGCGGACGCACCGAGAGCATCCTGATGAGCCTGCCGCCGCGCGTGCGCTTCGAATACGGTTACCAGCCCGAAGCGGGCAGCCGCGAGGCCGCGCTCACCGAATGGCTGCAGCCCCGCGACTGGCTGGCCGGGGACTTTCCGGCCTAGAAAATAAAAACCCCGCAAGCCAGGGGAAGCTTGCGGGGCGGGGGTTTGGAAGCAGGCTGGGGAGAGCCGTACTTCCGATCGGATCACTCAGGGGAGGGAGTGTATCCAGCGACGGACGTTGCATCCGTCGCGTGTAGTTGACCATCGACCGCATTAGAAGTTCGTGAACGGGGGCAACCCGGACAAGGCCGATTCAGCCGCCGTTTAGTTCCGGCGCGAAAGCATGACTTCTGTCATAGGACCTTTCAGTGAGCTTCGTCCCAGTTTGCTCCGATCCCGGTATCGACGACGAGTGGGACGCGCAGGGTGGCCGCGCCTTCCATGCGCGACTTCACCTCCGAGAGCAGCTCCGGGACGAAGGCCTCGTCGGCTTCGAACACCAGTTCGTCGTGCACCTGCATGAGCATCAGCGCGCGTGAGTTCGCGCCGCCCTCGAGCCACGCATCCACCGATGCCATCGCGCGCTTGATGATGTCCGCGGCGGTGCCCTGCATCGGCGCGTTGATCGCGGCGCGCTCGGCGCCGGCGCGTTGCGCCTGGTTGCGCGCGCGGATTTCCGGCAGGTAGAGGCGGCGCCCGAACACGGTTTCCACGTAGCCGTCCTCGCGCGCCTGCGCGCGGATGCGTTCCATGTAGTCGCGCACGCCGGAGAAGCGCGAGAAGTACAGCGCGATGTAGTCCTGCGCCTCGCCACGGCCGATGCCCAGCTGCCGGGCGAGGCCGAAGGCGCTCATGCCGTACATCAGGCCGAAGTTGATCGCCTTCGCCGCGCTGCGCTGTTCGCGCGTGACCGTTTGCGGCGTGAGCCCGAACACTTCCGCGGCGGTGGCTGCGTGCACGTCGGCGCCGCTGGCGAAAGCCGCCACCAGGCCGGGGTCCTCGGACAGGTGCGCCATGATGCGCAACTCGATCTGGGAATAATCGCAGGCGACGATGCGCCGTCCGTCCGGCGCGACGAAGGCGCGGCGGATCATGCGCCCATCCTCGCTGCGGATCGGGATGTTCTGCAGGTTCGGGTCGGACGAGGACAAGCGCCCCGTCGCCGCGCCGGCCTGGTGGTAGCTGGTGTGCACGCGGCCGGTCGAAGGATTGCGCGACAGCGGCAGCTTCTCCGTGTACGTGCTGCGCAATTTGCCCAGCGCGCGGTTTTCCAGGACCAGGCGTGGCAGCTCGTGCTGGTCGGCGATCGCCTCGAGCGCTTCCTCGTTCGTGGACGGCGCGCCGCCGGGCGTCTTCACCAGCGCCGGCAGCTTCAGTTCCTCGAACAGCAGCGCGCCCAGCTGCTTGGGCGAGTCCATGTTCACCGGCCGGCCGACCAGCGCGTCGGCACGCTTCTGCAGCTCGTGCATGCGCTGCGCGAGCACCGTGCTCTGACGGCGCAGCTCCTCCATGTCGATCTGCACGCCGTTGGCTTCCATGCGCTCGAGCACCGCCACCAGCGGCATTTCGATCTCGCGGTAGACCTTCTGCAGGCCAGGCTCCGCCTCCAGGCGCTTCGACAACTCGCCGTGCAGGCGCAGGGTGACGTCGGCGTCTTCCGCGGCATAGGCGGTGGCTTCCTCCAGCGCGACCTGCGAGAAGGAAATCTGCTTGGCGCCCTTGCCGGCGACGTCCTCGTAACGAATCGTCGAATAACCCAGGTATCGCGCGGCCAGCGAATCCATGTCGTGGCGCTGGCCGCCGGCGTTGAGCACGAAGCTTTGCAGCATCGTGTCTTCCGTGTAGCCGCGCACGTTGACGCCGTGGCGGCGCAGCACGTGCAGGTCGTACTTGCCGTGCTGTCCGACCTTGGGCCTGGACGCATCCTCGAGGATCGGTCGCAACGCATCGAGCACTTCCGCCTGCGGCAACTGCGCCGGCGCGCCCGGATAGTCGTGGCCCACCGGGATGTAGCAGGCAAAGCCCGCTTCGACGCTGAAGCTCAGGCCCACCAGGCGCGCCTGCATGGGATCGAGCGAATCGGTCTCGGTGTCGAAGGCGACCAGCGGCGCGGACTGCAGCTTCGCGAGCCAGGCCTCGAGCCGGTCGCGCGTGGTGATGCATTCGTACTCGCCCTTGCGCGCGAGCGCGGGGTCGGGTGCCTCGGAAGGCGCGGGCGTCGCCGCGCGCAGGTTCAGCGCCGGCTTGCCGGGCTCGGCGGTGG
>JADMIO011260416.1_pt1 | contig 14222 bp, 14 predicted proteins | sample 8958161 | NCBI WGS metagenome assembly JADMIO01 (sample SAMN16585339, study PRJNA669376) | soil metagenome | isolation source: Crop rotation soil | place: USA: Cullars Rotation, Alabama | collected 2011 | reverse complement strand
CCGCCAAGGCGCCGGCCGCCGCGGCCGCTCCCGCAGCGCCGGCGGCCGCGGCGCCGGCCGCGCCCGCCACGCCGCCCGGCCCGCCCAAGGTCGCGGCCGAGATGGACCAGCTGAAGTTCCTGGTGGGTAAGTGGAAGTGCGAGGGCAAGCAGTTCGCGAGCCCGATGTCCGGCCCGGAGCACGCCTTCAAGGGCACCGCCGAGGCGAAGGTGGAGGGCAACGGCCACTGGCAGTCGTTCACCTACGAAGAGAAGAAGTCGAAGGAGCACATGGGCCTCAAGGTGCGGGGGCTGTGGGGCTGGGACGCCGCCAACAAGCACTTCGTCCGCGCCGCCGGCGACGACTTCGGCAACTGGGACTCGGCCACCTCGCCCGCGATGCAGGGCGACAAGTTCGTGTGGACGGGTGAGTTCACGGGGACGATGGGCAAGATGTCCTTCCACCACACGTTCACGAAGAAGAGCGACAAGGAGTGGTCCCACGCCCTCGAGGTGAAGACGCCCGACGGCAAGTGGGCGCCCGCCGAGGAAGCGACCTGCAAGAAGTGACCGTGCCCACCATCACGGTTTGAATCTTCGCGCCGGCCTGGCCCGTCCAACGCAAGGTGGACGTCTTGGCCGGCGCATGGCGATCGTTTTCAGATTGGGCGATAATGGCCCGCGGCGACATGCGTAAACCTCTCCGTAAACCTCTCTTCGTGGGCTTGGGGCTGGCGTTGGCACTCGTGGTCGCAGCGACCGCGCCGGCGCGCGCCGACGACACGTCCGCGGCGCGCGAGCACTACCAGAAGGGCACGTCGTACTACGACCTCGGGCGCTGGACCGACGCCATCAAGGAGTTCGAGGCGGCCTACGAGATCAAGAACGACCCGGCCCTCCTCTACAACCTCGCGCAGTCGTACCGGCAGGCGGGCAACTCGGAGCAGGCGCTCCACTTCTACCGCACGTACTTGCGGCGGGTGCCCAAGGCGCCGAACCGCGCCGAGATCGAGGGCCGCATCACGCAGCTCGAGCAGCTCGTCGCCCAGAAGAACGCCACGCAGACGACGCCGCCCAACGTGACCATTCCGCCCGGCGGCACGACGACGCCGGACCAGCAGACGTCCCCGCCCCCTCCGCCGCCCCCGAACAACCCCACGACGAACAACCCGACGACCACGACGCCGCCGCCCGAGACGACGCCCCCGCTGCCGACGGGAACGGACACGACCCCGACCACGACGCCGTTCGTCACGACGGCCCCCGCCCCCAGCGGTAAGGGCCGCGTGCTCAAGACGGCAGGCCTCATCACGATGATCGGCGGCGGCGCGTTCGTCATCATCGGTTTCATCGAGGGTGGCCGGGCCGTGGGCGCGGCGAACCAGATCAATGACGCGGCCAAGAACGGAGGCTCGTTCGACCCGGCCGTCGAGAGCCGTGGCAAGAGCGCCCAGGCAGCCGAGGCCGCCCTGTTCACGCTCGGTGTGCTCGCGGCGGGGACGGGCGCCGTCCTCTACTTCTACGGGCGCAAGGAGGAGCAGGCGGCGCTCTCGGTGATGCCCGTGGCCTCCGCCAACTCGCTGGGCGCGTCGATGCGGGTGACCTTCTGATGCGCCTCTTGCGGAACATCCTCGGGGGGGCGCTGATGGCCACCGTCATGGCCGTGGCCTGCTACGCGCCGAACTTCGAAGACGGCGTGCTGGAGTGCTCCAACAAGGGGACGTGCCCTAAGGGGTATACCTGCCACCCCGACCACCTCTGCTACAAGGGCGGCGGCACCGTCGGGAGCGCGGGGACCTCTGGCGGCGCCGGCACCATGGGCCGCGCGGGCACCACGGGCCGCGCGGGCACGACAGGCGCGGCCGGCACCACGGGCGCGGCCGGCGCGGGCGCGGGCGGCACGGGCGTCGTCAAGCCCTCCGCGGAGAACTTCCCGGGGCACTGGCTCTTCCAGACCGGCAGCACGCTGACGACCAACTGCACCGACGGGTCGACCAACACGAAGTCGCTGGCAGCCGACTACGTCGACGTGACCAAGGGCGGCGCCACGGCGCTCCAGGCGAGCTACTACTGCGACTGGAACCTGACGATCGACGCGACCGTCACGCACACCGCCATCGCACCGGGTCAGAGCTGCTCGTCGATGTCGACCGATACCAAGACGAACGTCACGACGAAGTTCACGTGGCATGGCACGAAGTTCGTGCTCACGACGACGGACGGGCTTACCGGGAGCGTACAGGCCGAGGTCGGGGCGGACTACACGGCCTCCGACGGCACGTCGGGCAGCTGCACCCTCAAGATCTCCGGCACGGTCACCAACGCCGGCCCGGCGATCTGATCCGGGACCCTGAGAGGGTCCCGGACCCCCGGCGCTCGCTCCGCGCGGCGGAGCCGCGCTGCGCTCGGGCGCTCGGGCGCTCGGGCGCTCGGGGCGCTCGGGCGCTCGGGAAGGGATGGTGTGGGTTCGCCCTTTCTCGTATAAAGGAGGGCCATGAGCGCTGACGGCGCCGCCCCCTTCTCCGGCAACCGCCTCCCGATCGCGATCGAGGAGGAGATGAAGTCAGCGTTCATGGATTACGCCATGAGCGTCATCGTCTCGCGCGCCCTCCCGGACGTGCGCGACGGGCTCAAGCCGGTCCATCGCCGCATCCTGTACACGCAGCACCAGATGAACAACGTCTGGAACCGGCCGTACATCAAGTGCGCGCGCGTGGTCGGCGACGTCCTCGGCAAGTTCCACCCGCACGGCGACACGGCCGCCTACGACGCCTTGGTGCGCCTCGCGCAGGACTTCGCGATGCGCTACCAGCTGGTCGACGGCCAGGGCAACTTCGGCTCGATCGACGGCGATCCGCCCGCCGCCTACCGGTACACCGAGTGCCGCATGCGCAAGATCGGCGGCGAGCTGCTGGCCGACATCGAGAAAGAGACCGTCGAGTTCCAGCCGAACTACGACGACAAGGAGCAGGAGCCGACGGTGCTGCCGGCGCGCTTCCCGAACCTCCTCGTCAACGGCGCGGCCGGCATCGCCGTCGGCATGGCGACCAACATCCCGCCCCACAACCTGGGCGAGATGATCGACGCGACGATCCTGCTCATCAAGAACCCGGACGCCACGATCGACGAGCTGCTCGAGTGCGTGCCGGGCCCCGACTTCCCGACGGGCGGGTTCATCTGCGGGCGCGAGGGCATCCGCGCCGCCTACGCCACGGGGCGCGGCGCCGTGCTCATGCGCGCGCGCACGAACATCGAGGAGAACCCCAAGACGGGGCGCAAGTCGATCATCACGACGGAGATCCCCTACCAGGTCAACAAGGCGCGCCTCATCGAGAAGATCGCCGAGCTCGTGCGCGACAAGCGCATCGAGGGCATCGCCGACATCCGCGACGAGTCGGATCGCGACGGCATGCGCATGGTGATCGATCTCAAGAAGGACGCGGTACCCGAGGTCGTGCAGAACAACCTCTGGAAGATGACGCCGCTGCAGGAGTCGTTCGGCATCAACATGCTGGCGATCGTCGACGCTCGCCCGCAGATCCTCTCGCTCAAGCAGGCGCTCACCCACTTCATCGCGCACCGCCGCGACGTCGTCACGCGCCGCACGATGTTCGAGCTGCGCGAGGCCCGCGACCGGATGCACATCCTCGAGGGCCTGAAGATCGCCGTCGACAACATCGACGCCGTGATCGATCTCATTCGCTCATCGAAGGACACCGAGACGGCCAGGGCCGGCCTCATGGAGAGCTTCGACCTGTCGCAGCGCCAGGCGCAGGCCATCCTCGACATGCGCCTCGCCAAGCTGACGGGCCTCGAGCGCGAGGCGCTCATCGCCGAGATCAAGGAGGTCGCGCTGACCATCGCGCGCCTCGAGGAGATCCTGGGCAGCGAGAACGTGCTCATGTCGGTCGTCACGACCGAGCTCGAGGAGATCAAGAGCAGCTACGGCGACGCGCGGCGCACCGAGATCATCGAGGCCGAGGGCGTGATCGACATCGAGGACATGATCGCGCCCGAGGAGATGGTCGTGACCGTCACCCACGGCGGCTACGTCAAGCGCAACGCCAAGTCGCTCTACAAGGCGCAGCGGCGGGGCGGGCGCGGCATCACGGGCGCGGCCACGCACGAGGAGGACTTCGTCGCACAGCTCTTCGTCGCGTCGACGCACGACACGATCCTCATGCTCACCAACAAGGGGCGCGCCTACACGAAGAAGGTCTGGGAGGTCCCGCAGGCCGGCCGCACGGCCAAGGGCAAGGCCTTCATCAACCTCGTGCCGCTGCAGGACGGCGAGCGCGTCGTGGCGCTGCTGCCCGTGCGCGAGTGGGCCGAGGGCGCGTTCGTCGTGATGGCGACCAAGAACGGCATGATCAAGAAGACGTCCCTCAACGCCTTCTCGGCGGTGCGCGCGTCGGGCATCATCGCGCTCGGCATCGGGGACGACGACGACCTCGTCAGCGTTCGGATCACGGAGGGCTCGTCGGACCTCCTCCTCGGGACCCGCAACGGCTGGGCCATCCGCTTCCCCGAGGAGAAGGTGCGCCCCATGGGCCGCACGGCCCGCGGCGTGCGCGGCATCCGCCTGCGCGAGGGCGACGACCAGGTGATCGGCATGGCGGTGATCCCGCGCAACGAGCCGGCGACGCTGCTCACGGTGTGCGAGCGCGGCTACGGCAAGCGCACGCCCACGTCCGACTACCCGACGAAGAACCGCGGCGGCAAGGGCGTCATCACGATCAAGACGACGGAGCGCAACGGCAAGGTCGTCAACCTGCGCCTCGTGACCGACGAGGACGACCTCATGCTGATCTCGGACGGCGGAAAGCTCATCCGCATGCCCGTGGGCGGCATCCCGACCATCGGGCGCAACACGCAGGGCGTCCGGCTCGTGCGCCTCGAGGAGGCCGAGAAGGTCGTCGCGATGGAGCGGCTGGCCGAGAAGGAGGAGGGCGAGACGGCCGAGGTGGCGCCGGAGGTCGCGGCGGCGCGGGCCGAGCAGCAGGCGGAGCCGCTGGCGGCGGAGGATCTGGGCGACGAGGCCGGCGCGGACGAGGACGGCGACGAGGACGAGCAAGAGGACGGCGACGACGGGGACGGGGGCGGCAGCGGCGAGGACAGCGGCAACGGCGGCGAGGAGAAGGGCAACTAGATGGCCTCGAACCCCGGGCCGAAGCGGCCGCGGTCGCAGGCGCTGTTCGAGCGGGCGCAGAGGATCTTCCCCGGCGGCGTGAACTCGCCCGTGCGCGCCTTCAAGGCGGTGGGCGGCGCGCCGGTCTTCGTCCAGCGCGGCATCGGGCCGTACGTCTACGACGTCGACGGCAACCGCTACGTCGACTTCGTGGGCTCGTGGGGCCCGGTGGTGCTGGGCCACGCCGATCCCGACGTGGTCGCCTCGATCGTCCACACGGCCGCCTCGGGCACGACCTTCGGCGCGCCCACGCTGCGCGAGATCGAGCTCGCCGAGATGGTGCAGTTCATGATGCCGTCGATGGAGAAGATGCGCTTCGTCTCCTCGGGCACCGAGGCGACGATGTCGGCGCTGCGCGCGGCGCGCGGCTTCTCCAAGCGCGACAAGATCGTCAAGATCGACGGCGGCTATCACGGGCACTCGGACAGCCTCCTCGCCGCGGCGGGCTCGGGCGCCGTGACGCTCGGGCTGCCCGGCTCGGCCGGCGTGCCGAGGGGCGCCGTGGCGGACACCATCGTCGTGCCCTTCAACGACCTCGACGCGATGAAGGCGGCCTTCGACGAGAACAAGCGCCACATCGCGGCGGTCATCCTCGAGCCCATCCCCGCCAACATGGGCGTCGTGCTGCCGCGCCCGGCGTACCTGCCGGTGCTCCGCTCGCTGTGCGACGAGAACGGCGCGCTGCTGATCTTCGACGAGGTCGTGACCGGGTTCCGCGTGGCCCGCGGCGGCGCCCAGCAGCTCTTCGGCGTGCGCCCCGATCTGACCTGTCTCGGCAAGATCGTGGGCGGCGGCCTGCCCCTCGGCATCTACGGCGGCCGCGCGCAGATCATGGACGTCGTCGCGCCGAGCGGCCCCGTCTACCAGGCCGGTACGCTCTCGGGCAACCCCGTGGCCGTCGCGGCCGGCATCGCGACGCTCAAGCGCCTCGACGAGCGCGCCTTCGTCGCGCTCGAGGGCCTGGGCCGCGCCCTCGAGGACGAGCTGTCGCGCGCCGTGCGCCGCACGAGCACGAAGGCCCGCGTCCAGCGCGTCGGCTCCGCCTTCACGCTCTTCTTCACGGCCGAGGAGGTCGTCGACCTCGCGAGCGCCAAGAAGGCCGACACGGCCATGTACGCCCGGTTCTTCCACGGCATGCTCGAGCGGGGGTTCCTGCTGCCGCCCGCCCAGTTCGAGGCGGCCTTCCTGTCGCTCGCGCACACCCTCGAGGACGTGCAGGCGTTCGCCACCGCGGCCCGCGAGGTCTTCACGGCCATCAAAGACGCTCGGTGATCGAGTCGGGGGGACCTGGCCCCCACCTTGATAAAAGAGCCCGGGCGTGTTAGCGGAAGCACGCCATTGCGAACGAGAAGCAACAGTTCCAGAGGGCCCTCGTCGGGGCCATCTCGCTCGGAGCCGAGCTCTTCGTCTACTTTTGGCTCGGCTTCGACCTCGCGCCCAAGGCGGATCACCACTTCCACACCGAACCCGTCCTCAGGATCCTCGGCCTCATCATAGGAATCGGCTGCCCCATCAACGCCCTCGTGCGCGTCGTCCGCGACTACAACAAGGCCCAGAAGAGAGATGAACATGAGCACCGCCCCGACCGACACGACTGACCTCGAGGCCCTCGCCCGCGGCCTGTCGATCGTCATGGGCGGCGCCGTCGTGACGCTGTCGGCGCTCGCCTGGGGCCCTGCCGGTCTGCTGTCGGCCGCCGTGGGCGCCGGCCTCTCGGTGGCCAACGTCTTCGTGCTCACGGGCATGGCGCGCAAGGCCGTGGCCGTCGCGGCGGCCGGCGGGCCGAACACCGCGATCGTCCGCCTGACGTCGGCGCTGGGCGCGAAGACCATCGTGCTGCTCACGACCGTCTGGGTCCTGACCAAGAGCGCCAGCCTGCGCACGCTGCCGCTCGCGCTCGGCCTCCTCGTCACCGTCTTCTGTCTTCTCGCCGCCGGCTTCGTCACCGCCCGGCGCACGGAGTAGCTCGGAGTCAATGTAGACAATGGGACCGCACGGCACCTGGTTCGACTTCATCCCCGGCTTTCACGGCCTGGCCGATCAGCTGCGCGAGCCGCTCGCGCGCAAGTGGACGTGGCAAGCGCTCCAGACGACGCACTTCGAGATCACGCACATGGCGATCGCCGTGCTGGTCGTCCTGCTCGTGGCGGCCGGCGCGATGGCCTACGCGGGCTCTGTGCGCCGGCTCGGCGATCAGGCCATCCTGCCGCCGCCGCGCCTCGGGACGCGCGCGGTGTTCGAGGGCCTGGCCGACATGGTGTTCGGCCTGCTCGAGGGCGTCATGGGCCAGAAGAACGCCCGCAAGTACCTGCCCTTCCTGGGCTCGTTCTTCGTCTTCATCCTGTTCTCGAACCTGATCTCGCTCGTGCCCGGCTTCCGCGCCCCCACGGACACGCTCAAGACCAACATCGGCATGGCGGTGCTGGTCTTCCTGGCCACGCACATCCTGGGGTTCAAGGAGCACGGCCTCCACTACCTCGAGCAGTTCACGGGGCACTTGCCGCTCAAGAGCCCGCTCGTCGTCCTCGTGCCGCTGATGTTCGTCATCGAGGTGATCAGTCACCTCATCCGGCCGGTGATCCTCTCGATCCGGCTCATGGCGAACATGTTCGCGGATCACGCCGTCGTCAGCGTGTTCTTCGGGCTCGTGCCTTTCCTCGTGCCCGTGCCGCTCATGCTGCTCGGCGTCTTCGTCTCGTTCGTGCAGGCTCTGGTCTTCACGCTGCTGTCCGCAACCTATATAAGTCTGGCTGTCGCTCACGAAGAGCATTGATTCGCATCACCCAAGGAGGAACCTCTGTCATGTCTCGCATCTTGAAGCTTCTGCCCGCCCTGTTCACCGGCACCGTTCTCTTTCTCGCGAGCGCGGCTGCGTTTGCTCAGGAAGGCGCTGGCGCGGCCGGCGGCGGCTCGCGCGAGCTCGGCCTCGCGATCGGCGCGGGCCTGGCGGTCGGCCTGGCGGCGCTCGGCGGCGGCCTCGGCCAGGGCCGTTCGGCGTCGGCGGCGCTCGAGGGCATCGCCCGCAACCCGCAGGCCTCGGGCAAGATCTTCACGCCGATGATCATCGCGCTCGCGCTCACCGAGTCGCTGGTGCTCCTCGGCTTCCTCATCGCCAACGGCCTGTCGGGCAAGATCGGCGGGTGATGCCGCCCCGGGCCAGCCACGCTGGACCGCGCTAGGCTCTTCGGATGGCGATTTCCTGCGGCATCGTCGGCTTGCCGAACGTCGGCAAGTCGACGCTGTTCAACGCCCTGTCGGCTGCCGGCGCGGCGGTCGCGAACTATCCGTTCTGCACGATCGAGCCCAACGTGGGCGTCGTGCCCGTGCCCGACGCGCGCCTCGACGCGCTCGTGGCGCTCTACAAGCCGAAGTCCGTCGTCGCGGCGACGGTGAACTTCGTCGACATCGCGGGCCTCGTGCGCGGCGCCTCCAAGGGCGAGGGCCTCGGCAACCAGTTCCTCGCCAACATCCGCGAGACCGACGCCATCGCGCACGTCGTGCGCTGCTTCGACGACGACAACGTCATCCACGTCGAGGGGCGTGTCGATCCGGTGGCCGACGTGTCTACGATAGACACGGAGCTCTGCCTCAAGGACTTGGAGGCGGTCGAGAAGCGCATCGAGCGCGCCAAGAAGGCGCAGAAGGCCGGCCAGGGCACGCCCGCGGCCAAGGCGGAGCAGCTCGTGCTCGACGTCTGCGAGCGCCTCAAGGGCGGCCTCGACGCCGGCAAGCCGGCGCGCGCGCAGGGCCTCTCCGAGGACGAGAAGGCGCTCATCAAGGACGCGGGCCTCCTCACGCTCAAGAAGGTCTTCTACGTCGCCAACGTCGCCGAGAAGCAGCTCGGCTCCGCCGACTCGGACAGGTACGTGTCGGCGCTGCGCGCGCACGCCAAGGCGGAGGGCGCGCCCGTCGTCGTCATCTGCGCGGCCGCCGAGGCCGAGATCGCGGGCCTCGACGCCGCCGACCGGCCGGCCTTCCTCGAGAGCCTCGGGCTCAGCGAGCCAGGCCTGCACGCCGTGGCGCGCACGGCCTACCAGATCCTCGACCTCATCACGTTCCTCACGGCCGGCCCCGACGAGTGCCGCGCCTGGACGGTCAAACGCGGCGCCAGGGCGCCCCAGGCCGCCGGTGTGATCCACACCGACTTCGAGCGCGGCTTCATCAAGGCCGAGGTCATCTGGTGGGAGGATCTGGTCACGCTCGGCTCCGAGGCCGCCTGCCGCTCCGCCGCCAAGCTCGCGCTCGAGGGCAAGGACTACGTCGTGCGCGACGGCGATGTCATCCACTTCAAGTTCAACGTCTGAGCCGGCGCCGCTCACGGCGGCGCGGCGCTGGTTGCTGGGCCTGGCCGTGGTCCCGGCCGTGCTGGGCGCGGCGGCCTGCAAGCCGCCCAGCGCGGGCGACGGGTTGTACGAGGATCCACACGGACCCGTCTCGTGGACGCCGGGCACCTGGAGCCTGGTCTGGGCCGACGAGTTCGACGGTGACGCGGGCACCGCGCCCGATCCGACGCGCTGGGTGCACGAGCTCGGCGAGTGGGGATGGGGCAACGAGGAGCTGCAGAACTACACCGACAGCCTGACCAACGCGGCGCTCGACGGCGCCGGCAACCTCGTCATCACGGCGCGCGCCGAGGCGTCGGGCACGAGCGCCTACTCGTCGGCGCGCCTGCGGACGAAGGGGCTCTTCGAGCGCGCCTACGGCCGCTTCGAGGCGCGCATGAAGCTCACGCGCGGCAGGGGCCTGTGGCCCGCGTTCTGGATCATGGGCAACGACATCGACACGGCCGGCTGGCCCTCGGCGGGCGAGATGGACATCGTCGAGGAGCGCGGCGCCGAGCCCGGCATCGCCTACGGCTCGATCCACGGCCCCACCACGCCGACGCGCGACGCGCCCGTCACGGCCGTCTACGACATCCCCGAGGGCGTCGACGCCGACTTCCACGTCTACGCCGTCGAGTGGGACCCCGACGACATCGTCTTCCTCTGCGACGAGCACCCCTACCTGCAGATCACGCCGGCCCGCCGCCCCGTCAACGCCAGGTGGGTCTACGACCACCCCTTCTACGTCATCGTCAACCTGGCCGTGGGCGGCCTCTTCGGCGGCCCCCCCGACGCCACGACCCCCTTCCCCTCGACGATCTCGATCGACTACGTGCGCGTCTCGGCGAGGGCGCAGGCGAACGATGCGGGCGCGAGCGACTAGGGAGTGGGACAGTCGAACGGCGTGGGCGCCGTGTCCGCGCCCACGCAGACGAAGCCGAGTCGGCAGAAGCTGAGACCGCCGCTCGATTGGAAGGTGAGCGGCCGCGTCCAGGGAACGCACCTCGAGCTCGTTTGGTCGCAGATCGTCGTGATGGGATCGCAGAACGCGTCGGCGCAGGACTGCCCGAGGCCGGCGGGCCTCTGGCAGGTCCGGGGCGACGAGGGCCCGCGCTGACAGGACGTCCCCGCCTGGCATTCGTCGCTGCCGCCGCATGGCGCGCCCGCGGGCTGCCGATTGGTGCAGCTCGGCGGATTGTTCCCGAGCTCGCAGTAGGTACCCGCCGCGCAATGAGCCGTGGACACGCACGCGCCGCCGGCGGGAGCGGCGATACCGGGACCGGGAAGACAGACCCCGCACGCACCGCTCTGCGCGCACTGCTTGCCGGCGCACTCCTCGTCGATGCGGCAGCGGCCACCCGTCGCCACCGCGCCGGAGAACATCTCCAGGCAGGGGCGTGGCCACACGAGCGCGGTCCTGGTCGAGCGCGTGCACTCGACGAGCCATCCGTGGGCCTGGAGCTCCGCGAGGCACGCCCCCGCCGCCTTGGGATCGTAGGTGACCGCTCCCTGCGCGATGTCGTCGGCGAGCGGATCGAGCGCGACCCGCGTCGAGGCGCGGCAGGTCGCGTCGTCGGCGAAGATCCCGCAGCCGACCGCCTCGGCGCACGCCGCGTCGAAGAGGCGCGCCGGCCAATCGGCGAACGCGATCTCGGCGGGTGTCGGCTCGGGGTTGGACGAGCAGCCCCACGCTGCGGTCACGAGCGCGACGCCTGCGATCGCGCAGGCGACGCCGCCCCGGCGGGCCCACATCAGAACTTCGACGTCACGGCCATGAACGTCATCTTGTCGTTCGTCTCGCGCAGGCGGCCGGACAGCGTGCGCACGAACGACCAGAGCAGGTCGTAGGCGAGGTCGCGATCGACGAAGAGCAGATCCTCGAGGTCCTCTTTGCGAATCACGAACAGCCGGCACGCCTCGTGGGCGCGCGCGTCGGCGCTGCGCGGGAAGTCGTCGATGAGCGCCATCTCGCCGAAGTGGCTGCCCGCCTTGAGCACGGCCAGCGCCTCCTCGCCCATGCCGGGGACGGTGCGGCTGATGCGCACGGCGCCGCTGATGATGAGGTAGACCTTGTCGCCGACGGCGCCCTCCTTGAAGATGAGCGCGTCCTTGGCGTAGTCCTCCTCGAGGCCGAGCGTCGCGATGCGCCGCAGGTACGTGGGCTGCAGCGCCGAGAAGAGGCTGATCTTCGAGAGCAGCTCGATGGCCTTCTCGGGCGGGATCGACGTCTGGGCCGTCGGCGCCGACAGAGCGTCCGACGTGTCGGCCGGAGCCTCGGCCGCCCCGTCCTTCCCCTCGCCTGGCGGGTGCGCGAGCCGCACGCCCTCGCCCAGGTCCCCGAAGTCGAACTCGGCCTCGCTCATGACCGCATTATGCGGATGCCCTCATGCCAATGCCAGCGCGCATTGGAAGCCCGAGCGCAGCGTGGCTTCGCCACCTTCAATGCGCGAGGAACCGCTCCGCGTCGATCGCCGCCATGCATCCCGTTCCGGCCGCAGTGATTGCCTGACGATAGACGTGATCGGCGACGTCGCCGCACGCGAACACGCCCGGGATCTTCGTGGCCGTCGAGCCGTCCTTGACGAGCAAGTAACCCGCCGCGTCCATGTCGAGCTGGCCCTTGAACAGCTTCGAGTTCGGCTCGTGGCCGATGGCGACGAAGATGCCGCCGATCGGCATCTCCTTCACCGCCCCCGTGCGCGTGTCGCGCAGCCGCACGCCCGTGACGCCCGGCTTGGGCAGATCGCCCAGGATCTCCTCGACGACGGCGTTCGTGATGAACGCGATCTTCGGGTTGCGCTGCGCGCGCTCGAGCATGATCTTCGAGGCGCGGAACTCGTCGCGGCGGTGGACGATCGTCACCTTGGGCGCGAAGCGCGTGAGGAACGTCGCCTCCTCCATGGCCGTGTCGCCGCCGCCCACGACGATGAGCTCGCGGCCGCGGAACAGCGCGCCGTCGCACGTCGCGCAGGCCGAGAGGCCGTAGTTCTGGAACTTCTGCTCCGACGGGATGCCGAGCCACTTCGCCGACGCGCCCGTCGCGATGATGACGGTGTCCGCCACGAGCTCGCCCTCGCTCGACGTGATCTTGAAGGGTCGGCTCGAGAGATCGACCGCCGTCACGTCCGCCGTGATGATCTTCGTCCCGAAGCGCGCGGCCTGCGCCTTGAAGAGATCCATGAGCTCCGGGCCCTGCACGCCGTGCGGGAAACCCGGGTAGTTCTCGACCTCGGTCGTGATCATGAGCTGCCCGCCCGGCAGCGTGATCGGCTCGATGGTCGCGCCGCCGCCCTCGAAGAGCACCGGCTCGAGGTTGGCGCGCGCCGCGTAGATCGCCGCCGTGTAGCCGGCCGGGCCCGAGCCGATGATGACGACCTTGGAGTGCTGGGGCAGAGACATGGTGCCTTTAGATCCCTTTATAGCGAATTTGGTTTCAGATTGCGCCGCCAGGTTCCCGAGCGCCCGCCGCTCTTCTCGAGCAGACGCACGGCGCCAATCTCGACGCCACGCTCGACGCCCTTGACCATGTCGTAGACGGTCAACGCCGCCACCGAGGCGCCCACCATCGCCTCCATCTCGACGCCCGTGCGGTCCACGGCGTCGACCGTGACCTGGATGCGCACGCCCGGCAGACCGGGGTCGAGCGCCAGCGCGACGTCGGTCCCCACGACGCGCACCGGGTGGCAGAGGGGGATGAGCTCGGCGGTGCGCTTGCACGCCATGACGGCGGCCAGGCGGGCGGCCGCCAGCACGTCGCCCTTCTTCGCGGATCCACCCGAAACGAGCGCCAGCGTGGCGCGGCTCATGCGCACCTCGGCGGCGGCGACGGCCCGCCGCGCCGTCTCCGGCTTGGCGCCGACGCCCACCATGCGGGCGGCGCCGCTTTCGTCCACGTGCGAGAGGCGCGGCCGGCTGCGTTTCACGCGATCGCTCATATCACGAACGGTGTTTGCACGGCGGGGCTCGCCCGAATAGCATCCTCGCCTCCCGATGAACGATCCCTCCCAGTCGTCATTTCTGGCGCGTCTGTCGGAGCGACAGATGGCGTGGCTCGTGATCCTGGGGGGCCTGCTGCTGTACGTGCCCTTCGCCGGCAGCTACGGCCTGTACGACCCGTGGGAGACCCACTACTCGGAGGTGGCGCGCCAGATGATGGTGCGCGGCGACTACATCAGCCTGTGGTGGCCGGGCGCGCCCATCGACGCCGACCACTTCTGGTCTAAGCCCGTCCTGTCCTTCTGGCTCATGGCCATCTCGATGACGCTCTTCGGGCTCTCGGGCGCGCTGCCGTCCGGCACGATGGCGCTCTCGACGCGCGCCGAGTGGGCCGTGCGCCTGCCCTTCTGCCTGATGGGCGTCGTGGGCGTGTACGCCGTCTACCTGGTCGTCTCGCGGTTCGTGAGCCGGCGGGCCGCCGTGATCGCCGCCGTCGCGACCGCGACCTCGCCGCTCTACAGCCTCGTCGCGCGGCAGGCCATGACGGACATGGCCTTCGTCGGGCCCATGACGCTCGCGCTCGCGCTGGGCGCGCTCGCGCTGTTCGACGACGAGGACGCCGTGCTCGAGCGCCGTTCGATCACCCTCGGGCGCCGCACGCTCTCGTGGCCGCACCACGGGCTCTTCTACTTCGCGCTCGGCCTGTTCGTCGTGGCGGCGCTGCCCCAGCTGGTCGTCGACGCGCTTTCCAGCACATTGGGATCCTAAGCTTAGAATTCCACGTGGACAAGTTGTCGC
>JADMIO010792858.1_pt1 | contig 14222 bp, 14 predicted proteins | sample 8958161 | NCBI WGS metagenome assembly JADMIO01 (sample SAMN16585339, study PRJNA669376) | soil metagenome | isolation source: Crop rotation soil | place: USA: Cullars Rotation, Alabama | collected 2011 | reverse complement strand
CTTTCCCGCCGACCCCTCCTCGAAATGCCGGTCGATGCTGGTTCCTTCGGGCAGCCGGCGAAAGGACAGCCGGAGTTCTCCCCGAGCGCGCTGGAGCGCTGGGCCCTCTCCGACGCCAAGGGCAGGCAGGATCTCTTCCGTTCGCATGAGGATTCAGCCAAGCCCAGCGGACCGCCCATTGCAAGCTTCCGCCGCCATTTCCCCCGCTGCTGCCCAAAGGCCGGGCATATGGCGAATAATCCGGCAATGATCCTGGCAGGCTGGTCGCTGGACTTGCCTAAGCCAAGGCACTGCCTGGGGTTTTGCCTCGCTCCGGCAAATCGTCTAAGCAGAGCCGTGGGCTGGACGAACTCAGGCGGAAGGGACTCGTGCCAAAGACCATCGCAAGCCTCTGCGCGGCCGTTTCGGCGCTGTGCGCGACCACGCTGCTCGCCGTCCCAGCCCATGCCGCGATCGACCCGCCGTACATCCTGGTAGATGCCGACAGCGGACAGATCCTGACCTCGCGCCAGCCGCACCAGCTCTGGCATCCCGCCTCGATCACCAAGCTGATGACCGCCTATCTGGTCTTCCAGGCGATCAAGACGGGGGAGTTGAGGCCGGAATCGGTGGTCAAGGTCTCGGCCCGGGCGCTCGCCGAACCGCCGAGCAAGATGGGCTTTCCGGTCGGGACGACCATGACGGTCGACAATGCCGTCAAGATGATGCTGGTCCACTCGTCCAATGACATCGCGGTCGCGCTTGCCGAGACGCTCGGCGGAAGCGTCGAGGCGTTCGTCGCGCGCATGAACGCGCAGGCGATCAAGCTGGGCATGCCTTCAACCCATTACGAGAACCCGAACGGCCTGCCCAATGAGAAGCAGGTCACAACCGCCAGAGACCTCGCCGTCCTGTCGCGGGCGATCTGGCAGGATTTCCCCGACCAGCGCGCCACCTTCTCGATCCCGGCGATCAAGACCGGCAAGCGCCTGCTCACTTCGTACAATCCGCTACTCGACCGCTATATCGGCACCAACGGGCTCAAGACCGGCTTCATCTGCGCCTCCGGCTACAATCTCGCGGCGTCTGCGACGCGTGGCAACAAGACCATGATCGCGGTTGTGCTAGGCGCGACGTCTTCCAACGAGCGCGCCGAGATCGCGGCCAAACTGCTCGACCGCGGCTTCAACGGCATCAACCTCTTCAAGCAGGACCTGGCCGCCTCGCGCGAGGCCTCGCCGCTGCCCGAACCCGTCAACATGCGCGACGAGGTCTGCAACGCCAAGAAGAAGGCGCCGGCGGAAGAGGGCGAGGCGATGGCCACGACCTCGGTGCTCGGCCCCAAGTTCAAGCTCGGCGATCCCGTCGTGGTGACGACGTTGTCGACGCCAGCGGTCGACAAGACCAAGGTAGCGGCCAAACCCGCCGCCAAGACGGCGGTGGCCAAGGCGAGCGCGGCCGAGGCCGGCGCCAAGCCCGCCGCCAAGAAGCCTGCGACGGCATCGGAGAAGGCGCCTCCCGCCAAGGAAGCAACCAAGACGGCCGTATCGGCCGCCGTGGTCAAGACCACGGCCACGACGGCGGCGGAGACGAAGAGCGACGCCTCGGCCACCAAGCCGCCGGTGCCGAAATTCAAATCGTCCTTCTCGCCGACCGGCGACTAGGGCTTTCCGCCTCGTTCGATCAGAAAGCTCATCACGCCGCCTTCGATCCTGCTGCCGAGGAGGGTATGGCCGCCCTCCGCGCAAAGGTGGGGAATGTCGATGGCTGCCATCGGATCGGTGGCTTCGACCAGCAGCACTTTGCCGGGAGCCATGGCGCGGAGCGCCTTTCGCGCCTTCAGCACCGGAAGCGGGCAGGCGAGGTCACGGGCATCGATCCTGTGATCGCTGATCGCATCGGAAGGGTAGGCGCCTGACTTCACGGATCGCCCTCGCATCTCGCGGAATACCTCCTCACGGTGCTAACCTTCGCCGGCGAAGCGGGCAAGCCGGCGACAGTCCGGCGGGGGCGGAGGGACGATGGGGCTGATCGGCCGCGCGAGAAGCGAATACGCCTATGTCAGCGGCATGCTGGCGGCCCTCAACCGGTTGACGCCGATCGCCCGCAATGCCGGGCGAACCTATCCCGATGTCGTCGAAGACCTCGCGATCCGCTTTGGTGACCGGCCGGCGCTGCTCTCCGAGACGGAGACGCTGACCTTTCGCGAATATGACCGCCGCGCCAACCGCTATGCCCGCTGGGCGCTGGCGCAGGGCATCGAGAAGGGCGACATCGTTGGCCTGCTGATGCACAACCGGCCGGAATATCTCGTCGTCTGGCTTGGCCTGATCCGCGCCGGCGCGACCGTGGCGCTGCTCAACACAACGCTGAACGGATCGGTGCTGGCGCAGATGGTCGAGGTGGCGCGACCGGTCCATGTGATCGTGTCGGCGAGTTGCGCCGAGGGCTACGCATCCGCCATCCCCTTCATGGGGAACCCGCCGCGGCTCTGGCACCATGGCGGAAACGAAGAGGCCGACCGGATCGATCTTGCCATCGCGTCCTTAGACGACGCGCCCCTGCGGCCGGATGAACGCGTCAAGCTCACCATCGAGGATCACTGCCTCTACATCTACACGTCCGGCACGACCGGCCTGCCCAAGGCGGCCAACATCAACCACTACCGCCTCCAGGCGATCATGGCGGGTTTCGCCGCGATCATGCGCACGACATCGCGCGACCGCATCTATGTGACGTTGCCGATGTACCATTCCGCGGGTGGCGTACTGGCGCCGGGCTCCTGCCTGATGGCCGGCGGCTCAGTCTACATCCGCGATCATTTCTCGGCCGGTCATTTCTGGGACGATGTCGTCCGACATGGTTGCACGATCTTCCAATATGTCGGCGAACTCTGCCGCTATCTGGTCAACGCGCCGCCGCATCCGCTGGAACGCAGCCACAAGCTGCGGCTGTGCTGCGGCAATGGCCTGCGGCCCGACATCTGGCGCGAGTTCCAAGCGCGCTTCGGCCTGCGGAAGGTGCTGGAGTTCTATGCCGCGACCGAAAGCAACGCGGTGCTGTTCAACCTCGACAGCACCCATGGCGCGGTCGGCCGCGTCCCCGCCTGGCTGAAGCACCGCTTCCTCATGGCGCTGGTCCGCAACGACCGGGAGGCCGAGCAGCCGCTGCGCGGCGCCGACGGATTCTGCCAGCGCTGCGAGCCGGGCGAGGTCGGCGAGCTGCTCGCCGAGATCGTCGACGATCCGCTCAAGCCGAGCCAGCGCTTCGAGGGCTATGCCGATAGCCGGTCGACGGAGCTGAAGATCGTCCACGACGTCTTCCGCAAGGGCGACCGCTGGTTCCGGACCGGCGACCTGATGCGGCAGGACGGGCGAGGCTACTTCTATTTCGTCGACCGGATGGGGGACACCTATCGCTGGAAGGGCGAGAACGTCGCGACCTTGCAGGTCGCGGAGGTGCTGACTGGCTGCCGCGATGTCCGCGAGGCGGTGGTCTATGGCGTCAAGGTTGCGGGGCTGGAGGGACGCGCCGGCATGGCGACGATCGTTCCGCGCGGCCCGCTCGACCTTTCGGCGCTGCGCGGGCATGCGCATGGCGGCTTGCCCCCGCCGGCCCGGCCGCTGTTCTACCGGCTTGCCACGCACATCGACGCGACCGGGACCTTTAAGCACCGCAAGATCGAACTCGCCGCGGCCGGGTTCGACCCGGCGGCCGTCGGAGACCCCATCTATTTCGATCATCCGGTGACGGGACGGCTGGAGCGCGTCGATGCCGCGCTCCATCACGCGATCCAATCAGGCGCGTTCCGGCTCTGACCCGGCGTGGATGCCACTGCGCAGGGTTAACCAATCGCTAATCCGGTCATCGACGATTCCAGTGCGGCGCGAACGGAATCTTAAAATGCAACGGATAATGTTTAACGGTTGCCGTTAAGCATTGGAGTGACTTCGTTTTGGCGTTCTCGGTTGGCGATGCGATCGGGCGCCTGCGACCGGGTCCCGCACGGGATTGGCTGGGAAGAGCGCTCGATCAATTCCAGGCGATGGCTGGCGGCTCAGACGACCGCTCGGTTTCGCAGCGGATCGCCCTGATCGCGTTTGCCACGCGTGTCGTCAGCTCCGTCATCGCCTATGTCTCGCAGGTCCTCCTCGCGCGTTGGATGGGCGAATACCAATACGGCATCTTCGCGGTGGTCTGGGTTGGGGCGGTCATCCTCGGCGGTCTCTCCTGCCTCGGCTTCCAGAAGTCTGTCCTGCGGTTCGTTCCGGAACACAGCGAGCTTCGCCAGCCGGAACTGCTGCGGGGCGTGCTGATCGGAAGCCGCCTCTATGGCCTCGCCACGGCGACATCCTTCGCGCTCGTCGGGATAACCGGGCTCTGGCTCTTGGGCGACTCGCTCAAGAACGACCATGTCGTGCCGCTCTATCTGGCGGCCGTCTGCCTGCCGATGCTGGCGGTGACGGAGATCTCCGAAGGCCTTTCGCGCGCCTTCTCCTGGGCCAACCTCTCGCTCTGGCCGACCTTCATCGTCCGCCCGCTGCTGATTCTGCTCTTCATGTGGCTGGCCATCCTGCTCGGCCGTCCCGCCGACGCGATCACCGCGATGGGCGCAGTGATCGTGGCTACCTATGTGACGACGTTCGGCCACACGATTGCTCTCAACCGCAAGCTCAAGCGCGCGGTGGCGCCGGGGCCGCGCACCTACAGCTCCTTCGCCTGGATTGCAGTATCGCTGCCGATTTTCATGGTCGACGGGTTCTTCAACCTGCTGACCAATGTCGACGTCATCATCGTTGGATATCTGATGCCGCCGGAAAGCGTCGCGGTCTACTATGCCGCGGTCAAGACGATGGCGCTTGTCCACTTCGTCTACTTCGCGGTGCGCGCCGGCGCCGCCCAGCGCTTCGCCGGCTACCATGCCGCCGGTGACCGGTCGCGGCTTGAGGCGTTCGTTCGAGACACCCTGCATTGGACCTTCTGGCCGTCGCTGGCGATGGCTGCAGTGCTCGTCGTGTTCGGCTGGCCGATGCTGCGCCTGTTTGGACCCAGCTTCGTCGCAGGCTACCCGCTGCTGTTCATCTTCATCGCGGGGCTGCTGGTGCGCGCCACGGTCGGTCCCGCCGAGAGCCTGCTTTCGATGGCCAACCAGCAGGGCATCGCGGCGATTGTCTATCTCGGCACGTTCATCCTCAACGTCGCGCTCAATTTCCTGCTCATCCCGCACTTCGGGCTGACTGGCGCCGCCTGTGCGACCGCAATCGCGCTGATGACCGAGGCGACCGGGCTCTTCTTCGCCACTCGCTGGCGGCTTGGCATCAATTGTTCGATCTTCTTCGCCTTGCGCCGTCCCTCGCCCAGGGTGCGCGGATGACGCCGGCATCGCTTCCGATCGCCTGGTCGCCGGACGATGGCCTCGCGCAGGACGTGCGGGCCGCCAGCGGGCCGCTGGAGCCGGTCGCCTTCCTCGACCGCATCGCCGCGGAACGCGCCGCCGATGCCTGGCTGGATCTGGTCCAGCGCAGTGGCGAGGAGAATCCCTTTTTCGAGCCCGACATCCTGCTCCCTGCGCTTCGCCACTTCGATCGCGGCGGCAAGGTGCGCATCGCCATGGTCGCCGGCCGTGGTGGGCGACTGAGCGCGCTTGCGCCGGTGCGCCAGGGCCGGCTTGGCCGTGTCAGCCGTGCGCTGCGGGTGTGGACGCACGATTTTGGTCCGCTGGGCGCGCCGCTGCTCGACGCCGCAGAAGCGGAGCAGGCGGCCTCGTCGCTGATCGCGGCGGCGGGTCGTTCCGCGCTGGTGATGCCCTACCTTCCGACCAAGGGAGCCGCGGCAAAGGCCTTCCGACATGCCGCGGGCGACGGCGAGCGCACCGTGCAGTGGCTTGGAGTGGAGAAACGCGCCGCGATTGACCGGATGGCTTCCGGTCCGACTGACCTTCGCAAGGCGCTGCCCACCAAGCGGCGCAAGGAGCTGGCGCGCCAGATGCGGCGGCTCGGCGAGAGCGGCGATCTGACCTTCACCACGGTTCGCGACACCCCCGATGTGCGCAACGCCTTCGAGGAGTTCTTGAAGCTGGAGGCGAGCGGATGGAAGGGCCGGCATGGGACAGCGCTCGCAAGCGATCCGCACCGCCTAGCTTTCGCCCGCGACGTGGTCTTTCGCCGGTCGGGCGAGGGCGGCTGCCATATCTCCGCCCTTCGACTGGACGGCCAGCCGCTCGCGATGCTGATCAGCTTCCTCGGCCGCTCGACCGTCGCCACCTGGAAGATCGCCTATGACGAGCGGGTGGCGCGCTTCTCGCCCGGCGCTCAACTGATGCTCGAGGTTGGCGAGCATTTCCTGGCGGCGCCAGAAGTCCAGCGGGTCGATTCGCTGGCGACCGCCGACCATCCGATGATCGACCATCTGTGGAGCGACCGCCTCGCTCTCGGCACGATGGTGATCGCGCCGGAACGAGCGGGCGTGGTGTTCCGCACCGGCATCACGACCTTCCAATGGGAGCAGCGGCTTCGCGGCCTGGCACGGCGCGCCAGGGACCGGCTCGGCCGCGCCAGGAACAGGGAGACAAACTCATGAACATGCTCGTGCTCGATCAGGCAAAGATGGCTACGACGTTTCCCGACGAACCCTTCGCCATCCGCCACCGGCTTGCCGGCCATCCGCTGCTCACCCTTCCGGCCCTCGCCGAGCTGGCCGGCCGCGTTCCGCGGGACCGCGTCGAATACAATTCCGGCAAGCTGAAGCCGAACCAAGACCCGCACGCGACCCCGACAGTGGAGATGTCGCCCGCCGAAGTGGTCCGGCAGATCGAGACCGCCGGCGCCTGGATGGTGCTCAAGCATGTCGAGGAGATCCCGGAATACCGCGCCCTCATTGAATCCTGCCTGGCGGAAGCGGCGACCGCGGCCGGAAGGGAAAGCCCCGGCGCGCTAGGCATGACCGATTTCCAGGGGTTCATTTTCGTTTCCTCGGCTCATTCGATCACCCCGTTCCACCTCGACTATGAGGAGAATTTCTTCGTCCATCTCCATGGCGAGAAATTCATGCACGTGTTCGACAACCGTGACCGCTCGCTGGTTTCGGAGGCGGATCTGGAGACCTATCCTGGAAAGCACCGGAACCTGGCCTACAAGGAGTCGTTCGAGGCCCGGGCCAAGGTGTTCCGCTTCGAGCCGGGCGAGGGCATGTTCCTGCCCTACACCTGGCCGCATTGGGTGCGCACCGGGGCGGACTGGTCGATCTCGATGGCGATTACCTGGAAATCGCCGGCCGACATCCGGCGCAACAAGCTCTATTTCGCCAACGCCGTCATGCGCCGGGCTGGCCTCGCCCAGCCTGCCCCAGGCCGCTTCCCGGCGCTCGATGGCGCCAAGGTGGCGATGGTGACGATGGGGCGCGCCGTGGTCGATCCGCTGCGCCGGAGCGAGGCCGCGCGGCGGCGCATCCGCGCCTTGGTCTTCGGCAAGAAGGCCAACTACTACTATCGGGACGAGAAGCGGATCTGATCCGCTATTGCGGCCTGGCGAGGACCAGAGCCCAGTAGACCTTGTACTTGCTCCCCGGCGCATAGGCGGTCGCGATGCCGATCTCGCTCACCTCGCGCAGCAGCAGGTTGGCGTTGTGCGAAGGCGAGCCGCGCCAACCGGAGAAAGCCTCGGCAAGGGTGCGATAGCCGGCGCCGATATTCTCGGCGGCAGCAGTGGCCTGGTAGCCGCCGCGCGACATGCGGCCCGCGAAAGGCCCGCCAATGTCGTGGCTCATCTTGTCGGCCGCCGCCATGGCATTGGCCTGGGCCGACGCGATCGCTGTCAGCTTCGGATTGACCACTACTTTCCCCAGGCCATTGGCCGCCCGGTGCGTGGAGATGATCGAAGCCGCCTCGGCCGAGTCGACCTTGGCATCCTTCGATTCCAGCCGCTGGTAGAAGGTCTGTCCGCCGCCCACGGTGACCACTGCAGCCTCGCGGGCCGGCCCGCCCCAGAGACAACCGCCAAGCGGGATGGCAAGGGCGAGTGCCGCGAGGATCCGGGTCTTGAGGCGGGGCATAGGGCACTCCGGCGGCAGGGACGATGAGATTCGGGTTTACCGGTTCAACCGGGAATTTTGCGTAAACTACGGCGCCCGATCGCGATAGGACTGCATGCGGGCGCCGAACGCCTGGCTGACCCGGTCGAGCACCACCGCCAGCAACAGGATCGCGAGGCCGCCGACGAGGCCGGTGCCGGGGTCGTTGCGCTGCAGGCCGAGCAGGACCGTCTCGCCGATGCCGCGGGCGCCGATCATGGAGGCGATCACCACCATGGCGAGCGCGGCCATCAGCGTCTGGTTCAGGCCCTGCATGATCGAGGGCAGGGAGAGCGGCAGTTCGACGCGCTGAAGCACCTGGCCGGCGGTGGCGCCGAGCGAGGCGCCCGCCTGGACGACCTCGCGCGGCACCTGGCGGATGCCGAGGTCGGTGAGGCGGATCATCGGCGGCAGGGCGTAGACCGTCGTCGCCAGCACCGCCGGGACCTTGCCGAGCCCGAAAAGCATTGCCGCCGGGATCAGGTAGACGAAGCTCGGAATGGTCTGCATCAGGTCGAGAACGGGCAGGAGCGCTGTCCGCACCGGGCGGGAGTGGGCCGAGAGCACGCCGATGGGGATGCCCAACGTAACCGCGATCAGCACCGAGACCAGGACGATCGCGAGGGTTTGCATCGCCTGGTCCCAGATGCCGAGGCATCCGATCAGCCATGTCAGCAGCAGCATCGCAGCGGCGAAGCCAAGCCGGCGCGACGCCGCATAGGCGATGGCGAAGACGGTGGCGAGGACGAAGGGCGCCGGTGTGACGCGCAGTGCCTGCTCGAAGGCAAGCAGCACCGCAAGCACGCAATTGGCGGCCCCCTCCAGCGCATCACCCCACCTGACGACGAGGGCGGATACCGCCGCGTTGGTGGCGGCGGCTATCGGCGGACCGAGATCGAGGAACATGGGATGAGCCCCGCAGCAAAAATGCGGTGGAGAATGCCACGACCAGCCAGGCAAGGGCAGCATCCGAATTGCGCGGTCAGGCTCCTAGCGCCGCTTTCACGCGGGCCGTCACGTCAGATGGCAACCACTTCATCCAAATCTCGGGCCGGCGCTTGAGGAAATCCGCCGCGGCCTTGTCGGCGCTGGCCTTGTTCTCCTGCATGAAGGCGAGCGCGGAACTGACCTCGATGCTCGTCATCGCGTAGGCAGAGAGGAACGCACGGATTCGCGGCGCGGATTCGGCGAACTTGCGGTTGGCGCCGATGTGGACGGCGACGGTTGGATAGGCTGTGGCCAGGGCCGGCTTCTCCTCGGCGGTCAAGCGCTGCCACACGGCCGCGTCATAGGCGGGTTCGGCCAGCATCTTCACCTGGTCGCCGAGCTTGCCCATCATCCAGGTCGGTCCCCAATAGTAGAAGACGATCGGCCGCTTGCGCAGGATCGCCGATTCGATTGCGGCATCGAGCGCGGCGCCGCTGCCGGGCCGGAAGTTCGTGAAGTCCTTGTCGAGGCCGTAGGCGGTGAGCTTCTTGGTGTTGACGATCTCGCAGTTCCAACCGGGGATGCAGTTGTAAAAGCGGCCCTTGGCTGGCTCCTCAGGGTCTGTGAACAGGGCCTTGTAGCGCGGCAGATCGGAGACCGAGTGGAGGCCCGGCGCCGGAGCACCGGCCCCCTCGGTCAGGTAGCGCGGAACGAACCAGCCCTGGACCGCGTCGGGGAAATTCACCCCGAGGTCAACGACCTGTCCAGCCGCCTCGGCTTTGTTCCAGGCCTCGGTGACATTGTCCTTCCAGACCTCCATGTCGATGTCGACGTCGCCACGGGCCAGACCGTTCAGGAGGGGGATGACCGAGCCTGGCAGTTCATCGACCGCACACCCGAAGCCGCTCTTGAGGATCAACTTGGCGACCGCGTTGTGGAACTGGGCGGAGTCGTAGTCGAGGCCGGCAAAAACGATGGGACGGGCAAGCTCGCAGGCCGGCGCGGACTGCGCGCGCACGGGGGCGGCCGCCAGCATGCCAAGCACGGCCGCGGCAAGGAGGGGGAGGGCAAGACCTGTCACGACGGCTGTGGGCAGTATTCTTCGCATGGTCGTTCCTTGCTGGGAGATGCCGCCTGCATCAACCGGGCTGGATATGCGACAGTTGGCGAAGGGGAGACAAGCCGGCACATTGGCACTTCTGGAAAGCAAGGGAAACCGCCTGGATGCCTGAACTGATCACGCTGACGATGAACCCCGCGATCGACATCGCGACCACGGTCGACGGCGTGGTGCCGACGCTGAAACTGCGCTGCGGTCCGGTTACGCGCAGCGCTGGCGGCGGTGGAATCAATGTCGCGCGGGTGCTGCAGCGACTGGGGCATGACGTGGTGGCGCTCTATCCGGCAGGGGGTCCCACCGGCGAGCGGCTCAAGCTCCTCGTCGGCGAGCAGTCAATCAAGAGCGTGGTTGTTCCGCTCGCTGGCGAAACCCGCGAGAGCTTCACGACCCTGGAAAGCAGGACCGGCTCGGAATACCGGTTCGTCCTGCCGGGCCCCATGTTCAGCGCGGCGGAGGTCGGCGCGATGCTGCGGGCACTCGATGCGCTGGACGATGCGCGGGACGTGCGGTTCACCGTGCTGTCCGGCAGCCTTCCGGACGGCGTCGCCAAGAGCTTCTATGTCGAAGCTGCCTCTATCGCGCGCAGTGGCGGCGCCCGTGTTGTCGTCGACAGCTACGGCGAGGCGCTCGGCAAGGCGATCGAGGCTGGCGGACTGACCATCATCAAGCCGAGCCAGCGAGAGTTGGCGGAGCTGCTGGGCGTCTCGCTGGCGACCCGCGCCGAACAGGTCAAGGCCTGCGAGGGGCTCGTCGCGTCCGGCAAGGTCGAATGGGTGGCGCTGACCCTCGGCGCCGAAGGTGCGCTGCTGGTCGGACGTGGCGTTGCCTTTTTCGCGCCGGCGGTGCCGGTGGAGGTCAAGAGTTCCGTCGGCGCCGGCGATAGCTTCCTCGGCGCTCTGGTGGCCAAATTTGCAGAGGGAGAGGATCCCGAGACGGCGTTCCGGGTCGCGGTCGCCGCGGGTTCGGCGGCGCTGTTGTCGCCGGGAACGACACTGTGCCATCGGGAGGATGTGGAGCGGTTGATGCCGGATGTCCGCGTTGAGCGGCTTCGGCAATGACCCGAACGGGGAGCGGCGCGCTAGGGGTCGCAGGCGCTACCGCCCCCCGTCCAGATTTGAGCTGAACACGCAAATACGAAAGATCAGCTTGGCCCTCCAGGGGCAAGCGCGATGCCAGTACGCCAGCCGCGATAGGTTGTGGGCAGAGAATAGAACGCGTCTATATCTAGATATGTTGCCGAGGCGGCGTGGCGATTTGCGTTGCAAATTGCAAAGCTGTCGCGCCCTGCGAATTCATTCGGCGGCCTGCTGACGGACGGATGGCGGCGCGTCCAGCCAGAGATCGAGGAAACGGTCAGTCCAGGTCACGGTCTGGTGGTCATGCACCCAGCGATGCTCGAAATGGGCGGCGCGGTCCTGTTCGCCCGGTGACGCATCGCGGAAGGCGGCGCGCGTCGTCCACCGATGGACCATCGCCAGCGTCAGCTCGATGTGAAACTGGATGCCGAAGGCCGCGCGGCCGTAGGAGAAGGCCTGGTTCCTGAAGACTTCGCCCCTGGCCAGGAGCGTCGCGCCGCGGGCAAGCGCGAACCCTTCCTTGTGGAAGTGCTGGACGTATTCCGGCCAGTCGATCAGTTTCTTGCCGGCCTCGGTCGGGTAAAGCGGATAGTAGCCGCGCTCGACAAGCCCCTCCGGATGTTTGGAGACCCTGGCTCCGAGATGCTTGGCCAGCATCTGGGCGCCGAGGCAGATGCCGAGGAACGGCTTCTCCTCGCCAAGCGGCACGCGCAGCCAATCGATCTCGCGCTTGATGAATTCGTCTGGGTCGTTGGCGCTCATCGGACCGCCGAAGACGATGACCCCGGCGTGCTTGTCGAGCGTCTCGGGAAGCAGGTCGCCTAGAGGCGGCCGCCTGACGTCGAGCGGGTAGCCGCGTTCCTGGAGGCGCGCTCCGAGGCGTCCATAGGTGGAAGCGTCGCGGTGGAGGACGATCAGGATCGGTTGCCGGCGGGGCCGCGGCATGTTCGGGCAACGGGGCTGTTTCGACCGATTCCCTTATATACTGCCGGTTTCGCTCGCGCCAATGCCGGCCACGGCCGACCTAGCTCTGATGGCGCGGGCCGAGCATGCTTTCCAGGTCGGGGACATTGCCCTCGTTAGGACCGGCCGGCGGAAGCGCCTCGCCGCCGGCGAGGATGTTTTCCAGCCGTGCCCGGGCGCGCGAAACGCGGCTTTTCACCGTGCCGACGCGGACTTGGCAAATCTCAGCGGTCTCCTCGTAGGAAAAGCCGCTCGCGCCGACCAGGATCAACGCTTCGCGCTGCTCGTCGGGCAGCAACTGGAGCGCCCGCATGAAGTCAGCCATTTCCAGTCGGCTGTCCTGACGCGGGATATCGCTGAGCTGGGCGGCGAAGCCGCCGTCGACATCCTCCACCTCGCGCCGCTTCTTGCGGCCCTCGGAGTAGAACTGATTGCGCAGGATGGTCACCAGCCAGGCATGCAGATTGGTGCCGGGCTGAAACTTGTCGTGGTTGGCCAGCGCCCGCACGACCGTCTCCTGGACGAGGTCGTCGGCGCGGTCGCGATTGCCGGTGAGCGAACGCGCGAAGGCGCGCAGGACGGGCAGGGCTGCAACCAGATCGTCCTTCATTGAAAGCCTCGTTGTCCAGCGAGGGCGCTGTTGCTGTTCTGAAACATGTCGGCCTCAGAACTTCGGCTTGTCTTTGTCGAGCTGCTGGAGCAGCGACATCAGATCGTCCGGAATTGGCTCGCTCAGCGCATCGTCGTAGACACGACGCAACTGCCGACCGACCCAATCGTCCTTCCGGCCTTCGGCCGTCCGTCCGGTCTTCTTGGATGCGGCCGCCCCTTCGGCCAAATCCTTCCCACCCTTGTCCATGACATAACTCATCTTTGGCGAGCGATCCCCAGAACACGTGTCGGCCCAACGTATTGGGATTCTCGATAGTTCCGATATCGGGAACTTTTTTTTGGACTTCCCGTTAGCCGCTGTGTTCTTATTGGGGGACAAGGAGATTTCCACATGACAGGCAGCCTTTCGCAGGCTTTGGCGCCACATTTGCCTTTGCTGCGCCGCTATGCGCGGGCGCTCACCGGGAGCCAGACCAGCGGCGACGCCTATGTTCGGGCCTGCTTGCAGACCCTGGTCGACAATCCCGAGACTTTCCCGAAGGAGATGACGCCGAGGCTAGCCCTCTACCGCCTGTTCCACGTTCTGTGGTCCGGCACGCGGGTCGAAGTTCCGGCACGCGACAGCAGTGGCAAGCTGGAACAGATCGCCCAGGAGCGGTTGGCTTCGATGCCGCCGGAGAACCGCCAAGCCTTGCTGCTGACGGCGATGGAAGGCTTTTCGGAGAGCGACGCGGCGATCATCATGGATCGCGAGCCTGGCGAGATAGCAGGCCTGGTCGCCTCCGCGATCGCCGAGATCGATCGCCAGACCAAGACCGAAGTCCTCATCATCGAGGATGAGCCGATCATCTCGATGGATCTGTCGGGCATCGTGGAGGATCTTGGCCACGCCGTCTCGGCGGTGGCGCGCACGCGCGACGAGGCGGTTGCCGCGGCCGAACGTCATCGCCCCGGTCTGGTGCTTGCCGACATCCAGCTTGCCGACGGCTCGTCGGGAATCGATGCGGTCAAGGACATCCTGGGCAGCTTCAGCGTCCCGGTAATCTTCATCACCGCGTTTCCGCAGCGCCTCCTCACCGGGGAGCGGCCGGAGCCCACCTTCCTGCTGACCAAGCCGTTCGATCCGCGCACCGTGAAGGCGGCCATCAGTCAGGCGCTGTTCTTCCGCTCAACCGCGTCAATGGCGGCCTAGCCCAGCGGAGCAAAGCCGACCGCTAATCGGCGGGCGGTTTGGCGGGCTGCCGTGAAGGCGGCCCGGCCTTTGGCCTGCGTTTGCTTCCCAGCCCTCGAGCAAAGCCGTAGGCGAAGGCCGCGATCGTCGCACTCAGCGGCGTGGATGTTGGCGCCGCGCCCGCATTGGCTGCCGCTGCCGGCGGTTGCTCGGGGGCGCCGGAAGGGCGTCCGGCGATGAAGAACAGAATCAGCGAAAGGATCAGAAAAGCGCCGCCGAGCATGAGATCGGCGGCGAGGTCGCCATA
>JADMIO011246959.1_pt1 | contig 14223 bp, 17 predicted proteins | sample 8958161 | NCBI WGS metagenome assembly JADMIO01 (sample SAMN16585339, study PRJNA669376) | soil metagenome | isolation source: Crop rotation soil | place: USA: Cullars Rotation, Alabama | collected 2011 | reverse complement strand
GAAGGCGACCGCCGACTTCAATCAGCAAGGCTGGGACATCGCCAAGGCCATCGACGGCAACAAGCAAACCGCGTGGGGCATCCATCCAGAGGTCGGCAAAGCGCACCAGGCGAGCTTCGAGTTCAAGCCGCTCCCCAAACATGACGGCGAGGTGCTCCTCACGTTCGAGCTGGACCAACTGCACGGCGGCGGGCACCTCATCGGCCGACTGCGCATCAGCGTGACCGACAAGCCGACGCCGACGCTGTCGAAGCCGCTGCCGACCGATGTCGCCGCCGCGCTCGCGTCCAAAGATCGCACGCAAGCGGAGCGCGACGTGATTGCCCGACACTATCGCCGAGTTTGGGTCGACGAGCAGCTTGCCGCTCTCGCCCCCGCGCAGAAGGTGTGGGCGATCGCCAGCGATTTCCCGGCCGTGCGCAACTATCGTGCCCCCAAGCAGCCGCATCCGATTCACATCCTCAAACGCGGCGACATCAAGCAGCAGCTCGACCTCGTCGGCCCCGGCGCCCTCGAATGTGTGTCAGGCTTGAAATCGGATTTCGACGCAAGCAGCGAGGGCGCCCGCCGCGCCGCGCTGGCACGCTGGTTGACCGACCCCGCCAACGTGCTCACCTGGCGCAGCATCGTCAATCGCGTCTGGCATCACCACTTCGGCCGCGGCATCGTCGATTCGCCCAACGACCTCGGCCGCATGGGGAGCTTGCCCGTGCATCCGGAGCTCCTCGACTGGCTCGCGGTCGAATTCCGCGACGGCGGCGGCTCGCTCAAGAAGCTGCACCGCCTGATCGTCCTGAGCGCCGTCTATCGACAATCGTCTGCACATGATGACGCGAACGCTAAACGAGATGCCGACAATCGCTACCTCTGGCGCATGAACCGCGGCCGGCTCGACGCCGAGATGCTGCGCGACACCCTGCTCGCCGTCAGCGGCAAGATCGATCTGACGATGGGCGGCCCGTCGGTGATGCAGTTCGATTACAAGGACCCGAACAAGGACGTGTCGCCGCAGATCAGTTACGACAAGTTCGATCCGGACAGCCCCGCGAGTTATCGCCGCGGCGTCTATCGCTTTCTGTTTCGCAATGTCAACGATCCGCTGCTGGAGACGTTCGACGCGGTCGATCCGTCGCTGTCGATGGCCAAGCGCAACGTCACGATTACGCCGCTGCAGGCGCTGGCCCTCTACAACAACCGCTTCGTTCTGCGGCAATGCGAGCACTTCGCCGCCCGGCTCGAGCGCGAGGCGAAGGACACACCGAGCCGGATCGATCGCGCCTGCCGATTGGCGTTGGGCCGGGCGCCGACGTTGGCGGAGGCCGACTTGCTCGTCTCCTACGCGGAGCGCCACGGCCTGGCGAACGCGTGTCGCATGCTGCTCAACTGCAATGATTTTTTGTTCGTGCATTAGCGGACCCGCGCCCGGTATAATGGTGATCATCGGAGGAGAGCCATGAATGCGAATTCGGTCAAGACGAGCGAAAGCATCGAACAGCATGTCGCACGTCTGCTGGCGACTTGGCGCGACGAGACGGCTTATTCCTCTTCGAGTAGCGCCATCACGGGCCATCCCGCGTACCAGGAATTGATCGATCTCGGCGCCTCGGCGTTGCCTTCTCTATTTCGCGATCTGGAACAGACAGGGGATGGGCATCTCTCCAAGGCGCTGACGGCGATCACAGGGGCGCAGCCGATTGCGCCGGAGGATCGAGGCCAGATCCGTAAGATCGCGGCGTCATGGTTGAACTGGGCTCGGGAGAACGGCCATCGATGGTAGAGCCCTTGCATGTCATTTTTCCCGGCCTGGCCAACACCAGTTTTCGCGTGACGAGTGCAGCGACTCGCGATTACAATTGCATCGCTTGGGCAGCCGGTGAAACGAACCGTTGGTGGTGGCCTGATCCCGACATAGACAATGAAGCCGTGTACTGGCCGCCGAATGTTCCAAGAGAAGAAACCGTCGAAGCGTTCGTCGCGGCCTTCGCCGTCGTTGGCTACGAGCCATGTGTCGGTGAAGAATTCGAGCCTGGGTTCGAGAAAGTCGCGCTCTTTGCCAAAGAAAATCATCCGGAGCATGCGGCCCGACAGCTACCCAGTGGGCGTTGGACGAGCAAGTTGGGTTTTCTTGAAGACATCGAACACGATCTTCACGCCGTTAGCGGCGCAGAATATGGATTGATCGTGAGGATCATGCGTCGCTCCATTTCCGATCCAAGCTAGTGAGGTCCGTTCGTGCACTAACACTCTCCAGGGAGGTTTCATCCATGCTGTCTCGTCCACCTGCACTCCTGGCGATCTTTCTCGTCTCCGGCGCCGCCTCGGCCCAGCCCTCGACGCCGACACCGCCGACAACCTTTCTGAGCCTGCGCTTCAACAACGGCTCCATCGTCCAGCAAGCCGTGCTGCTTGACCCCGTGGAGATGGACACCAAGCTCGGCAAGATCACCGTCCCCGCCGCCGAGATCCAGCGCATCGACCTCGGCTTTCGCCTGAACGAGGACGACGCCAAGAAGGTCGAGACCGCCCTGCGCGACCTGGGGAGCGACAAGTATCCGACGCGTGAAGCCGCCTCCAAGACGCTGCTCAGCATGGGCAAGCTCGCCTACCCCGGCCTGCTCGGCCAGCGCAAGAACGGCGACCTCGAGTTGACGCGCCGCATCGACCAGCTTCTCAAGGACATTCAGGCCCGCGTGCCGGCCGAGGGTCTCCACACCCGCCGCACCGACATCGTCCGCACCAGCGACTCGACCGTCTCCGGCCAAATCACCTCGCCGCACCTGCGTGTCAAGTGCGAGATCTTCGGCGAGGTCAAGATCCCGCTCTGGCGGCTGCGCGACGTGCGCTCGCTCTCGGCCAACAGCGACGTCTTGATCGCCGTCGACGCCGGCAAGTACGGCAATCGCACGAGTTGGATGGAGACCGAGTACGAAGTCACGCTCGGCTCAAAGATCGAGTTCAGCGTCTCGGGCGCCATCAATCTCGACCCGCTCAACATGGTCGGCAATCCCAACACGCGCAACGTGATGCCCCAGGGGGCGCTCGGCCTGGTCTCCGGCGAAGGCTACGTTCCCGGGCAAATGCTCGGCCGCATCGGCACCGACGGCCAGATCTTCGTGATCGGCCCACGGCACACGCTGCTGCCGTCGCGCGAGGGGAAGCTGTTCCTGCGCATCGTGACGATCGAGCACGCCAGCAACGTCCGCGCGGAGGGAAGCTACAAGGTACAGGTCACGAGCGAACCCTCGGCGCCGTGAGAATGGCCCTCGCGAGCTGTGCGTGCTTTGCGTAGAATGGCGGCATGTCGAGCCCACAGGCGAGTCCGTTTCCGTTTCCACCCAAACGCCTCTATTTCGGCGCCGAGGTTCCTCCGCGCCTGATCCGGCGTTACGCGCGCGCGATTGCCGAGGAATTTCGGCCCGACCAGATCATCCTGTTCGGCTCTCACGCCTATGGCACACCGGGCGAAGATAGCGACGTGGACCTGCTCGTGGTGATGCCGGCTCGTGATCGGCACGCCCAATCGGTTCGTATTCGGCATCGCCTCACGCCTCCCTTCCCGGTGGACCTCATCGTGCGCACGCCGCTGCAAATGAAAAACCGCCTCGAGGAGGGGGAATCGTTCACGACGACGATCGTGACGAGGGGAAAGATCCTCTATGAAAAAGCCAACGCGCGCGTGGGTCAAGAAGGCCGAAGAGGATCACGTCGCCGAACGGGAAAGCCACGCAAATCCGCCCGTCCATGATGTGGTTGTTTTCATTGCCAGCAATGCGTCGAAAAATACCTGAAAGCCCTGCTCGAAGAGCTGGGACTGCCGGTGAAAAAGACGCACGACCTGGGCGCCTTGACTGCCTCGTTGACGCCACACCATTCGAGCCTGCGCGGCCTGCGCCGCGGCTTGCTGTTCTTGTCGGATTTCGCCGTCACGCCACGCTATCCGGGCGAGGATGCTACGAAGCGACAGGCAAGCGCGGCCCTGCGCTGGATGCGCCGAGTACGGGGCGTGGTGCGCGGCCTCCTTGGCATCGGGCAGCACGATGACAAGAAATCTACTGAACCATAGAATCTGCCTGAGACATCGCTCTCGCTCGAAGGAAACGATCATGCAAAAAGTCCTCGTCGTCGCCGGCCTCGCTCTCGTCGTCACCGCGATCATCTGGGTCGCGGCGTCGGGGCCTGCTGACAAAAAGAAAAAAGGCGGCGACAGCGACGACGGCGATTTCGTCACGACGCCGTCCGGCCTGAAATATCGCGATGACAAGGTTGGCAAAGGCAAGGAAGCCAAGACCGGCGACGCGGTCGCGGTCCATTACACCGGCACGTTTCCCGATGGCAAGAAATTCGACAGCAGCGTCGACCGAGGACAGCCGTTCACCTTTACTCTCGGACAAGGTGGAGTCATCAAGGGCTGGGACGAGGGCGTCGTCGGCATGAAGGAAGGCGGCAAGCGTACCTTGATAATTCCTTCCGACCTCGCTTATGGGCCGCAGGGCCGCGGCTCTATTCCGCCCAATGCCGAACTCCACTTTGTGATTGATTTGCTGAAAGTCACTAACTGATCGCCTTCACCTGAAAGGACACCCATGAAGACTATTCTGATCGGCCTCTTCGTGCTCGCCTGCGTCAGCATGATGATCGCCCAGACCGACGGCGGCGACAAGAAGAAGGAAGAGAAAGTCATCACCACCAAGACCGGCCTGAAATACGTCGACCAAAAAGTGGGCGACGGCAAGGAAGCCAAGGCGGGCGACACCGTCTCCGTCCACTACACCGGCACCCTCAAGGACGGCAAGAAATTCGACTCCAGTCTCGATCGCGGCAGGCCGTTCAGCTTCAACCTCGGCGCCGGCCAGGTCATCAAGGGCTGGGACGAAGGCGTCGCCGGCATGAAAGAAGGCGGCAAACGCAAGCTCATCATCCCCGCCGACCTCGCTTACGGCAAAGAAGGCCGGCCGCCCGTCATTCCGCCGAGCGCCGAGCTGACTTTCGAGGTCGAGTTGCTCAAGGTGAGGTAACCCGAACCCGAATTGAACCGCAGATAAACGCGGATGCACGCAGATAATGCCACCGCGGAGCCAATTCGTGGCGGCAAGACTCCAAGCTTGCCGTCTCAGGTCTGGGCGCCTCGGTTGCATTTATCTGCGTGCATCTGCGTTTATCTGCGGTTCACCCTTTCGCCATGCCTCTAACCATCGGCACGCAGCTTGGCATCTACGAGATCCTCGCTCCGCTGGGCAAAGGGGGCATGGGCGAGGTCTATCGCGCGCGCGACAGCCGCCTCGGCCGTGAGGTGGCTGTCAAGATCATCCGCGCCGAGTCGGCCAACGATGTGGGTTCCCATGCCCGCTTTGAGCGCGAGGCGAAGCTCCTCGCGCAGATGAACCACATCAACATTGCCATCATTCATGGCCTCGAGGAATCGGACGGTCAGCGTTTCCTTGTCATGGAATTAGTCGCCGGCGACACGCTTGCGGATCTGATGGACCAGGGCCGTCTGGCGACGCCACGCATCCTCGGCATCGCCCGCCAGATCGCCGACGCCCTCGAAGCGGCGCACCTGCGCGGCATCATTCATCGCGATCTCAAGCCTGCCAACGTCAAGGTCACGCCTGACGGCCGGGTCAAGCTGCTCGATTTCGGACTCGCCAAGTCGGTTGACGTCTTCAACAGCCCGAGTGACGTCGACTCGACGGTCAGCGCCGGCCTCACCGGTCCCGGCGCCATCCTCGGCACCCCCGCATACATGAGCCCCGAGCAGGCACGCGGCCTCACCGTCGGCGCACGCACGGACATCTGGGCGCTCGGTTGCATCCTGTTCGAGATGCTGTCGGGGGCTCGGCCCTTCGCCGGCGCGACCCGGCTCGATCTCGTCGTCGCCATTCTCGAACGCCAGCCGAAGTGGGAAACGCTCCCGGCCGAGACGCCGGCGCGGCTGCGGAAGCTGGTCGTCGATTGCCTGGCGAAGGAGGAACAGGCCCGTCCCGACGACGCCGGCCAAGTGCGCGGCGCCCTGGAGGAGGTGCTGGCGCAACTGCGCGCGGCGCCGACGCAGACGCTGATCCCGACGGTAATCGCGGTCAAGCAACCGCCGCCCGTCGCCACGCTCGCGGCGCCGGCGGTGCTGCCGGTGGAACCGGGGCGGCGTCCTCAGCGCGGCAGCCCGAAGTGGGTGTTCATCCTGCTCTTCGTGTTCGCGATGCTCGTCGCGTTCTGCGGTTTCGCCTACCTGGGCGTCAGCGCGGTGAGCGGCTGGGTCCAACAGATGTGGCCGGCCGACCTCGGGCAGCCCGAGCCCACCATCGCCGTGCTGCCGTTCACGACCGGCGACCCGTTCAGCAAAGACGGCGAGGCCGTGGCCGAGACCATCAACCGCGAACTCGTGAACGTCGCTCCGGAGTTGCAGGTCATCGCGCACTCGGCAGCCAGCCAGCACAAGGACCCCAATTTCGCAGGCAACTTCCTCAAAACGCAATGGCTGGTCCACGGCAAGATCGAGCTGCGCGGCAAGGGCGCGTGGGTCATCACGGTCGACCTGATCGAAGCGAGGACAAAGAAGACCCTGTGGCGCGGCGAGGCGCAGGCCACGGCGCCGACCGATCGAGATGCGGCGCGCGCCATCGCCGAGCAGGTGCGCGCCAAGCTGGCGAAGAAATGACTGTGGCTATTCCGCCTTGCTCGTCACAAGCTCAAGAATCCGTTGCTCCCACATCTCCAGCAGTCGCCCTTCGCCGCGCAGCACGACGCGGTACAGCAATAGAATCCCGCCGCACTCCACGAGCGAGAGCGGCAGGTTGATCATCCAGTACTCGACCCCCGTCTCATGAACAACGATCGCCTCGACCGCGAGCGGCAACAGCGCCGGCGCAAGCACGAACGGCATCACGAACACGAACGCCATGTGCAGGAAGATCGGCAACAGCCGCACGCTGGTCGGCTTCATCGTCCCCGCCGCAATCGCCAGCGGCGCGAAGATCGACAGCAGGTTCGCCGCCATGCAGTACAGCAAATACATCGACACGAACTGCGACAGCACCGCGAGCAAGTGGTCCCAGCGCAGCGGCTGAAAGAACTCCACGAACGCGAGCAGCAGCAACGTCAGCGCGAAAGCGATCGGCATCACCGCCAGGTTCTTGCCGAGCAAGATTTCCGAGCGCGGCGTCGGACTCAGGACGAAGATGCGAAAGCCGCCGCGGTCGAAGCCGAACTGGTTGCCGACGAACTGCACGAGCGTGAACATCACCATCGAGATGGCGGCGAAGCCCAGGAGCGGCCGGGCGAGCGTGGGCATCTCGACCTGCCCGCGTATGAAGACGCCGCCGAAAACGAATGCCATGATGAGGGGCGTGAGCAGCAGCATCTTCGCCTCGGGGGCGCGCGTGAGCGAGCGCAGACACGCCAGCGCGATGCCCGCCGACTGCTCGGAGATCCACGGCAATTTCCAGGCGAGCATGCCGGCCGAGCGTGTCAGCGGTCCGGTTGCGACGGGCTCGATGGGCGCCGGTTTCGCGCCGCCGGTGAAGCCGCCCGTGTAAAAGCGCAGCGTCGTCACGTAAGCGCGCCAGAAGCTCGCGCCGCCGACCAGCGTCATCCCCGCGATGCCGAGGATGGCCGGCAGCGGATCGCCCTCCATGATGCCGTACGCGCCCAGCGGCAGCCAGCAGATCGGCAGGATCGCGTTGAGCGGCCAGGCCACGCGCTGCACCATGTCCCACGTGTGCGTCAGCTTGTCGCGGACGCGCTCCGCCTGGCGCCGTTCGATCTCCGCGTGCCGCCGCGTGTATTCGGCGGGGTCGATCTCTTTGGCCATCCGTTTGCCTTCGAGCTCCGCCAGCTCGGCCTGGTAAATCTTCGTATCCTCCGCGCTCGGCTCCCACGGATGCTGCATGATGATCACGTTCGGCAACTGGAACACCAGCACGAACAGCAGCGTCACGACGACGATCACGGTCCGCCGGCGGCGCTTGTCCTGCATCAGCGTCGCTAGCCAGCCCTGGAACTGGTACGTCACCGTCGTCACCATGAACACGAACGCGGCGGCGAGCGGCAGCAGCGTCAACATCGCCGGCCCCAGCGCCCACGTCAGCCCGAGGATCAGGCCGAGCATCGTCGGCCCGAGGATCATGAGCGTCAAGCTGAACAGCGAGCTGAGATAGTTGAGCGCGAACACGCCCCACAGCGACACCGGCAGGTGCAAAAACTTCTCCAGCGACAGCGATTCCGAACGTTGCAGCTCCGTGAGCAGGCCGATCATCCAGAACATCAGGAAGACGAAGACGATGCCGTCCCACACGAGCATCATCACCAGCGGCGACGCCTGGCTCAAGAGACCGGCGCCGATGGGAAACGAGGCCACCATGGCAAAGATAATCGACGGACCGATGAGCACGCCGGCGAGGATGAGGGCGATCTGGTTGGCCCGGCCGCCGCGCGTGAATTGATTGACGAGCAACCGCCAGCGCAGCCAGAGGAACGTCGCCAAATGGTGCGGGCTCACGGCGTTCCCTCTTCGAGCCAGCGCAGCTTATGGATCGGCTCGACGTCCGCGCCGGCTTTTTCAAGGAAGCGTGCTTCCAGCGAGCTGCCCTGCCTGAGCGCGTCGAGCGACGTTTGTTCGACGAGCTGGCCCTTGACAATGATGCCGACGTGCGTGCACAGCTTCTCGACAATCTCGAGCACATGCGAGGTGAGGAACACGGTCGAGCCGCGCGCGACGTAGCCGGCCAGCAGATCACGGATGACGCGCGATGTGACGGCGTCGACCCCCTCGAACGGCTCATCCAGGAACAAGAGATCCGGATTGGGCAACAGCGCGGCCGCGAGGGCGAGCTTCTTCTTCATGCCGTGCGAGTATTCCAGCGTGATTTTCTTCTCCTCGTTGTCGAGCCCGAGGATCGCCAGCAGCTCGTCGGATCGGCTCTTGATCGTGTCGCGCGGCACGAGGTACATCCGGCCAACGAACATCAGATACTCGCGCGCGGTGAGGTTGTCGAAGAGCGCGAGATCCTCCGGGATGACGCCGACGCGGGCCTTGGCTTCGAGCGCCGCGCGGGGATCGCGCATGTCCTTGCCGAGCACGCGCATCTCGCCCGCGGACGGAGCGAGCAAGCCGGTGAGCATCTTGATGGTCGTGGATTTGCCTGCGCCGTTGGGGCCGAGGAAGCCGTAGAAGGTGCCGCGCTCGACGGCGACGTCGATGCCGGCGACGGCGCAGAAGTCGCCGAAGTTGCGCGTGAGCTGGCGGGTTTCGATGGCGAGGGTCATGCAGGCGCCTCTGGTGTTCCGTACTCCGATATAATAGGAAGATGCCGATCGATTCCGCCAAACTGCGTCTGGACATGGGTCAAATCGAAGTCGTCGACGAGGCGGTTGCCGCGTGTCTGCGCAAGTTGACGCCTGCGCAGAAGATCGAATTGACTGCAGCGGCGCATCGCACAGCACGAGCCCTCCTGACAGCGCAGGTGCAGCGGCAGCATCCGGAATGGAACGACGACGACGTGCAACACGAGGTGGCGCGGAGATTGACGCGTGGAACAGACTGATCTCCTTCGCTACGCGCTCGATACCCTTGAGCGGTTGGCGGTTCCGCACATGCTCGTTGGTTCGTTCGCGAGCACCATCTTCGGCGAACCCCGCTTCACCCATGACATTGACATCGTCCTGGAATTGCCCCCGGCGAAGATCGCGGAGTTTTGTGAGGCGTTCGAGCCTCCCACCTTTTATCTCAATGAACAGGCCGTTCGCGATGCGGTGAAGTCAGCCTTTCAATTCAACGTGCTCCATACCAATAGTGGCAACAAGATTGACTTCATCATCGCACGCGGCGATGCATGGGGCCAGAACCAGATGGCGCGGCGACAGAAGCTGAAAGTGCTTCCAGACCGCGTCGGCTCAGTCGCGCGGCCGGAGGACGTGATCGTTGGCAAACTGATCTACTATGCCGAAGGGGGCTCGGAGAAACATGTCCGTGATATCGCCGGCATTCTCCGCGTCAGCGGCGATGGCGTCGATCGCGAAGACATTCGCCAATGGGCCGAGAAGCTCGGCCTCTCCGAGATCTGGCAGGCGGTCCTGCAAAAAATCACTTCGTCTTCGAATTCCGCCACGACTCCTGGCACTGCACCGGATAATCCGTGAGCAGGGCGTCGACACCCGCCTCGCGGGCACGCTACCAGTTGGTCGGCTCATGGCCGGCCACGAGCGGGCCCACCAGGAACACCCGCTTCGACTGGGCGTGGATTTTGTTTACCTCGTCGGCCGTCGGCACAAAGCGGACGTAGATCCATCGTCTGTAAGGATGTTGATGTGCCAGGACGCCGAGTCCTCGCCAACGGATCCGGAGAAATCTCCGTTGGCGGGATGCCGCTTGCCGGCAGCCTCGAAGTACGACTTGCTCACGCCAGAACCTCGTGAATGACATGGCCGTGCACGTCGGTCAGTCGGCGATCAGCGCCGTTGTGGCGATACGTTAGCCGCTCGTGATCGAGCCCCAGGAGATGCAAGAGCGTCGCGTGCTGGTCGTAGCACATCGTCCGATCGACGGCGGCGTGGAACGAGAACTCATCGCTCGCGCCGTACGTGACGCCGCCCTTGACGCCGCCGCCGGCCATCCAGCTCGTGAAGGTGTTGCCGTTGTGATCGCGGCCATTCGCATTCTGACTGTACGGCGTGCGGCCGAACTCGGTCGTCCACAGCACCACGGTTTCATCGAGCAGACCGCGCTGCTTGAGGTCGCGCAGGAGTCCGGCGATCGGACGATCAGAACGAACACACATGCGTTCGAAATCGGAGCCAGGACGAACATCGTTGTGGCTGTCCCAGTTGCCGGACGCGCCGTTGAGTCCGGAGCCGCACCAGAGCTGGACGAAGCGAACGCCGCGTTCGATCAGCCGGCGCGCGATCAGGCAGTTGCGGCCGAAGTCGCGCGTGGCCGGCGCATCGAGCCCGTACAGCCGGCGCGTGGCCTCGGTTTCGGTTTGCAGATCGAGCACCTCGGGCACCGCGAGCTGCATCCGCGCGGCCAGCTCGTACGAACGGATCCGCGCCTCGAGCCGCGAGTCGCCTGGCGTCTGCTGCTGACGATTGAGCCGATTGATGAGGTCGAGTCCTTCGCGCTCGGCGTCGGGCGTGACGAACCGCGCAGTGCGCGCCGGGAAGAGATCGGGCACGGGATTGTCCGCGGCCGGGTTGAACGCGGTCGCCTGATGCTCGGCCGGCAGGAAGCCGCTGTTCCACGCCGACTGTCCGGTCCACGGCAGTCCGACCGGATCGGGCATCGCGACGAACGTCGGCAAATTGCGATTGAGGCTGCCGAGCGCGTAGCCGACCCACGCCCCGACCGACGGAAAGCCCGGCGACACGAAGCCCGAGACCTGCATCGTCTGTCCGGCGCTGTGCTCGGACGTCGGCGCGTGCATCGCCATCAGAAATGCCAGGTCGTCGACGCACTGCGCGAGGTGAGGCAGTGCGTTCGTCACCCAGCGGCCGCACTGCCCGTGCTGCCGCCAGGTCCACGGACTGCGCAGCACCGGCCCCGGCGATCCGACGGTCCCACCGGTGACGCGAAACGGCACGACCTGCCCGCTGCGGCGAATGAGTTCGGGCTTATAGTCGAAGGTATCGCACTGGCTCGCGCCGCCGAGCATGAAGAGCTGGATGACCGCTTTGGCCTTGGCGGGATGATGCGTGCGCGGCTCATCGGCGCGAAGGCTGTGCTCGTGCAGCAGGCTGGCGAGCGCGACGCCGCCGAGCTGAGCGAGGAAGTTGCGACGAGTTGGATTGGGGGTCATGTGAGCCTCGGTAATTGCATCCTACTGAACTTCTAGCTGAATGGAACTAACTCGCTTTCCCTAGTTTCCAAGAGAGAGGACATGCGTGTATAATAGGAGCAGCCTATTTGGAGTCGCCTCATGCCGAAACCTTTCATCAGCTGGACCTTCAACCACGAAAAAGAGATGTTGTGGCTGGAGCGCATGCTAGAATCTCTTGGATTTGAGAAACCAATTGTTCTTGGCCGTGGAGGAAGCCCGCGCCCTCCAATGTCGGAAATCGCTCATCAAATGAGGGAAGCAGATTGTTTGTTCGCACTAATCGCCGCTGGTGCAAATGCCTCCATGCCAAATCTGATGTCCGATTGGATCCAAACAGAACTCGGAGCCGCAATCGGGCTAGGTCTTCCGATCGGCGCGTTGATTGACAAGTCGATAACCCTGTCGCCGGCCATGCAACAAGCGTTCACCGCTTTTCCAGTGGATCTGAATGACCCACATTCGATTTTGCACGCCGCGCCGGCTTTCGTCGAGCTTGCGCTGAAAATTGAGCGGATAGTCAAGGGTGGAGTCGACGGGACGGTTTTCCCATCAGTTTTGGAAGAGGTCTATTTGACCAATCGGATCTCCAAAGAAAACTGGCAGCAAACTCGCACTCTTACATTGACTGCGGGTCCCGGATTCAACAGCGAATGCCAACATTCGGTCGACCTGGGAATGGACCACACGCCAGGTTTGAGCGTTAAGCTTGCCAATCCCGCAACCGACTTGCGCGTAACCTCCAAGGAGCGCCCGAACCTAAAGCTCAAGCTGCTTCGTAACGATGACACCGAGGTGGGATACTCTGTTACCTTTGTTCCACGCCTAAAACCAACGGAAACCATCAAGTACAAGCACTTTTCTGTTCATCCGAATATCTTTCCGCTGACCGCCGATGAGGTTCGGCAGCGCGCGGCGGGCGATGCTAGCCCTCCGTTCATGCGCGACGGGTTGGTGGGCGACCATTGGGATGTCCGGAGAAAGATTGGGAAGCTTGTGCTGGAGGCCCGGGTTCCTACCGATTTGGGATTTACTGATCCCCAAGTGCGCGTTTATGAGGTCGATTCTCGCAACGAGTATGAGGATGAGCGGCGCCGTATTGGCAGCCCAAAGGTGGCCCCCAAGCTCTGGGAAGTGCGGGAAGATCACCTCACCGACGAGAATGTTTTTCGCGTCACGATCTTCGAACCCGTGATCGGCAGAACCTACGCATTGCTTGTTAGACCACCCGACTAACGGGGCATATCACAAATCCTTGACGCGCAGGTTGCGAAACTCGACACGGCTGCCGTGGCCCAGGAAGCCGATCGGGCCCTTCGTCTTCTTCGCGAGCGCCTCCAAACCCTCCACCTTCGCGATGTCGGCGTCGACGATGACGACGCCGTTGACCGACACCTTCCAGTGGCTGCCCTTCACATAAATCTCCTCGGTGTTCCATTCACCGGCGGGCTTGGTGTGGCCGCGCTTGGCGGGGACCTTGCAATAGATAGAGCCGTGGAACTGGCAGGGTTTGATGTTCTTGTACTGCGGCGCGTAGTCGTCGAGGATCTGGATTTCGTGGCCGCGCACGGAGACGCCGTTGTTGGCGCCGGGCTCGAGCTTGAACTCGAAGCGGAAGATGAAGTCGCCGAATTCCTTGTCGGTGAAGAGATTGCCGCTGCCTTTCTTGTCGCAGATGAGGACGCCGTCCTTGGCGGAGTACTGCGTGGCGGCGCCTTTCCAGCCGGTGAGTGACTTGCCGTCGAAGATGGGTTTGAAGCCTTGCTCTTCTTGGGCGGCGGAGGTGCCGACGACGAAAATTGCCATCGTCAGGACGGTGGACGCGCGAATCATGATTCCCCCCTGCTCGGCTTGCGGGCGACGGTTGTTGAGAATACTATCACAAATGACGCCACTGAGCGATGGTGCAAAGGGAGTTCACATGAGCCACCGAATTCATATCAAGAGCCACGAACAACATCTGGCGGCGATTCGGATTCTCGATCGCGTGAAAGGCACCTGGATTGGCCTTGGCACCTCCGCCGATCCAGTCATTGTCGTCAACGATCAACAATTCGATGCGATGGTCGAAGCGGGCGTCGTTGCTCCAAACGGCAAAGAGGTCAAAGCCCATGGCGCGAAAGCAGCATCCAAGAAAAGTAAGTCCTGAAGACGCAACCACCGTTCTCAGGGAGCGCTTCGGCGGACGGTTGGCGCCGCCGCTGGAAGGTTTGGCCTGTCGGTTCACGATCTGGCTGCCGGTTCAAGCCAAGGGCAGGCCCGTCTTTTCCGGTGAGCAGCGGGTTGTCATTTACGCTCTTCGTAACCGTTCATCATCACGATAGCAGGCACGGGCAGGTTTGGCCTTTGCGATGGCGTCCGATGGCTCCTTTCCAGCACATTGGGATCCTAAGCTTAGAATTCCACGTGGACAAGTTGT